>OBPT01000114.1_pt1 | contig 23860 bp, 18 predicted proteins | sample 1534671 | NCBI WGS metagenome assembly OBPT01 (sample SAMEA3275494, study PRJEB22092) | marine metagenome | biome: ENVO:00000447 marine biome; feature: ENVO:00002042 Surface water; material: ENVO:00002010 seawater | collected 2014-06-21T11:00:00+00 | depth 1 m | reverse complement strand
ATTACGATATGTTCTCGGTCGACGATGCCTGTGCCATGCTGCGCAAAGCGTCACTCCCAGAGGCCATCATGATTGATGCCAGCCATGCCAACAGTCGTAAAAAGCCCACTCTCCAAGTGGCCGTGTCCGAAGATATTTCGTCGCAGGTAGAGCGGGGGGATCATCGTATCGTCGGATTGATGCTGGAGGGCTTCATCGAGGGAGGCCGGCAAGATGTGGTGAATATCGATGATCTGGAATACGGCAAAAGTATTACTGATCCTTGTATGGATTGGGACCAGACAGCGGCCACACTGCGTCATCTTGCTCAAGCCGTCGAGCGGCGTCGAGCCGCGGGATAAAGTGAGGGGAAGCTGCATGTACCATAACGCTGTAACACGATGTCACTTTGCGTTGCTCAGTGCGATCGCTCTGGTGGCCATCGTCAGCGCGACTGCCGCAGCAGCGCAAGAGCGAGAGTTGCTCGTACCCCGGCCTCAGTCTGAGATGACGATTGCGCAACTCTCAGAGGAAGTCTACGACGAGGTAAAATCACTGCATGCCTTTGAGGCAATGCCGCTGCCAGATTCACCAGAGCGTCGTCGAACGCTAGAAATTCGGCTCGACGAAAAGACCATTAATTTACTCAAAAATATCATGTCGCTGTCGCAGCGTGTTCTGACAAAGCCAGAGGACGCCCCCGAGAGGGCGACGCTGCGGCAACTCGTACAGGCCCGAGGCATTGAGATAGAGCAAACGCTGATCCTTCGTTTTACCAGCTTGACCGAGAGATTGAATCAGTCACTGGCTCGCCAAGCGAGCCTGTCGGGCGCTGCGTTACTGAGTGAGGAGTCACTGGGCGAGTTATTAGATGGGCAACGCCTTCAGTACCTGTCACTCGCTTCTGACCTCACGCTGTTAATGAAGACGCTTGAGCTAGAGGAAACCGATCTCAGGAAAAAAGTCATCAGCACGCTGACCTATTTTGGCGATGAGATGTTGGGGCTTGTGCACCTTCATCGGCACGGTCTCAGCATGCTCTCAGCTCGAAGCGCTGCTGATGGCACCGACGCAGATCTGCTTCAGGCAGCGCGATTTGAGTCCGAAAGATTAGAACTGGCAACCAAGCGCTTGAGAAAGGTGGTGACACAACTCGAGCTCTTGGGCGGCGATACGCTGGAAATGCGGCGGACGCTGATTGAAGAGCGTCGAGGTTTGGCGCTGACGTTAGTCGACACTGCCGTCATCAATGTCTTATACGCTGAGATATCCGGTGAGGTCCGAGATTGGCTCTCGGTTCGGGGCATCGGTGCGGCGATTTCTTTTGTTTTATTCGTGGTCATTGTGATTCTCTCTCGCGCCTTGTCACGAATCGCAAAGCGCCTGACAGCGCGTGCGCTGAAAAACGCCGAGGAGTCGGTCTCTCAATTACTGAGGGAGACCTTGATTTCGATGGCAGGCACCGTCGTGTTTTTAATTGGGATGTTGGTGGCGTTGTCTCAAATTGGCATTTCCGTGACGCCACTCATTGCGGGATTAGGGGTCATTGGCTTTATCGTCGGTTTCGCACTGCAAGATACGCTAGCCAATTTTGCATCAGGTGCCATGATTTTGGCGTATCGACCGTTCGACACCGGTGACTTCATCTCTGCGGCGGATGTGGAAGGCGAGGTCCGCAAAATGAACTTGGTCAACACGACGATTGTGACCGTTGATAATCGAGTGCTCATTATCCCAAACAGCAAGATTTGGGGTGGTGTCATTATGAACTTCACGGGACAGCATCTTCGTCGTACCGATGTGATTTACGGCGTGAGTTATAGCGAGGATCTAGATCACGTACAGCGAGTATTGGAAGAGTTGATCGCCGCTGATGAGCGCTTCCTGACAACGCCACCACCGATCGTGCGGGTCAAGCACTTTGGTGATTCTTCGATCGACTTTATGGTACGCGCTTATGTGAGAACCGAGCAGTTCTGGGAGACGCTGTGGGCACTTAACAAGTCGGTTAAACAGCGATTCGACGCAGAGGGGATTAGCATTCCGTTTCCGCAGCGCGACGTGCATATGTTGACGGCATCTGAGCCACCAGCAAAGCGATCGGGAGAGGAGCCCGCCTAGTAGCTCCAAGTAATGCCGGTAGTGATGGTGTAGTCGGTCGTATCTATTTTCAGTTGCCCTCGTTGGTCCGCAGAACTGTCAAATTCAGTGCGTGCGTTGATACTCCAGTAGAAGCTCGGAAACAGCTCCCAACTCAACATCAAATTAAAATCACCTCTTATGTCTCCCCATTCAGACAGCGACGGGTAAGCGTTGCCAACCATGGAAATATCCATGTCACGAGAGGCGAAGCTGTAGAGGTGCCACTGCATGTTAAAAAACATCTCAGCGGCATTGTCGATCAGGTCTCCATCCCCATTCTTTAGATTGACACAATCAATGGGTTCCCCGTTTATGCCGTCGCCAAGTCCGGGTTCGTCGCAAGAAAACGTGCGCTCCTGCACACCCTGAATACCCGTGGAAACGGCCAGTTCATGGCCTAACTCCTGTATGAAATAGCGCCCTAAGCCAACACCCATCGAGAACCGGTGATCAACACCGAGCGCATCATTGGAAGAATAAACGGCATTGAGCACGCGATAGGACTGCGCGGTACCGCGCGACCGCCAAAATTCGCGATAGAGGGTGAAATTTGAGCTATTGAGAGTGTTCTCCACCGTGTCACCCGCCTCGTTAACGGCCTTTGTCTTGTTGTCGTCAATTCGTCCAGAAAAACCCGTACGTCCCCCCCGCGTATCGTAGGTGCCAGAGGTCGATAGCGATACGGTCGTGGCATTCGGATCAGCATAAATGGTGCTGGTCACTTTGAGATCTAACTGATCGGCCAGTTGCTCTTCAATAGAGCGAATCTCAACAATATCCTCTAAATCCAGTTGCCGCTGGCCGCCGCGAACCTTGAAGGTGAGTACACTTTTCTCCTCTGTCTTGGCGAAGCGACCATAAAGCCGTTCCCCGTCGTCGAGACGCACTTCATAGACGTAACGGCTGTCAATTTGCTCAACCTCTCGCCATTTAATCTTGATCACGCCAGCGTAGTCGGTATTGAGGGCTAATTTTCCGGCAGTCATCGAGTCGATGGCACCGGTAATCGTATCGCCGTTCTCAACCGTGATCACATCGGTCTTGGTGTGGGCCGCGGCGATGGCGCTGTAAAGCGTCACGCAGCACCATAGGGCAACACAGGCTACAGTGGGGACAAAGCGCATAAAAAAGTGTCCGAGTAAAATTTGTAACGAATGCGAGCGCGTCAGTTGGCGCCCATCTGGCAGAAGCAGAGCTTATTGCCATCGAGGTCACGGACATAAGCGCCATAAAAGAAATCAGGCACGCGCTCCCCCGGGGGGCCATCACAGGTCGCGCCTAAGGCGATCGCTTTGGCGTATAGCTCATCACAGGCTGCTCGACTGCCTGCACGGATCGCTACCATCGTGCCATTACCGACACTGGCTGCCTTCTCATCATAAGGAATGCAAATGGCCAGCATCGGGTTTTGTACATCGGTTCCATAGAGCGCGATACGCTCATTGCCCATGACGTGGCCGACATCGATGATGCTGAATAACGAAGCATAAAAGGCGTTGGCTCGCTCAAAGTCAGTGACGCCAAGAGTGGTGTACGCAAGCATCGTGGTCTCCTTTTGGTGTGATAACAACACAGTTTTTACTGCGTAAAATTGTAGTCTAGTGGCAAACCCACAGCTTGGAGTCTAGCGGTGAAGCGGGAGGATGACCAGATTTGGGCCTTTTTCTGTCACCTAAAGAAAGCGTATTCTGGCAGTCAACGGAGACGAAAGCAGAGAATTGATGGAGCAGGTGTTAATTGCCCTGATTGTAGCGGCATTAATCGGGTGTCTTATATTCAGTCGATGGTCGCCGCCGCTATTATTCTCGGCAGCGATGGCGGCTTGTGTCATGGCGGGTTCCATTGACCTGTCGAGCGTCATGGCGAAGGCGACCAATGAGGGGCTAGTGACCTTGCTGCTGTTGTTGATGGTTTCCCTCGGCCTTGAGCGGCTGCCGTGGTTGTTGTCTTTGTCTCATTATGTCGTGAGGCGATCATTACCTAAAACCCTCTTAGGCCTGTCTGGTATGACCATGTTGTTTTCCGCTTTCGTGAATAATACGGCCGTGGTTGCAACGCTCGCCGGCACGTTAAGAAAGAATCCGTACCATGCCGCAAGCCAGATTTTATTGCCCATTTCTTATGCGGCCATTCTCGGCGGGACACTGACGCTGATCGGTACGTCTACCAATCTCATTGTCAGTAGTTTTTTGGAGGATTTGACCGGTAGCGGCATCGCCTTTTTTGCCTTTTTACCCGTGGCATTGCCCGCGGCGATGGCTGGATTAGCCGCAATGTTATTGATGCATCGGGTACTCCCAGTGAGTCACGAGGCGTACGCCCAGACCCATGACTTTTTGATCGAGATGGTGGTCGCCGATGACTCTAGACTGGTGGGCAATACCGTATTGGAAAACGGACTGAGAGATCTCGGCGATTTATTTTTAGTGGAACTGGTGCGGCAAGGACGATTGATGACGCCGGTCATGCCCGATGAGTATCTAGAAGCCGGTGACCGACTCATTTTTTCGGGCGATGTCACAAAAGTGGGTGTTTTAGAGCGCTTTCACGGCTTGCGATCCTTTGCGCTGGATCAAGGTTTGTTAGGCACTAACTTAACCGAAGTGGTTTTGTTACCCGGTGCGCCAGTCGTTGGCCTGACGATTAAGCAAAGTGAGTTTCGGTCACGTTTTGATGCGGCCGTCGTGGGTCTTCATCGCGATGGCGAGCGCTTATCAGGAAAGTTGGGCAACATCTCCCTGCGAGCCGGCGACTCGCTGATGCTGGCGGTGGGAGCAGACTTTCAAAAGCGCAGTAATTTGAGTCGAAATTTTCTGATTATTGATAATAGTGTTGCCAGCCATAGTCTTTCGACGACAAAGAGTGTCATCACTGCCGTGGGAATGACCGCGGCGGTGGGTTGTTCTATCGCCGGTTGGGTGCCTTTGTCGACCGGGTTAATGTTTCTGCTGCTGCTGATGTTGTCGCTCAAGTTGTTTAGTGCGGCTGAATTACGCCGACGTTTCCCTTTCGAGATGTGGTTGATCGTCTCCTCAGCGCTGGCTATTTCTCAGGCCGTGCTCAATTCAGGACTGATGGAGACGGCGATGTCGGGTCTCTCGCCGGTACTCGCGGGGCTCTCACCAACCATGATGCTGGTGCTGATTTACGGCTTGACGCTGGCCCTGACGGAGTTGATGACCAATAACGCCGCTGCCGCATTGATGTTTCCGATCGGCTACTCCATCGCCGTGACAACGGGTGTTGAGCCGATGGCGTTTGTGATGGCAGTAGCGCTGGGTGGCAGTGCCTCGTTTCTCACCCCCTATGGTTATGCCACGAATCTGATGGTGCAGAATCTTGGTGGCTATTCGCGTCAGGACTACATTCGATTTGGTTGGCTGGTGTCGCTGGCTTATTCGAGTGTGGTGTTGCTGTTACTCCCAAGAGTTTTTCCGTTTTAGCGCGAGCCACAGCAACCCGTGGGGTCGATTCGGGGCCGCATTGGCGGTCCCAGCAAAATGATCGATAATCATGGCGTTGCGACGATAGTGTGCTCGGAGTTGACGAAAGCGTGCGTTTGCTGCTCCGGCCATCGCACTCATTGCAAGGTAGGCCGTCCTGACCCGTTTTGTTGAGGTACTGTGGCATGCGGCGCGTTGCGTAGGTTTTTTTGTGGAAGGCCCATTACTTAAAGGTCTCAAGTGTGTTTTCGCTGAGTTGTGAATGGTTTGATGTGAGTCGGTCTTTATGAGTCTATCCCCCGATCAGTGGGTCGAAGCCCACGTAGGCCCGGTTGCTGAGGCGTTATCGTCAGCGGTTTTCTACGCCATCCCGGTCGCGGGCACACAGGTACCCCTGATTGTCATATGGTTGGCGGTGGCGGCCGTATTTTTTACCGTCTATTTGCGGTTCATCAATGTACGTGCACTGGGTTTGGCCATTCGCCACGTCAAGGGCGATTTCTCAGACCCTACCGCGCGGGGCGAAATTAGCCACTTTAAGGCGGTCGCCACGGCGATTTCTGGCACCGTGGGCGTGGGCAACATTGGCGGCGTGGCGGTCGCGATCTCCCTCGGTGGCCCCGGCGCCGCATTCTGGTTGTTTTTGGCCGGTTTATTGTCCATGTCGACCAAGTTGGTGGAGTGCACGCTGGGCGTCAAATACCGTCGTTATAACGCCGATGGATCGGTCTCTGGCGGCCCCATGTTCTATCTTGAGAGTTATTTTCGTGAGCGCGGTTGGCCGTCTCTCGGCAAAGGCATGGGCGCTTTCTATGCATTGGCACTGGTGATTGGCTGTTTGGGTATCGGCAATATGTTTCAGTCGAATCAGGCCTATGCGCAGGTGTTGGTGATCACCGGAGGGGAAGCATCGGCGCTGGTCGACATGGGTTGGTTGTTTGGTTTGGGTCTGGCAGCTGTGGTGGCGGCGGTGATTATTGGTGGTATTCAGTCGATCGCCCGAGTGGCGGCTATTTTGGTGCCGGTCATGGCCCTTCTCTATGTGGTGAGCTGTGTGATTGTCATTACGCTGAGTGCTGAGCACCTGCCGGGGGCGCTGCAGCTGGTCGTCTCTGAGGCATTCACTGGCCAGGCGGCATCGGGTGGCGCGCTGGGCGCAGTGATTATCGGCTTTCAGCGTGCGTTATTCTCGAACGAAGCGGGAATCGGTTCGGCATCTATCGCACATGCTGCGGTGAAAACAGAGGCCCCCGCATCAGAGGGCATTACCGCATTACTTGAGCCATTTATCGATACGGTGGTGATTTGTTCGTTGAGCTCGCTGGTGATTCTCACCACCGCAATGCCCCATAACTTAATGGGCTCGGGTCTGGCAGGCATTGAATTAACGTCAGCAGCATTTGCTTGGCACTTTGCGTGGGCGCCCTACGTGATTGCCATTGCGGCCTTACTGTTTGCGTTTTCAACCACCCTCGCGTGGTCTTACTACGGGCTGAAAGGGTGGACTTATTTAGTCGGAGAGGGCCGCCTCCGCGCGCTGATGTTCCAACTGGTTTTTTGCGGTTTTATTGCGCTGGGTTGCATGCTCGAGCTGTCAGCGGTGCTCGACTTTTCTGATGCGATGGTCTTCTTAATTGCGGTGCCTAATATTCTGGCCCTGTACTTGTTTGCCCCCATGGTCAAACGTGAGGTTGAGCATTACGTCGCCACTATTCGTGAGCAGGAGCAGTGAACTGATCCGGCACCGTTTTCGCTGGCGGCGCTGAGCGACTAGTCTGTTGACACGAAGTGATCATCGGGGAGCAAAAGTGTCTGCTATGGCTGACTGGGTAGGTGCTTCATCGTGATACCCACAGTGATCTGCTAGTCCAATTCAGTAGGGCCGATCTCCTTCGCTGACCACGCGATGGAGACGCCGTGTTGCCGGGAAAAAATCGTTAATGGGCTTGTGCTGGGTGCTGCGGTTATCCCACAGCACTAGAGAATCGGTCTGCCACTGAAATCGGCAGGTAAACTCGGGGAGACTGGCATGGCGCCAGAGAAACTGCAGCATCTCGCTCGATTCCAGTGGCGGTAAGCCTTCGATATGAGTGGTAAATAGCGGATTCACAAACAAGACCTTTTTGCCCGTCTCTGGGTGGGTCTGAATGACAGGGTGACGAGTGGGCGGATTGGCAGAGACCGCATCGGCGAGTCGCTCACGACCACCGGGTGCGCTCAGACTCTCCTTAAAGCCATGGCTAAAATCATGCACGGCCACCAAGTCAGTCAGATAGCGTTGCATGCCTGCTGAGAGTCCATCGTATGCCGCGGTCATACTGGCAAACAAGGTGTCGCCACCGATCTCTGGAATGGTCATTCCGCGCAGCACTGTTACGGAGGGTGGGTGTGCCCGGAAGGTCATATCGGAATGCCATTGCTCGATTTTAGAGGGATTTTCTCGAGTGCTTTCAAGAATCATGACCTCAGGTAAGCCCTCAACAGTCTGATAAGCAGGATGGGTCTGTAGCGGTCCAAAAATTTCAGCAAGCGCTTTTTGGTCAGCAGGAGTAATCGATTGATCACGCAAAAAGAGCACCTCGTGCTCATTCAGCAAGGCGCGCAGTGTTTGCGCGAGTTCGGTATCGAAGCCTTCTCCTAAATTGACCGCTTTTAATTCGGCACCCAGTGCGCCAGCCACTCGCTTCACGTGCATGGTGATGTCCTCGCTTTGTTTCTGATCCAAACCCGCCAGTGTTGAATTGTGCTCGCCACTGACGTGGCAGAGCAACTGTACATTTGACACGCTAACGGTCAGGTCGCTGTCTTGCCTCCGCGCTTAGGTACCGATCTTCAGGCCATTTTTAGACGGATGGCATCGATAAAAACAGGAGTAAGTTTGATGAAAAAATGGATATTTCTCGCCGGCTGCTGTGGCGTTCTCGCTGCACCCATAGGTCAAGCAAGCACACCGATGGCGGTTCCCCCGATGGCACTTGAGACGTCGCAGATGCAGATCGCCCAGTCACCTTTGCACGATGAACAGTCTCGCACAGTCTCATTACTAGAAGCGACTCAGGTACGCGGTCGGGTACTACCCTTTGTGATTGGCATCGCGGCGATCGATATTGCTCTGGCCAGTTTTTATTGGGGGGTTTATGTGCCGCATTACGCCAACTATGAACCTGCATTTGAGATGCACTGAGGCCGTGCGGATGGAGTTTGATCAGTCAGATAACGCCGTTGAGCAATTGCAGCAAAAGCTTCGACGAGATACCCATACACAGGTCCGTGAGCGCTACTTTGCGGTGAGGATTCTGCCGATGCTGTTGTTATGGGCGTTGCTATGGGCATTGTTATGGGCATCAGTCACCTGGCTGGCTGCCGGTGCGATCTCACTACCGGTGGCCATCATCGTGTTCTGTAGTGTGGCAGTCGGGATTGTCATTTGGTTGCATCAGCGTGCAATTCACGCTGCCGATAAATCATGATGAATCGGTGGAGTGTCGCGATCGGCCTTATCGATATCGGCGGTATGGATACTTCGGGTACTGATACTTCAGGCACTGGTACTTGGCGTGCTGCTAACTAGGCGCTTGAACCCAGAACGCTTGATACCTGAGCGCTCGCAGCGTGTTTTAGAGAAAAGAGACTGCGGGCGCTTAGGACTTTTGCTGATGACGGTAGGGCTGTTCAATGCAACCGCGCCGGCCGCTCAGGCGCAACCCATCAGAACGTATCCTGCATCTATAGTGTGGCAGGAGAGCAGTTTTGATTGTGGCCCTGCGGCGCTGGCGACGTTACTGCAATTGAGGCTGCAGCGCAGTGCCACGGTGTCCGAGTTAACCGCGGCCTTGTTAGCAATGAGTCGGCAGGAACGGCAGCAAATACACACTCAAGGGTATAGCTTCCATCAGCTCGTCGCGATGACGGCTGCCGTAGGTGCACGCGCCACTCTGCGCCGATTGACTGCTCGAGGCTTGGCGCAGATCAGTTTGCCGATACTCGTGTATCTCGACTTGCCCTCTGGCCCGCATTTCAGCGTGCTCACTGGTATGACCGGCAGTCAGGTGGCATTGGCAGATCCGTCGCAGGGTGCAGTGATTTGGCCGAGGGCACAGTTTCTCTCGGCGTGGTCGTCGACGGGGAGTGGCTATGCGTTGTCGATTACAGCAGATCCTGTCGGGTGAGTTCGATACCACGCTCGGCCAATTCTGCGGCGCCGCTGGCGTGGGTCACAACAGCGGTGCTCGCTAGATCGGCCCGCAGATACGTCTCCGTCACTCTCCTCATATCCTCGATTTGCGTGTTGACAATGCCAGCTCTAAACGTTTTTCGATGTTCCGCTGTGCGCCCAAATAAGCATTCATGAAAATGCTGCTTGGCTTCTCCTGCGGGGGAACCTGGTTTATCCAAACTGGCCACGACGCTTAAGATGGCCTCTTCCAAGGCGAGTGCTTCATGATCGGTTTCCATTAGCCAGTGCAGTGAGGCATCAAAATCCGCCAGGGTGTCAGCCAGCCTAGGGTCGCGGTAGGAGAAAAAACGAAACGCTGCAATGTTCGGATCATGGCTGGCACCGCCGCCATAAGCGCCTCCCTGTTCTCGAATACTGCGATGCAAGAATCCGTTGCGGAGAAAGGCACCCAGCACTGACAAGATGGGTGCGTCGGGGTGTCCTGAGGGCACCGTAGGATAGGCGCGAGCACAGAAATTAACCTGGGTATTAGTGACCCACACTTCCTGGCGCTGTTCTCTAATGGGAGCGCTGCTCCAAACACTTGTCTCTGTGTTGCTGAGCATTCCTGCTGCGGACTCGGCTGCGCGACTCGCCGCTCCAATATTGGGCTCGTCGGCAATGGTGCAGAGTTGACGCCCACCCGCCGAGGCGAGTTTTTGCTGGATAGCAGCCAATGAGCTGGCGAAGGAGCCGAGTTCAGTGTCAGAGTGCAGACTGTCGTCCAGTTCACGGAGTCGCCGAATACCTTCGAGGCCTCCCTGTTCATGAGCCAGACGCGCCAGTGGACTCATGCCTGCGCAAGCGGCACTCATGGCAAGCGCATGGCCACCTCCGGTAATACCTTGGTCGCGGCGCGCTCTTATTTGGCTGATCAGATCACGAATGCGCGTGTGCTCATCGAAGCGTGCCTCCTGCAAGGTATCGGACATCAACGCCAGTTGATCGGGTATTCGGTCGGCGAGTGCTTTTGAGGATAAAACGAGATAGCGATCACAGGATTGCTCATCCTCCCGATGCGCGCGGCTACTAACCGACGCGCTGAGTGAGCCGACGGTAGCGGAATGGCGATCCTGAGCTTGTAAATACGTCAACGCACCCACACCCACCTCTGCCATAAGCCCCGTTACCAGTGGCAGATGTTGCTGCTCTGCTGCGGTGAATGCGGGCAACTGACTGACCCATTGCTGGTAGACCAGCCCGTTAGTGCCAGTGGTATAGCGATAATGTGGTGCCGCAGTTTGCGTGATGTCGGGGACGGGTGAGGGGATTTCGGCAGGAATATCGGTGAGTGCGACTCGCGGCAGCACGTCGGGATCATCTTTTTGTGCTTGCCGTTCTCGCAGGCGCGCTGCCAAGTCGAGTACGTCTGCCGTTTGCGCTTCATCGAGGTCGGCTTTCATGGCGTCGAGTCGCGCGGTTTCAGCGGCGTCACGCTGTGCCGACAGCGCGGGGTCTGGTTCAACCGCTAACCGCACCCTGTGGGGGTTCTCCAGCAATAAGCGGCGCAACAGCGTGGGAATGTAGTCGGGAGACGCAAGACGCTCTCTCAGCGTGGCAATGACCGGCTCCAAGTCTAAAGCCGAGACGGCATCGCCATAATGAGTGGCTGCCCCTAATGCGCGTAACATCAGATTTAATCCATAGGGCATGCCGTCGCCGCTTACCTCGCGCTGGTGAAGCTCGATCTGCCTCAATATCGCCTCGACTTTTTCGGCAGCAATACCGTGCTCGGCGACGTGTTGAATGCAGTCTAGTACGGCGGATTCAAAAGCCGCTGCGTGACTGAGATCACTGCCTTCGATGCCGCAGCAGAAGACCATCTCACGCATGGATTCCTCTAACCCGCATAGGGGGGAGGGGGCGGTACCGAGCGCGGTGGTTTCTAAATACTGCATTAACGGTGAGGCACTGTTTTCCATCAACACCGACGCCACTAACTGTGCCTCAAGCATGGCGGTCAGATCAGCGCTTTCACCGAGCTTCCACCCCATGATCAGGTGCGTTTTATTCTGGATGTCTTCTTCAGGGTCGATCGCATAGGTATGCGTCGCAGATCGTGGCTCTGTGAAGGCGGCCTCTAACGCCACCTCTACCTTGCGATCAAGGGCATCGAATCGATCCAATACGGCGGACTCGAATACCCGTTGATGATCTGCTGCGGGAATGTCACCGAAGGTGAGAAAGATGGCATTACTGGGGTGGTAGTGTTCAGCATAAAAATCGCGGAGCTGTTGGTAGGTCAGATCCGGAATCGCCTCGGGATCTCCTCCGCTGTTGAAGTGGTAGGTGTTAGACGGAAACAATTCGTAACACAGTCGGTCCCACAGTACAGAAGGTGTGGACGACATCGCGCCTTTCATTTCATTAAACACGACGCCCTTGAAGGTGAGAGGCTGGTCACGGTCGTCATTCTCAAATTCAACGCGATGCCCTTCTTGTGCAAAATCTAGGGGGTCTAGGCGCGAGAAAAAGACGGCATCAAGGTACACATTCAACAGATTGCCAAAATCCTTGCGGTTTTGTGTCGCAAAGGGATACGCCGTCCAGTCTGAGCTCGTGAAGGCGTTCATAAAGGTGTTGAGGGATCGCCGCAACATCATAAAAAAGGGATCGCGAACGGGGTATCGCTCACTCCCACACAATGCCGTGTGCTCAAGGATGTGTGCGACGCCGGTCGAGTCTTCGGGGACGGTTCGCAGGGCCACCATAAAAACGTTTTCTGGGCTATCGCTGCTCAGATGTAGGTGAAGCGCGCCGGTGCCCGGGTGACGATATTCCTCGACGCTAAGATTCAGACTTGGGATCGGCACCGATCGTTGCGGTACGAAGGTGACGGCAGGCTCAGTAGCCGTTGGTGCGCGAGAGGCGTCGGTCATGATGTGATCCAGTCGAGTCAAAGAAAAGGTGCTGTGTCAGTACTATGGGGTCAGGGGTTGGCTTTTTCCAGTGCGATCTCAAATAACCAGGGCCACCGTTTTCCGGTCACCCACAGTTGCCCAGTCTGTGGATCGAGCGCAATGCCGTTTAAAACATCAGTATCGCGAAGCCGGTCTGCGTCCGGCAGGAGTCCACTGAGGTGAATCAGACCCACGACTTTGCCGGTATCGGGATCAATCTGTGCAATGCGATCGCTCTGCCATAAGTTAGCCCAAATCTGACCGTTTACCCACTCGAGCTCGTTGAGGTTGCGCAGCGGCTCATGATTCATCGTTACTGGGAGCGCTGTGATCTTTTTCAGGCCCTCATCTGAGACAACCGTTGAATATAAACGGTCAGAGCCATCACTGAACCACAGTGCGTGTTCATCATGCGTCGCCCCCCAGCCTTGGCCGGGCAGTGGGCTGTGTCCGATCAAGGTCATATCGGGCAAGGTGTAGATCAGCATGACCCGCTCTCGCCAAGAGAGTAAAAACAAGTGATCGTCTATGATCGTGAGCCCTTCTGCAAAAATGCGCGCATCAACCGGCACGGTTTGCACTAATTGCATACTGGGGAAGTCATAAATGCGAATGACGGATTGGCCATACAGCCCCGAGCTCACATAGAGTCGGTTGTTATAGATTTCGAGACCCTGCGTAAAGTTCTCGCGATCAAATCGTATTTTAGAGACCACACGATAAGTGTATTGCGCAACGGGATCCTCCTCCGCCAGCGTCTCTACAAAGGAGTGGCTGCCAATGATCAAGAGCATGGATAACCATCCCAGCACAGTGGGTGGCTTCATAAAGGAGTCCCCCTTTTCAGTGCTCGCTCAGCAAATCGTGCAGGCGCGATAGCACGCTGTAGATAACGCGGTACGGGAGGCACGGTCCCCAGTAATTGGTCAACGAGTATCTCTGCAGCCAGCGGTGCGGCTGAAAGTCCTCGGGAGCCCAAGCTAGTGAGTACGGCGAGGCCCGGGCGAACCGGCGCAGGCGAATCAATGACCTGTTTGCGATCGTGGCGAATCCGATCATAGCGCTGATTAAAAGGCTCTAGCGCGGGCAACATACCGGCCACAGGAAGGTAGTCATTGCTGTTACAGCGCAGCGCAACATGACCTTGCCAATCGTCATCGGCGCGTGTGAGATCGAGGTCGGGTAAAGCCTGTTGCAGCATGGCGATATTATGCCTGTGCTCTGTTGCGCGTTCATCGATGTGCGCGTCTCCCGGTCCAAAGCTCGCACCAATACAATGTACGCCTTGTCGAGCGGGTGGCAAATAGCCCTGATCGCAGAGCGGTATCGGCAGTTGGGATAGTATTGTTGAGGTGGGGAGATGGGTCGTTTGCCCCCGAATGACAGTGAGCGGTAGCCACTCAAAACCGGGTTCTGTGAGCGCGGCGTGTGCGGTTGCCACGACGACTAAGGGCGCCTCAGAGAGCACGTCACCGGCGGTATTACTGGCTTGCCACACGTCGTTAGGCAGCTGCCGTAACTGCACCGGACCACAATGCTCTCTCAACGTGATGAGCGGGTGTGCCAACAGACCCTGGCACACCGCGCGCGGATCAAGCCAGCCGCCGCGCAAATAGTGGATACCGCCACAGCGGGGTCGCACGCCAATGGTGTCTGAGATTTCATCGGCGCTCAGGACCCGCGCAAAGTCCGGTGCAAGCGCTAACACGCTTGCGAGGTGCTCGAGGGTTTCGTCCGTATCGTGTAATTGGATATAACCGCCCCATCCGACGTCGAGGTTGTCGCGCAGAGCGCCCGCTCGATGCAGCCTGCGGTAATGATCGGTAGCAAAGCTAAAGGCGGAGACTGAAAAATCGCTGAGGGGGTTATGGCGATGGGATAGTCGGGTATAGGTGATGCCCTGCAGGTTCCCTGATCCGCCTCCCGCGCACGTATTGGCCTCGAGTACCGTCACCGCAATGCCACGCGATGCCAGGGCATGAGCGGTATGGGCTCCGGCTAGGCCAGCGCCGATTACAAGCGCATGGCGGTAAAACTGAGGTGCCGGGTTCAGGTCCCACGGGGTCATAACTGCCGGGGTGGGTGCCGAGCGAGATAGTGCACCACGGAGCGTATCGCGCTTGCCGGCAAAGCCCGGTCGTTTCTCGACGGCAAAACCCGCCTCAGACAAACCGGCCCTAACCTCGCGCGCCACGCTAAACGTGGCCAGTGTTGCCTGTGGTTTGCTCAGCGCGGCCATACCAGCGTACACCTCGGTGCACCACGGTCCGGTGCCTGTCGAGGGCGAAAAACCATCGAGATACCACGCGTCGACCCATTGTCGACCGTGGCTGGCTAAATCACTGAGAATTTCACTGGCGTCGCCCCACCAAAAATCCACTGTGACCCCCCAATCGGGGAAGCAACGACGATGGCAGCCCGGTAAGGGATCTGGCCAGTGGTCAAGCAAGCGGGTTAACGTGGGGTTCAAGCTGGGCCAGGGCGCCAATGCGCGCCGCATGTCCTGAGGTAAGAGGGGGGACTGTTCCACTGCTAAGTAGTGTAGTTGTCGATTCGCCGGCCGATGTTGGCGCCACGTCTCGAGGGTGAGGCAGGCAGTGAGACCGCTACCGAAGCCGATCTCGCCGATGACAAAAGGCTGTTGGTCGTCATGATCATGCCATCGCGCGGGTAACTGATTGCCCTCCACGAAGACATATTGACTCTCCGAGAGACCGTCGACGGTGGAAAAATAAATATCCCCGGTGGCGCGTGAAACCGGCACGTGATCGCGCCAATCCAGCTCGGGTGGTCTGAGTGGGGTCCAGATTGTTTGCGATGGATTGATCAATAGGTCACTACTTATGGGCCAGGTCGCGGCGATTCGTCGAACCAGGCGAATCAGAATAGGGCAGAGTCTAACAAACACCGGTTGCGGACGTATGACGCGGTCATGGGGTGATAAATGAGCGTGCGCCTCAGCGCATCCGCACGTTACAATCGCGGCTCTACACAGGAGGCCCCATGGCAGCTAATGACAGAACGCTGACCGATCAACAGTTCGCGACGATTTGCGTCAACGTGCTTCATCAGACCCTCATTGAGGCGTCACGGACCGTGGGGAAGCGGATATTTAGAGAATTAGAGGCTAATAAGCGCGTCGCGCTGACCAATTTACGCATGGAGGACGAGGGCGAGGTGCGGTTAGATCTGACCCTCGACTACACCGAGTTCAGAGGGACGTTAAATTTTTCGTATTTCCGCGACTCGATACAAGCATTGTTGGCACGGTTTGTTGAAGCCTTGCAAAAAGAGGACTCAACGCTGACCGCCCTTCGCATGATGGACGAGCACGGTCAGGCGACGTCAGAGCGGCGCCTATTTGGTATCCCTGGCGTGATCGCCGTCGATGGCGTGGCGAATATGATCATGATGGGGGCGACCCCCGCCGTTGATTCTCCAGTGGTACTCATTGAGCTAATGTACATCGACCCCGCGCAATTCAGTCAATCAGTCTCAGGTAGCGACGCCGCCTCAACGAGCTGAAGGGCAGGGGGTGGAATCACCGTGACGGTTTCTGGTGTGATGGGTGCGGCAACCTGTGCCTCTCCTTTTGCCACCGCTTTGCCATCTTGATTGTCAACCTGGCACTGCAGAGTAATCCAGGGTCGTTTAGCGTGCTTACTAGTGACCGTTAGCGTGACGGTAAGGGTGTCGCCCAAAAATACCGGGGCTTTGAACTGGAGACTCTGGCTGAGGTACACGCTGCCTGGTCCGGGCAATTGCATCGCAATAGCAGCGCTAATCAATGCGCCGGTCAGCATGCCGTGCGCGATACACTCACCAAACGCAGTCGTCGCCGCGTAGTCGGGATCTAAATGCAGCGGATTGTGATCCCCCGAGATCGCTGCAAAGGCCTCGACCTCTTGATTGGTAATCAATCGAGTATAGGTCGTGCTATCGCCCAGAGTAATCTCGTCAAAGGTGACGTTGCTGATATTCATAGTGATGATGCCTCGTATTGCGGTAAAAGGGGCCTTGGCGGTTGACCCGGCGGCGCGCGATCCACATCATACCGAAAACACGATAGCCACCTGAGAAAAGCTCATGACGGACGCAGTACACAGTGTGATCGAGACGCAACTCGCCGCGTTGGGGATTCCCGCGCAAATTGATACGCAAGCGTATCCTTCGGTTGTGGCTTTGTTCGAAGAAGCGCTGGCGACGTTTCGTGAGGAGGCGGCCTGCAGCAGTGTGGGGCATACGCTGAGTTATGCAGAGCTCGATCGTCTATCAGCCGACTTTGCCGGATGGTTACAAAACGGTGCGAGGCTGAGCCGTGGAGATCGGGTCGCGATACAGATGCCCAATCTGATTCAGTATCTTGTGGCGAGCTTGGGCGCGTTGCGCGCAGGCATGGTCGTGGTCAACACCAACCCCCTTTACACCGAGCGTGAGCTTGAGCACCAATTGAATGATGCCAACGTAAGGGTCATGGTCGTGCAGGCCAATGTGGCGCAAACGGCCGCAGCGGTGTTACCCCGTACGCAAGTAGAAACCGTGGTGGTGACCGAAATTGCCGATTTGCATCCACAGCCCAAGCGGGCCTTGATCAACTTTATCGTCAAGCACGTTAAAAAAATGGTGCCAAAATTCCATATTGCTGGCGCCTTAAAATTTAATGATGTGTTGAAGCGCGGCGCCAAAACCCCCTATCAGGCAGTGATACTCGAACAAACCGATGTGGCCATGCTCCAGTACACCGGCGGTACGACCGGTGTCGCTAAAGGCGCCATGCTGACTCACGGTAACTTGGTCGCCAATGTGTTGCAGAGTGATGCTTTTTTTGCGACCCACAACATGGACGGTCGAGGTGAGACGATGCTGCAACCGCTGCCCGTCTACCATATCTATGCGTTTACCGCCTCGATGTATGCATTACGGATTGGTGCGCACACCGCTTTCGTACCCAATCCACGTGATCTCGATTCGCTAGTTCAGGCCTTCGAGGCGCATCCGCCGGCACTGTTTTGTGGATTGAACACGTTGTTCGTAGCGCTGTGTAACCACGAGAGCTTTCGAGCGCTGGATTTCTCGCGGCTACAAGTCACGTTGTCTGGCGGTATGGCATTGACCCATGATGCAGCAAAGCGTTGGACGGAAGTAACGGGTTGTGCCGTCTCAGAGGGTTACGGCTTGACGGAAACGTCGCCCACAGTGTCGGGGAATCCCGGTAACGGTATACAGATTGGCACGATCGGTGTGCCGGTGCCGAGTACTGAAATTCAAATTCGCGATACCGAAGGCAATACGCTCGGAGTCGATGAGCCAGGAGAGCTCTGTGTGCGTGGCCCACAAGTTATGGCGGGGTATTGGCAACGGCCTGAGGCAACCGCCGAGGCGATTGATCCACAGGGCTGGTTCGCCACCGGTGATATCGCCCTCGTGCAGCCTGATGGCTATCTCCGTATTGTGGATCGTAAGAAAGATATGATCGTGGTGTCGGGCTTCAATGTTTACCCGAACGAGCTCGAGGATGTACTGGTGGCGCACCCCGATGTGGTCGAATGTGCCGCTGTGGGGATTGCCAGTGAAAGCACCGGAGAAGCGATCCGCATGTTTGTGGTGAGCAGCCGTCCTGACCTCAGCGAAGATGAGGTGAGACGCTTTATGCGGGAGGGACTGACGGGCTACAAGGTGCCTAAGTCAGTTGTTTTCAAAGACGAGCTGCCAAAAACGGCTGTGGGCAAGATCCTCCGTCGCGAGTTGCGTGACGTCGATTAAATGAGCACCGCTGAGCCGGTACCCGAACGCGCGGTACCGGAGCACATTGTCTTTCCTGAGCAGCTCCCGATCAGTGAGCGCCGCCAAGACATTGAAGCGGCTATCAGAGATCACCAAGTGGTGATTCTTGCCGGCGAAACGGGTTCTGGTAAGACCACTCAGTTGCCCAAGATTTGCCTGAATTTAGGGCGTGGGCGGGTGCAACGCATCGGGCATACACAGCCGCGACGCATTGCCGCCCGCACCGTAGCCCAACGCATTGCGGAGGAGCTCAATACGCCTTTGGGCGAACTGGTTGGCTATCAAATTCGCTTTAACGATACCCTCTCAGAGGCCAGCGCCATTAAGTTAATGACCGATGGCATCTTGTTGGCGGAACTGACGCGTGATCGTGATCTCAGCGCTTATGACACCTTGATTATCGACGAGGCCCACGAGCGCAGTCTGAACATCGATTTTTTACTCGGTTACTTAAAGCGGCTGTTGCCACGAAGACCCGATCTTAAAATCATTGTGACGTCGGCAACGATTGATGTCGCACGATTTTCAGCTCATTTTGATGATGCCCCCGTGATTGAGGTCAGTGGTCGTACTTATCCTGTCGAGGTGCACTACCTAGGTGATACCGAAGACCGAGATGAGGGTGTGCGACAGCAGATTGCTGACCTATTGGGGGATATTGAGCAAGGGCAGTTTGGTCCACGAGGCGATGTGCTGGTCTTTTTGCCGGGTGAGCGTGATATTCGCGAGCTCGCCAAGCGACTGAGGTATAACGATCGTTTGCGGGTGCTGCCTCTGTATGCGCGTTTAAGCCAAGCCGAACAGAATCGGGTCTTTCAAAGCGGCGGTGCGGGAATGCGAGTGGTGCTGGCGACTAACGTGGCGGAGACCTCACTAACGGTTCCGGGCATTCGTTACGTGATTGATCCCGGTGAAGCACGAATGAGTCGCTACAGTGCGCGCAGTCGACTGCAGCGCTTACCCATCGAGCCCATCTCGCAGGCCAGTGCGAATCAACGTATGGGCCGCTGCGGGCGGCTCTCTGACGGGGTTTGTTTCCGTCTGTATGGCGAGGCTGATTTCTTAGGGCGTCCCGCTTTCACCGATCCTGAAATTCGGCGCACGAATCTTGCGGCCGTTGTGCTGCGGATGCTCGAGCTCAAGCTCGGCGAGGTCAATCGCTTTCCTTTTATCGATCCACCTGATCCCAAGATGGTGCGAGATGGGTACCGACTGCTTGAAGAGTTGGGCGCCGTTTCCAGCGGCGGCCAACTGACAAAGAGTGGCCGGCAACTCGCCCGACTACCGGTTGATCCGCGTTTAGGGCGCATGCTATTGGCTGCCAATGAACTGGGCTGTCTCGCTGAGGTGTTGGTGATTGTCAGTGCGATGTCGATTCAGGATCCCCGCGAACGGCCCACCGAAAAACAGGCCCAGTCAGATCAGTCGCATGCCCGATTTCAGCATCCTCAATCGGATTTTTTATCCTGGCTTGCATTGTGGCGTTACTACGAAGCGCAGCGTCAAAGTCTCAGCCAAAACCAACTTCGAAAACTGTGCCAGCGAGAATTCCTCGCTTTTATGCGGATGCGCGAATGGCGCGAAATCCACTCGCAGCTGGTGATCGCTTGTCGGCAGCTCGGATTTCGTGTGCCGCCACAGTTACCGGTGGATGAGGTCTATGAGGCGATTCACCGTGCGTTACTCGCGGGTTTACTCGGCAATGTTGCCCAGCGTGACGAGGGCAAGCAGTTCAATGCAACTCGCAACCGCAAAGTCATGCTGTTTCCCGGCTCAAGCCAGTATAAAAAGCCGCCGCCATGGCTGGTGGCTGGAGAGATTGTCGAAACATCACAAGTCTTCGCGCGGCAGTGCGCAGCGATTGAACCTGACTGGCTGCTACAGATCAATCCGCACGTTTTAAAGCGCCATCAGTACGAGCCTGCGTGGCAGCGGCGCAGTGGACGCGTCATGGCCAAGGAACGCATCACGCTGTTTGGCCTGACCATCAGCGACGGGCGGCGCGTGCACTTTGGTGATATTGACCCTAAAGCGTCCCGAGAGATTTTTATTCGCGAGGCACTGGTGCCCGGTAACGTCATGAGACCGCCCTTTTTTTTGAAGGAGAACGTGGCGTTGACCCATTCTGTTGAGGAGCTGGAATCGCGCACCCGGCGTCGTGATTTGCTCATCGAGGAAGAAGCACTGGTTGCTTTTTACAGTGAGCGGCTCGGAGCCGATTGCGTGGGAATGAGCTCGCTCATCAAGTGGCTCAAAAAAGATCCGTCCAGAGAACAGAGTTTATTGCTCAAGCGCGAGCAGATACTGGTGCGCGACCCGGGTACTGAGGTAGAGGCACAGTTTCCCCCGACCCTGCAGTGGCAGGGGGTGGATTATCATCTGCGTTACCAGTTTGAACCGGGCAGACAAAACGATGGTGTGTCCATCACCATCCCGTTGCCGTTGCTGAATCGCGCTCCGCGCTACCTACTGGATTGGTTGGTGCCCGGATTGCTGCGCGATAAATGTGTGGCGTTAATCAAAGGGCTGCCCAAAGCGTTACGCAAGCAGCTGGTGCCTGCGCCTGATGTGGTCGATGCTGCGCTCACTGACTTAACACCCGACGATACGGATTTGTGCAGCGCGCTCGCTAAGGTACTCAAGCGCCAACGGGGTGTGCAGGTGAATCCTGCTGATTGGCAGTTGGGACAGCTAGAAGAGTTTTACCGCATGAACGTGCGCGTCGTGGATGTTGAGGGCAAGTTACTGGGGCAGGGTCGTGATATGGCGGCGCTGGTGGCCGAATTTCGGTCTGATGAAGCGCGCGGTCCCACCACCCCAAAAACCGACCCCCTCGAACGCCATAATGTGGAGCGTTGGGATTTTGGTGCGTTACCCGAGATGTCGCGATCAAAGGCAGCGGGTCTCGAGGTGGTGGCGCATCCAGCGCTAGTCGTTGAGCCCTCGGGGCTGGCAGTTCGCCTACTCGATTATCCGGGCGAGGCGCGATTGGCTCACGAGGACGGTATCGTCGCACTCGCTATGAAACAGGCCAGTCAGGTCGTGAAATCCCTCCGTAAAGCATTGTTCTCAGGTAATGATCTGGTCCTTGCTTTTGCGGCGCTGGAGCTCGATCGCAAGCGTTTGGCGGACGATACCATTGCGGCGGTGGCTCATAATGCATTGATTGGGCTTGAGCCCCCCCGAGCAGAAGCGGCGTTTAAAGACTGGTTCGATGCGTTGCGAGGTGTATGGTACCCAGAGGCGATGGCGCTGGGTGAGGCATTAGCCGAAGCGCTGAAGACGTGGACGACAGCGCGGACCGTCTCTGCACGCTTAGCTGAGCGCGATTATGAAGATAGCCAGCGCGACTGCTGGCAGGGTGTTCAAACTTTATTACTCAGTGAGACCGTGCGCTACGCCAGCAGCGATTGGTTGCGGCAATTTCCGCGTTACGCCAGTGCGGTAGAGCACCGAATGACGCGCCTCAATGGCCAGTATCTGAAAGATCAGAAAGCCGTCCAGACGCTGTTACCCTGGCGTGAACGTCTTGACCAAGCGCAGGCCGCCTATCCGGGGTTGATTCGTCTCTCTGCCGAGGCACATCAATATCGATGGATGCTCGAGGAGTTTCGCGTGTCTTTGTTTGCCCAGCAGATGAAAACGCGTTTACCCGTGTCGAATAAACGGCTCGAGCAGCAGTGGCAGTTAGTGCAGACGTGGATAGACCAGCACCCACGATGAGCGCGAGAAATCGACTCAGTCAATAGCCTTCCCCGACTAATAGCGTTAAAATCCCAGAAGCTAGCAGCTCAGAGCGCCTCGTATGTTGCGGTCCACCAAAAAATATTCTCCTCTTGCTTCGGCGTCATGGCGGTCGAGATCAATACGTGCGGTCGTGATGATGTGCGTGAGTATGCTGCTGTCGATGAGCGTCGCCGCGGCTACCGACTCAGATGACCCGTGGCAGGGTTACAACCGTTGGATGTTTGAGTTTAACGATGGCGCTGACCGACTCATTATTAAACCCATCGCAACCGGCTACGATTTCATCATGCCGCAATTCGTCCGCGTGGGGACCAATAATTTCTTTAGTAATTTTTATGACTTCAATGGTGTGCTGAATGCCCTGTTACAGGGTCGCATCGAGGAGGCGTTGAACAATACCGTTCGTGTGATTACTAACTCCACGATCGGTATTTTGGGTTTATTCGACGTTGCTTCGCAGGCCGGCGTACCGCGCTATGAGACCGACTTTGGTCACACCTTGTCTGTATGGGGTGTGCCTCAGGGCAACTTCGTGATGTTGCCGTTCATCGGGCCCAGTACTGTCCGGGCGGCGTCAGGGTCCGCCATCGATGCGTTTATGTCACCGACAGGGCAAATGTTTAATGACGAGGCTTATTGGGGTCTTCGCGTATTTAACTTGATCGACTTACGCGCCGGTCTACTCGACGCGGAACAGGTCATGAGCGGCGATCGCTATGTTTTCTTCCGCGATGTGTATTTGCAGCGCCGTGCAGTGCTCGATGCCGGCGGGCAGGTCAAGGACGATTTTTCTGAGTTCGACAGCGACTGGGATGAGGATGCCTTCTAGCCAGCCGCCGCCCCCGTTGGCAGTGTTCACACAATGATACCCGCGGGCGCTGTCCTAGTCGTTGATGATCAACTCGATCGCGCCGCCGCGTTGCTCGCCGCGCTCGACGACCCGCATCACCGTTACGAGGTCACCACTGAGGCACCTGATCTGGAGGCAGTATTAGGCCCTGACAGTCCGTGGGACTGTGTCATCTGCCATGTTGAGTTATTGAACGTCTCCTGGGCCTCTGTGCGCCGCGCTATGCGCACCTTCGACGTGCAAGTGCCGGTATTGGCAGTGAGTGACCATCGCGATATGGACAGCATGACGACGGCATTGGGTCTGGGGGCGGCCAGTTTTTTTGTGACCCCTTCGGAAAAACCGGGGTTAGTGCGCCGCGCCATTGAGCGGAGCGTGCACCATCGCCAATTACAACGTGAACTGGTCGAAACCAACGAGAATTTAGCGAGAGCTAACACCGAACTCAGCCACTCTTTGCGCATTCTGGAGCAGGATCAAGCGGCAGGTCGTCAGGTTCAAAAGGCAATGTTTCCTGGGCAATCTTTGCGTGCAGGTGAGTACTGGTTCAGCCATCGCATTTTGCCGTCGCTGTATCTCAGCGGCGACTTTACCGATTACTTCAATGTGGATCAGAGCAAGGTAGTGTTCTTTTTGGCAGATGTGTCCGGCCATGGGAGTTCCTCGGCGTTTGCCACGGTGCTGTTAAAGAATCTATTCGCTCGCAAGCGCTCCGATTATCTGCGCCGCAATGACACCACCGTCATCGATCCTATCGAGATGCTCTCGCTGGCGAATAGCGAGTTGCTGGAACTGCATG
>OBPT01000099.1_pt1 | contig 25380 bp, 27 predicted proteins | sample 1534671 | NCBI WGS metagenome assembly OBPT01 (sample SAMEA3275494, study PRJEB22092) | marine metagenome | biome: ENVO:00000447 marine biome; feature: ENVO:00002042 Surface water; material: ENVO:00002010 seawater | collected 2014-06-21T11:00:00+00 | depth 1 m | reverse complement strand
AGTTGTTGCAGAGATGGAACAGTCAGCAGTGACCGCGCTGGCAATGCCAGAGTACGACGACATATCGAAGTTTCCGGAGACGCGTCGCGACTTGGCCTTGGTCGTCGACAAGGGTGTGGCGTCGGGCGATGTCATGACCCTGATTCGTGACACCGCCGGTGGATTGCTCACGAAACTTGATTTATTCGATGTTTACGAAGGGGCCGGATTGGCCGAGGGGAAGAAGAGTTTGGCGATCGGTTTGACATTCCAAGGTCAAAGTCGCACTCTCGACGAAACAGAGGTCTCGGGTGCTGTTGACCAAGTGCTTGATTCTCTGAGAGAAAAGCTGGGTATCGAACTGCGAAGCTGAAAACACTATGTCCGCACTAACGAAATCTGAAATGGCCGAGAAACTCTTTGATGAGTTAGGTCTTAATAAGCGCGAGGCGAAAGAGCTGGTGGAGCAGTTCTTCGAAGAGATTCGAATCTGCCTGGAAAATAATGAGCAGGTGAAGCTTTCGGGCTTTGGTAACTTTGATCTTCGCGACAAAGGCTCACGTACGGGCCGTAATCCAAAAACAGGCGAAGAGATCCCTATTTCTGCAAGACGTGTTGTCACCTTCAAGCCTGGTCAAAAGCTCAAAGCGCGGGTAGAGAAGATGCCGAACGATGCTTGAGCCCACGCACAACAACGAACTACCGCCCATACCCGGAAAACGCTATTTCACCATTGGTGAAGTGAGTGGCTTGTGTGCTGTAAAACCGCACGTGCTTCGGTACTGGGAAGCGGAATTCCCACAGCTCAAACCCGTTAAGCGCCGGGGTAATCGTCGGTATTACAAACGCGGCGATGTCGAGTTGGTGCGGGCGATTCGAGGCCTTCTCTATGAAGAGGGTTACACTATTGGTGGCGCCCGACAGAGACTGACCTGTGAAGACGGCCCAAGCCCTGTTGATGTCATGTCGACCGTTCGCGACTGCTTAAACGATTTGCAAGCCGCAAAGTCGTTGCTCAAACTCGGCGACTAACATTCCCTAACGCATTGAATACCCGTATACTTCGCGCCGTTCGGGGCGTAGCGCAGTCTGGTAGCGCACCACACTGGGGGTGTGGTGGTCGCAGGTTCAAATCCTGCCGTCCCGACCATCTTTTTTCCCTTGCCGAAGGTGCTGACAGTAAGTCCTTCTCCTCGGTAAGCGGTTAAGTCAGTAACCGACTTTTTTGCCCAACGTGTGGACAGTGACGCCATTATCAAAACCACCCTCGAGGATGTCTTTGGTGGCCTCTTGTATGCCTGTTTCAATTCGCCAGCCGAGATAGCGCTCCTGATGTGCCAGAGTTTCCCACTCTTCAACCAAGGTGATCGTAGCGCTGTCCTCGTCCTCGTAGACGTCTACTTTGATGCACCCGTCATAGGCTCTGGTGTCGCCCAATACAGCCCTGAACATGTCTGCCAAAGCACCGAACTTGCCCTCGGCGGCTTTGAAGTTTAGAACGACTAATTCGCCCATTTCCTGTCTCCCTGTTCTCTTGAACCAGCATTGAACCCTAATGGCCGAACCTGAGCAAACTGAAACTCTGTAATTGACAGACTGGTAGACGCTATGAGGTGTGCGACGCGACTTCCGTAAATTTCCTCCCTATACTGAGCTCGCGAAAAGTCAGGAAAGAAATCGATGCACAAATTTCTGTTTGCAAGTTTACTGTCAACAACGCTGATGGGCTGTGTCATTGCTATTGATATTAATGACAGGGAAGAGTCGGCGAGCACACTCTCTAAATTAGATAAACGCGTTGTACCTGAGGTTTTGAAAATACAGGACAATGTTGAACGTACGATGCTCGATTATTCGCCGAGCGATGAGCTCGGCATTTACAAAATGGTTGCGCCCATAGACTGGACTGAGCCTGTTAGGTCAATCGCGTTCGATATTCGAGGGATCATAATCAGCGGGACATTGGGTCTTGAGTTCGAGAACGAGACGTTGACGTTTGAGGCGAACGACGGCTTTTTTATCCCAAGAAATACGAAGGTAAGAATCCACAATGCGGGTGCCGAGCCACTGCATATGGTCGAGGTGTTCACCCCGAACTATAAGCCAAGCCTTGTCATAGACTTCGAGGCTTTCTGATAAAGAAAACCGTTAGCTGGGCATGGTCAGCTCAATGACTATAAGCGGTCAGTCCACTGCACCTTCTTTCTTGCTTCACCACTGGCTTGCCATAGTTTCGGTCGAGTTGAAACTTCATCAAATCGCGGTGTTGTAATTGACACTTTGTAGCCTCTACTGACTCTTCTTAGCCCCTATCGACACTATCTAGCTTCTTTGTGTGAACACACCGTGACTTCTTAGGTCCCGCTTCCTAGTCTTATCAATTGAATGCTACTGCAGATCGCTTTATGAAAAGAATTTTGGCTACATGCCTCTCTCCCATACTCGTCGTTGGCTGTGCGTCAGTCGGACCGATCCAGGATGAAGCGCCAGCATACCGAGCAAAGGCAACGCAGGATGCAGAGGTCTTTCAGCAGTGTGTATTTGCTCTCCTTACAAGTAGGCATGCCAAAATACGGCAAACTACGAGTGGTGTTATGAGTGCTGAGAGTAGAGATGGACTGGGGTTCATTATTGAGCAAGCAGATGGATATGTAACCGTATACAAGGGGCAATTTAGTATGACGGGCTACTTACCCGAGTGGGCAGCTAAAAGATGTAACGATAGCCCTTGAGATAAACGCGTAAGTCTATGAGGTTCATATTATTTATCGTGTTAGTGCACTAACTACGGGCGCTAAGCCCATAACTTCTCGCTCTTCGTTAGTCATAGTCTCGGTCGAGTAGGGCATGAGTGGCGGAGGCTCTAGCGCAGCCTCTACGATCGTTTCTGGCACATCAACGAGCGTTTCGACTGGTTCCTCAATTATTCCTATGTTTGCGTTGTACGGCAGGGTACTGTGATGCCATGAATGAGCTATCAAAATCGTTGGATGAACCTAGGGGTGTTTTTGAGGAGCATCTGCTCTTTAACCTTGTCTACTGCAGTCAAGTGAGCCCCGGTATTGAACAAGCGGATGTTGACGCCATTATCGCGACTTCGCGGCGCTTTAATCCCATACTCGGCATTACCGGAATTCTGGTGTTTGGAGGGGGCGTATTTTTCCAGTGGATCGAGGGCCCCAAGGCTAAGGTTTTAGATCTGGTAAGTCGTATTGAAGCGGATGTACGCCATGAAGAGATGGCGATTTTAAGCTCAGATGAGGAGATTCGTGAACGAATTTTCCCGACCTGGGATATGGAGCTCGTCGATACGAAGGACATTCAAGAGGTGCTTCAGGATGCGCTTCAAACAGCGCATGACGAAAAAAGCATCACCGCGCTTCAGCTCCTGCTGGATCGGCTCGAGAAAACGTCTTAGCGGCTGATGCCGTAAGGTCTTAGAAAGACACTTACGCAGTAGCCCTGCCGTGGTCCTTTAACTAAGCCTTGAACTCCGACCGCCGCGATTCATAACCCTGAACGTGTTCCATGATGCGGGCCACACGCCCTTGCCAGGCCTGACTCGAGGTCTCGGTCCACTCATCGCCCAAACCCTCGGCCAATGTGGTCACGACGCTCTCAAAGAACGCCTCATACATGGCAGGCGTTGCCCCGTAAGCGTGCAGGTGGTTGTCGAGTTCCCAATCCAAGTAGCCGCCGGCATCGAGGTGCTCGTCGGACATAAAGAGCTCCAGCACTGATGCGAACATCCGTCCGCGCATATGCTCGTCGGAGTACGCCATTAACGCTTTTGCGTTTTTGTCGAGGTCGAAAAAACGGTCATAAACAAAAGGGACCATGTCGCCAATGCGCTCAGCGTACAAGGCCAACGACAGTGAGATTTGCTCAATTTCTTCGTCGCTGTTCACGGTCGTTTCGGCCTCCCTCTTAACCGTCTATAGCGGCCTCTGGAGGAGAGCACCGTGTGATCACCAAGGATCCTCAAACACTGCAAATCAAGCGGTGGTGACGCCGCTCAGATCACTTGAGCTTATCCCAACTTCGCAATGACCTGACCGAAGAGCTCGTGATCGCTCGGGAGGACCTTAGCCTTTTTGAGTGGCTTCGATACCCAGGTGATGTTGACGAGGTGCCGCCAGTTAATATTTTCATTCGTAGAGTTGCCCCCCCAGCTGCCACAGCCGAGTGAGAACGTTTGGCGCATGCCGTTCCAAAGGTTGCCGCTGTTGGATGCCGCCTGGGGCTGGTTCACCATCACCCGTGATGTCTTGGTGCCCTCGGCCAGCGTCAGTATGTTGTCGTCACTGTTTGAGTAGATGCCACACGAGTGGCCCATGCCTTGATATTCTTGAATCGCGTTGGTCAGTGCGACCGCCTCGTGAATGTCAGCGACCTTGTAGAGTGCCATGACTGCAGAGAGCTTTTCGCCCGAAAACGGGTGTTCGGGTCCGACGCCGTCGTAAGGCACAATCATGAATTTTCGATCGTCTGGGATTGAGAAGCCAGACATTTGCGCAAGCACTTGCGGCTGTTTAACCACAGCTGCTGTGTTGAGTGCACCGTTATCCCACAGCACCGCTGCGATCTGATCAGCCTCGTCTTTTGAGACAACATGTCCGCCTTCGGCGATAAGATGATCAAGGAGGCTGTCGTAAACCGTCTCGAGCACGATGACCGAGTTGTCCGCCGAGCACGACGCCGCTAAATCCAGCGTTTTTGAGATCCGAATCTTCTCTGCGGCGTCCACAAGATCTGCCGTGTCATCAACCGTAATGACCGCATTTCCTGCACCAACACCCAGAGCAGGAGTGCCACTGGAGTAGGCGGCGGTCACCATGCCTGGGCCACCGGTTGCGAGTATAAAGTCACACTGCTTCATCAAGGCTTCGGTCTTCTCAATCGACGGTTGTGCCATGGTCTGAACTAAGTCAGCCGGCGCTCCCATCTTGACGAGGGCGTCACGCATTTTATTAACGATCGTCATGTTGATGAACTTGGCCCGTGGGTGCGGCGCAATAACGATGGCGTTTCGGCCTTTTACCGCATTGATACTCTTAATGACTGGCGTCGCTTCAGGGTTTGTAGAGGGGGACAGTGCGCCAATGACGCCTATAGGCTTACAAATTTTGATGATATTTCGCTCGAGGTCTTCCTCAATAACGCCGACTGACTTGTCAGGAAGAATGTCCATGAGCGCCGCACGCGTTTTTACTGAGATCTTGGCGAACTTACCGTTGTAGTCACCGAGTTGCGTCTCATCGAGTGTCTGTTGCGCCAGCACTTCGGCCACGCCTGGCTGCGCGCAAGACCAGACCATGGCTTTGATCAGTTCGTCAACTTGCGCCTGCGTGTAGTCTGCGATTGCGGCTTGCGCGACTCGTGCACGTTGAATCAAGACTTCTACTTCGGCCACCTGTTCTGACAGATCGACTGCGTCGTGCGCACCCATGGTGTTTCCCCCAAACGCTTATGCATTAATTTTGGTGTGAGATTACCACTGTCACTGAACCTTGTGGCAACTATGCGGACTATTGTGCGGACTATTGAGCGGACAAGGAAATTTGATTTTTTGGAGCACGGTTTCGTGAACTGTCGATAATGTGTGTTCTTATGGGGCAGCGTCATATGATGAGTGGATGCTTGGAGGAAGGTGCCTGTGAGACGAATAATACTACTGAGTCTGTTTTTTGCGATGCCGAGTATGGCGGACGATACCTCGAGTATCGATGCAATTATCGACGCCTACTACGCAGTGATCTCGGGTCCCCAAGGACATGTTTATGACGCGCAACGTGACGCGTCGATTCATGCTGAGGGCGCATTGATCACTAAGTTTTTTCTTGATGGGTCTTTTCATCGTCACGACCTTGCCACCGAACAGGCGATGATTGTGTCACCTTATGAAGCGCCATTTTTCGAGTTTGAGACGGGTCGACGGGTGGAGCGCACTGAAAATATTGCGCACGTCTGGAGCAACTTCGAGGTGCGGTCTAAACCTCAGGGAGAGGTCCTTGACCGTGGCGTTAACAGTATTTCGTTATTTTTTAGAGATCAGCGGTGGTGGATCTCGTCTTGGTCGACGCAGTATACAGAGGCCACAATCGAAGCGTCTGAGGCCGCGGTTCCAGCCCAGCTCACAGACCTCAATACGAATCAGTTTGCTGAAGTGGTGAAGACTATTGTTCAAGATACGCTTCAGGCTTGTGAGGTGCAGGGTGCAATGGAGGGGCGCGCAAAAATGAATCTTGCGGTGGTGGGTGAGGTCAATGCAAAGCTTGTCTGCAGTTCAGATCAATAATTCACCGAGCGTGGGTCGAATCATTTTTTTTAGTTCAGTACCTGAATCTTAAAAGATTCATAAGGCAGATAGGATGCAGTCAGTGCTTTTACACGAAGTAGAGCGAGAGGCGAGTCTTGGCGGTGTGTCCCTTACACAGGTAGCGCGAGAATTTGGGACGCCCCTTTTCGTGTTCTCTGGAGACGCCCTTCGCGCACGGGTTGATGAGTTCGTCACCGCCTTCGGGTCTGAGTGGCCTCACTTTGAGCTTATGCCCTCGCTCAAAGCCTGCCCCATTATCGGTGTTCGAGCGCTGTTAACGCAGTTGGACTGTGGTTGTGATGTCTTTGGTCCGGGCGAGCTCGAAGGCGCTCTGCGCGCTGGCGTGCCTCCATCGCGGATCTCTGTGAACGGATCCATTAAAGATCAAGAAATTATTCGAAAGGCCGTCGGTTTAGGCGCGCGCATTGTCATTGATAGTCCAAGGGAGGCGTCTCTTGTCAATCGCATTGCGAAGGACATGTCGACGGTCGCCCGCGTCATGCTCAGGCTGAAACCAGACCTAGCTGACGTACAGGCCACTTCAGATTTCGCACCTGACTTACGCATAGCGGATCTGACTCAGCGCATTAAATACGGTATCCCCAATAGCGAGTTAGATGATATTGCGGCTTTGTGGTCAACACTCGATGCGATTCAACTGGTCGGATTTCATTCTCACATGGGGCGACACAGTAAAGACCTCGCGGTTTGGCAGGGTTGGGTCAGCGCCATCGCCAAAAAACTTTTGACCTTGGAGCCCTTGCTCGGCGATGTCGAAAGTCCGGTTGTTAACATTGGTGGTGGATTTGCCAGCGCACTTGATGCCGATCTTGACGTCGTCAATCGAAGTGGCCAAACGCCGTCGCTGCCAGAATTTGCAACGGCGATTTGCCAGAGTTTGCGCGAGGGACTGAGTGACTCCAAATACAACTGGTCTGATTGGACACTGGAGATCGAGCCAGGGCGTGGACTGCACAGTGACACGGGTGTTCACCTCACCACGGTTAGAAATTTAAAAAATGAGCGTTCAGGCACTGAACAGCGTTGGGCTGAAGTGGACACCTCGGAGGTTTTTCTGGATCTCCACGGCGTTCCGGATGAGTGTCCGTTGCACTTTTGTTGTGTCAGTAAACGCGCTGCTGATGCAACGACCCATTACGACGTCGTGGGTTTGACCTGCAACGCGGAGATGCTGTCTTTGGATACGGCACTCCCCGAACTTGATATCGGTGACGTGCTGGCTATTTATCCAACGGGGGCTTATATCGAGCCTATGGCGGCGAACTTTAATGCATTGCCGAGACCCGGGTCGGTGATGATTGACCAAGGGAAGGTGCGGCTTATTAAGCACCATGAAACCGTGGATGATGTCTTTGCGCGTGACATAATCGAATAATCAAATTGTCCAAAGGAGAGCGCCGATGTCATTGCCTGCGCCAGTAAAGATAAAAGGTCTGCACCATGTTGCACTGTCAGTCCCAGACCTAGACAAGGCGATTCACTTCTACCAAGCAGCATTTGGTTTCGAGCTGGTTGATCACGAACATCTAGGGCACAGCGAAGAGGGCGATCGGGTGACGCGTCTCTCGCAGACCGACGTAACGGTGGCCATGTTGCATGCCGGTAATCTTTTTATTGAGCTCTTTGAGTTTCACAGCCCCACACCTCGGGAGATTGAGCGGCGGATGAATGATTTTGGAATGACGCACTTGTCTTTTGAAGTCGAGAATGTTCACGAGGCCTTTGTTGCACTCAAGGCTCATGGAATCCAATGGCACTCGGATCCGATTGATGCAGGCGACGGGTATCTGATGACCTATGGGCGAGACCCGTTTGGTAATGTGATCGAAATTCAGCAAGTGCCCGAGGAGCGTCCTTACGCGTTTGCTCAGTTACGCGCGCGATAGGTCCCTTGCATTAAAATTAGAATGATGGCGCACAACGTCATTCCACTCAGCGAAATCCAAACCACTGATGCCAAAGAAAACTGAGCGGCGGTGAGGCCGGCGAGGATCGGCCCCAGTGCAGTTCCCAGTGACTGACTGCCCGGTGCAAGGACTTCTGCACCGCTATCGCCACTGGCCTCAGCCAAGGCGCCGTAGACGTACGCGATACCGTAGTTCCAAGCGAGTTGATGCACGAGAAACGCGAGTGCGAAGAGTTGGGTCTGTTGCGTATTAATTAAGACAACTAAACCAATGCTTGCGACAGCGGTGGCCAAGACAACGGGTAGGACGCGGCCAAAACGCAGATCGAGCACTCCGGCTAAAACAGAGCCCAACATGCTCAACGGCAAGATAACGGCGAGCATGATGCCGGTTTGCGACAGCGAGAAGCCTCTTTCACCGCTTAACGATTCGATAAAAGCCCAGATTGACGAGAGGCCTATTTGGTAGCAAACAAGTGCCAACAGTAGAAGTGCGATGCGCTTTGAGGATCCTGCAGATTTTGCGGCTGGCGCGGTAGTGGGTGCTGCTGCGCTGACGTGTGTGACGAATGGCACGCCAAGCAGGACTACTAGACCCAGCAACAGGTATATGTTCTCTACCCCCATAAGATCGAGTAGCTGCGGTAGTGTGAGTAGGAGAATCGCACTAAAACCGATTTGGGTGACGACGCTGATGGCGATGGCACGGTCGGGGCGTTCGGTTCGGCACAGAAGGGCGGTCCCTAACGAAAACGCAATACCGTGTCCAAATACGCCGGCAACGACCCTCAGGATAAACACTTGCTGAAAGCTCTCGGTCACCGCAAGCGCTGCGTAACCTACCACCATTACTGTGCAAGAGAGGCCAATGAGTCGTTTGAAAGAGAAGCGTTTAAGCCACCAGAAACCCGTAAAGCTCGCCAACACAATGCCCAATACGTCGGCTGAGGCGATGTAACCTAGCTCGTCGGGACTGAGACTGAATTCAGCGCTCATGACCCCCAGGAAAAAAGGCTGTACGGCAAAGGGCATGGCTCCCAAGACAGCGAGCACCCAATAGCCAACGAGCTGTCGGCTTCGATCGCGATGAGCGAGAGTATGGTTTGTGTTCATTGATTAGCGGTGTAAGCCGTGACGAGGTTTGAGGTTGAAGAGTTCCGGATGCGATTGCTCGATCTGAAATCCAAGGTGGAGGAGGTCGTGCTCGTGTCGCCATGGCGCCATCAACTGCATTCCAATCGGACAGCCATTGCGGTCCAGGCCCGCGGGTATTGATAGCGCAGGAAGGCCCATGTGATTGGCCGGGATGGTAAAACACGCAGCATCAAACAGCGCTGCAAACCAGCTGTCAAAATCCAGATCTGAGTCCATGCGGTAGGACGCGGTCACTTCAGGACAGGTAATGGGTGTGACCGGTGAGAGCAATAGATCACAGGGGCCGTGTTGCCAAAACGCGCCCCAACGCCGCATCAGCGCTTCTGTTTCAAGTTGCGCGCCAAACAGGTCATCGACATCGTAGCGATCTGCCAAGGCGAGGTGATTTCTCAATTGAATGGACGCGTTGGCGTCGGTCAGTTCGACATTGGCTTCATGAACTTGATGCAGAAGTTCGCGACTGATCGGCAACAACCACTCGGCAACGGTGAATGATTCTCTTAGCGCATTAAAATCACAGATGTCTTGGGGACTGAGCTCAATCACTTGATGACCCAGGTGCTCAAGCCGCTGGGCCATTTTTGCCAGTGCGGACTGGACATCCGAGTCAATTTTCACATCGCTCCCCCAGGCCTGGGTGCAAAAGCCGATACGAAACTGTCTGCTTTCTACCTGGGCTTGCGGACGTAGTGTCGGTGGGGGATGCGATGGCATAAAACTGCCGCCCAGATGTCGGTGGATCGCAAGCACTTCGGTGACCGCAGCGCAGTCCCTCATACTTCGTACGAGCGCACCCTCTACCGCGCCGGCAAGTATTGACTCGTTGAGGCCCCTTGGCAGAGGGTTGATGCCCCGAGTGCCCTTAAGACCGATGAGCCCCGTCCATGAGGCGGGAAATCGAATTGAACCTGCCCCATCTGAGGCCGAGCAGATCGGTGTCATACCGCCCGCTACCGCCGCTGAAGAACCGCCAGAGGAGCCTCCCGGGGTGTGTTCTAGGTTGAAGGGATTTCGCGTGTCTCCTTGAGGAATGCTGTGTGTGATGAGTGTCATACCGTCTTCAGGGACCGCAGTGCGTCCGCAAACGATGAAGCCCGCTTGCCGAAAATTTTCAATCAGTGGGTCATCTTCCACAGCCGGTTCCGGTTTCTTGAACCCGAGTCCAATTTGTTGATCTCGACCGGCTATTCGAGAGCCCATGTCTTTGATGAGGATGGGCACACCGTAAAATGGGCCGTCCGGGTTTGGACCGCTGGTGGACGGTGTCTCGATAACATCGTCAAAAAGCTCAATCACCGCATTGAGCGATGGGTTTTGAATGGAAACTGCGTCTGCAAGTTGCGCCATCACTTCGGGTACTGACACGTCACCCTCATTGATGGATTGCGCTAATTCAGTGGCATCCAGACCAGACCAAGTATTCCAATCAAACGGGTGATTCGCCATTACCAGACTCCTACGCAGTCGTTTATCGTTTAAATCGTCCGTCAGGCTATCACCATTAACGGGACAAAACGTGGCTGTGGCATCTAAGAGCCTGTGCGGCGAATGTGAGATGGGTGTTAAGAATGACTACTCTCACTCCTGCAACTTGAGTATCGTTTGTCTATTACCGACGTTGAGACCAAAACACATGGCTGCTTCGCTCCCAAATCATCCACAACTCCGAGGAAATTACGCCCCTATTAATTTTGAGGCGTCCTATAACGATCTTGTTATTGAAGGCACGGTGCCGACTGATTTATCAGGGTCCTTATACCGAATTGGGCCGAACCCCAAGTTTGTGACAGGTGCCTACCACTGGTTTTTTGGCACGGGCATGGTTCACGCATTTCACGTTGAGGACGGCCAGGTCGACTACGTTAACCGGTGGGTACGGACGCCGAAGTTTGAGCGAGAGACTGAGCTTGGGCATGGCTTGAGCTTGGAAATATCGATTAATAAAGAAACGGGTCAGATCGAGAGTCATCGACGAAACGGTGTTGCCAATACCCATATTGTGACGCACGGCGAGCACCTACTCGCGCTCGAAGAAGGAAGCCATCCCTTCAGCATTGAACCCACCTCGCTGGCATCCTCCGGTTATGGTCATTACGCCGACGGTATCGATGGCGCCATGACGGCCCACCCTAAAGTCGATCCTGAAACGGGCGAGTTGCACGGCTTCGGGTACATGACGGATCATTTTGGCAGCAACACCATGACCTATCACGTCATCGATAAAAGGGGGCGCACAGTGCGCTCGGACACCTTCGAGGCACCCTATGCTGCGATGGTTCATGACTTCATGATCACGCGCGACTACGTGTTGTTCCCTTTATTTCCCCTGACTTGCGATCTGAGCCGCATCGAAAAATTTGGATTTCCTTTTGCGTTTGATAGTCAGGCAGGGGCCTATATTGGCGTTCTTGCCAGAGGAGCGAACGTCTCAACGATTCAGTGGATTGAGGCCCCCAGCCGCTATGTTTTCCACTACCTCAATGCATGGAACGACGGGACGCGGGTGACCTTTGACGCAGTCGACTTCCCTGTTGCACCGAACTTCCCAAACGTGGATGGCAGCATTCCGGCACATGCCGATGCGCAGGGTAAGCTGACGCGCTGGACCCTCGATGTGAAAACAGGCGCCATCGACCGTCACAGAACACTGGATGTGGCGTCGGAGTTCCCTCGTATTGACGACCGATTTACAGCGGCAAGACATCGCCACGGGTACATCGCAGCAGCCTCAAAACGCGCGAAAGGTGACGGTGGGCTCTTTCACGAGATCACGCATTTTGACTACGAGACGGGCAACGCTCAAACGTGGGATGCGGGCTTTGGTAACGGGGTGTCCGAGCCGGTGTTTGTTGAAGCGCGTGGCGATGCGAAAGAGGGCGAAGGGTGGTTGCTCGCCACGGTCTATGACCATCACTCGTCGACCTCTTCCATGGTGATTCTGGACGCAGAGCGGGTCGAGGAGGGTCCAGTGGCCACCGCCAAGTTAGATCACCGAATACCCTACGGATTTCATGGAAGTTGGCGCCAAAAAAAGCGTTAAATTCACTCACAAAAAGCCATTGATTTATCGAAGATATTGGTTTTTTATAGCCTCGTAAGCGAGGCGTCACAGCCTCGCCGAAGCACGGGGAAAAAGTGATGGTGATGGCGACTAAGAATGCGTTGTATCTTGACTTTCAATGGCCTGATGGCGGCGATTTCTCTGCCCCGGTTTTATGGCTCCGCGATGTCTGCCCGTGCTCTTCATGCCGCGTCACCCAAACCCAAGAAAAAAGAGTCCATCTTGCCTCGCTCGATTGCGTTGCCGCTGAGGCGATAGACCCTACTCACGAAGGTGTCACAATTGGTTGGGTAGATGGTCATACGAGTTACTATTCCAGAGCATTTTTAGAAGCGACTCACGCGCGCATCACGCCCGCATGGAAGCCGTGGTGCGAGGACTACTTTCCCAATTGCTATGACTTCTTGGCCTTTCAGTCAGATGATGACTGTGCGACATCGGCGATCACCGAGTTTTTGACGTCGGGGGTGTTATTACTGGGCGCCGCTGGACAGGAAGACGGCACTCTTGAGCGGCTCTCTGCGCGTCTGGGTCCCGTTCGGGAGGTGTTATTTGAGCGCATCCATAACGTCAAAGTCGACCCCCGTGGTTACAATGTGGCGCACACGAGTCTGGCACTGCCCCCTCACAATGATTTCGCCAGTTACTCCTGGCCACCCAGTGTCCAAGCGCTTCACATGCTCGTCAATGACGCCGTGGGTGGAAATTCGACGATTCTCGACGGGTGGGGTGTGCTCGGGGAGTTCAGGCGAGATGATCCCGCGGCATTTGACGTATTGTGCCGTGTTCCGGTTCCGTTTCGCGAGTTTGATGAGCACAATGAGACCTACGCCTGTGAGCCGATTGTGCAACTCAATGCGCGAGGCCAGATCGTTATTTTCAGGTATTCAAATCAGTTAATGCAGGTTATGGACCATCGAAACCCTGAGACAGCAGCGTTTTATGACGCTTATTACGCGTTGAGTCGGCGGCTTCTTTCTACAAACTTGTCGCGAAGCTTTAGGCTGGAAGGCGGACAAATTTTAGTCGTTGCCAGCCATCGTATTTTGCACGGTCGAGAAGCAATCGAGAGCAGTGGAAACCGCCATTTACAAGACGCCTATTTTGAGCATGATAACGTGCGTAACCGTTTAACCGTGCTGGCGAGATCACATGACTGAAGTTTCCTTTACCCAGATGAAAGACGGCACTCAAGCCGACTATCAAATGTTGGAGCAACTTGAGACTGACCACATTCAAGGCCTGCCTGATCGAGTTATGACTGCATTGGCGGCACTTTCCAACGGGCTGGCCGGCTATCAGATCGACCGACTTCAACATTCGCTGCAGACCGCGACACGTGCGCAAGCAGACGGCGCCAGCATCGACTGGATTGTCGCTGCGCTGGTTCACGATATCGGTGACGACTTAGCGCCGTTGAGTCACTCCGAATTTGCCGCAGCATTGCTCAAGCCGTTTGTCAGCGAGGAAATTGTTTGGGTGATTGAAAAGCACGGTCTCTTTCAAGCGTACTATTACGCACACCACACCGGTGGTGATCGTCACGCTCGGGACAAGTACAAAGGACACCCACACTATGAGCGTTGCGTACACTTTTGCGAGGTTTGGGATCAAGCGTCCTTTGACCCCGCCTACCCGACGCGACCGCTTGAGTACTTTGAACCCATGGTGCGTGAGGTGTTTTCAAGATCCACGCGCTAATTGGCGATAGGTGTTCATTGCCGCACTGCCTTGCTCTCACGCCACAGTGACTTCAAACTGTATTGTTCACACAAAGTGGCGTCATCATGATCAGCTTTTCTGAGGCTCAAGACAGCATTCGAATACTCTGTGAGGACTGGTTAAAAGATCAGCCACCGACACCAGAACGTGTCCCTTTGATCGAAGGGCTTGGCCGCTATTTAACCGAAGATCTCGTTGCAGCGTTGGACCTGCCTCTAAACGATGTTTCTGCAATGGACGGCTACGCACTTTGCGCGCAAAAAAACGAGCTCTCCATCACCGTTTCGCAGCGGTACAAGCTGATTGGGGAGTCACGAGCCGGATTGCCCTATGCGGGGCTGCCACTGGGTCCAGGCGAGTGTATTCGGATCTTTACCGGTGCGGTGATTCCGCCGTCGAGCGATACGGTGGTCATCCAAGAAAATGTGGCGCCTATCGAACCTGATTTAATCGAAATTCAAGCGCCCGCTGACGTGGGCTCCAATATACGCCGGCAAGGCGAAGAGATTTGTAAGGGCGCTTATTTGGCGCGGGCAGGGGAACAAATGACGCCAAATAAGGTGCCGCTCCTCGCCAGTCAGGGACTCGCTGACGTCACCGTGCGAAGACGATTGCGTGTCGCGATTTTTGCGACCGGTGATGAACTCAAAGAACCGGGTCAGACACTTGGTGCTGGTGATATTTTTGAGAGTAATCGGCTGTCGATCCATGCAGTCCTTCATCAGTACCCCGTTGAGTTAATCGACCTTGGGGTGATTGAGGATACCCCTGAGGCCATTGCGGCTTGCTTGCGCGCTGCTGCGCTCGCTGCAGATCTAGTGATAAGCAGTGGCGGAGTTTCAGTGGGTGACTACGATTTTGTTCGATCGTGCGTGGAGTCAATGGGCGCACTCACCCACTCCAAAGTGGCGATGAAGCCCGGTAAGCCCGTCTGTTTTGGACACCTTGATCGAGGCGATGGGGGGCGGGCCCTGTTCTTTGGTTTACCGGGTAACGCCGTCTCGTCGTTTGTTGTGATGACTGAGCTCTACCTTCCGGTCATTCAGTTACTGATCAGTGGCAATGATGTTGGATATCCGGCGCAACAGGTGGCGATTGTTGATACCGATATTAAGCGACGTCCGGGTCGGCTTGAGTTTCAGCGGGGCGTTCTGAGGCGTGAGGTGACTGATTCGAGTCTTCCGCAATGGCGAGTAAGCGCTTTTTCGAGTCAAGATTCACACCGCGTGATGGGATTAGCACAAGCGAACTGCACGATCCGCATTCCTGCAGATGTGGCACACATTCGGGCAGGGGCAGAGGTTATGGTTTCCGTTTTTCCTTGGTGTGACGGTGTTTAGTGGGTTGAAAAACGGATGACCGCGCCTCTAATAGAGATTAATTCGGTCGCGATATTGTCCGGTGGCGAAAGTCGTCGAATGGGTGTTGATAAGGCGATGCTCACGGTCGATGGTTTACCTTTGATTGAAAAGCAGGTGCGCAACGTGAGGAAAGCCTTCGGTGATATCCCCTTGTGGGTTTGCTCAGGCCCGCGCCGATACCCCATTATTGATGACTATAACGTGACCTACCTCGACGATGCTTTGCCTGCTGGAGGGCCACTCGCTGGCATTGCTCAGGCGCTGCACTCGGCTTCACCTGAGGATGGCGATGAGGGGCGCGTGCTCGTCATCCCCTGCGACACGCTAATAGCACCAGACGAGATCTACCAGGCGTTGTCATGGGTCCCGCCAACACCAGGGGAGGTGGTGTTTCTGCAGGGACAGCGTGCGCACCCCTTGCACGGGATCTATTCCACCGCACTGGCGGACGCCGTATCAGGTTACTTGGCCAAAGGCGGTCGTTCCGTCATGGGCTTTTTAGATGAAGTGGCCGTTAGGCGCGTGAGCACACCGCCAGGCTGGGAGTCCTGCCTTAACGTCAACTCGGAGCCTGACTTTCAGGCAGCGCTTGAGGCTTTTTTTAGGCTGACTGAGATTTGAAAGTCCCATAGACAGTGCGCAGAGGCTGCGAAACGATCTATAGTGAAACTTGAATGATTGCGCAGGGGAATGGGAATGAAACGACGTGACTTTTTGACTGCTTTGAGCGGTACGGCTTTTGCACTTGGTACGGCACCCAGCTTGGGCCAGTACATTATTCCCCAGGGGCAAGTTAGGTTGGTGTTCAACGAAAACCCTTACGGACCCAGCCCCCGAGCGTTAGCCGAGGTTAAAAAAATACTCGCCCTCACCGCGTATTATCCGGATTCACCCTACGACTACCCCATACGCGACAAGCTCGTTGCCGCAATTGCTGCCAATCATGACCTAGGAGCTGAGCAGTTATTCGTCTCATCGGGATCCAATGAAGGTTTACAGGCAGCGCTCATGGCCTACGGAAAAAAGGGCGGTGTTTTAACGCCCGCGCTGACCTACGACGCGCACCTTGGTTATGCTGAAACCTTGGGGATTCCCATCACTCGGGTGCCTTTGCGTGAAGACCTTCAAGTCGACCTCACTGCGATGGAGCAGCGCATCGATGAGTCCGTTAGCGTGGTTTATTTAGCGAATCCGAATAATCCAACAGGCCTTCCCATTGATCCCGACAAATTGCGCGGATTTTGCCGGCGCGTTGGTGATCGGGCCTTGGTTATTGTCGATGAAGCCTATAACGAGCTTATGGCCGAACCGACGCAAGACTCCATGGTCGACTTAGTGCGCGAGGGTGCGAACGTGCTGGTGACGCGCACGTTTTCTAAGATTTTTGGTTTGGCAGGCATGCGGGTCGGATACGGCATGGGACGGCCTGACATTATTGATCGGGTAGGAAATCACATAATGGCCTGGCCAAACGGCATTGGTCTGACAGCGGCCTTCCACAGTTACGAGGATCAAGCGTTTATTGCTTTCTCGCGGCAAAAGGTGCTCCAAGGCAGGGCGATGGTAGAAAAGACGTTGCGCGATGCCGGCTTTGCGCCAGTGCAGTCAGAGGCGAACTTCGTGTTCGTCGACATCGGTCGTGACGCGCAAGCATTCCGTGAGGCGATGGGCCGAGAGGGTGTCCTCATTAATGGGGGTTACGCGGGCTATCCGACCTACATCAGGGTCAGTATGGGGAAGCTGGAAGACCTTGAAGTATTTGACCGCGTATTTAAGCGCGTCATTGCGCGCGCATGATAATGGTCGGCGACCCGTAAGCCGATGGATACGGCCCTCGTCTGTTATGGGCCGTTACTGGCGATGAACAACTTGACCATTGACCACCGTCATAAGCACCGGTGTCGTACTGATGCTTTCCTGTGGAATCTCAAAGAGATTATGCTTCAGTAACACCAGGTCAGCGCGTTTACCCTCCGTCAGTGACCCTAAGGCGTCTAATTCGCCGACTTGGATCGCCGTGTTGCGGGTCATGGCGACGATTGCCTCTGCGACGGTCACGGCCTGATCGGCGTTACGAGCGGGCATATCGGGCGTGCCGGGTAACCGTCGGGTGACGGCAGCTTCAATCAGTTCCAATGGCCTATACGTCGACAGGTAAGCTGATGCAGGCCAGTCGGCCCCGAAGCTTTGATTCGCGCCTGACATCATAATCGACCGAACGGGGTAGGCGTTTTCGACTTTATCCATGCCGACAAAAGACCCGATATTGAAGTATGAGGGATCGCGAGCGGCCCATTGAATAGACGTCTGAGCGGTCACGTTTAAAGCGCTAAAGCGCGGTATGTCCTCTGGGTGAACAAAGTCCATGTGGGCGATCGTGGCTCGCACACTCACATTGCCCGTACTCGTTCGTGCAGTCTCTATGGCATCGAGCGACATGCGCACAGCACCACCACCGATGGCGTGGATATGGACCGGTATGTCTTGGCTGAAGTACGTCTCAATGTTCGAGGTGAGGTCTGCTTTAGAAATCATCGGCTGCCCAAAGTCCTCGTTATGGGAGTCGATATAAGGGGTGAGCAGAAAGGCAGTATGACCTTCGGGCACGCCGTCCGCTGCTAATTTTACTGCCTCGGGGCGAACCAGGGCGCCACTAAACTCCTCGGAGAATCGCTTAAAGCGACTCGCAATTTTAGTGGCGTTATCGGTTTCGCGAACGGAACCAAAAATCCGCAGTGTCAGTGCTCCGGTCTGGTCGAGTGACCGCCATATCTCGTAAGCGTCAGTCTCACTCGGCGCACCCGCCCAGGCGTCGAAAACGCTTGTCAGGCCAGCGGCGGCCGCTCTAGGTAGCCAAGCGACGAATCGTTCCTGATACGCGAGTTGATCACCGGGGATAAACTGCTCCACAAGCTCGGCCCCCGCTTTTTCACGTCCGGTTCCAAGCGGGGTATTGGTCAGCGGGTCGCGCTCAAAAAAACTCACACCCGGCTGAGGGTCTACAGTACTGGCGGTGATACCGCCTTCTTGCAGTGCGCGCGATGAAAACCAGCGAGAGTGGCCATCGACTGAACCTAGAATCACAATGCGGTCGCCAAAGATGGCGTCGAGCTCCGCCGCTGTAGGCCCCGTTTTCGGAAACAGATGGTTTTGCCAGCCGCGGGCATAGACGGGACTGTTTCCGGGGTTCGTTTCTCGTATGGTCTCAAGCGCGAGTTGGAGTTTTTCTCGTGTGTCTGCAAGGCTTAAATTCACGCCGACATCGGCAAATGAGCCGTTGAAGACGTGCGTGTGTGAGTCCATAAGCCCAGGTATCAGCAGGCCGTCACCAATCGAGATCTGCTGCGTATCGTTACCAATAAACGGCGCGAGACCCGCTGAGTCCCCAACATAGACGATTGTGTCTCCTCGGACCGCGAGTGCCGATGCTGCGGGCGCTAGAGGATCTGAGGTGAAAACCTCACCACCTGAGAACACAAGGTCGGCGGGTTCGACAGGGGGCTCGTTCGAACAGCCGCTTAACATTATGAAAAAGACGAATGTAATTGAAATAAAACCAGAGCGCATGACGGCTTCCTTCTTAGCGTTGTCGACGTGGGACACCCAATCGATAGTACGCAATTGTCGTTGCGGCTGCGAATTGGAAAGTTAGCGCCAGAGTCGAGGCTGATCGCGTCACCTGCTTGGGCAAAAATGTGCTTAACGGATGACGAGCGTCTTGTGATCGAGCTGACTATTAGTGCGGCTGAGAACAGACGTATTTATCCGTGGTCACGACGGATCGGCTATCGCGCGTCTATCAACTTACAGGCTACTTGCTGTGGAAGAGGCGCTCTGCCAAGCTCATCGCATGTGAGTAGGGGAACCGCACGATGCAGCGACGGTCGATTTTACAATTAGCAGTTGCTGGCGCGCTGGCGAGTGGGGTTGCTCTCCCCGCGTTTGCCCAGCAAGGCCATCGACCCCGAAGGTTGAGCCCGGGTGATACGGTCGCGCTCGTCGCCCCAGCCTCGGTGACTTACGAGTCACTCGAGTTGCAACTGGCGCTTGAGACCTTGGAGGCCATGGGGCTTAAGGCCAAGGTTGGGGATCATGTTATGGATCGATTTGGGTATCTCGCGGGAAAGGATGAGGACCGAGCGGCGGATATCAACGCGGCTTTCGCTGACACGCGCATTGACGCGGTATTCGCACTTCGTGGCGGTTGGGGGGCCAGCCGAGTTCTCCCGTATCTGGATTTTGACGTGATCCGGAAGAACCCCAAAATTCTCTTGGGTTACAGCGACATTACGAGTCTCCTTAATGCGGTATTCGCAAAAACTGGATTGATCACCTTTCACGGCCCCAATGTCATGTCTCGCTGGAATGACTTTACCCACCAAGGCATGCGTCGCGTACTTTTTGAGGCGCGGGCGGAAGTCTATGAAAATCCAGTCATTGTTGATGACGATTTGGTTGCCAGAGATCATCGGATTCAAACCATTACCTCAGGGGTTGCAGAGGGACCGTTGATCGGTGGCAACTTAACACTGATGAGCGCACTTCTCGGCTCGCCCTACCTGCCCTCATTTTCAGGTGCCATTCTTTTTCTTGAAGACGTGGGGGAGGCTATTTACCGGGTTGATCGTATGCTCACTCAACTGTCACTGAGCGGCGAGTTACGTCAGGTTTCTGGAATCATCTTCGGCCACTTTACGGGGGTCGAGCCAAACCCAGGTCTGGGAAATTTCGCATTGATGGATATCTTAAAGCAGCATTGTGAGCCCTTGGGGGTGCCGTGTTATTTCGGCGCAATGATTGGCCATATCGAGCAGCAGAGCACCGTTCCTATTGGCGCCTATGCCCGAATGAATGCCGATACAGGCGAGCTTGCACTGACCGCACCCGCCGTGCGCTAGAACAAAAGAGGATTGTTCGCATGAGTAAATTTTTGCAACAAAAAACAGAACTGGTTTGCTTGCTCATCGCGGTGGCCCTGATGGGCTGCTCCCGGCCCCAAGACGCTATGAAACTCGAGGCGATTGTGCCGACTAAGGAGATTAACTCGGTAGGCATGGCAGGCGATCAGCCCGCGGATATTAGCCGATACTTACTGGCCATCGGTGCGTCGGGCGCGCAAATGTCTCCCGACGGTGAACAAGTGGTGTATCGCTCGTCAATTACCGGAACCTCACAACTTTGGAGTATCGCAAGTGGCGGGGGAGAGCCGCGACAACTGACCTTCGGGCAGGGCATTACATTTTTTAGGTGGCTTCCCAATAGTTCCGGCTTGGTTTACGGCGCTGACAATAACGGGAACGAGCAGGAGACTTACTTCACAATCGATCGTTACGGCGCAACGGAGCGCACAATATTTCCGGCAGCAGACGGTGGGTTTCGAGTGCTGGGTGATATCGCCGACGATAACAAAACGTTTTACTTCTCGTCGACAGAGCGAACGGGCCTGCACTACGACGTGTATGAAGCATCGCTTGAGACCGGTGATGCGCGTCTTATTTACGAGGGGCGCTACGGTAACTTCGCGCGTGCCTTATCCCCTGATAATCGTTACTTAGTTGTGACTGAGACGGTGGGGGAGGATTCGGACTATTTGTACCTGCTCGATCTCTCGAGTGGCACCCTGTCTGTAGTGTCACAGCCCGAGTCTCGCGCAAATCATGGCGATGGGGGGTTTGCATGGTCTTCAGACAGCAAAACGCTTTATCTCACGAGTAATCTTGATCGTGAGTTCGCGGCAGTCATGGCCTATGACGTAACCACCAGACGCTTCGCTTCAGTGGCGGAGTCAGCGTTCGATTTATCCTCTGTGGACCTCTGTGGTCCCGAAGACAGATACCTGGTGTGGTTGGAAAATCAAAATGGGTTTGATGTGCTTAGGGGGCGTGATCTCTCCTCGGGTGAGGCGCTTGGATTCCCGGACATTCCCGACGGTGTCTATACACTGAGTTGCTCTGACCAGAGCGACTTGGTGTCTGTCGGTATTAGTGGCTGGCGAACGCCAGGCGACATCTATCTCATTGAGTTGGGCAGTGGCGTAAGCCGTCGACTGATCAGTTCGAATCTTGCCGGAGTTCCAGCTGAATCACTTGTTAAGCCGGTCAGTGTGACCATGCCTGCACGCGATGGAGTCGAGCTTCAAGGGCTTTTGTATCTGCCCGTATCCGGTGGAGAGACCTCAGCGCCCCCTGTGATTTTTGAGGTTCACGGCGGGCCTACCGCGCAGGCGAGAGCGAACTTTGATGCGGTGTCTCAATATCACGTGGCGCGCGGAGTGGCTGTGTTTAAACCCAACGTGCGCGGCTCGACCGGTTTTGGACGAACCTACGTCATGCTCGACGATCAACGCAAGCGCTTGGACAGTGTGCGCGATCTTGTGGATATGCTGGCTTTCTTTGAGGGCGACCGACGGGTGGATGCCTCCAGAGCGGCGGTTTCGGGCGGCTCTTACGGTGGGTATATGGTCAATGCTGTGCTTGCGGCCTACCCGTCAGCATTTAAGGTCGGTGTCTCGCGCTACGGGGTCGCTGACTGGGTCACCGCACTGGAGGTGGCCTCTCCGGCACTCCAGGCGTCTGATCTCCTTGAGTATGGGGATATCCGTGAGTCCGAGTGGCGTGACTTCTACACTGTTAATTCGCCGATTCGTCAGGCTGATAAAATTCGCGTACCTGTCTTGTACTCCCACGGAGAGATGGATCCAAGAATTGATATTTATGAAACAGAAGTCATGGTGAAAACCCTTCGTACCAACGGCGTAGAGGCGCCTTATATCAAAATACCCGATGAGGGGCACGGCTGGCGCAAACGGTCGAATCGTTTGTTCTACTATCGTCGTCAGGCAGATTTTATTGAGTCACACCTGTTAAAACGAGCTGACGACTAATTCGCGCTGAGTTCGTCCGATGTTCGTGCTCCGCCGTTGTTGGCCGCTGCAATGGGCGGTGCCGGACTCCGTCAACCATCGTTTTTCAAGGCGAACCTCAAAACGTTTTCTCACTGAGAAGCGCCGTACCCATCCATGGTATTTACTGAAACGAACTGTTGGATTAATCCGTGAGCTAATGCTGCGCATGTTGACACCATCAGAGGCCGTCCGAGACACGCCGAGTAGGCCATGACCGAGGCAACACAGTTGTTATAACAGTTGCTATAAATGTTGTTATATTGCGGCTCCTTAAACGTTCAAGCCGCAGAGTGCCTTATGCCTAGCCCCGGATTTGCTGAACTCATTGGATTAGAGACGCCAACCTGCCAGCCTGAGGCTGCGAGGGGGAATCTCACGATTAGTGAGATGCACTTAAATCCCAACGGTGTTGTTCACGGGGGCGCACTCTTTTCCCTAGTGGACAATGCTATGGGGGGGGCAGTGATGCAACACTTAGAGGAAGGTCAGGTTTGCGCAACGATTCAGATCACCATGAACTTCTTAAAACCGGTTCGTGACGGCACGGTCGAGTGCATCGCCACTGTCATGAATCGTGGAAAAAAGATTGTTAATGTGCGCGGCGAGCTTTACGTGAGAGACACACTGGTAGGGACTGCCGATGGCAACTTCGCCGTGATGCAGCCGGCTGTCAGCGCCTTAAATCAGGCTTGAGCGACGACCAGAATTCCCGGATGTAGGGCGACGACGCGGACACGATCGCCCGAGGCCAGGGACTTATCGCCTTCTTCACGGGCAAGATCTACACGCCAAGTCACGCCAGAGAACTGGTGTGTCGAGTGAGTCTCCCGATCTAATAAACTTGAGAGTTCAAACTCGTGTCCGATAAAGTCAGAGCTTTGTCCTGAGCGAGGAGGTTCGGCCGTCTGATATCTCTTGAGCGGTTTCCACAAAGCGACGCCCAGTACAAATGAGGTTATGCCCATGACCGCAAAGCCTGCGAGCCATCCGCTGGGGACGATGCCGAGGTAAACCAACAGCCCGGTGACCAAGGCGCCTAGACCGATGAGGAAGAGAATGATGGTGCTCATACCGAGCACCGCTAACTCTATGACAAGCGCCAACGCCCCCAGTGCGAACCAAAAGCTCGCCTGGTTCTCACTAAAATATTCAAGAAGTCCCATCAGTCTTCCCTTGCACCGCGTTCAGACGATTGACAATGGTCATCGCCTCGGCAACGACGTTCGCGGCGTTCGTTTGCGAGTCGCTTAGCAGTACGACCGAAGACTCGCGCGCAATAGCCTCTTTGGCGGTGATGGCTTGTTCAGCAAGATCCAACTGCACGGCTTTTTGACCGTCTTCCGTATTGGCGGCGGCACCGACTTTTTCAAGCGCCTCAGCCTTCGCGTTTGCGACCGCAATAATCGCATTCGCCTCGCCCTCTGCTTTTAATATCTGCTCTGCTTTCTCAGCCTCGGCAGCGAGAACGCGCGATTGCTTTTCACCTTCAGCGACATTGATTGATGACTGTCGCGCACCTTCCGACTCAAGAATAGACGCGCGTTTTTCTCGCTCGGCTTTCATCTGTCGTTCCATGGCGTCAAGAACAGTTCGTGGTGGCTCGATATCCTTGATTTCGTAACGAAGCACCATGACACCCCAGGGACCCGCTGCCTCATTAATTTGAGAAACGATGTTGTTATTGAGAGCCTCCCGCTCCTCAAACGTTTTATCAAGTTCGATCTTGCCAATCTCGCTCCGCATGGTGGTCTGCGCCAGTTGCGTCACCGCGTATACGTAGTCGTCGACGCCATAGGATGCTTTGTAGGGGTCCAAGACTTTTAAGTAGAGTACACCGTCGACAACGAGTTGAATGTTGTCACGCGTGATGGCCGATTGACTGGGGATGTCATAAGCCTGTTCTTTTAGGGTTCGGTTGTAAGAGACTCGATCGAAGAAAGGGTTCAGAAAGTTAAGGCCTGCCTCTAGGGTGCGGGTGTACTTTCCAAAACGCTCTACAACAAAGGCGCGATTTTGTGGCACGAACTTGACGGCCTTCATTAAGACAACAATCAAGAGAATGGCTATTGCGACCGAGCTAATCAGACCAAACGATAAAAACTGCATAATATCTCCCGAAACTTTTGTGTGTACTAAGACTTGGGGTTGCAAGCCCCACTTTTCAAGTCTAGACGTCGAGGGAGAGAGGGCAAAAAATGTTTCTCGCGGTTATTCCATTGAGCGAAACATCAAGGCGAGGCGTTTCCCACGACTCAGATTCTCGAGAAAGTCTTTTGCGTTGTCCTCACGCGATAAAAAGTCAGAATAACCCTTAAGCGTCTCCGGATTTAAGCCATCGAGGTTCAGAAAGCCCATCTGCCAGTCGGCAAACTCGCGTTGTTCAACATGGCCCTCGAACAACACATCAATGGCCTTGTGACGCTTGTCTTTTTCAATGTGCTCAAACGCTCGCTTCACTTCAGACTCTTCGCCTTCTAGCACCTGATAAAAGGAGCGATCGCGGTGGAGAAGAATGCCAGTGAGGTTGCGTTCCGCATTGTTGCGCCTCGCTTCATCTAGAAGACTTACCATTCCTTCTGACCCCAGGTCGCTGGTTTCAACGCTGACATACCCGAGATGAAAAAGTTTCTCGCCGTTCGTGCTGGACATGATTTGAGGTCTCTGATGAAGTGAGAATGGACTGTCAACTTGTTTGAATCGCCAAAGTAAAATAAAGTTTACACTTTAATAGGCTAAAAATCTGTACATTATGGTGTTAGCTTAGAAAAGCCCTAATGAGTACACGGAGGAAACATGGCACAAGATTCGGCGGCAATGAACGAGAGCACCAAGCAAGCCATAGAAAGTCGTGCGCTGGCGCCTAGGTTTTATACGACCAACTGTCAGGAGATTGGTCAGTACGACATTGAAGCCGTTCGAGGGGAGTGGGACGCCATGATGGCCGCCTTCAAA
>OBPT01000095.1_pt1 | contig 25964 bp, 29 predicted proteins | sample 1534671 | NCBI WGS metagenome assembly OBPT01 (sample SAMEA3275494, study PRJEB22092) | marine metagenome | biome: ENVO:00000447 marine biome; feature: ENVO:00002042 Surface water; material: ENVO:00002010 seawater | collected 2014-06-21T11:00:00+00 | depth 1 m | reverse complement strand
CCATCGGAAGCGGCACTATGTGTGTGGAAGTCTATCAAGGCAATCTCTACACTGCGCTCAAACCGGGTGGCGAACCGCCCTTGAGCTGAGAAGGAGAACGAGATTGTCTACCATAGCAACGACGAAGGCGAGCGCTAGTGCGCTGAATCACACTACGCCATGAAGCAAATTCTAGAATTTCTGCCGATAGTGCTATTTTTTGGCGCCTACCAGATGGATGGCGAGACGCTGTCGGTAGGAGCTTGGTCGCATACCTTCGACGGCATTTTCAGCGCAACCGCGGTACTGATGTTGGCCACTGTCAGTGTATGGCTCGTCATGCTAGCCATCACAAAACGAAACGATAAGCGGCTCATGTGGATGATGTTCGCAGTCGTTCTTTTTGGGACAGCAACCCTAGTGCTCCGAGATCAGCGATTCATTCAGTGGAAACCAACGGTTTTCAATTGGGTGTTAGCGGCGCTTTTTTTCGGCTCCCAGTTTGTCGGTGAGAAAACCCTACTCGAGCGGCTGCTCGGCCAGCAGCTGGCCCTCCAAGAGGTCATTTGGAAACGCCTTAACGCGCTGTGGGTGGCAAACTTTCTGTTAGTGGGGGGGCTCAACCTCTACGTGGCCTACCAATACGAAGAGGCTTTTTGGGTGTCCTATAAGCTGTATTCCAGCATTGGTTTTACGGTGCTGCTGATGTTGCTCACAGTGATAATCGTGGCGCCTCATTTGAAATCGGAAGAGCAGAATGCTGACCCAACACGAGACTCATCATGACACGCTCCCTTATCGCTAGACGCGCTGCTCTCATACTGTCTTTACTCTCGTGCTGCTGGGCTGCCCACTCCGTGGCTCAGGAGACACGATACATTAGCGATATGGTGCTGGTTCCGGTTCGCAGCGGGGCAGGATCTGACTACCGCATTATCAACCGCGGGCTGCCCTCCGGTACGGTCCTAATGGTGTATGGACAAAGCGATGATGGCGAATGGTTTGATATAGAAAGCCCAGGGGGAACACGAGGGTGGATACGCGCACAGTATCTGCAGGCCGATCCACCTGCTGCACTGCTTATCAATGACCTGCGCGTGGAACTGGAACAATTCCGAGGCGAACGAAATAGATTGGTCAATCAACTCGACGAGAGTTCATCTGAAGTGGACGAAGCTGGCGGTATGGTTAATCAGCTTGAAGGGGCACTCGAGGCGACTCGCGCTGAACTCACTGAGATTAAGCGTGTCTCAGCGGCGGCGATCGAGCTGGATATGATGAATCAGCAACTGGTCGCTGAGTTAGAGTCAGAGCGATCCGAAGCGGATCTGTTACGCATGGAAAATGTACGATTACGAGAGCGCATTACCAATAATCAAATGCTAGACGGTGCTTTGGCCGTCCTACTCGGGGTCATTTTGGCTGTGATTGCACCACGGCTATGGCCTAGAAAAAGACGACAAGACGGCTGGTCTTAACTTAGGAGAACAACATGAATTCATATCCCGCTTATCTGCGCCGACTGTGCGCTTTGTTCGCCGCTTTGTGGCTGAGTATCGGAGCGCTAGGCGCCTTCGCGGAGGCGTCACTGAACAGCAATCCGAAAGTACTCATCAAAACGACCGACGGTGATATTACGGTTGAGCTCTTCGCAGACAAATCACCGATTACTGTCGAGAATTTTCTGCGCTATGTCGATGATGGCTACTATGACGGCACTGTGTTTCATCGAGTCATCAGCAACTTTATGATTCAAGGCGGCGGCTTTACCTCAGCACTGGAAGAAAAAGCCACTCGCGCGCCCATCGTGAATGAATCTCGCAATAAGGTACATAATACGCGCGGCACGCTTGCCATGGCGCGCACCAATGATCCCAATTCTGCGACGGCTCAGTTCTTCATCAATCAACGCAGTAATTTACGACTCGATTGGACGCCCAGTAATGAAGGCTATACCGTCTTCGGCGAGGTGGTCGACGGCATGCAAGTGGTCGATATCATTTCGCTATCAGACACGGGCCCCGCACCCGCCAAAACAGCTGGTGGTGCAACGACTTTTCAAGACGTCCCTGTCAAACCGGTTTCGATTTTATCCATTAGCCGCATTACGCCATGACACAGCTCAGTATTAACCTCAATAAAATAGCGTTGATTCGCAACGCTCGCGATACGGAACATCCTGATCCCTGTGAGTTCGCGACGAGCGTGATGCAAGCGGGAGCGCATGGCATTACCGTGCACCCAAGACCGGATCAACGGCACATCAGAGCGGAAGATTGTGTCCGACTGGGCGCAATGGGTGGCATCGAACTCAACATCGAGGGCAACCCCTTTGCCTCAGCACAAAGCGCTCCGCGTGCAGGCATTGGGGATTATCCGGGTTTCTTGGCATTGATTGAGAGAATCCGCCCTGAGCAGGTGACGCTAGTGCCCGATAGCAATGATCAACTGACTTCTGATCACGGTTTCGATATCACTCGTGACGGGGATCGTTTGCTCCCCGTTGTTGAGCAATTGAAGGACTGGGGATGTCGTGTCAGTTTATTTATGGACCCCGAGCCCACACAAATCGGTCTGGCGCGTGCACTCGGCGCCGACCGCGTTGAGTTGTATACCGAAACCTATGCTGTCGCCCATGCGCGCGGCGACTTTAGATCATCACTCACTCAATTTCAGGAGGCAGCAGCCGAAGCGGCGCTGAATGACTTGGGTATAAATGCGGGGCATGATCTTAACCTGAGCAACCTTCCTGATTTTCATATTGACGCGTTACTGGAGGTCTCGATAGGTCATGCGTTTACCATCGATGCGCTGCGCTACGGTGTGACCGATGCCGTCGGCAGGTATCTGCAGGCTCTGGACGCTGTCGGACGTCCTTGACGGTCGCGACACGCTACCCCCTTGAACGACACCGTGGACCCACAACCCCCTTACCTGGTACCGCATTCACAGGAGCCGATTCGATTGCTTTACCGAGATGAGCATCTGCTCATTGTCGACAAGCCCACGTTACTGCTGAGCGTACCCGGGCGACATCCTCTCAATTACGACTGCCTGCTGAACCGACTGGATCGACAGTACCCAGGCGTGAATGCAGTCCACCGCCTTGACCTCGACACCTCTGGCGTGATGGTCGTGCCTCGCAACAAGGCGGCGCTGTCTGAATTGGCTCGACAATTTCAAGCAAGACGAATCCACAAAACCTACTTTGCGCGCGTTGCGGGTCGCCTATTACCTGATACGGGCGAGATCACGCTGCCGCTGACGCGCGATTGGCCCAACCGACCGAGACAAAAAGTGTGTTTCAGCAGTGGGAAATCTGCCCTGACTCGCTGGCGTGTGGTAAGCAGGGAAGACAACACGACAGTCGTCGAACTTTTCCCCGTTACGGGTCGATCGCATCAACTGCGTATTCATTTGAAAGAAATTGGACATCCGATTTTAGGCTGCGATTTTTACGCACCAGAAGACATACTCAATGCCTCACCGCGTCTGTTGCTCCACGCGACCAGCATTGCGTTTTATCATCCGATTCACGGCCAAAAGCTCACGGCCCACTCGCCACCCAGATGCATTTACGCCAAGGCGTAAGAGGCCAGTTCTAGGTGCGCGCTGGATGCATTACCATACGCATCCTCTTGCTAGGGAGAATCGTGTGATTTCCTGTAACGAAGCGGATCGAGAAATAGTCATTGTGGTCAAGCCCAATCATTCCGCGACCTGGCACCAGAACTTGTGGCTACTCGCGGCCCTCGCGGTCCCCTCCCTGGGCGCCGGTATTGGCTTTGCCTTGTTGGGGGCTTGGCCTATTTTGCCGCTGGCGGGCCTAGAACTAACGGCGCTCGCCGGCGCACTGTATTGGGTCAACTGGAAGCTTGAATACCGACATGTCATTTACTTAAAGGACGATATTGTGACAATCGATAAGGGCTACTTTGTGCCGAAACGCAGCTGGCATTTTATCCGAGCTGACGCTGCATTGAGAGTAACGCCTGAAACTCACCCCTGGCAGGGACCAGAACTCTGCGTTCATGACCGAGTGTCTGAAACGCCAATCGGAGACTTCCTCAACCGCGAGGAGTCTCTGGAGTTACTGACACTGCTGAGAAAACAACTGCCCGTCCGAACACACAGCAGCGCCAGCGCTATTAACGCCTAACACTATGAGGGACTCTTCCATCCAAACTACTGACAGAGCAAAAGTGGGCTTTATTTCATTGGGATGCCCAAAGGCCTTGGTTGATTCAGAGCGAATACTCACGCAACTTCGTATCGAGGGTTATGACATCACGCCTCAATATGAGGATGCCGGCGTAGTCATTGTGAATACCTGTGGGTTCATTGATGCGGCGAAAGAGGAAAGCTTAGAAGCCATCGGCGAAGCAATCAGAGAGAACGGCCGCGTTTTAGTCACCGGGTGCATGGGACGCGGTGATGATGCCGATGCGATCCGAGCCAGGCATCCCAAGGTGCTCGGCATTAGCGGACCTGCCGCCTACGAAGAGGTTCTGAACACCGTCCGCGAAGTGCTGCCGCAAAATCACCTACCCAACCCTCACCTAGACTTGATACCGGCTCAGGGTGTGAAACTCACACCCCGACATTATGCTTACCTGAAGATAAGCGAAGGCTGTAATCATCGTTGTCGCTTCTGCATTATTCCCAGCCTCCGTGGTGACCTGGTGAGTCGACCCATCGGCTCAGTCATGAGTGAGGCTGAGGGTCTCGTGCGAGCGGGTGTCCGCGAGTTATTGGTCGTGTCACAGGATACGAGTGCCTACGGGATCGATCTAAAGTACCAGACTGACTTTTGGCACGGTCGCCCGCTCAAAAGCAATTTAGACAGCTTGGCATCGGCACTCTCCGAGCTCGGCGTCTGGGTCAGATTCCACTATGTCTATCCCTACCCGCATGTGGACAAGCTGATTCCGATGATGGCTGCCGGTAAATTGTTGCCTTATATCGACATGCCCCTTCAACACGGCGCTCGCAGTGTTCTTGAACGGATGAAGCGACCTGCCGCCGCCGAGAAAACCCTCGACCGCATTGCAAAATGGCGGGACATTTGCCCTGATCTCAGCATTCGCTCTACCTTTATTGTGGGTTATCCAGGAGAAACTGAGGAAGAATTTGAATCGCTCCTCACCTTTATTGAACGCGCTCAGTTAGACCGTGTTGGCTGTTTTCAGTATTCGCCCGTGAAAGGCGCCGCAGCGAATGAGTTACCCAATCCCGTACCTGAGGCGATCAAGGCAACACGATGGGAGCGCTTTATGACGTTGCAGCAGTCAATCAGTGCGGCCAAATTACAACGTAAGATAGGGTCCACCCAAACCATTTTGATTGATGAGGTCACAGCCGACGGTGCAATCGGTCGCACCTTTGCTGACGCGCCTGAAATAGATGGCGTGGTGCATTTGCCGGAGGTTACCGACTTCAAACCCGGCGATCTGGTCGAAGCAGAGATCACTGCAGCAGACGACTACGACCTCTGGGTGTAGCGAGACGGCAATGCGATGAATATTGTCCTGCTGAGGTCCACCGATTGGGTCGATGACGCAACCGTCGTGCTGGCTGACCGACGTCATCAGCATATTTTGACCGTACTCAAAGGTCAGCCCGGACAGGCCCTAAAAGTGGGCGCAGTGGGCGGCCAACGTGGACGCGGCACCATTTTGGCGATCGATGAAAAAACCACACGGATCCATGTTCAGTTAACCTTAGCGGCGTTGCAGCGACATCAGTTTGATCTCATCCTAGCGCTGCCTCGTCCAAAGATGCTCCGTCGTGTCTTTCGTACCGCCAGTGAAATGGGTGTTGCAAAGCTCCATCTGATTCATAGCGCCCGCGTTGAAAAAAGTTATTGGCAGAGCCCACTGCTCAATCCCGATCGCGTGGCAATGGCACTAGAAGCGGGACTAGAGCGCGCTGGAGACACGCTATTACCTGAGGTACATCAGCATCGTCGATTCCGACCCTTTGTCGAAGATACCCTGCCCCTCCTCATGCAAAAACGCCCCTGCTGGATAGCCGACCGGGACGCGACGCAACCGCTGCGAGATGAAGCAGGGGCCGGCCTAGTCATGCTGGGTCCCGAGGGCGGTTTTATCCCCTTTGAGATTGAGCTTGCCCAATCGGTTGGCGCTGCCTGCAGACACCTAGGCGAGCGCACCCTCAGTGTTGACACCGCGGTCGCTGTGAGCCTCGCGCAAGCGCTACCGAGTCCTACCGGTTAAGCGCCCGTTGCATCGGTTGCTGCCACGCCCATCCCTGTGGCACAGCTAACGCCCGTGCCTCCCATACCGCAATAACCGGCAGGGTTTTTATGAAGATATTGCTGATGATAATCCTCAGCAAAGAAAAAGCACGGCGCCGCACAAACTTCTGTCGTGATCTCGCTATAACCCGCCTTGCTGAGTGCAGCCTGGTAGCGTTCTTGGCTTGCCAAAGCCGCTGTTTCTTGCGACTCGTTCAAATAGTAAATACCCGATCGGTATTGAGTACCCCAGTCATTGCCTTGGCGCATACCCTGAGTGGGATTATGATTTTCCCAGAAAAGCGTCAGTAACCGCTCGTAGGTCATCACAGCAGGATCAAAAATAACCCGCACGACTTCGTTATGTCCGGTTCCGCCCGAGCACACCTCTTGATAGGTCGGGTTTGGCGTCAGCCCCCCGGTATAACCCACAGCAGTACTATAAACACCGGGCTGACTCCAGAAGAGCCTCTCCACACCCCAAAAGCACCCCATACCGAACACGGCTTCTTCCAGCCCGACTGGGTAGGGCGGTTGCAATGCCGCCCCCAGCACCGCGTGATGCTGGGTCACCGACATCGGCGTGTCTCTGCCCACCAACGCAGTTTCTACATCAGGCAGCGCATGTTTCCGTCGTATCTCCATCCATTTCACCCTTTTATCCCTCACTTTTGCAAGAATCAACGACCGGTAACGCAATTTCGCTGAATTTTTGTCATAATAGCCGGCTATTTTAGCAACTGACAGTTAATCCCGTCTGAGGAATGAGGCAGCGCTTGAAATCGTTGCCTGCCCAAGCAGCCTGCTCAGCAGCAGGCGACGGGGGGAAAAGCCATGAAAAAAAAGACAACCAACAACGCGGTCGAAACGTTTAACGCAGAAGATTTTTCAAGCCGAAAGCTACTGGACTTGGTGGATGAAGACCCGACCAATGGCCGATACCTTCTCGATCGAGACGCGCTTCAAGCCGTGGTATCTGAGCTTGCTAGCCGGCGGCATTATCTTCAGGAGTTGCGCGATCGCGGTCTGCTTGCGCCGCGTCCCTCGGCGTAGGCGCGTCACATTTCTCAAGAAATTGACCAGCCACGAGGTCAAGAAATTGCTCGCTTTCTGAGCAAAACTCGTGCGATCAAAGCGATTACCGCCCGCCAAAGCCGGATGATTTTTGCGCTCGACGCCACAGCGAGTCGCGAGCCCACATGGGATCAAGCACGTCGACTACACGGTGAATTATTTTCTGCCGCGTTACACAATCAAACGCTGGCGATACAACTGTGCTACTACCGGGGCCTAAGCGAATTTAATGCGAGTGATTGGCTGACGCAGCCCGCAGCACTGCTCGATCAAATGAGCAGCGTCAGTTGCCAACCCGGAGCAACGCAAATTGGCCGCGTCATCCACCACGCTCTTAACACGCACTCGGCCTCGCTGCCGGTTAGAGCTGTCGTTTTGGTCGGTGACGCCTGCGAGGAGCCAGCAGCGGCTCTAGCGTCCTTGGCAGGTCAATGTGCCATCAAACAGATGCCCCTGTTTCTGTTTCAAGAGGGGTACGATGCACAGACCCGGAGGACTTTTGAACGACTCGCGCAATTAAGTCATGGGGCTTACGCACCATTTGATGCCAGTAGTGCGGAGCAACTCCGCGCATTACTGGCTGCAGTAGGCCGATTTGCTCAAGGCGGCATTCAGGCCCTGCGTCAATCGAATACGCAGGGCGACCAAGCGCTACTATGCCAACTGGAAAAAACACCTTAGCAACGCGCCAAAACCGATAGACTTACGACTGCTCGCCCAATCATCACAGGAGACATAAACACCGTGCCAAGAGTTATCCTGCTCCTCGTCATCATCGTCACGCTGTTCATCTTGGTGCGGCGGGCACAACAACAACCGCCGCATAAACGACGTGCTGCTTATTTACAAATCATCCTCGGTAGCGCGGTAATTGGGGTGGTCATCCTTACCCTGATGGGCAAGATGCATTGGGTCGGCGCTGCGCTGACCGGACTGTTAGTGGCGGCTCGGCAAATGCTACCTTTGCTGATACGTCTACTCCCCGCGCTGGGCGGCTTGCGCACGTCGGGAGCGGGATCGTCGAGCAAAGAGTCCGAGGTCACATCACGCATTATCAAGATGACGCTCAATCACGACAGTGGTGAGCTCAGTGGTGTCGTGCTTGAGAGCGCCTTCAAAGATTGGTTCTTGAGCGAGCTCAATCGGCAACAACTCGATGAACTGCTGAGCTACTGTCAGCATGAGGACAGCGACTCAGCACAGCTACTCACCAGCTATCTCGAACAGCGGTTTCCAGAGGATGCGCGAAGTGATGAAGGGACCGATCGAGGTCAAGAAAGCGGTCCCCCTCCATCGAGTCGTACGGAGGCCCTCGCGGTATTAGGGTTGCAGGATGATGCGACCGAGGAGGACATTATTGCGGCGCACAGAGCACTGATTCAAAAGTGTCACCCTGATCGAGGTGGCAACGACTATCTGGCAGCGAAAATTAATCAGGCAAAAGATCAATTGTTAAGCTGATGCGCCCTCAAGAAGACGGCGCTACTACTGGGCCCGCTCAGTGAGTCTGTCACCGACGTCTTCCCCCTGACAGCCTTTTTCGAGACGGTTTCATTAGACGAGTTCGTTACACTGTTTCATGACACACTTTCCTGCATGACACTTTCCTGCATGACACTTTCATGCCTGACCTTTTGGAGACACGCTGATGAGCGGTGCATTTGTTATTCGCAATCAACTGGGACATTACTGGAGCAAGCCCGGAGACTGGATACTGGGAGACCGCTCCGCGCAAGTTGCGTACTGGGAACACCATGACGAGGCGATCAATATGCTATTTGAACTGGGTTCCAAAGATACGGCGCTTCGTGGCGATATTGTGCAGTGCGGCATCACCAATAACAAACCCGCAGATCTTGAACTCAGTGAACATCCCGCGCCACTTCCCGCCGCGCAAAAACCAGACGAAACGCTTGAAAGCGAAACAAATGACCCCACCTAAGAAAGATATCCAGCCATTGCACTGCAAGGAGCGTATCGGATGAGAATTCTGCTGTTTTTAGCGACGAATATCGCCGTCTTAGTGTTAGTTAGCCTCATTTTTAATCTACTAGGTGTAGAGGGTATTTTGGCTAACAACGGGGTTGACTTGAATCTCAGCAGTCTCCTGATTTTTTGTGCCCTGTTTGGTTTTAGTGGGTCTTTTATTTCGCTGTTACTGTCCAAATGGATGGCCAAGAGAAGCACTGGCGTGCAGATCATCACATCGGCACAGTCCCGCGATGAGCAGTGGTTGCTCGAGACGGTGCAGTCACTCGCCAAAGAGGCCGGTATCGGTATGCCCGAGGTCGGTATCTTTCCGTCTGATGCATCCAACGCCTTTGCCACTGGATGGAATCGCAATAACGCGCTCGTTGCCGTCAGCACAGGGTTACTTCGACGTTTCGAGCAATCCGAGGCACGGGCGGTGCTCGCACATGAAATCGGCCACGTTGCCAACGGCGACATGATCACCCTCACGTTGTTGCAAGGTGTCGTGAATACCTTTGTCATGTTTTTTGCGCGCATCATCGGCCACACCGTCGATCGCGTCATATTCAAGACGCAACGGGGTTACGGTTTCGGCTATTTCATTGTCACGATCGTGGCGGAAATTATTTTAGGCATTCTCGCCAGTACCATCGTGATGTGGTTCTCGCGCTGTAGAGAATATCGAGCTGATGCAGCAGGCGCCCAGTTGGCGGGCAATGACAGTATGATCGCCGCGCTACAGCGTCTCAAAGCAGAACAGGGTCTACCCCAGGACCTGCCGGGCGAAATGACCGCGTTCGGTATTCGCTCGGCGAAAGGCTCAGGTCTAGCAGCACTGCTTCGGTCGCACCCGCCTTTAGACGACCGCATTCTAGCGTTGCAGCGTCAATGAATGCCCTCACCCGAGTCATCACCGCACTCCTATGCGGCGTCATCGGTGGGTTGCCGTTACCCTCAAGCGCGGACGACACCGTCAACTACCTGAGCTTCGCCACGGAAGACGAGGCCAATACCACTGAGGTGTTTCAAAAGGCCAGTCCCGCTGTGGTTTTTGTGACGTCGAGTGAGCTACGTCGTCAACGCTTTTCCCGCAATATTATGGAAATCCCCCGAGGAGCCGGATCGGGTTTTATCTGGGATGCCGATGCCGGTCTTATCGTCACCAACTATCACGTCGTCGCGGGTGCCGATCGACTGGCCATTACGTTACGCAATGAACAACAGTATCCAGCAGAGGTAGTGGGTTTTGCACCCGAACGCGATCTCGCCGTTTTACGCATAACAACGCCTCCCGATGGACTCGCGACGCTGCCACTGGGCGACTCATCCGAACTCTCAGTGGGTCGCAAGGTGATGGCGATTGGGAACCCCTTTGGACTGGACACCACGCTGACGGTTGGGGTCGTCAGCGCCTTAGATCGCGAAATTCAGTCGCCCAGTAACCGCGTGATTCGCGGCGTGATTCAAACAGATGCCGCTATCAACCCGGGCAACTCAGGCGGCCCACTCCTGAACTCACTTGGGCAGCTCATCGGCGTCAATACCGCAATCTATTCTCCCAGTGGTGGAAGTGCCGGCATTGGCTTTGCGATCCCGGTCAATACCGTGGTCGAAGTAGTGCCGCAACTCATTGCCTACGGCAAAATTATGCGGCCGGTATTGGGGGTGGAGTTGGCGTCTGACCGTTGGCTCCGACAATTTCGCGTCGAAGGTGTTCCCATTGTGAGAACCTATCGTGGGTTCCCCGCAGAAAGCGCTGGCATGATTGGTGCCCGCAGAGGCGAACGCGGTGAGATCACTCTCGGAGACGTCATCACCCACATTGAGGGGGAGCGTGTTGCCAGTAACGATGAGTTCCTGACGGCAATGGAGCAGCACCGCGTCGGTGACACGATTGCGGTCACTACTCTGCGCTTTGGCGAACAAAAGCGCTTTACCATCGAGCTATCAAACGCGCAATAAACCGCCGCTAAGGCTTATAGCGAGCGGGCCAGCTAGCGGGATCGATCGACTCTTGCGGCAGTGAATCACAGTGAAACTGAGGCGATTTACCCGCTGCCAATTGCTGCTCATAATCTTTGAGTAAGTGCATCGCGATTGGGTAAAGAGCCCACAATGCCAGTAAATTCGTCAGCGCCAACAGCGCCATGGTCAGATCAGCAAACCCGAAGACAGTGCCGAGATCCTGCACCGACGCCCACGCGATCATCACTAAAATGCACATGCGAAAAACCGTCACTGCATGGCGTCCTAAACGATCGAAATAAGCAATGCTGTTTTCACCCAGAAAACTATTGTAAGCGATGGTCGTGGTCGCAAATAACACGAGCGCAATACTCACCAAGGCTTCGCCCACAGGTCCCACGTGCTCGGCGACCGCCATCTGGGTCATGGCCACACCGGCCACCGATTGACCCTCTGACGCGAACGTCGATGACATCATGATGATGAGCGCCGTAGCGGTGCAAAGCACAATCGTATCGATAAACACACTCAACGACTGAACCAATCCTTGGGATATCGGGTGAGGCACATCGGCGGCCGCCGCCACATTGGGCACTGTGCCGAGTCCCGCTTCATTTGAAAACAGCCCCCTTCGTGCGCCCTGCGCAATAGCCGCCGCCATCCCACCCCCAAAGGCCTGCTCCATACCAAAGGCAGACGAAAAAATGAGTCGTAGCGCCTCGGGAATCTCTGAAACGTTCATGACCAACACTACGATAGCGAGGGATAAATAACCCACCACCATAAAGGGCACTACGACCTCAGAAACTCGGGCTAATCGACGAATCCCGCCGAAAAGAATCACCGCCATCACCAGCGTCATCACAAAACCGCTCACGTGAACCGGCACACCAAATGCCGACTCAATCGAGGTCGTCACGACGTAGCTCTGCACCGCGTTGAAGCCAAAGCCGACGGTGAAGAGCAGCAACAGGCTATAAATCACCGGCAACACTTTCCAGCCAAGCCCGTAGCGCATCACATACGCGGGTCCGCCTCGGAACGTTTTATCTGCCTCACGCCGCTTATAAAGCTGAGCAAGGGCACACTCGAATAGACTCGTGGCCATGCCCAGCAACGCAATCAGCCACATCCAGAATAAAGCACCCGGCCCACCCAACGTAATCGCCACGGCAACACCTGCAATATTGCCGCCCCCCACTCTCCCCGCCACACTGACGGCAAGCGCTTGCAGGCTGGAGATGCCACGCTCGCTGCCTTGCCACTCAATGGAAGAGAACACCGCTAGGGTACGTTTAAATAGTCTCAGCTGAACGCCCCGCGAACCGAGCGTAAAGCGCACGCCGATCGCCAGTAAAACGCCGATCAAAATATAAGACCAAAGCCAGTCTGTCGCCGTGATCAACAGGCTCATCAGACCAAGCCAGAAATCAGAATAATCGCGACCGCAGGCACGGCAATAAAGCGCGTCAGCCAACGCCAAACGCCATACCAGTTCGCATCATCAGACAGTTCATTTTTACTGTGCTCGCGGTGCATAAACCACCCCGTAAATAAGGCCACTAATAAACCCGCTAATGGCAGCAATAATTTATCGTAAAGCGCTTCCGTGAGCTCATTGAAATTCATACCCAACAACTGATAGCTTTCCCATACGTTGTAACTCAACACTGAAATGACACTGAGGGTGGTAACGGACCCTACCACCAGCAGCGCGCTCCGTTGTCGCGAGATCGCCAATCGCTCTTTAGTCCAACTCGTCACGCTTTCTAATAGACCGACCATTGAGGTCACGCCTGCCACTGCCAGCATAATGAAAAAGAGCACGGCAAAAATAGCGCCTCCGGGCATTTGCGCGAAAGCGACCGGTAAGGTCTGGAAGATCAATCCGGGACCACTGGCCATATCAAGGCCAAAGTGAAACACCGCTGGAAAGACCACAAAGCCCGCCAGTAAAGCGATCAGTGTATCCGCCATGACGATCGTCGCTGCGCCCCGCGCAATCGAGAAATCTCGGGGCAAATAGGCACCGTAAGTCATCATTCCACCCATGCCCACACCGATAGAAAAAAAGGCCTGTCCGATGGCAGCAAGAAAAGTCGCACCCGTCACTTTGCTGAAATCGGGCGTGAACAACCATTGCAAGGTTTCGACAAATCCCCCTGCAAAATAGTTATAAATACTCAGTCCGACCAACAGCATAAACATCAGCGGCATCATAACGGTCACGGCACGCTCGATACCTGAGGTGACACCCGCATAAATGATAGAACCCACGATGATATTGCCGACTAAGGTCCAAAACATCATCGATTGATTGTCGGTTAGCAGGCCGGTAAAGGTCGCTTCTGCGATACCGGCATCAAAACCAGCAAAACCAGCAGACAGGGCACGCGCGAGGTACCAAAGCACCCAGCCGACAACTACGGCATAAGTAATCGCGATCGTGTAGGCCGTGGCCACGCCCATACCGCCCACTATGCTCCAACCCTTGCTCCGGCCAGACTCTTCTGCCACGACCGCCATGGAACGAGGGGGACTGCCGCCACCACGTCGACCGACCAGTAATTCTGCCATCAAGCACGGAATACCAATGGCCACCGCGCACAAAAGGTAAATCACGACGAAAGCGCTCCCGCCGTTTTCACCGGTCACATAAGGAAATCGCCAGATATTACCGAGGCCAACGGCAAACCCCACTGACGCCATGACAAACGCAAAACGGCTGGACCACATCGTATTGCCTGCTGACACCATCTATTGGACTCCTAGGCTGACTCACTTAACGGTATGTTACGGCACAGGAGTGCGGTGCGCACTGCGGGGGTTCACAACGTCGAACCTTTGTAAAATGAGCCCTGCGCGATAGGGAGAGACTCCGTGATCCCCCTTCCCCTTATCCACGCATAGCTTGTACCTCAGTACTGTACCGCTAGCGACACACTGAAGCCCTCTTGATTAGGAATCGCTAGCATCGACATCGCCTTACGAAAGGATTCATCGCGCGCCACAGGCCCCGTCGCCTGAATGGCGACCTGATAGCCAGTCAATGTCGCAGACAATTCCCCCGAGAGCACCAGCGCTCCGGCCATCGTTTTGAGAGCGCCTGCCGTCCCCGCGCCCGCTATATCGGCGCTAGAAAAGTCGATTTGATAATCGCCCAGCAGTACATTACCCGAGTTCGCCGTCCACACCCCTCGCTGCAAGCGTACGACGCCCTCAGCGTCGAGAATATGACCTTCATCGATCGCAATGTGCGCAAACTCCCCAGACAGCGCACCCCCTAAATAAAGGGGAAAAAACGCCCGTAATAGTTGCGTGTTGAGCGCAAACGCGGCTTGCTGAAGCACTATTGCGCCGCCCAGGCGATAACCCAGTTGCGCGCTCAGGGTCTGCTGACCCCAAGTGGTCGATAGCGATAGCGGCGCACTCCACAGCACTCGCCACGGTTGGATATGCCATCGCACTCGACCGAGCATGAGCGGCTGTTGATCGATCTCGATCCAAGCCCTTGCCGCACTCCCAGACCAAATCGTCCCCGATACACCGGTCAATATCACGCTACCAGGCAAGAGACTCGATAAGGCGCGCGCTGGGATTTGCGATGACAGTAGCCCCATGAAAATAAAAATGGCCAAGGCGCGTCGGTGTCGTGTTATCCATTCCATCGATCAGGCGCCCGAAACTCTTAGCGTCGCGTTGACTCCACCGTTATTGCCAGCGCTGCTAATGGACCCATCAATCACCGCCAGCCCAGATGAGCCCTCGATTTGCTCGAGGAATTGCAGCAACCCGTCGAAAGCAATGTCCTCAAATCGTATCTGTACCTCTCCTCGGCTATTGGGCTGTAGACGCTTCACGGGTAGACCTAAGGTCTCACTAACTTGACTGAGTGTCCGGGTTAAGTTCACTTGCACCCCGCCACCATCGGCTCGCAGAGCCGCCAGCTGCTCAACCTTTAGATCAATCCGGGATAACTTGACGACTAACGCCTCATTGCCTGCCCTTAGGCGCTCGCGCCGCCCATCGAGCTCGACGAAGATCACTTGTACAAACACCCACAACCCTACGATGGCGGCTAATATCATTAGCGCCATCTGATCTCGCGCAACCAGTGATTCGAACCATTTTCGCATCATGGTATTTGCACCCGTAGACGGGCTACAACGCCCTCGCTGCGGGCATTAGAATTTTCTAACTGGACAGTAAATGACTGCACTTTCAGTTGCTCTCGAACCTGCTCAACCGATTCGAAATTCGGCGCCGACAGACTCAATCTGAGATCCCCTTTGCCGCTATAGTTCAGCGCCGTTAATTTGATACCGTCGACCTTTTGAATAGCCGTGAGCAAGGCCACCATGGTGGGTGTGAAGGCGCTTCTTTGCGTGCCAGCCCCAAATTCCCCCAACTGCCTGTTGAGCTGTTTTTCGACATCGACTACCGCACCTCGCGGATTGACCCGACGATAACTCGTTTGAATGGCCTGTCGAAGTTGAAGATCTTCTGCTTTGAGCATCTGATAATCCGCAACTGAAAAGCCAATTTTTAAGATACAGGCCACGGCAAGTGCGAGGGCGACACGCTGCCAGACTGCCCACCAACGAGCCAGCGGCAAACGTGGTGCAAACTCACCCTGACGCAAATCCGGTACCGGTGGATGGGGGTCCGCAAGCAGCAACGCCTCGGAAAAACCGCCTTTTCGCCACTGAATAGCTCCATGCAATTGTTCAGGAATAGCAGCTTGCGCCAAGGCTTGATCGGCGGCATAGACAACCAACGTTTGCTCCTGAAGCCCGATACTCTCCATCAGATCAGCGAGCAAGCTGTGTTCAATACGTCCGCCCTCCGCCAGACCCCAACGCAGGACAGCATGCTGCGCTTCAAAAATCACAGTGCATTGCTCGGGTGACCAGGGCAGGCACAGTGCCTCAGAAACCCATGGCACATTCTGGAGTGAATCGGGGAGTTCTTCAGACCAGTTAGCCATCTTTGAACGATCCACCACCACAACACTATGCAGATCATCATCGATTCTCGCCGCGGCGAAGTGCAACTGCGCCACATCCTCAAGCATCGATTCCTCTAGCATGAACGGTAAGGCACGCTGGAGGTGCTTCACCTCCTCTGGCGCGATCGATAGCGTCAAAGAACGCACGGCGTCGGCAGGAAACGCAACACACAGGTTCTCAGGTACGGTAGCAATGGTAGGGTCAAATCGCTCGGGCGGATTACCACAACGGATCAGCCGTCCTTCCCCTTGTTGCCACCGCATAACCGTTAGGTTGTTATTCAGTTGACTCATAATGAGCGCATTGACGCAGCCGGCACCAATTGGTTCACGAACAGGAACAACATCATAGCTCGCCCTCCGATCTAAAAACAGCAACCGTTGTGTCAGTGCCTCGACGCAGCACAGTGAAAAGATGTCGTTGCCGGTCCACCAACTCTACTGAGGCATCCAAAAGAAACCAGTCACTGCGGATATCCAATAGCGGTTCAAGCTCTGCGGATGGCCTCCCCTCCAGAATAGGATCGGTCAGTAAGTCTCTGACCTCAGTAATGCCGCCCTCTTGTCGACGCTCAGCTAAGCGCTCCGCATCCATGACTGACAGCGGCGCCCACTGATCATCTGCGTTAAGCGCTCTCAACACCGGCAATGGCGCGGTAAGGATATTCAACTGCGTATTCCGCTCTGGCCATACTGTCACCAATGGCGCTAGCGCCTCATAGACCTCAGGTGTCATCCCTCGCACTGATCGTAACTCGCTGACACTGGCTAAGGCTCGATTAGCGGGTAGGTAAGGAAAGTCGGCATACCGATACTCATCAACTTCGGCACCATTTTGTCGCCGGTTCGCATCGCGATCAATGAAGTCGCTGATTGCCTCCGTCAATGTCATCGCCTCATCAAGCGGTAACGACACATCACCCAATGCCTGCAACAGGCGAATCAACAGCTTTTGCGTTGCTGTCCAGCGATCCGCCTCGCCGATGGCCGACTGGCCGACTGGCTCGTCCTCCCGCCCCGACTGATTGTCACCCTGACTCGGTTGCGTGCGCGTATCGCCGGCACTCGCCTCTCTAGTATCGTCACCGATAGGACGCTGGTTTGTCGTCAATTGATTTTGATTTCCGGAGGCCTTCACCAGCATATTGAGATTGATGCGCCCTTGTAGATCGGTTAATTGGCCCGTCATCCACCCCCCTGCCGCTAGGGGATAAGGGGTTGCCGGCTGCGCCCACAGCTCCCCTAAATGATCAGCAGCGGTTGCGCTCCGCGCATCGAGTAAAGTGTCTGTCTGCAAAGCCAACTTGGCCAACTCCTCGGCACCGATCAAATAAGCCCAAGCTTGCTCAGAAAAGAGCTGATGCGTGCCTCGCTGAAGCGCCAAAGAAAACTCTCGTTGCAAAGCAACCAACAGTGTTGCCGACAACGCGAACACCAGCATGGCAATAATCAGCGCCGCACCGCGCTGCGATCGATAAGGCTCAGGACGACGGCAGCACATAGAGCCTCCTCACTTCTCCCAACCCGGCTAACTGCAGCACGATCTCGACGGCGGCCGGAATGGGTAACTCAAGATCCGGTTGAGATACGTCTGCAATCCAGTTGTCACGCCAATCACGATCATCGATCACGTCGTCACGATCACTCTTTAAGTCAACAATCGTCGGCAGGAAGCGAACCTCAAAACCCTCTACGTCATCCAGCATCGCGGTCTCAATCGGCTCCGTACCTGGCGTTCGGTCTAACACAGGAAAATGCGCTCGCCAGAGAACGTCCTCCTCGATCCACCAACGCACGCGCTGCAATGTACTGCGTGGCGCACCGGTCGAGTTATGCCATCCTGCACGCGTCAGCGTGAGTGGATAACGACTCAGTAATCCCCCACTCAACGCCGGTGCCGGTTGGTTAAATTCATCGATTATCGATCGATTGACCACTTGCCGAATATCACGCGACAGCACGGTCAATGTTTGATTAATATCGTGTGATCGAACCGTTGCACTGCGCACGCTTTCAGCAGCAGACAGTGCCGAAGACAATGCACCATAAGCCACTGCCGAAATCAGCGCGGTAATCGCCATAGCAACCAGCACTTCAATCAGCGTAAATCCCCTACCGACGTGCTTAACGTCCACGATTCGCCTGCGCAACCATCAAATAGCCATCCAGTGTATGTAACGGCGTGCTGAAACCGTCCTCACTATCGGAAACAGTCACTTCGTAACGAAAAAATCCGGGGACCTGAGTTTCCTCACCCTCACTCCACCAGTACCAAATACGACCCGCCATTTCCTCACTGCCCGTAATGAGGCCCGTTTGCAGTGTCCCTTTTGCTGCCGAGACCAGGCGCAGCTCAACGAGTCGATTTGCTGCCACCCACTGCGCTTGAATACGATCCTGTAAGTAACGGGTTCCATCAAGTTGCTGCGATAAGGCGAGTAACAGCGCGGGGACCGCCACCGACACCACCGCCAACGCCACCATCACCTCTACCAAGGTAAAGGCGCGATCACTGCTTGGACGAGACGAGCGGTTACTCCTCAATGAGTGGCTCTCCCTTGGGCAGAGTGGTCATACGGCCCAGTAAATCCCATTCGAGACGATACGCGAGTTCACCCGTGAGCTCATCGATCCAGTCGAGTGATCCCGGTGTCATTTCACCTCCTGCCCACATGACGATTTGTGGTGCAGGATTGAGCGTCGGATCATACATTGGAATCTCAACACTAGGCTGCCCCTCCAGCGTTAACAGCAGCTCAGTGCCTGCCATAAAAATAAAGGGTACAAAAACATCGGTACTGGCGCGCGGCGACGCCCAGCCTTGATCAAAGCGCCTCAACCAAATGCCTTGATATCGTGTGCCCTGAACGGTTGAGTCGGCGGCTATCAACAGGCCGTGATCGGCAGCAGATAGTCCTGCCTCAGCACCAGAAAACGATAATAGATTGGCTAGATAGCGGACCTCGCCCTCCAATTGCAACTCTGCACCACCGCGCCCCACATTCAGACTGACCACTCCGGTCAGCAGTACGATGACCAATATCGCCACCAGCAATTCGATAAAGCTAAATCCGCGTGGCGTAGAAGAGGACATCCCCAAAACGGGCATTACGGCGACGTTGCTAACCCTCCCCCTCTTTCCAGTTACCGATATCGGCGTTTTGACTCTCACCGCCAGGCAATCCATCAGCGCCCAAAGAGTAGATATCCGTCTCACGATATTCCCCCGGAGAGAGGTATAAGTAAGGGCGGCCCCAAGGATCTAGTGGTAATTCTGACAAGTAACCCCCTCGCTTGAAGTTGCGCGGCTCTGGGTCGAGCGTACTGGGACTCACCAATGCCTCAAGGCCTTGTTCCGTAGTCGGGTATACAAAATTATCTAGTCGATAAATCTTCAGTGCCGTTTCGATCGATTTAAAGTCAGCTTGGGCTTTTTGAATCCTAGCGTCGTCGGCACTATTGAGTACCGTTGGTGCGACCACACTGATGAGAAGCCCCATAATGACCAGCACTACCAGAATCTCAATCAGCGAAAAGCCCTTAGCGTTACTCACTGTTTATCACCTCACCATCGTATTCAGATCAAAAATAGGCAGCAGGATGGCTAATACTATGGTCAACACCAACCCCCCCATCAACACCACCATTGCTGGCTCTAATAGCCCCATGATGGCGCCCAACGTCATTTCTAACTCGCGCTCTTGGTTGGTCGCTGAACGCTCCAACATTTTTTCTAGATCCCCGCTGGCCTCACCCGAAGCCACCATATGCACCATCATAGGCGGAAAAAACACTTCTTGTGCCAATGCTCGACTCAGGCTCGACCCTTCTTGCACTTTGACAGACACCGTCCCGCTCGCCTGCCGCATCACCAAATTGGTCATGACCGACCCCGCGATCCGCAGGGCATGAATCAGTGGTACGCCCGACGCCATCAAAATACTCAGAGTCGAAGCAAAGCGCGCGCTATCCAGTGCGACAAACACACCCCGTAACCCGGGGATACGTAATAAAAATTGATGCCATTGTCTGCGCCGTTGCGTGTCTTGAAGGGCTCGCCGAAAAAGCCAGATCGCACCCACTATCAGGACCAGACAATACAACGCGTAGTCTCGTAAAAAATCACTGACCCAAATCAACCCCACGGTCAGTGGCGGCAGCGCTTTTTTGCTGTGGGCAAAAATGCCGATCAACTCAGGCACAACAAAAATCATCAGTGCGGCAACCACTGCAATGGCGACTACAATCAAGACGATGGGGTAAATGAGTGCCATCTGGAGCTTTTGAGCCGTGTGTTGTCGCGTCTCGGTATAATGTGCCAACTGCTCTAACACGGGGGCAAGCTGCCCAGCCTCCTCTCCCGCATTCACCATCGCGCGATACATTTCTCCAAAAGCGTGCGGAAATTGATTCAGCGAGTGTGCCAGCGTATGGCCCTCGGACACTTTAGATCGGATCTGTAACATCATCGATTTCACAGCAGACCGGCGACTCTGCTCCGCTACCGCATTTAAGCACTCATCCAGCGGAAGCGCCGAGGCAACCAAAGTAGACAGTTGGCGCGTTATTAAAGCCAGCTCACCCGCGCTAAGACGGCGATTACGGAATCGAAAACGACCGTGATCTCGGGTGCCGGTAGCACTCATCGCCACGGCTATCTCGACAGGGCGTAACTGCTTTTGTCGCAGCACACTGCGCACCTGACGGTCTGAGTCGCCCTCTAACACGCCTTTAACCAGCTTGCCGTCAGCGTTCAGCGCTTTATAACGAAACGCCGCCATACACTAATTGACCGCCGTCACGCGAAGGACTTCTTCCAAGCTCGTGTCACCATCGAGAATACGCTGACGACCGTCGGCTTGGATGCCCGGACTGTGTTCGCGGGCAATACGGAGCAATGCCTGTTCGCCATCCCCTCGGTGAATCGCGTCCCGCAGCGCCTCCCCGATGACAATGGCCTCGTAAATCCCCATCCTTCCGCGATAACCGGTCATTTTGCAGTGCTCACAACCCCCGGGGCGGTAAAGCACGGCAGATTCATCAGAGATAGCCAAACGCTCCCGTTCGATTTCATTAGGCTCATAGGACTGCCGGCAGGCGGTACACAGGAGCCGCACTAAACGCTGAGCCATGACACAGATTAAGCTTGAAGATAGCAAGAAAGGCTCTACCCCCATATCGCGGAGACGCGTGACGGCACCAATCGCCGTGTTCGTATGCAATGTCGATAGGACAAGATGTCCAGTGAGTGACGCTTGCACGGCAATCTCCGCCGTTTCAAGATCGCGAATTTCGCCCACCATGACAATGTCAGGATCTTGCCTGAGGATGGCGCGCAATCCGCGCGCAAAGGTCATATCGACCTTGGTATTGACCTGAGTTTGTCCCACCCCTGGCAACATATATTCGACGGGATCCTCAATCGTCAGAATATTGCGTGACGTTTCATTAATACTCGATAGACCGGCATACAGCGTTGTCGTCTTTCCCGATCCCGTGGGTCCCGTCACCAAAATAATGCCATGGGGGCTAGACAGCGCAGTGCGGTAGGTCTGATCGACCTGTTCATTCATGCGCAATTCACTGAGGTTCAACTGTCCGGCCTGTTTATCCAGCAGCCGTAACACCACTCTTTCACCAAAGGCAGAGGGGATCGTAGACATGCGGATATCGATACCATGACCCGCTATTCGCACGGATATTCTGCCGTCTTGTGGCACACGTTTTTCCGCAATGTCCAGTTTAGCCATCACTTTTAAGCGTGATACGAGCAGCGGAGCCAGCATCCTTTTGGGCGAGAGTATCTCCGTCAACACACCGTCGACTCGATAACGCACACTCAGGCGTTCCTCAAAGGTTTCAATATGGATATCGGACGCTTGCTCTTTGACCGCCTGAGATAAAATGGCGTTAATTAATCGGATGATCGGCGCATCATCCTCCGCATCCATGAGATCTCCCACGTCGGGCAGTTCATCCACCAAACGCGAAAGATCAATATCGGAAGACAGGTCATCCGCCATCTGTGCCGCTTCGTTTTGCGTACGCTGGTAAGCAACGGTCAATCTCTGACGAAAAGCGCTGTCATCCAGCGCCTCAAGAGAAAACACCTCGCCCGCATAGCGCCGAACTTCCAGCAGCACCTCAGGCGTCATCGGCGCAACATAGTACAAAACCAGGGCACCCGCTGACCGCTCCAGCAGCACATTACGGCTTTGCGCAAAGGTAAAGGGTATGCCTGACGCTTGCCCCAGAGGCGGGGTATCAGAGACTGCTTGTGTCGCGACGATTGATTCAGTCATGTGAGGTCACTCGCCCTCTGCGGCATCCAACGGCACTTCAGGCAGCTGCTGTATCTGCTCTTCCCAACTGGGCAGAACAGGCAAACTCCCATCGTCCAGAAACATCAGACCTCTCTCTCGTCGCTCCAGCTGCTGGTCACGAATGAAACGATATTTTTCAGCCGTCGCACCTGATAAATCTTGGTCATCTCGGATAATCGTCGGACGAATAAACACCAGCAAGTTAGACTTGGTTACCGACACAACGTCATTGCGGAAAAGCCGACCCAGCAAGGGGATATCTGACAATAGCGGTACTCCCTGCGTTGAATCCTGAACGTCTTCTTTGACTAATCCACCCAGTACTAAAATATCGCTATCGTTTGCTAGTACTTTGGTTTCAATTTTACGCTCGTTGGTAATCACATCAGAGGCCGCCAGAATTTGTGCCGAGATACTCGATACCTCTTGAACAATATCCAAGACAACTGAATCGCCTTCATTAATTTGCGGTGTCACTTTCAACGTAATGCCGACACTCTGACGTTCGATCGTTTGAAACGGATTGGATGCACCATTCGCCGAGCCGGTATTAGAGTAGGAGCCCGTGACGAAGGGCACCTCTTGCCCCACGGTAATAAAGGCCTCTTCGTTATCGAGTGTCAGTAGACTCGGCGTCGATAAGATATTCGCATTCCCTTGGGTTTCCAGCGCATTCAGGATGACCGTCATAGTGAGGGATTCATCCACCATCCCCCACCCTAGCGTCGCGCCAGGCGTGCTTGCTAATGCGCCCGCTACGCTCCGGGTGTCGATAATCTCCGAGCCGTTATCCGGCAACAGCGCGCCGGCTAACTCCGCATTACGCCTCTGCTGCGCAGTGCTGTTGCTGATATTGCCGCCATAAAGACCACTGTCGTTAGCAAACAACCACTGCAAGCCAAGCTCCTGGCCCTCAGTCATTTCCATTTCGACAATGATGGCCTCAATCAGGACCTGCGCGCGGCGTATATCGAGCCTCGCGATAACGGATTCTATGGCTGCCATTTCATCGGTGTCGGCCGTGATGATGAGGCTATTGGTGCCGGCATCCGCTTCAATCGTTGATTCACCACCGCCGCGCTTAGTCCCTCCGTCCTCTAGCCGAGCGATGTTCTGCATCACGCGCGTCAACACCTCTGACGTTTCCGTGGCGTCGGCGTATTCCAAATAGACCACGCGAACATTGCCAGACTGCTCCAGCGGCGAGTCGAAATAAGCGACCAATTTTCGAATCCGCTCCACGGACATTTCGTCAGCGGTAGCCACCACACTATTAGTGCGTTTATCTGCAACTAGGACCACTTCTTTATTCGCCTCAGCTCCGTCACCCTGACGCGATTTCTCTAACGTATTAAGCATGCTGACGACATCTTCCGCCACGCCATACTTGAGTCGAATAATCTCTGTTGTTTGAATCGCAGATCGATCCATCTGCTCGATAATATTGACAATGCGGTCGATGTTAGACCGAATATCCGAGATGATAATCGCGTTACTCGGGGCATAAGCCGCCATATGCGCCTGTTGCGGTACTAAGGGTCTTAACACAGGAATCAACTTAGCCGCTGATATGTTATCGAGGCGAATCACTTGCGTCACATATTCGTCATTGCCCAACACATCTTGATTTTCCATCAGCGGCACGGGCGAAGAGCGCGCATCTTTGCTGGGGACAATCCTCACCACCTGGCCACTTCTCACCGCCGTATACCCTTGCACATCGAGGATAGAGAGGAATAGATCATACAGCTCTGATTGCGTGACAGGCTTGGAGGAAATGACCCGCACTTTCCCCTTCACATTCGGATCCACCACCATGGTAGTGCCCGTGACATCGGCGACAAATTTAATGAACTCCTGAATATCCGTATCTTTCAGATTGACGGTATATTCTTGCGCCGCGACGCCGGGCGTTACCGCCAACAACACCGCCGCTGCTAGGCTGCGTAATGTGCGTAAGGAAAACACTGCAAAACGATTGTTTTTCACGGGCATCCTGTCAGGGGTTGGCTAAATCAATACTGATCGTCACGTTGCCACCCTCTCTCGCAATGTCAAATGTCGCTTCAGTCGCGTCTTTCATCAACGTATATAATTTCATGGTATTGGTCGTGTCACTCAGTGCAAGGCCGTTGACCGCTGTCACCGTATCCCCGGTTTTAAAGCCCAGTGCATCAAAGGCCTCACGGTCTTTACTGGGACTAATGCGATACCCGATGATCGTGCCATCGGCTTGGACCGGCGAGACCGTTAGCAGGTTGGCTAGCGCCTCGGGATTCTCGTAAAGCGTCCGCCGGTAGCGCCGGGCTGTTTCGCTGCGTTCAGCCTCAGTGGCGACAGCTGCACGCGTCGCAGACTGCGGTGCAGCGATTGTGCGCTCAGACGGCGTTGCGCGCGCTTCTCGCGATGGCGTGGTGGGCACGACCAGACCCGAGCCTTCATATAACGTTAACAACTCATAGGTCCCGTTGTTATCGATGACAATGGTTTGTGGCATGACTTTTGCCAAAGTGACTTGACCAGAAGCTGGCAACCCATCCCCCACTGCATAGACCTGTTCAGCGCCATTCGCTTTGATCACTGCGCTCCCTAAGCCGTCCTCTGTCGAGGCAACAATCCCCGTTAAGGCCAGTGCTAAACGGGTTTCTTTGGCATTACGCTCTATGCCATCACGGTTATTCGAACGCTCATTGGCCTCTGGGACGGCGTCCAGTTCGTCTGGAATGCCTCCAAATACACCCGAACCGATGACCCCACTGGTATCGATAGCCACCAAACCGAATTGATTGGATGGCTGCGGTGGATTCAATGCCAAAGCCGGTGCCGACTCAATGGCACTGGCCCGCCAAGGTATCCACAGTAATTGGCTCACACTCAAGAGCGACCAGAGGACTAGCAACACAATCAGCGCGTCCTGAACTCGCTTTAAGGCAGTGGGATCTCGCGCAAGCCGCTGCCAAATGCCCTGCAAACGCCCCTCGGCCAAGGCCACTGCTTCTTGATATTGCGCTTTCCATTTACGCTGCTCAACACTCTTCACAATCTTGCGCTACGTCCGGCAACTCCCTGCCGTTCATCATACGCTTTGGACATCAGAAATACCCGCATTACACCCGTCACAAAACCGTTACCAATATAAGGTAAAGACCCCAAGCAGACTGTCGCTGACGACATCTGACCCTAGCGATTCGACCTGACTGTGCTAAAATAGCGTCACCTGCGGGGCGGCACACGCCTGAGATGCCTAATCGGCAAACCCGTTGAACCTGATCCGGATTATACCGGCGGAGGGAACAGGTGGCTGGACCTTCTTGTCCCATGACCCTGCACTCGTCTCCGCTCAGCTCTGAGGAGAGAGAGTGTTGCTTACCATCCTGTCGTTTTTTGT
>OBPT01000084.1_pt1 | contig 26933 bp, 26 predicted proteins | sample 1534671 | NCBI WGS metagenome assembly OBPT01 (sample SAMEA3275494, study PRJEB22092) | marine metagenome | biome: ENVO:00000447 marine biome; feature: ENVO:00002042 Surface water; material: ENVO:00002010 seawater | collected 2014-06-21T11:00:00+00 | depth 1 m | reverse complement strand
TGGCTTAGGAGCCCAGGAGGAATGCCTTAGATAAAGTTTCTAAAGGTAATGGCGGAGCGGACGGGACTCGAACCCGCGACCCCCGGCGTGACAGGCCGGTATTCTAACCAACTGAACTACCGCTCCAGGTAGACGACACATGAGGTGTCTGTTGTTCGCGATCCAAACCTTAAGAAAGGATGGTGGGTGATGACGGGATCGAACCGCCGACCCTCTGCTTGTAAGGCAGATGCTCTCCCAGCTGAGCTAATCACCCCTCGTCAAGAGATGCGCATTATAGGGATCACTGTCATTGTGTCAATGCGCTTTCAGGTGCTTTTGGGGTCGCTGACAGGCATCGCCCTGCCAATTAAACCGTGTAAACTCCCGCCGTGATTTCGCTAGCGGCCCTGTGGAGGCATCCCAATGGAGCTATATAAAGACTTTCAGTTCGAGGCGGCCCACCTTTTGCCCCATGTGCCCGAGGGCCATAAGTGTGCGCGCCTCCACGGTCACTCTTTTTGGGTACGACTGACCATTACTGGCGAAGTGAACCCTCAGACCGGCTGGATCATGGATTTCGATGAGATCAAGCAAGCGTTTGCGCCGCTTTATGAGCAGCTCGATCACCACTATCTGAATGAAGTGCCTGGTTTGGAAAATCCCACCAGTGAGAACCTCGCGCACTGGATCTGGCAACGACTGAAGACCAGCCTGCCGGCGCTGACAGAAGTAGAAATCAAAGAGACGTGCAATACCGGCTGCCGCTATCGGGGACCTTGAGAACCCAGCGGCGCGTAATTTTTTAAAAAATGAGCGCTGAGGGATATACGAGAGAAACAATCTGTAGTAGCACCGGCAAACTTCTTATGCACACCACCTGCGGTTGATTCCAATTTGCAGTGGTTATAGCGCACATTACATAACATGCCTCACAGGTACGTGGTAAGTATATGTTTTTTATAATATATTACACTTTGGTTAAAATTTGACCAATCTATTGAAGTGCACTGTTTCTCGGTCTTAGGTAGCGGGGTAAACAAATTATCCAACGTGTTATCCACAGAAATTGTGGACACTTTTGATGACAGAGCACCGGTACACGGGGTCCTGACGGAACCGATGGCAACTCACGCTGTGAAGTGGCGCATCACTTCGTCACAAAAAGCAGTGGGTTGGTCCGTATGAAGCCAATGGCCCGCGCCTGTGAGTGAGACCAAACGGCTGGCTGAGAACCATTTTGTCATGGTGCTTTCGTGCTCAGCCCTGACATAGTTCGAATCGGCGCCGCGCAGAAACAGTGTTTGACCTGTGAAAACGTGATCAAAGTCGGGCGCCGCACAGAGTCGGGCATAGCCTTTCAGCAGCCCCTGCACATTAAAGCGCCACTCGTAGGCCTCCCTTCCTCTCTTGAGGCCCATTAACAGATATCCCCTCACCGCGGGGTCCTCGATCCAGCCAGCCAAGACTGCGTCCGCCGCCTGCCGCGATTGACAGTCAGCCTCCATGACCTGCTGTAAGGCCTGAAAGACCGCGCAGTGCTGCCCGGCATAAGCGACCGGTGCGATATCGGCGACCACCAAGCGGTTTACGAACGTCGCATGACTCAAAGCCATTTGCATCGCCACCTTGCCACCCAGTGAATGCCCCACCACTTGCGCGCTGTGGATGCTCGATTCGCGCATCCACACAACGATCGCTTGCGCATAATGTGCGAGGGAGGCCTCTTCAAGCCAGGCCGAGCGGCCATGATCAGGTAAATCGAGACAATGCACCCTATACTGGCCCTCTAACGCTCTGGCGATACCACGAAGATTGCTGCCCTGCCCAAAGAGACCAGGGAGTAGCAGCACATCGGGGCCTTGCCCTGAGGTGCTCGCGTAAATGGTTGTGTTCATCCGCGATTCTCCTTTTGATAGCATAGGCACTTCGACAAACAGGAATACTAAAATGTCAGGGCGATCTAGCTTACTACCACCGCATCAACTGCTCGCATCGATACTAGGGACCGGGCTTCATCGCCTTGTCATTGCGACAACCCTAGTAACGCTACTGGTGGCCTGCGGATCCGCCACCGTCGGCGGCGGATACAACGTCACCACCCCCTCTAATATTTTTGACGAGGCACTCTTTAGCCAGCTCGACAGCAAGGTTGTCGTCATTGCTAACGTGAACCTAGGCGGACCGTCGCGCAATTATCTCAAGAAACGCGAGCTGTTTGTCGATCAGCGTTTAGAGGAATACCTTGAGAGTGCGGGCTTTACGGTGGGGCCGCAACGAGAATTCGCCCAACGCTGGAGTAATGCGATCTTAATTTATGGGGACCCCGTCGACCCGACTACTGGACGAGTCAATCAAAAATCATTCATTCAAATCGTGCAAGCTGTGCGTGACCAGCTGCGAGAGCAAACCGACATCGGCAGTATTATTTTCACCGACATTATTGAAAAAGATATTTATTACGAGCAGGGCATGAATCGCATAACGCGGTTCGACGGGGTAACCCGTAAACCCGCCATTCAGGGCGCGGGAAGTGGCGTGACATCAGAGTTTGATTGGTCACGCGCAGTAGCCGCCGCCTCCATACGGATTGCTTGGTTTAATATGGATCTTGCGCGCGTTTTCTCGGGAGAAGGTGGCATGGAGGTCACCGATGCGGTCGATACTCGCAGCGGCACCGCGTTTGTGAGACGCAGAGATGTGTTGGAAAACGAAAATCACATAGACGAAGGACTTGCCATCGCGATGCACCCAGCCATTCCGATGAAAAACTGGCCGGGCAATCCCTGAGCTAGGCCAACACCTCTAGGCCGCGCTCTATGCACCACATTGCCGATAACGCACCGAGTAGGTAAACCGGCATAGGGCGCCATCCGCTGATCCGGGGTCCGAGCAATCGGGTTCCGATCGCAGTGATCACCACCAAAGCCATAATAAACGCCAGCTGGCCAAGCTCGATCCCGACATTAAAAAACAGCAGTGCGAGAGGAATATTGGATTGTGGCAATCCTGTCTCTGCGAGCGCACCGGCAAATCCCATACCGTGTAACAAACCAAAAATGCCGGCCAACCACCAAGGTTGACGCCACAGACGCCCGCCCATATCGCCTCGCGCCAGCTCGACCGCCAATACAAAAATGGACAAGGCAATCATGAATTCCACCAGCGATACCGGATACTCAAATACCCCTAGCGTCACCATCGCGAGTGTCACGCTATGTCCGAGCGTGAAGGCTGTCACGGTATAAATCAGTCGGCGATTCCAACCCACTAATAGCAACAAACCCATGACGAATAAGAGATGGTCTGGTCCGGCCCAAATATGCTCGGCGCCCAGCCAGCTATAATCAACGGCAACACTGCTTGCAGTTCCCTCAGCAGGCACCAAGAACGCCGGGCTGTCCGCAGTAAACACCGCCTGATGAAAAATATCGTCGGCCAAATACATTCTCAGCAAGGCAGACGATTGGTTCTCACCTAAGCCGGTGATCGACACTGTCTGGCCGACTATGCCGTTGGGGCAGGTCAGCTGTATTTGCCGCAGCATGCCCGTTCCTTCTTGAATCCAGGGGGATTCAGAAGTGAGCGCACAATCGGGGGGCAACTGCGGCTCTATAGGCACCGCCGACACTTTCTGTGTCGGCGTTTTCCAAGTTACCGTCAAGTCAGTGTCAGAGAGTTGCCGCACCTCCAGTAGAGACGGGGCAAAACGGTGCGCTCCCGCTTCCACGGACAACAGTATGGTGATGACACAGAGCAACCACTTCATGAGCGCACGACCTCATAGCCGGCGAGCGCATTGTCTACCCATGCGTCCACCGCGGCGGCCTCAGCCTCACGAACAAGCGCTCGCTCTATCCTCAAACTCACGTCCTCTAGCGGCATCGTGTGCTCAGGCTGCAGAGCAGTAATCAAAACATAATGTTGACCAAAGGCCGACGCAATCGGACCGACCCAATCGCCAGGGACGGGGTCCCGTGCCGTCAGCTGCTCGGCAAAGACCTCGCCAAAAACCCGGGTCATCTGCTCCGCGCTTTGCAAGCTAAAATCATAGCCAGATAAAAACGGGGCACCCAATGCTCTAGCCTGCTTGGCGTTCATCTGATGAGTCTCTACCTCAGCGATCAGATCAGGCATTTCGTCAGCACGTTCCTCTGTGAGAAAAGCATGGCTAAAACTGTAACGAGGCGGCTCCAACCAACTACTGATGTCGCGCTGATAACGCGCGGCAATTTCATCCGGCGCGGGTGGCGCAATGCGCGCGGTCGCCACAATGAGTCGCTCCATAATCTGAACGAGCCGTCTGCGAATCACCTCATCGGTTAACTGCAAACGTAAGGCATAACCTTGCTCAATGAGTGTGGCATCATCGGCTTGAGTGTCCGCGTTCAGAAACCGCATGTTGCGGATAATCCGTTGCTCAATGGCAACATCACGATATTGCAAACCCCGCTGAAGCGCCTCTCGAAAAAGCAGCTCATCGCGCAACTCAGCGTCAATAAACCGGGAGAGCACTGCAGGGCTAATCTCGTCGCGACTGAACTGACTGTAGTTTTGACTCATCGCTTGCAAACGCTCTGCATTGGGTGGACCCAACACTGGCTTGGGAATCGGGAAAGCCCAGCGTCCAGCTATAAACAATAATAGGCCCAGCACGAAAAACTGCAGCCAAGGTTTCTTTAGCATGGTGGATGCATTACCTCTACAGCGTGAGCGGCAATTTAAAAGTAGCGCACAAAATTTTCAAGCGGTTCTAGCGGTAACGCTTTCTGGGGTCCTTCCCGAGTGCCCAGATACAAAAATCCAATCACCTGATCCCCTACCTCTCCCCCTAGCGATTCGATCACCCATGGATCTGTCGCATAGCCACCCGTCCGCCACATACTGCCAATACCCAGGGACTCGGCGGCCAACTGCGCGGCAGATAGCGCCGCTGCCACGGCGTGCGCCTGTTCTTCACGCGCGATTTTGGGATGCGCAACCGCATGAAGGAGGCCAGCAATGAGTAAAGGGGCGCGCAATGGCGCGTTGGCCGCTTTTTCCAATTTTGCAGGATCATCGACGCCTTTTATTTGCAGACTCTTAACAAAAACCTCCCCAAGGGCCTGACGACGGTCACCGGCAATCACGACAAACCGCCAAGGACGCAAACGACCATGATCTGGGGCACGCAAGCCCGCTTGCAGAATCGTGTTCAGCTCACCCGCGTCAGGGCCGGGATCCACCAGCCGAGCGTGAGAGTTACGGTTGAGCAAGGTATCAATTGCTGACATGAGCCTGTGTTCCGCCAAGGACGTTAAGGGGGGGCCAATTTATTACTTCAGCCGTCAATTTGCCAACCCTCTGGAATGACGCCATGCAGCGGCATCGTTTGCTGCCCCAAAGTAATTGACGTTTCTGTCAGAGACACCTCGGCATCCGTCAGCACACCTTCGTCAAAATGATAGGCCGGCGACCACTCGCCGTTGAGCCGCTGTATTTCGATCGCGCTCTGCGCATCTCTCACCGCCTCGTGGCGAGTCCGCCATGACTTCATGGCAGCGGCCCCATGGTGTTGTTGCAACAATGCCTCGGTCGTGCGCGGGCTCAATAACGCTGCCGTGGCGTTATTGCCGCCAAACCCCTTGCTGTTGATGAGGGCATAGTCCCGATCCGTGATCTCCCGCTCAGACATTGCAAAGGAAAGACGCGCCGTTTCCACATCCGAGGCTAAGCCGTCGATCGTGTGAATACCCGGTAGGATCCCGTACTGCCAAATTCCCAATGTTGCCGTGAGCTGATCACCTGCCGCCGCGGCAAGCGAATGGCCCACAAAACTCTTAATCGCGGCGACTGGCCAGTCCTTCACATCAAACGCTTGTGCCACTTTGCTGAGCAGGGTCGATTCCGTCACCCGATTTTGCGGCGTGCCCGTACCGTGCGCTTGCACTAACCCGCCCTCTCGCAACCGCTGACTGCCAAGCATGCTCCGCAGTGTGCTCACGGCCTCAGCCATCGTGACGTAATTTCCTGCTCCAGGCCCAGAAATGGATTTTTTAGCGCCGTCCGCCCGGACACTCACGAAAGGCGCGCCGGCGAGAATGGGGGCACCCAATTCGAGGGCTAAGGCGTCGTCCATCAAGATCACAACCTGAGCAGATTCCGCCATCGTAAAGCCGCAATTGTCACCAAAAGGCCTGCAGGCTCTGCGATTATCGGGCCGCTCGTTATCAGTCAGGCCGTCCAGTTGTCGCAAGCCTTTATCCGTTGCCAGCGCACCCATTGCCAAGTAGCCGTCCATGAGCTCGGCATTCACCGGTGCCTCTGCCGCACCCACTACCGCGATGCGAGAGCGGCCAGCGCGAATATCGTCAATACCCAGCCGAAGGTTGTAGAGAAAAGTGGCGCAAGCGCCGAGCGCCGGACCCGTCCGGCTCATCGCACCCAAGATGTAAGCGCTAATAAAGTCACCTGGCATTTCCGCAAAGCCCAGCGGACATTGCTTCGAGCTCACTCGGCGGCCCTGCCAACGCGATCGCATCATGCCACCGTAGCCAGCCTCGTCTAGCTGCCCCATCGCGCTCGACACGTAGACGCTGATCGCTTCAGCCGGCACACTCGCCGCTACACTAGGCCAATCCATGCCCAAATCAGCCAGCGCATCTGACATCGCGAAAACGGTCATCTGCAGGGCACGCGGATGGTTTCTCGAGGGGTAGAGAGCCCCCGGGTCAAAGCCCGTAGGCAGTTGACCCGCGCTACTGACCTCAAATTGTCGCGTACTCGGTAGCAGCACTTCAGACTCAGGCTGGAGCGCAATGCGAACTCGCTTACCCTCCACTGTTTGGGCGCCACCCCCAATGACAGTGCCATCACTCATTGTGCCCGTACTGTATTCAAAGCAGTGATCTTGCTGACCGGGCACGACCGTCGCACGCCGATGCCACGGCACAGCACGATGATCAAACCAGTCCCTCTCTATCTCTCGGACCAGGGTGTGCTGACGAATCCGCGCGCTATCTTGCGTCCCCATCATTTGGGCCAAAGCGGATTCTGTGCCAACGCGGTCGTCTGCACTCAGGTGCTCCCACACCATCCTCCGGTAGGCATGACGTCGCGACGTCCGCCCTGCACTGTTGACGCCACCTGCAGCGACCATCACCGGCAATCTCAGCATGTTGCATGTACCCTTATCATCACTACCCGCCACCCTTGGCCAGGCTTCGCCGCGAAGTGTACCCTCGACAGACAAATAAAATATGCGTATATAGTCATATATTATGCGAAATAAGACAAATCAGGCGGCGGCTTTTCGCGTGGCGGCGCTGCTCCACGAGGATATTTTGGCCTCCTCCATCACGCTTCCAATGGAAATACTGGCGGGAGCCGCGCAGGCGCTTGGCCGCGGCTCTCAGCAGTCACTGCGCTTTCAATGTTTCAGCGATCAAGGGGGCTCCCTGACACTGCAAAGTGGTCTCACGATCGTGACCGAGTCACTCGATGCACTACAAGACACGGACCTATTGATTATCCCAGCCATTTGGCGGCAGCCGCAACGCGCACTGCAAAAACACCCGAGACATATTGACGTGATCACACAACACCTTAGCCACCGAGGGCTCACCGTCAGTATCGGATCGGGTAGCTTCCTACTGGCCGCTACTGGGCTAATGAATGGACGCTCAGCGACAACACACTGGCACTGGTTTGATCACTTCAGAAAACGCTACCCGCTGGTGCAGTTGGAACGCGAGCAGCTCATCACGCAGTCGGACCAGGTCTTCTGCGTCAGCAGCGTCAACTCGGTGGCCGACCTCATGGTCTACTTGTGCGGCCAAATTTTTTCACCGCGGGTCGCGCGTCACATCGAAAATCAATTTTCACCCGAAATTCGCCAGCGCTTCTCGCCCTCTCCGGTGGGCGCACCGAGAGATCTGCACGGTGACGAGTTAATCGTTGATGCGCAAATCGACATTGGAAGAGATCTCCGATCGGTCACCCCTTTACCCGCTATGGCACAAAAACTGGGCGTCAGTGCACGCACCCTCGCACGACGCTTTAGTGCCGCCACCGGCGTATCGATAACCGAGTATCGCCAGCAACGGCGGTTGGATGAAGCGCAAGCGCTCCTTCGGCGAACCAACCTATCCATCATGGAAATCGGCCACGCAGTGGGTTTGGCCGATGCCTCGCACTTTACCCGCATGTTCCGCGAACAAACCGGCTTGACGCCAAGCGGCTATCGCATCGCGGTCCGAGAAAAGGCCTTCGCGCCCCATCCCGCATCAGACTGAACTTGCAGGGCCGCCGCAGTTCGGGCTAAATGCCCAGCCCTGCGTTATTTGAGACTGGAACCATGACTGACGTAATGATCGTGAACGGTGCCCGCACCCCCATGGGTGCACTATTGGGAGATTTAGCTGAGGCATCAGCGACCGAGCTGGGCACCAGCGCCATCGCTGCGGCCCTCAACAACACTCCGGTGCCCGCTGCGGCGATTGACGAGGTATTCATGGGCTGCGTATTGCCGGCCGGGCTCAAGCAGTGCCCAGCTCGGCAAGCCATGTTAGCGGCCGGCATCCCCGCGACCACAGGCGCCGTGACCGTGAATAAGGCCTGCGGCAGTGGCATGCAAGCCACGATCTTTGCCGCAGACAGCATTACCGCCGGTACCAACCAGCTGGTGATCAGTGGTGGGCTAGAGAGCATGTCTAATGCACCACAAGTGTTGCTGACCGGCCGCAAGGGACAGCGACTCGGCCACACCAAGCTCTATGACCACATGTTTATCGATGGGCTTGAAGACGCCTACACCGGCGCAGCCATGGGCACTTTTGCGCAAAAAACCGCAGACGAGCATGGCCTGACACGGGAAGCCATGGACGCCTTTGCGATCGAAAGTCTGACGCGCGCGCAGCGAGCGATCGACGAGGGGCTCAATCAGAAAGAAATTGCCCCGGTGACCATCCGCACGCGCCGCGGAGAGCATACTGTCTCTGTCGACGAGCAGCCCCACAAAGCCAATCTCGAAAAGATCCCACAGCTGCGGCCGGCATTTGCCGAAAACGGCACGATTACGCCCGCCAATTCCAGCTCCATTTCGGACGGTGCCAGCGCACTGCTCTTAGCCAGCGAGCAGGCAGTCGAGGCCCATGGACTGACCGCCCGAGCGCGTATTGTCGCTCATTCGCGCAACAGCTTAGCGCCAGAAGCCTTCACTCTGGCGCCCATCGGCGCGGCTGAAGAAGTGCTGGCCAAAGCGGGTTGGACCGTTGCAGACGTCGATTTATGGGAGATCAACGAAGCCTTTGCGATGGTCACAATGCTGACCATAGACGCACTCAAACTCGACCCCACCTGCGTCAACGTTCACGGTGGTGCCTGCGCACAAGGACACCCCATTGGCTCAACCGGCTCCCGCATTATCGTGACGCTGATGCACGCCCTCGAGCACTATGGCAAAAAACGCGGCGTCGCCGCTCTGTGCATTGGCGGTGGCGAAGCGACCGCTGTCGCGATCGAACTCGTCTAAGTCCGTTGCGAAGAGGCCGTCATGCTGAGTGATATTCCAACGCTACTCGATGATATCGGTGCTGGCCGCATGGTCATTCTCATGGATGATGAGGATCGAGAGAATGAGGGCGACCTCATCATTGCGGCGGAGAAAGTCACGCCGGCGATTATCAACTTCTTCGCGACCGAGGCCTGCGGTTTAATTTGCATGCCGATCACTGCCGAGCGTGCCCGTCAACTTAACCTCCCTTTGATGGTGCGTGATAATCGCTCACAGCACGAAACCAACTTCACGATCTCGATTGACGCGACGGAGCAAATCAGCCCGGGCGTCAGTGCTGCACAGCGCTCGCACACCATTTTGCAGGCAGTGGCCGATAACGCCGCGCCTCGCGATATCACGCAACCGGGGCATATTTTTCCGTTGGTGGCTAAGCCGGGGGGCGTGCTCAAGCGCGCTGGCCATACCGAGGCTGGCGTCGATCTGGCCAGAATGGCCGGACTTGCACCCGCCGCTGTGATCGTCGAGATTATGAATCCTGATGGCACCATGGCCAGGCGACCTCAACTCGAAGTCTTCGCAAAAGAGCACCAACTGAATATGGGCACGATTGCCGATCTGATTGAGTATCGGTCATTGCACGAACAGTCGATCGAGCTGCACAGTGAGGATTCAGTCCATACCGAGTGGGGACTGTTTCGACTCCACACTTTTCGAGACCTGTTGGACGATACTCTGCACTTTGCCCTCAGCCTGGGTAACTTGCTGGAGGTGGGTTCGGTGCCCGTTCGAGTACAACCCGTGAATACCCTGCGAGATTTATTGGGCACCCAACTGGGCATGGATCAACCCTCGGGATGGTCTTATCGCGCAGCGATGGCGCACGTTGCTCAACAAGGATGTGGCGCAGTGGTGCTGCTCGGAGGCACTGAGACACCGGCAACCATCCTTGAAGATTTGGGGCAATTACTCAACGCCGAGCAACGCCCAGCGCCGCCTCAAAATTACCGCTTGATTGGCACCGGCGCTCAAATTCTGCGGCATCTGGGGTTGAGCGACTTACAGCTGATGTCGGCGCCCCTGCACTTTAATGCCCTATCGGGTTTTAATCTCAACATCACCGAGTTCTTGCCCGCACCGCACCGCGACGCCTGAAAAGTTCATTCGTTGGCGCGACAAGCGCTACCGACGTGCTAAACCGACTTACTGAAACCACACGCGATACGATCACTGAACAGCGCCAACGACTGCCATCACAGCGCTGACCTTACTCGTGAAACGTGACGACGTCGTGCAAGGCAGCACGTTGAGTTCGCACCTGATTTACCGGTGTCTCTGTCGGATAACCAAACGACAAACCGAACATCAGTTTTTCATGATCACCCAAGCCCAATGCTGGTCGGATCACGTTGGCCAAAAAGCCCAGTGACGTTTGCGGACAGGATCCTAAGCCGTGCGCCACTAGGCCCAACATGACGGTTTGCGCATACATCCCGAGATCACAGGCCTCGCGCAGACCGAACTGCGACGGCAGGGTAAAAAATGCCACCGCAGGCGCGTCGAAGAACGTAAAGTTGCGCATGAACCAGTTATTGCGTGCGGCTTTTTCCTCTCGGCTAATGCCCAATGCATCATACAAAGCCGTCGCCGAGGCGTACTGGCGCTCCTTATAGACACCGTCATATTGGCCGTCGTAGGGAAAATCGAGTGCCACCTCTCCTGCGGCAAACTTACTCGGGAGCTCTGTCCTCAACTGTTCTAATGTGTCGCCAGTGACCACATGGACGAACCAAGGCTGGGTATTACAATTACTGGGGGCCTGCTGTGCGCCTCCCATCACCGCCTCGATCACCTCTCGGGGTACCGAGTCTGACTTGAACGCGCGCATCGAACGGCGATTGCTAACAATATTGAGAAACGTTTCCGCGTGGTCCGACATAACCGGTGACTCCATCACAATAGGATGCACGATGATACGTGTTCATATCAGATGCGATAAGTCCCCATGCTGAGTGCACCACAAAACCCACACCGGCTAGCTCCCTATTTCAGGGTGGGATCTAGTCGATCAGGACGTACCGTATTGGCACGCCACCAAGCAGGGACTGCTCCCCTGGTAGTCGCGCGCTGCGATTGCTTCACGTTCAGACTGCGCTCGGTCTGACACGTCCCGGTCGCGAGCCAATCCATTGCCGCGGCAAGCGATGCTTCCTGCGGGTCGCCAAAGCCATTAAAAATATCGTCCTGTGCACTGCACAGCGTAAAGCGCCCGGTATCGTATAGCCCTGTGTAGTACCCCCCCTGGCCTTCACCATTAACAATCTCAAATGCCGTTAACCTTAGCCGCACATCACACTGCTCCAGGTCAAATGCGTACTGACCCACCGCCTTACCGTAGGTGTCTGCGCCAATCAGCACCACCTCAATGTGGGGGTCGAGTGCATTGATGACCAACTCGCTCGCAGAGGCTGTTGAACCTGATGTGATAAACGCGATGCGCTGTGGCGTCATCGTATTGGCTAGTTCATTAAAAAAACCCTGCTGATTGGCATCTTCCTCTGTGTGCTGACTGTTGTGACTGAGCTGAAAGCTCAAGGCACCGTCTGCGACACCGCCGCCCAGCAAATCCATCATGTTGTCAGCGACACTGAGGAGGCCTCCTCCGTTGTAACGCAGGTCCACGACCATATCGGTGACACCCGCGTCTGCAAAGGTTTGCGAGGCCGACGAGAGCGGGTCATTGGCTGAAAGAATAAACTGCCTGAGGTTTAAATAAGCCACTGGTGAATTGCCGGGACGTGCCAGCAACAAAGGCTCGCCAGCGAGCGCCGGCGGATCTAATTCGACTTTCGCCACGACCGCCTCCAGCAGCGTGTCGGCTTTACCTAACCGAAAAAGTCGCTCTACCCCGACGTCACTCGTACCGAAGACCTCCTCTGAGGTCGCGCCCCGGTCGCGAAGCGCTGTCATGGTTTCAAAACCTGTCCCTAGATCAATCGCCAACAGCTCCCAACCACGACGGAACCCTGCGTCATGAGCAGGACTTCCTTCAAAGACATCGATCATGATGAACTGATTGGCACCGGTGATGGTGTAGCGAAAACCAAAACCAATGTAAGCGCCCGATGTAAAGCGGGCCTCATCAGCCGAAATCGATGTCAGATAAGAAAAACCGGGATCGCGCAGATCTGCCGCCAACGGCGCAGTCAGTGCGTCGAGATACGCCTCCGGGTCGGTGAAGTCCGCTTTATCGACCGCAGCTAGCTCGTCGAACCAGAGATACCAGCTTTGCGACACCTGCTCCACAAAATCGAGCTGGGCGGGCACACCGCAACTGTCATCGGTGCTGTCAGACGAGCCATCGGAGGCACCATCACCCCCTCCCCCATTGTCTGCGATCGGCTCGGGGGTCACCGACGAACTGCCGCTACCACCGCCACCGCAGGCAACGAGGCTGAGCAGCAGTATCCCGCAAACAATTGGATTCAATAACCGCATCACGCTATCCCATGCTGAATGTGTTTCACCGTCGCTACCATCACTGACGGTTTCTTGTTGCGTCTTTGCCGCCCGTTCATCCATCGCCACGCACTCCCGCCCGCTGCAGACTACTAATCCAAGCCGGCTCCGACAGACCACTCAGGGGGCATTGAATCGGAGCCTTTTACGCCCAGCCGCCTTCGTTTTAACTCGACAATCTGATCCTATCTGTTGATCCCAGAGGGTCTGATGCCCTACAGTATCAAGCCGCTTGTTCTCAACAAGTAAATAGCGCGCCAATGCGCCAAACAGAAGCATACCGCCACCTGCTAAGGATTCACATCATGCCATCAGTAGAAGACCGATTTGCCATCTCTGAATTACTCACTCGCATGGCCTATTATTATGACGAAGGCCTACTTGATCACCTCGAAGCGAGTTTCTCTGAAAATGCCGTCATGAGCATGCAGATCGCAGGTGGTGACTTAGTCGGTCCTTTTGAGGGCCAAGAGGACATCATGGCGCTCTATCGCAACGCCAAATCAACCCAAACTGATGTGCGCCGTCATGACATCACCAATGTTTTTTTTGATGTGACTGATGGCGTCATCAGTACGACGTCCTATCTGACGCTATTTGCTACCGAACAGGGCGAGACCAAACTACTCACTACGGGGGTCTATCGCGACATCGTCGAACAAAGCGAGGGAGCCTGGCGGGTCGTGAAACGCCACATTGATCTGGACAGCGGCTATTGAGGAGTTGACATGAATCTCGGCCTTATTCCAGCGAAAACGGCGGCCCTCGACCCGACTCGAGAGGCGCTCATCGATATCCCTAACAACCGACGCATGAGTTTCGGTGAGCTAGATCATCGTGTACAGCGCTTGGCCAACGGGTTCAGAGGCACGCTGGGGCTGGCGAAGGGTGATCGGGTCGCGATCCTCTCCAAAAACTGCATCCAATACATGGAGGCTTTCTACGCCTGCGCTCGCTGCGGCCTCATTGCGCAACCGCTCAACTGGCGCTTGAGTGAACTCGAGATGGCGCGAATTTTACGCGACGGCGAGCCCAGTCTGCTGGTCGGCTCGGAGGAATATGCAACGCTGGTGGAAAGCCTTGCGAAGGAGGCAAGTATTCCGCACGCGCTCGTTTTCACCTCCGATGCCAGCGGTGATTATGAGCAACTGATCAGTGGCGCCGCTGCAGGCGCGGTGATCGGTGAGGACGAGGTCACCGGGTCAGATCCGGCATTGATTCTCTACACTGGCGGCACCACCGGAGAGTCCAAAGGGGCGCTGCACTCCCACCACTCCCTCTACATGGGCATGCTCAACCAATCGATTGCTGAGCGCATTGTGCCCACCGATGTTTACATGCTGACGGGACAAATGTTCCACATACCGGTTGCGTTAGCGATGAACTACATGGCACATGGCTGCCCCGTCGTCTTAATTAATTTTGACGCTCAATTGGCTCTCGAAGTCATTGAGCAAGAAAAGGTATCCGCCTTTTTAGGCATTACCACCATGATCAATTGGATGATGGCCGTTGAGGGATTTGAAAACTACGATTTGAGTAGCCTCCGTAACTTTCAATATGGCGGCGGGCCGATGCCACGCTCTGTGGTCGAAGCCGCTCTCGAGGCGTTCCCGTGCACGATGATTCAGGGATACGGGCAAACGGAAGGAATGACCATGATCTTTCTGTCACAGGAGGATCACCAGCACGCTATCGCCGGAGACCACCCCGAACGGTTGGGCTCCTGTGGACGCGAGGGCTTTGTTTCTGAGATTCGCGTTGTCAATCCCGAAGGTCAGCCAGTACCGAAAGATGGCAGCGCTCCCGGTGAAATCATCGTCCGCTCAGAGGCCAATATGCTCGGCTACTGGCGACGGCCCGATCTCACCGAGAAAACACTGCGCGATGGCTGGATGTGGACGGGGGACATTGCCGTTTGGGACGAACAAGGCTATGTCTTTATTGTCGATCGAGCCAAAGACATGATCATCTCGGGTGGCGAGAATATCTACAGCACGCAAGTGGAAGCGGCGATACACCAGCATTCAGCGGTCTTAGAATCAGCCGTATTTGGCGTGCCAGACGACGTGTGGGGAGAGGCCGTGAAAGCCGTTATCGTACTCAAGCCCAACCAGACGGCGACTGAAGCAGAGATTATTGCCGAGGCCAGCAAGCATCTCGCGTCTTATCAAAAGCCCAAGTCGGTCGATTTCGTTGACGCGTTGCCCAAAGCGCCGACCGGCAAAATACTCAAACGAGAGCTGAGAGATCCCTACTGGAAAACGGAGTCCCGCAAAGTATGACAGGCTTGCTTTCGACAGAGGTGCTGTCCCATATCGGCCGACAAACTGACCCTCAACGTGAAATCGTCACGCGCCGTGACATTCGCAAGTACGCCGTGGCGACGGGAAGCCGATTACAGAAATATCTGGACGGCGATGTAGCGCCCCCCCTGTTTCACTTGCATCTTTTTTGGGATGTCGTCCCCCTCGATACGCTGTCACCCGACGGCGTATTTACCGACCACTTACTGCCCAAGTTTCCACTGGAAAAAGCCATGGCGGGTGGTCTCGATATCCAGTATCACCAGCCCATCAAACCAGGCGATTGGCTCACCGCCACACGCACTTTATCCAATATTTATGAGAAGGCGGGCCGCAGCGGTGCGCTTATTTTTTACGAAGTGATGATGGAAATCCGCAATGATGCCGGCGAGCTGGTGGTGAGCGAAAAAACAACAAGGATCCTGCGATGAATCCCGAACCGGTTATCGGTATGGCACTTCCGGAGCGTCATCATCATTGTGATGTCGTGCAACAAATGCTCTACAACGCGTCGCTGTGGAACGGCCATCGAATTCACTTTGATATGCCTTACGCGACTGAGGTCGAGGGCTATCAAGGCTTAGTAGTAGCGGGTCCACTGCTGGGTGATTGGTTGCATCAGATCGTCGATGAATGGCTGGACGACGCCGGGATGATTACCGGCATCGAATACTCCAATCGTGTTGCCGCCTTTGTCGGCGAGACGGTCACCGCCGGCGGCACCGTGACGCAATATGATCCCAACAGTGGTGCGCTCACGCTAGAAGTATTTGTCAAAAATGACCGCGATGAGGTGCTGGCGCCCGGTATCATTACCGCCCAGCTGCAGCGTTGAGTCAGGTCACGTGAGATCGCAAGCATTGAGAGGTCAATACGCGCTTGTCGGCATGGCAGAAAGCGCCGTTGGCGTCGTCCCCGATAAAAGCCCACGTGAACTGTGTGTCGAAGTCACGCTCAACGCCGTCAAAGATGCGGGGCTCTCGCTCGCCGATTGCGATGGACTAATAACCTGCAACGCTTTTGCCGAACCCATCTTGTATCACGCTGAGGCGGTCGCCGAGTATCTCGGCTGGCAACCGCGGCATTGTGTGACCGTCAATACCGGCGGCGGCACCACCTTTATGGCCATCAATATGGCGATCGCGGCCATCGCTGCTGGCATGGCGGATACCATCGTGGTCGCCATGGCAGACAGCCTCCGCAGCTTCATGACACGTGACCAAGCCATGGTGGTGCAGTCGAGCTCGGGACACCCGCATTACGAGCAGCCCTACGGCCCAACGGTACCGGCTTACTACGCGTTAATTGCGCGAGCCCATATGGACCGCTTTGGCACAACGGAGGCTCAGTTTGCTGAGGCGGCGGTCTCTTGTCGCGCGTGGGCGAATCAACATCCCAAGGCGCAAAAACGAGAGCTGATTACCGTCGACGACGTATTACAGTCTCGTCCGATTGCTGATCCACTGAAAGTACTAGATTGTTCATTGGTGTCGGATGGTGGCGCCGCGGTGGTGATCACGCGCCGAGAGCGCGCCCAAGACGGACCCCACAAACCGATCTATGTGCTCGGCTATGGTGAAGGGCATGCCTATGAGCATATTAGCCAAGCCAAGGATTTGACCACCTCGGCAGCGGTCTTAGCTGGCGATGCCGCCTACGCTGCGGCGGGCCTCACACCGGATCAGATCGATCTTATGCAACTCTATGACTGCTTCACGCCGGCGCTGTTAATTCAGCTCGAGGACCTTGGGTTCTGCCGCAAAGGGGAAGGCGGCGATTTCCTCGCCAGCGGTGTGACGCGCCCCGGAGGGTCCAAGCCACTCAATACCCATGGCGGCATGCTGTCTCACTGCCACCCGGGCAATCCAGGCGCCATGTTTGGGCTGACTGAGGCCATGTTGCAAATGCGGGGAGCCGCACAAGCACGACAGCTTGCCGATATTCAGACGGCCTTGTGCCACGCTCAGGGCGGGATTATGTCGAGCCACGCCACGTTAATTCTCGGCGTGGAGGAGACACTATGACCCGACCCACGCCGATCCCAACGCCCACCGAGCAACCGTTTTACGATGGCTGTCAGCGCGGGGAACTCGTATTACAACACTGCAACCACTGCCAGCATGTGGTGTTTTACCCCCGCACCCATTGCGATGCCTGTCAGAGTGATTCACTAGCCTGGCGAGTGGCGAGTGGCGAGGGCGTCATTGCTACCTACACCGTGGTGAGGCGAGGCGTTTCTGCCGACTTCCCAGCACCGTACATCATTGCGCTGATCGATCTGGCTGAAGGTCCTCGAATGATGACTCAGATCATTGATGCGGAGCCGGAAGCAGTCTCAAGCGGGTTATCCGTCAGGGTCGACTTTGAAAGCTGGTCCGATAACATCACACTACCGGTGTTCCGCCTGCTACCAGTGCAGGTCCCGTAGAGCGAGACGAGTCTATGACTAACCGAATCATCCCGACTGCCATTATTAATCCCGACGCCCCCCCCGAGAGCCTCGAGGCCAAACAACCTGCTATCGACAATGGCGCTGAGATTTACGGCAAAACCGGGTACTTCAGTCATGAGCAAGTCGAGCAAGAGTGGCAAAAAATCTGGACTGAGAGCTGGCTCATTGCGGGAGTCAGCACTGACCTTACTGACGTCGGCGATTATTTTCTCTTTCGAGTGCGCAGCGAATCGCTGATTATCACGAAAACCGCAGAAGGCATTAAAGCCTTTTATAACGTCTGCCCCCATCGCGGTGCGCGCCTGATTACCGAAGAGCGCGGCAACAAAAAGGTCTTCGTGTGCCCTTTTCACAGCTGGAGTTTTCACAACAACGGCGAACTGCGCAGCATTACCGACGAAGACTCTTTTCAAGAGGCGGTCGTCTGTCATCGACCCGGCTTAACCTCGGTAGCCTGTGAAGAACACGCCGGGCTGATCTTTGTCAGCATGGCGGATCAGCCACCTGCCTTGGCAGACGTGATTGGCCTTCCGGAGGGCTACCTCGAAAACTACCAGATCGACAAAATGCGCGTCGTACGACATGTTCGCAGCGAATGGGGCTCAAATTGGAAAGTCGGGGTCGAGGCTTTTTATGAGAGCTACCACTTGCATGCGGTACACCCGGAAACGCGGGGAGTCATGGGCGACCTCAACGTGCAATACGACCTCTACCCTCATGGCGCCAGCCGCATGATTGTGCCCCTGGGACAGCCCAGCCCCCGACAAGCCGATCAAACAACCGTGAACGAGGGCCTGCAATGGATGCTGCAAGAGGCTGGTGTTGACCCCTCCACCTTTCAAGGGGGCGCCGGCGACGTGCGTGCTGCGATTCAGCAAGCCAAGCGCGATCGATCGAATCGCTTAGCGTTAGGTTACGATCGTTTTTCAGATGGACAGCTTTCCGATAGTTGGGCCACCGGTATTTTCCCGAACGTACAAATCGGCTGCCATCCGGAAGCCATCTTTTTGATGCGCTTTATGCCCCATGAAACCGACCCAGAGCGGTTCTGGTACGACACCATGACACTGCTGTTCCCCGTTGACGATCCAGACTATTGCCCCCCCGCTTGGATGGGACTGCCTGAGGGCATTGACGCGACAGGTGCAGTGCGCCCAGAGACGGAAACCTTCTTGATGAACGAAGATCCTGGTCTCGGCTTAGTGCTCAATCAAGACGCCAACTTTCTCCCCTCAGTACAAGAAGGCATGCGCAGCAAAGCCTTTAGAGGGCAGCTATGGGGTGAGCAAGAGCAACGTTTGCGGCATTTTCATGTCGAGCTCGAGCGGCGGTTAGATCGTTAATTCTTGCGGGGATTCACGAGCGCCCCCGCACCACACCTCGTAGCAGCCCCCGAGCCACTTGGCGGCACCACGAGGCATCGCAGCGGCAGTCGTTAGTGAAACCCCGCGACGCCAGGAGCGCTTGGCTCTCGACTTATCGACCTGCTCAGCGTTATCGTCGCTCACTATCGCCATGACAGGTTAGACAAGTAATTTCGCCCTAAAAATCGCTTTAAAATTAAAATAAACGCATTAAATCAGCAACTTGAGAGCTCTTCCTCATCACCGTTGCCGAGTCCGCATTGTGCGTGGGACCCGCCCTCATTCGACACAAAATGTGTATAATTTCCGGCCGCAAGCACGGTGAGGAAAATAATATGAACGCCCCACAACAAGTCGCTGTCAGTCCCGATACTGAAATCAAAATGCAAGACGCGCTCAAAGCGCAGCAAACGAGCTATTTACAAGAAGGATACGTCTCAGCTGAGACACGCATTGATCGGATCAACCGAGCCATTGATGTTTTGGTGCGTCATGCTGACCGCATCAGTGACGCGATTGACAAGGACTTTGCAGGTAGACCTCACCAAATTAACCTGATGACGGATGTAGCAGCCTCCATTGGCTCAATGAAGCACTGCCGAAAACATCTGAAGAAGTGGATGAAAGCAGAGAAGCGACCTTCCACCTTCCCTCTGGGTTTACTGGGAGGACGCTCTAGGATTCACTACCAACCCAAAGGGGTCGTTGGGATCGTCGCGCCATGGAACTTTCCGGTCGCCATGATTTTTCAGCCCTTAGCCGGCGCATTGGCGGCGGGTAATCGCGCCATGATTAAGCCATCCGAATTTACGCCTGAAACGTCGAAAGTTGTTGCAGACATTATTGCTGAAGCCTTTGATCCAACCGAGGTCACCACCTTCTCAGGCGGCCCCGAGGTAGGACAGGCTTTTACGTCACTGCCTTTTGACCATATGATCTTTACCGGTGCGACCAATATTGCGCGCCATGTGCTGACTGCAGCTGCACGTAATTTGGTCCCGGTCACCTTAGAGCTCGGTGGCAAGTCTCCTGTTGTGCTGTCTCGCAGCGCCGATCTTGAACAAGCCATTGAGCGCGTCATGGTGGGCAAGACCCTGAACGCGGGTCAAATTTGTCTGGCGCCCGATTACCTATTGGTCCCCGAAGAGCAGTTGGAAGAAGTCATTCGCATCGCGACCAAAACAGTGGCCGACATGTACCCCAGCCTGCTGAGCAATGAGCAATACACCTCTGTCGTGAATGAGCGTCACCATACGCGCCTGAGTTCGTATGTTGCCGATGCCGAGCAACGCGGCTGCCGTGTGATTCCCATTAATCCTGCCAACGAAGATTTCAGCGCCGGGACCCACAAGATCCCCCCCACGCTGGTCATCGCACCCGAGAACGAAGCGCTGTGCATGGAAGAAGAAATCTTTGGCCCGCTGCTTCCGATTCGCACTTACACGCAGTTTGAGGAAACAATTGATCACATCAACAGTGGACCGCGTCCCCTCGCTGCTTATTACTTCGGCAATGATAAGAGTGAGGAAGAGGCGATCCTGCATCGCACGACCTCAGGTGGGGTTTGCATTAATGACGTGATCTTTCACATTGCACAGGAAGATATGCCCTTTGGTGGCATTGGCCCCTCAGGTATGGGTTCGTATCATGGGATTGAGGGATTCAAAACCTTTAGCCATGCTAAGTCAGTCTACAGCCAGTCGCTGAAATTTAATGTCGCGAAACTGGGCGGCATCCTGCCACCCTATGGCAAAACCACGGAAAAGAATATCAAGGCCCAAATCAAGCGATGAGCGATTCTTAGTGCGGGACTGTATGCCTCGCGACGATCATAAAAAAACCCGGCAAACGCCGGGTTTTTTTATGTGGTTCGCCTTACTTCAGAATATAGGCTTTAACCAGTAACGCCTCGGTAAGCGGGTTAAACTCAATCACGTCGAGGTTCATGGTGCCGTTGGTGATATTCACCACGTTACGCATCACGACCACCCCATCGACAAGCTCCCAAAAACCTTGAAATCTGGCAGAGGCAACACCCGCTGCGGTAAACCCGCGACCTTGTCCGTCGACCGTGCCACCGTTCCGATCGCTGTTATAAGACAAGTGATACGTGACATAGACCTTGCCATACCCCTCCATATCACCCTGCGCGCTGATCGAAGTCGTTTCCTGTCCTAAGGTGACGGACGTTACCGTCATCGGCGCATCAGGCTGACGCTTCTCAAGACCCAGTTCCCCGTGCCCATCGGCTGCGGCCAGTGGTGCAATACAGAACAAAAATGCCATTACCCATTGCTTCATAACAATTCCTCTACCCGTGAAAAAAATTGGCAGCGATCCTTTCTGCAATTTGCCTACTCCATTGACCCCACCATACAGGGCGCCACAAAAAAAATCTTTCGATGAAGGATCGCTACAGCCAAAACGGACATCGAGACCTGCGCCCAAACATCGCCTGACTTGCAGTCAATTAAGTGGACCACAACATCGGGTTATGGATTACCATATCCGGATGCTTGCTGGCAGCCCCGCCCTCCATCGTCCCACCCTCTACCGCTCCCTCAGGCGTCTAGCACTAATGGCAGCGCTTGCCTCAGCACTGGCTTCCTGTACCCCAGCCTGGCAGCAACCTATTGCGCCTGAAGACGTCATTTTTTTGAGCCGCAGCGAAACGGAAACTCGCGACAACATCACCGTAACCGTCGCGGTTCCGTCAGAGGAAGAGACTCAGCAACTATTCGGAACTAATCTTTATAAGTCGCGCGTCCAACCCGTCTGGATTAGCGTGGAAAACGGCACTCAACAGAGTCTCACGCTAATGCGAAACGCCGTCGACGATGCCTATATTTCTCCCGCAGAGGCGGCTTTTCTTCGGCATGCCGGCCCCAAACAAGTAGACAGAGAGATGGACCTTTTTTTTCAGACGGCTGAATTTAAGAACCCGGTCTCGCCTGGTGCCTCTTTTGACGGCTATATCTTCACCAATATCGATGAGGGATTTAAAAACATCAATGTTGATCTATTGAGTGACACCGCATTATTCAACTTCGTGTTTACCATCAAGATTCCTGGGCTCAACACCGGCATGGAGTATGTCGACTTAGATCAGTTATATACGACCATGGAGAATTTGACTGCAACGGAAGATTTGCAAGCGCGTCTTCAGAACGAAGCCTGCTGCGCCACCAATCAGAAGGGTACTGTTACCGGAGATCCGCTCAATATCGTATTCGTTGGCGATCGGTCAGCCATTATGAGCGCTCTGATTCGTCGCGGTTGGCACGTCACTGAGATTAATCACATGAAGTCAGCGCTCAAAACTACGCGTTCATTTATTTTTGGTAGGCAATACCTCTATTCACCGATCAGTCCGCTCTACCACTATGGTCGTTCACAAGATTTAGGGTTACAAAAGGCACGGCAGTCAGTGAGCCGACGTAATCATATTCGTCTGTGGCTGGCACCTTACCGCTTTCGGAATATGGATGTCTTTTTAGGGCAAATCAGTCGCGACATCGGGGTTGCCTTCTTTAAAAACACGCTAACAACTCACACGATAGATCCCTTCGTTGACCATACACGAGACGGGCTGGCTGGGGATCTGGCGTATTCACAAAATCTGTCCGGTATTGGCTACGTCGCTGGCTCCCAAATCTCCACCGAGACAGACACCCATTATAATCTCACACCCGACCCATACTATTCAGATGGCTACCGCGCTGTCTTTTTCTTTTCTAAAGAAACCACGTCGCTCGACGAAATTGATCACCTAATGTGGTTACCGCAGTGGCATCCAAACCTGCAACCCACTGCTGAGTAGAGTGGCCTTTACAAACCACAACATCATCAACCGTGACGCCAAATTAGCGAGAGCACTCTGCTGTGTTGCGATCTTTGCGAGCTTGCCCCTATTGATCAGCTGCTCCAGTCAACCGAAGGTGCCCTTCTCCTATACGATTGACCCGGTCTCGTTTGAGCCGGGCAATCAATACAACATCACCGATGGACGCGCCCGGTTTCGAGAGATCTTTTGTACCGCCAACGAAGACCACGGCGCACAGCTACCCGATTTCAGATCCTGCGATGAGGCCCTCGTGCGCTTTGACGACGAACCCCCTGCAACAGGGCAGCCCGTTGATCTTGGTACGTCGACGTTAAAATTAGTTGGGAAAATGGTTCCAGGTCTAGGCTACTCCTGTATTAAACCCTGGTTACATCATGACAATTCGGCACCGCAACATGTGGCCAAGCTAGGCTACGAAACGGGGTTTATTCAAGTCGAAGGGATCGCCAGCTCAGAGACCAATGGCGATCTGATCGCGCAATCTATTCAGTCTCGGGATCAGGAAAACGACAGCAGACCACTGGTTCTCGTCGGTTATTCCAAGGGATTACCCGATATTTTTGCGTTTCTTGCCAACTACCCCGATTTAGCTCGGCATGTGACGGCAGTGGTATCTTACTCGGGCGCCGTCTGGGGCTCAGCATTGGCTGAAGAGGCTAACGAAAAGCAGCTGCGCTGGCTGGCACGAATTCCGGGAGCAGAGTGCGAGAAGAAAGACTCCAAGGCACTGGAGACCTTGATGCCTGCCAACCGTGAGCAATGGTTTGCAGAAAATACGCTACCAGAGCACATCCGTTACTACTCGGTGGTGTCTTTCCCTGACCCCGCCAATATTTCTAACGGGTTACAAGGGTCGCATAAAAAAATAGGGCAACTGCAAGACGCGCGTAATGACAGCCAGCTGGTTTTTTACGATCAGGTCATCCCGGGGTCCACCCTGCTGGGTTTTTTTAACGCCGATCATTGGGCCATGTCGGTCCCTATCGCGCGACAACACCAAATCTCTCAGGCTCTATTCGCCGATAAGAATGACTTCCCGCGAGAAATTGCCTTAGAGGCTATCCTCCGTTACATAGAGGAGGACTTACTGACGCGCAATGACGCCAATACAGTGCCTTAAATCACTTCACGCGTTAACCCTGACTATTGCTCCTGCAACGCCGCCACAATCTTGGGTGGATTCAGTGGCATATCTCGCAAACGCACACCTGCAGACTGATACACCGCCTCGGCTACCGCAGGCATTGGCGGTACGATCGGTACCTCACCCACGCCCTTAACACCAAACGGATGAAGCGGATTGGGCACCTCGACAATGACCGTATCGATAAAGGGCAGGTCTGAGGCAACCGGGATTCGATAATCCAGAAATCCAGCGTTCTGTAAGACGCCGTTTTCGTCGTAGAGGTATTCCTCATTCAACGCCCAGCCAATACCTTGCGCAGCGCCACCCTGCATTTGCCCTTCTACATAGGCGGGATGAATCGCCTTACCGGCATCTTGAATCGTGGTGTAACGTGTGATGGTAGTGCGGCCCGTTTCTTTATCGACTTTAGCGTCACAAATATGAACGCCAAATGACGGCGCGGCGCTACTGGCCGTAAGCGAACTCGAAAACGTCAGCGGCCCTCCCATTGTGCCAGCACGGCGAGCCAATGCCTCAAACGTGAGGGATTGTTCACCATAGTGGGCAGCGCCTTGAGACCACGTGACGACACCCACCTCGACTTTCCATTCCGCTGCTGCACGACGACACATCTCCGCGACGCACTGCTCAGCTGCTTGAATAACGGCTTGCCCAGTGGCCAGCGTGGTACGACTGCCCCCCGTGACATCGCAGTGGCCCACAGCGTCGGTCGCCGCAATCTGGGGATGAATATGCTCAAAAGGAATGCCTAGTACCTCAGCGGCCATTAACGCCATCGACGCCCGTGACCCCCCAATGTCGGGGCTCCCGGTCAAGATAGATAAGTGGCCGTCTGACAAGACATTCAGAGTGGCACTCGATTGCAAGCCTGCATTAATCCAGTATCCCGCCGCCACGCCTCGGCCCTCCCCCTCGGCCACCGGTGCTTTGTAGTGCGCATGGTTACTTGCCACTTCAAGACATTCCCGTAAGCCAATGCGGTTATAGGGCGCCCCCATCATGTTGACATCACCCTCCTCTACCGCATTTTTGAGTCGAAACGCGAGCGGATCCATACCCAATTCAGCTGCGAGCTCGGTCATCGCGAGCTCAAACCCCAGCGTCACCTGAGGCACGCTTGGCGCACGATACGCATGGATTTTTGGTTTGTTGGTATAGACAGCACGACCCGTCGAGCGGGCGTCGGTCAACTTGTAACAAGCCGTTGCCATGAAAGCAGGGAAGCTCGCAGGGTTGCCGCTATAGGCACCCGAGTCCATCACACATTCAACGTCGGCAGCGACCAATTGACCATCTTGCGTGGCGCCCAATTTAACGCGTGTTTGCGCACCCGGCGCAGGGCCAGTGACTCTGAATACGTCGCCGCGATCCATGATCATTTTGACAGGACGACCTGACTTTTGAGCCAGCACTACCGCCAGCGGCTCTAGGTAGACTGTTGTTTTGCCACCAAATCCGCCGCCAATTTCTGACGCCGTCACCTTGACCTTACCCACATCAATGCCCGTTAACGCGGCCGTATACTGCGCCACCATAAAGTGACCTTGTGTGCTGCACCATAAGTCCACTTGTCCTGCTGCATCAACGCGGGCCACGCACGCGTGGGGCTCGATATACCCTTGATGACACATCGGTACCGAGTAGGTTTGCTCGATGACAACATCGGCGCGCTCGAAGGCGGCGTCGGGTTCTCCGACCTCTAAACTGATATGCGCTGCCAAATTAGTCGGCTCTTCTGGAAAGCCGTCAGGGAATCGATCCGCGTGAAGAATGGGAGCATCCGCACCCAGCGCCTCATGCATATCCGTAACAGCCGGTAGCACCTGATACGAGACCTCGATCAACGCCGCCGCCTGTGCGGCCAGCTCGGGTGATGTCGCCGCAACGGCGGCCACCGCCTGTGAATGAAACAAGACTTTGCCCTGAGACATCACCATGGGGCTCAAATCTTTGAGCGCTATCGCACCCTCGCCGCCACCGAGCACAGAGTCACCAGGCTCAGGCAGGTCTGCTCCCGTCATCACCGCCAATACGCCCTCCGTGGCCAGGGCTTGACTGGTGTCGATTGACTCAATGATCGCGTGCGCATGCGGGCTGCGCACAATATGGCCATAGATCTGACCTTGCATATTCAGATCGGCACCATAGCGAGCCCGCCCCGTGACTTTGTCCAGTCCATCGGGGCGCACGGGACGCGAGCCAATAATTGAAAACTCTTGATAGGCATTCATACGGCAGCCTCCTCTCGCATTTGCTGAGCCGCATCCAGCACGGCTCGAATGATCTTGTCATACCCGGTACACCGACAGAGGTTACCCGCCAGCCAATAGCGTGCCTGTTCTTCGGTGGGATTCGGGTTGTGCTCTATGAGTGCTTTGGCCGCCACCACCACACCGGGCGTGCAGATACCGCACTGCAGGCCGGCATGCTCGAGCAACTTTTGCTGCACCGGGTGTAAGACGCCGCCCTCTGCGACGCCCTCTATCGTTTGAACTGCCTGCCCTTCGACCTCAGCTGCCAACACTAAACAAGCGCAGACCAATCGATCATTAACCAGCACCGAACAGGCACCGCAGTCACCGGTATTGCAGCCGATTTTAGTCCCTATCAGCTCGAGCTCATCACGGAGCACCTCCGCCAGTACCTGACCCGGAGAGCACAAAAAAGCGGTCGGCTCACCGTTAATCGTGGCCTGCACAGCCATTTTGTTCAGCGGCTTGTTCATGATGATGCCTCCACAATACGTGCCTGAGCTTGCGCAATCGCCCGCGCTACCAACACCCCCACAACATGAGTGCGATATTCAGCGGTGCCGCGCTTATCTGCAAT
>OBPT01000078.1_pt1 | contig 28036 bp, 30 predicted proteins | sample 1534671 | NCBI WGS metagenome assembly OBPT01 (sample SAMEA3275494, study PRJEB22092) | marine metagenome | biome: ENVO:00000447 marine biome; feature: ENVO:00002042 Surface water; material: ENVO:00002010 seawater | collected 2014-06-21T11:00:00+00 | depth 1 m | reverse complement strand
CTCGCCGATCATACCGCGGAATGCCATCGCCCACTTGATGGGGATGGGATTAGATTCAGTAAATAACAGGTGGTTCAAGTCGTTTAAGCGCGCGTTGATCGCAGTGGCGGCCTCCCACTCCCCTGCAAACGCTGACTCACACATTGCCGCCATATCCGGTGCAGCAAGATTCGCTGTTACCGACACATTGCCCTGACCACCGTGGCGCATCAACTCCAATGCCGTGGCGTCGTCACCTGAAAAAACGGCGAACCCATCGGGTACGGCGCTGATCAGCTCAGCGCCTCTCGCGACGTCGCCCGTGGCATCTTTAACCCCTACTATGGTGTCGATTTGACTGAGCTTGATGACCGTTTCGTTGAGTAAATCACAGCTGGTCCGGCCTGGAACGTTGTACAGGATAATGGGCAGATTCACCGATCGCGCTACGGCTTGAAAATGCTGGAACATCCCATCTTGGGTTGGCTTGTTGTAATACGGTGTTACCGACAGGGAATAATCCGCGCCTGCCTCGGCGGCGGCCACAGTCAACTCAATGGCCTCATGGGTAGAGTTACCGCCGGTCCCTGCCACAACAGGAATTCTGCCCCCCGACTGTTCCACCGCAAAGCGAATCAGCTCGCAATGCTCTGGCACCGTTAACGTCGGACTCTCTCCCGTCGTTCCCACGACACAAATCGCCGCGGTACCCGACTCAATATGATATTCAATCAATGTCGCCATCGTTGGCCAATCAATGGCACCATCAGGGTGCATGGGCGTTACCAACGCAACAATGCTTCCGGTTATCATCGATTCACTCCGGGGGATGCCTCGGCAAGCAAGGACAGATCAATATGGTGCCGCAATTATCCACTACAGCCCGAGATTCACAACCAAACAATGCGATTCGCTTTCACTATTTGGCAAATCAAGTGGGTAAACTCTGTTTGCTGGGTCTTTTGGCGGCGTATTCCGCCCTGAGCGTGGGGCAAGCAACTGACTTAGGGGTGCGTATCGAACCCCTCACGGCGGTAGATCAACAGTTTATGTCAGAACAACGGGTCCGCGTTGAGCAACTCGCTAATCGGCTAGGGCGCAATCTTTCTGGCCAAGCAATGCGTGACATCGATACGCTGCAAAGACTACTTGACGATGGGCTAGTGCCGTCAACCGACACCTTGACACTGCAAGCAATGGGAGTGGTCTTTGGAGATCTGCTCGGCAGTGATCTCGCTATGAGCTGGATCGTCTATCGCGATAATGCAGGTCGCTCAAGAGCGCTGAGCCACCGAGATACCGATATCTATTTATTCCCCATGACCATGATTTCGCGACGCCATCAAAACGGCAGCACGCGTCGCCTCCAGTCCCTCTACAACGAGACCGTTGCAGACATCCGACCCTTGCTTCCCGGCGGCAAGTGGTTGCCGTAGCGAGACCCCTGAGCTGGCTCGCTGAGCACACCCCGCACGCCGGTAAGCCTTGTGAACTAGGGTGCGCTCTGGGTCTCCGTTCATCAAGCTGATACCAAAAGTGCTTCGAAGGCCATCTGTCACGCCAACAGATCACGATGAGTACGGTGCACTCCCTACCACATGCGATTAAACTGCGCGGGATCCGAGGGTATTACTGGCTTTACTGGCCCACTAACCCGACCCTTTTTCATCCGGTTATTGAAGAGATTGTTGATCAATGTACTGTCATGACTTTTGATACCGTCAACCTTCCCCGTGATGACTTTCAAGTCGCTCTGCGGCCAATAGCAACGTGTCAGCAGCCACGCCACCAGAGTGATTTAGACGCCGTCAAAAATGCGGTGCCTTCTCGGCAACGGGAATATATCGCCGGCCGAGTCCTCGCAAGGGAGTTACTCGGTCGTCTCGGCGTCGATGCCCAGACCATTGCATCGGGACCTAAACGAGAACCCCTATGGCCCACCGGTATCGTGGGATCCATCTCTCATAATGAGCTGCTTTGTGCTGTGGTCGTCGCACAGAATTCTGTGGTCACTTCCGTGGGCATCGACATCGAGACGACAGGGCGCATCGATCGTCAGTTGTGGGGACATTTATTCACCGATGAGGAGACCGAACATCTGCTGCAGCTTGAGTCAGCGGCACAATCGCGACAAGCCACCGCCTTTTTTTCAATCAAAGAAGCGTTTTACAAATATCAATTCCCGATAACGCACGCCTGGATCGGATTCAGAGACGTCACCGTTCATCAAGAAGGCGCATCGTTCTATCGATTGTCGGCACAGATCAACGATGCAACAGTGGCACACAATGCCCTTGCCGTCGTCGAGCCTGCTGGCACCGATCAGATCATTGCCTTAGTCGTTGATCAATCAGTGCTCAACCCTGCCAGCAGACGCGACTGAAAACCAGGCAGTAGGTTATTAATCAGCTCGCTAGAAGACTGGTTACCACACCAAGCACTCTGGACTTTTGAATGATGACTCATGACATCAGGCGCCACGTGCAGGGGGACATCGGCGGCAGCGTCCAATACACACGTTCTGTCGCTCACCCAGTCGTCTCTGGCCAGTGCGCTAGGCTACCGCACGCGAGGCCAGCGAACGCCCCATGCTGCCCCGACCAAACCGCCAACCCTTCCAGACGAATCAGGGTAGCGGTGCACAGAGCAGACACTGCACATAGAGGTGCGCGGGATCGCGCAAACTCGACACGCTCTTGACGACGGGTGTGAGGCTGTTCGCCAATGCCTGAAACCAAGCGCCCTTTGGCAAGACTGACTGGGTCAACGAGCGACTCAGCTCTTCGATAAAGAGACTTTCAAAGGAAGGCGGCATGCTGGTTCGTCGAGTCCGCCATTGCTCAACACCGGCGAGTGAGGCGGCCGCGGCGACAGCTTGCTCTAAGCCACCGAGGCCATCCACCAGTCCATTCTTGGCGGCCTCTTGGCCTGTCCACACCAGGCCGTCAGCGACTTGCTCCACCGCTTCAGGTGACATATCTCGGCCAATTGAGACCAATTGAACAAAGTCCTGATAAGCGCCGACCGAGAGCGCCTGCACGATACTCGCCATCTCCGGACTCAGACCTCGCTCAAAACTGGCTGCTCCGGCCAACGGTGTCGTGCCGAGGCCATCAACCGTGACGCCAATATAATCGAGCACCCCTTCAATCGTCGGGAAAGCTGAAAACGCGCCAATGCTGCCTGTTATGGTGGTGGGCAACGCCCAGATTTCATCCGCCTCGGCGGCAATCCAATATCCGCCCGATGCCGCGACCGACCCCATCGACACGACGAGGGGGATACCTCGCTCTCGCACTTCAAACAGCTTTCGGCGAATCTGATCAGACGCAAACACGCTACCACCGGGCGAGTTGACGCGGAGAACAATCGCAGCCAAGGACTCAGCCTCAAGCGCCATCTCGATATAGTGAGTGATGGTGTCGCTCCCCGCCATGCCCTCCTCGCTGTCGCCGGGCACTAAGGTGCCCTCGACGGGCACGATGGCAATCAACGGCAACCCTTGCTCAGTCACGCTACGGCGCACCGCCATATCCTCCTGGTAGTGCTCGAGGCTGACCATCGGTGCAAGCCCGTCCTCATCTTCGGCGCCCACCCATTCGATCAAAGCCGCCTCCATCTCACCGTGGTCAGCGAGTACATCGACCCAACCGCCGGCGAGCAGGGTCTCAGCCAAGTCATTACCCGCCGCGCTCAATTGTTCCGGGAATGTGGCAATAAAGGCATCCATCGATCCTGGCGGCATGCCGCGGCCCGATTCCGCGAGCCCCGTAAAAGCTGACCACAATCCTGTCAGCCAGCGGGTAATCACCTCGCGTTCTCCCTCTGACATGTCATCGCGCAGATACGGCTCAACGGCAGATTTATTGTCTCCTGCCCGGAAGACATGCATGGTGACCCGCACGCGTTCTAGAAAGGTGCGTAAATACGCTCGGTAAACAGAGAAACCTTCCAAAAATAGCCCGCCTTCTGGATGAAGGAGTACCTGGTCGGCCTGAGCAGCCAATAAGTAGTTTGCCTGAGAATAAAAATCTGCCTTTGCGATGACGGGCTTGCCGGCCTCTTTAAATTCCGCAATCGCCGCACTGATCTCCAGTGTTTGGCTGGTGGTCGGGCCTGACACGTTTTCTAGGTCCAACACCACAGCGCTGATACGGTCATCCTTGGCTGCCGATCGAATCGCGCTAATGACGTCTTGAAGGACTGTTGGCGGCTGATACTCCTGACTAAAGAGGGCCGCCAGCGGCTCTAACGCCGGCGCGTCTTCCACCAACGCGCCTGATGGTGCAATGAGCAACGCCGCTTTATCGGGAAGAGCCTCTGGGCCGGCATCGCCCAGACTCAGACTGAATGCCGCAATGAAAACACCGACGAAAAGCAGTGGCACCAATACCGAAATGACGCGACTCACGCCACTCAAAAAGCGCCAGATAGCCTTCAAAAATCGCAGTATCAAAACAGCGTCTCCCTAATTGGTTGGATCATAATATGGCGCGCATTCGCGACGAACTTGAGGTCATCATCAGGCTGCTGGACGAATCTCTCGACTGCGATACCGGATATACAGCATGCAACTGACAAACAACGTCACAACCAGTGTCAGCCCCGCAACCGAAAGTCGATCAGCCTGATACGCAAAAACGGCCTCAACAGCCGAGATAAAGTAAAACAATAAAATCAGATCAAACCAAATAAACAGCTTGAGCGAGTCGCGTGTGGCCGCCCAGAGAAAACAGAGCAGCGGTAAGCACCGCAGCCCCGTCAGCGCCCATGTGCCGGCGAATCGCTCGACGTCGGCGGCTTGCTGCACCAGCAATCCAAACCAGCTTAACCACATGAGCCACCATAAAGCCCGACTGAGCTGACCTCTTTGTTGCTTCTGCTTCATTCAATCTCGCCCTTGCTTTTGACCGCGCAACGCCCACTGGGCGACGCGCTTACCCAGGGCGCGACAAATCGCCGATTCACTGTCATCGAGTGCCCTATCTCCCCCCTCAGTAGACCAATGGCTGGCGCCATAGGGAGTGCCTCCAGCGGTTGTTTGGCGTAATTCCGGTACCGAGTAGGGAACGCCCACCACCAGCATTCCATGGTGTATCAGCGGGAGCATCATACTCAACAGCGTAGATTCTTGACCGCCATGCAGAGAACTGGTCGAAGTAAATAAGCCCGCGGGTTTGTCTATCAGGCTGCCCTGCATCCAAAGCGCGCTAGTCTCGTCAAAAAACTGCTTCATGGGTGCGGCCATATTGCCAAATCGGGTCGGACTCCCCACCACAAGACCCGCGCAACCTTTCAGGTCATCCTGAGTTGCCACTATCGGCGTATCGGCTAACTCTGACGTCGGAGAGGACAATGAGGGAACCGTTCTCACCCGCGCCTGAATCCCCTGAACACACTCAACCCCCCTCGCGATATGCCGCGCCATTGCCGCGGTCGCCCCGCCGCGACTGTAATACACCACCAATATGTAAGGTTCTGTCAACACAACTACTATCCATTCTGGGTGACTCGACGAGTCGTCGGGCACCACGTTACAGTGGCGCGTCACATCTAAGGTCTCTGGGCAATGGTAACGCATCCGCGACTTCAAAATTTGGCATCTCGAATACGCTACCTCATCAAGCGATGCGTCGAAGATCGCCTCAGCGCTAGCGCCGCCGCCCTCACTTACGTGAGCTTATTCGCGTTAGTGCCATTATTAACCGTGACCCTCTCTATTGCCTCGGCATTACCTGCCGCGGGCAATTTTGAAGCCAAGGTAGATGATTTCCTATTGCAGTTTCTTTTGCCAGAAAGCTCAACCCAAGTCGTGGCGTATTTGACCACTTTTATCGCGCAAGCCCGGTCTCTGACCCTATTTGGCGTGGCTATTCTCTTGATTACCGCCATTCTCATGCTGCGCAATGTCGAGCAAGCACTCAATGCTATTTGGCGCAATCAGGCTAACCGTAAACCGCTGCATAGCTTTTTGCTCTACTGGGCTGTATTGAGCTTGGGTCCTGCCGCTATCGGTTTGGGCTTGGGATTACGTGCGTTTCTCTTTGCCACCACCAATGAATGGGGTGGACTACCGCATTTTGGGATTGGGGCGGCGCTAGTGGGTCTACTGCCGTTTGTAATCAGCACGATGGGCCTCACCGCCTTGTACGCTGCGGTGCCCAATTGCCAGGTCCCCCTCAGGCACGCTTTTATCGGCGGCATTTTTGCCGCGACCACTTTTACTATCGCCCGCACAGCCTTCACAGCGGTGATGGCACAGTCCAGCTACAGCCTCGTTTACGGTGCCTTCGCGACAGTGCCGCTCTTTCTGCTCTGGATTTACATCACCTGGATTATTGTCCTCTTGGGCGCGGTCATTACCCATGGCATGTCGGCCTACCAAAATAGCGAACAGGCGCAAACGCCAACCTTGGTCAAGGCCCTCAACATTCTGTACCTCTTTTGGCGAGCGCAGCAGGAAGGCCGGGGTATCGCTGAACTCGAAATCATTGGCGCCAATGACTTATTGCCTGATGGCATAGATGCGGACAGCTGGCGGCGAATTCGCGACACACTGATCGCAGCGCACTTACTCAAGCGCCTTGATCGCGGGCATTACCTGCTGAGCAAAGATCTTCACGTCGTGAGTCTTGCAGACCTCGCCGATCTCATCCGCGCAGAACCCGAATACCGACTCACCGGATTATCACTACCTTGGCAACAAGCCGCTGCCAGCCTGCTCAGTGACAGCAGAGGGCACGAAAATAACTGCCTCAGCGTGTCGCTCGCTGACTTATTCGCAACGCCGAAGGGCTAGAGATATGTCGCGGCACCTCATAATGGCGGTAATCAGTAGTTTGCTAGCAGCTCTACTCATGGGCTGCGAGAAGCAGACTAGCGCACTGCCAGCACAGGGCCACTGGCGAGTAGTCAACTATTGGGCCATCTGGTGCGGCCCTTGTCGAGAGGAGATCCCTGAGCTCAACCGACTGCATGACGGGACAGGTTTAGTGGTGTTTGCGGTCAACTATGATGGCAAGCAAGGTGAGGCGTTGACCTCACAAGCCGCCGCCATGGGGATCGACTTTACGATTCTCACCCAAGATCCGGGTCCAGATTTGGGGGTTGAGCGGCCCAATGTGTTACCCACGACCCTATTGGTCAACCCTGACGGTAGGGTCACTGACACACTGGTGGGACCCCAAACTGAGGAGTCGCTGCTGGCGATCTGGCAGGCCCGCACCAGCCCTTAAGGCCTGAGCGCTCGCGCATGGTTAGCACTTTCTGTGTGCGTGAGGCTTAATCTGCCTGGGGGGCGAGGCGGCCCCCTTTTGCGCGGTCCGACGACCTGAGATGTCGGTATCAGAGGCAAAAAAAAGCCGGCTGTAAACAGCCGGCAATAAAGGAGCCACTCAAAACGGGGAGGACCTTGTCACTATCGTCCTCGATGCCCAGACGTTTCCCTTGCGGCGCACCCGCCAACACCGCCATCTCAACAACTATTACTGAGACACAGTGCATTCGTGAAAGTTCCCACAATGGCGAATTATTTTTTTAAATCAGCAAACCAGCTCGCAGAACTGGTCTGACCCGCGCCAGACGTCACAAAAATTTCCAGTTCCGTGAGCTCGCCCAGCGCCCCCTCGGTCAGCACGAGATCGAGCAGATAATGTGCCAAGGCCTCTACCGTCACGTTCACAATGGGTAAGACCAACGTTTCATCCACGGGAAAGCGCAGTGTCTTACCGGCAAAAGTCGCCAGATATTCGCCGTTTTCCTCCGCGAGGGTTAACCAAGGAGATTCTCCCGGTAACAACATATATTCGTCGTGCGCGTCACACAGTTTTTGCAGGTATCGTTTGTAGAGATTGTAATCAGCGGAAAAACCGTTCTCTCCCATCCTCGCCACAATGCGCGCCGACACACCATAGTTGTGCCCGTGCAGTCGCTCGCGTTCGGTCGATGAAAAAATGGTGAAGTGTGCTGCCGAAAATTTATGTGCTTGCTTATCAATATGAAGCGTGGCGAGCTGGGTCATGGGCTCCCCCTAAGGTCAGAAAGTGGCTATGGTGTGGGATGAGGTCGTAATCAGCAAGCCCTTATCGACCGACTGGCTACGGTACCCTGTACAATCACCAACACCAAAACAGTTGATCATTTAAGCGGGAGATAAGATGAGTCCTTTAGCCATCCTGACAGGCGCCAGTTCAGGGATCGGTGCCGCTGCCGCTGAGCAATTTATCGACCAAGGGTATTCGGTGATCAATATTTCCCGTCGCGATTGCCCCGTTCCGGGCGTCGAGACCCTGCACACTGATTTGGCGGACACGGCATCACTCACCGGCACTTGCGACACATTGACAGCACGACTGCAGGCGCAAAACGGCGCGGCACCTGTTTGTTTGGTCCACAACGCCTCGTTGATGCTCAAAGACCGATGCGATACCACCGAGGACTCAGCGCTGATAGAGGCGATATCGGTTAACGTGCTGAGCATCAATACACTCAACCGCAGCTTACTGACGGCGATGCCTCAGGGCTCCAGCGTACTGTACGTGGGGTCGACCTTATCGGAGAAGGCGGTAGCAGGCGCTTTTAGTTACATTGTCAGCAAACATGCGCAGCTGGGTATGATGCGGGCAACCTGCCAAGACCTCATGGGGAGGGGAATCCATACTGCGCTCATCTGCCCTGGCTTTACGGATACCAGCATGCTCCGCCAACATGTTGGCAATGACGAGGGTGTCCTTGAGAGCTTAGGCGCAATGAACAGCTTCGGGCGACTCGTTTCCCCGATCGAGATCGCCGAGCTGATTCTGTGGGTGCACCAACATCCCGTCGTTAACGGATCGGTGATGCACGGCAACCTTGGACAAATAGAGCATTAACATGACAGCAGTCTCAGCCCCAATCACCGAGCGGCGCGAGCGCACTTTTTTAGTGCTGGCGGGTATCTTTTTATCCGCCATGACATTGCTCAATGTGGTCGGCATCACGCGGTTTATCCAGTTGGGCCCACTGGCACTTGCGGTGGGTGTGCTGCCCTACCCACTCACCTTCCTTTGCACGGACCTGATCAGCGAGCTCTATGGACGCGGACGAGCAAACTTCTTGGTCACTGTGGGGTTAGGGATTAACCTGCTGATTTTAGGCGTCTTAACGCTGGGGGCCTTTGCACCACCGGTGCCAGAGGCCGTCATGCCACCGTGGCAAGTACTTCAGCTCTCAGAACCGGTGACCTTGCCCAATGGGACAATCGTGGAGTCCGAGGTGGGACTCTTTCAACTGATTTATGCCACCACATCAGGCGCGGTCTTTGCCTCAATGATGGCTTACATAGCTGCGCAATATTGCGATGTGCAACTCTTCCACTTCTGGAAACGAGTGACCCGCGGCAAGCATCTTTGGCTGCGGAACAACTTCAGCACTTTGCTGAGTCAATTGGTCGATTCGGTCATGGTAATCGCGGTGACCTTTGGCGCCGCCTTCTTGGCCGGTAGCATGACCCTCAGTACGCTGATGACGCTTATTGGCAGTAACTACGCCTTTAAAGCACTGTGCGCTTTGCTCGACACCATTCCTTTGTATCTCGCCGTGCATTGGCTTCGCGGCTATTTAGTGCTCGCCCCAGGAGAATATGCCGTTACTTTGCCACCCGATTCAACAAGTCCGATTCACGAATAAGTGGAATGGTAACGGGCCTGCTCTGCGCGAGACTCAGTCGATCTAACTGCTCCATAAATTGCACCACCTGTCGCGCATCGCGGGGGAGCCGCATCGCGCAGTACTGAAGCACCTCATTGCTCAGGAGGATGCCCGCAGCCTCTGCGCGAAGACGGAGCAATGCGGCAATGTGTTCCTCTGAAAAATGGGGCAACTGAAAAATCGTCAGACTCGTCAAACGGGATCTCAAGTCGGGTAACAGTGCGCTCAATTGCGCTGGCGCCTTGCTTGCGGCAATCAACAGCTGCACCCCCGACTCCATACAGCGGTTAAAGAGTGTGAATAACGGCTCCTGCCACGCCCCGTCGGTTTCAATCCAATCAATATCATCAATCGCCACGACACTCGCCAAATGAGCGTCAGCCAGTACCTGATCGGGCGGAAAGTGCAATAACTCCGCTAACGGCAAGTAGCGAGCGTCATGCCCCGCCACCTGGCAGCAAGCCTGCAATACATGGCTTTTACCGACGCTGGAACCGCCCCACAGATAGGCACTTTGTGACACCGGCTCGCTCATTGACAGCCATTGCTCCAGCGGCTGAGTCTCGTCACGGCTGAGCCAGTTCTGCCAGGTCGCAAAATCTTCGCGCTGGATGGGCAATGGGATCTGTTGGCTGCCTATCGTCATGTCTTCACATCAAGTCTCTAGACCCATCGGTCATGAACCCTGCCACAGCAACAGCAATCCGCCGTCAGCGTCTGGGTCCGTGTTCACCCACTGCAGCTCGGTTTGCGAGGCCATGAGTCTGATCAGACTGTCCGCATCATCCACACCAAACAAGGCCAGCCGCAGGACGTCACCCTCAACCGCAATTGGCCTGACCTGCTCTAGCGTTTGGATGCCGGAGACTAATTGGGTCACCCGCTGATAATCAGCCAGATCCACCACATTCTCAATACTGATCATTAATGGTTGGCGGGCGGCTTCGTTTTTTAATTCAACGGCAAATAACTGGCGCATTTCTGCCATCGTCATCGCCAGCCCCGGCTCAATGAGGGCGGCACGGGTATCGGCTTGGATTGACACAGACTGTTCTACCATCTCGTGCAAATAAGTCCATTCAGCGATAGCACGATCCCCGCTCAGGCTGATTAAACGACCCACCAACAAATGGGTCATGCCGTAGCGCGCCGACGCTTCAACCACTGGGCCATAGTCGCGCCGCCACAGCGTATCGGGCGATACCAGCGTGGCATCGGCGAGATCATAAAGCGGCCTGCGCAGGTTGAGGCCCAATGCGCTAAACGCTGCCTCAAAGTCGACCCACAACGACTGCTCAGCAGCGGTATTACCAAATCGTCGTCCAGTGGGTTCATCAATCACCAACCACAGGAATACCGGCGGTCGCTCACCTGCCCAGACGGTACCGCTGGCCTCACGAATCAAACCTTCTATCACCAATCGGTCAATATGCGCCACGAAACGAATACGCCCTTCCACGCGCTCAAACTGATAAAGCGCTAATTGGGAACGAGCCGATGCCAGCGCTTGCTGAATCGCAACATCAGACAGTAGCTCCGGATCACCAGAGCGCTCGAGTAGCACTCGTTTCAGCGCCTCGGCCGCCGCCAGATCGATGGTCGCCTCACTGCGATCCTCCACATCAATCCGCGTAATGAGCACATCACTTTGCGACTGCGCAGTCGCACTCAGTCCCATCGCGCCGAACCACATCACCACCACAAACCACCGGTAAAGCGGCAGGTAGTCGCTCACACGACGGCCACTATTACTCACGTGTCTGCGCTGGGCTTTTGTTCGCACTGTTGCTCACCAATCATTACGGGCTTGGATGAGGCCAATCGCATCTCGACGCCGAGATACTAACGATCGCTCAGCCGGGCCGACCTCTCCGTTAAGATCGTATATTATCAACCAAAGCGAGCAGGATTGCTTTCCAGTATGCGATCAGCACATTACTATCGCTGTTCAGAGAATCGAGAGTGCCGAATGACTGAAGAAAAATCGCCGCCCATCTCACTCACTTACCGTGATGCCGGTGTTGATATTGATGCGGGCAATGCCCTTGTCGAGCGCATTAAATCGGTCAGCCAGGCCACCCATCGACCCGAAGTGCTCAATGGCCTCGGTGGCTTTGGCGCGCTGTGCGCCATTCCTCCCGGATATTCGGAGCCGATTTTAGTCTCGGGCACCGACGGCGTGGGGACTAAATTGCGGCTCGCCATGGAGCTGGGCATTCATGACACCATTGGCATCGATCTGGTGGCGATGTGCAGTAACGATATCGCGGTGGTGGGCGCTGAGCCCCTGTTCTTTCTCGATTACTATGCCACTGGGAAATTAAATATCGACATTGCCGCATCCGTTGTTACTGGGATCGGTCGCGGCTGTGAGTTAGCCGGTGCCGCATTGGTGGGGGGCGAAACCGCAGAAATGCCGGGCATGTATGAAGGCGAAGATTACGACCTCGCTGGATTTTGTGTGGGTATTGTCGAAAAGGCTGACATCATTGACGGGAGCAGCGTGCAACCCGGAGACGTTTTACTCGCACTGCCCTCTAGCGGGCCCCACTCCAATGGGTACTCCTTGATTCGCAAGGTGCTTGAGCATACGGGTGGTCACCCCGATTCGGCCTGCGGAGACGTCACCTTAGGACAAGCGTTATTGGCGCCGACCACTATTTATAACCGCCCACTGTTGGCACTCCAGAAAGAAGTCACGATCAGCGCCATGGCGCACATCACCGGTGGCGGGATTCTCGAAAACTTGCCCAGAGTGTTGCCCCAGGGCTTGGGTGCCTCAATTCAGCGTGATAGCTGGGATTTACCGGCTGTTTTTCAATGGCTTCAAAGGGGTGGCAACATTACCGATGAAGAAATGATGCGGACGTTTAATTGCGGTATCGGAATGATACTGGTCCTGCCTGCTCGAGAGGCCGACAAAGCACTGTCTGTCTTGGCGGGTCACGGCATCACGGGATGGGAGCTGGGCGCCATTACTGATGGCAATTCCGGCCTGATGATCCATTGACCTTTACCCCATGACACAACGTATTGTGGTGCTGCTGTCTGGCCGAGGGTCCAATTTTCAATCACTCCTCAACGCCAGCCTCACCGGTGAACTAGCAGGCAACATTGATCTCGTGATCAGTAACCGACCGCAGGCTGGGGGGTTAACCATTGCCAATAGCGCCAATATCGATACTGCCCTAATAGACCATCAAGCCTACGCAACCCGGGATGATTTCGACGCAGACCTAGCGGGGGTGATTAACAGGGTGTCACCCGACTTGATCGTTTTGGCGGGGTTTATGCGCATTTTAACCCAAGGCTTCGTCAGCCAGTTCGCCGGCCGATTACTCAATATACACCCCTCACTGCTGCCGCTTTATCCGGGTCTGAATACGCATCAACGAGCATTAGATAACGGAGACACTCATGCCGGTGCCACCGTTCATTATGTGACCGGGGAACTCGACGGAGGTCCTTCTGTCATACAGGCGAGGGTGCCGATTGAATCTGGCGATACGAAAGAACAGCTAGCGGCCCGTATTCTCCAAGTTGAGCATCGGATTTATCCACAAGCCGTCAACTGGCATCTGACGGGACGATTAGCGCTGCAAGATGGTGTGTTATACAAAGACTCAAACCCTCTGCCAGCAACAGGTGAATTATGGCGTGGCTCGCAATAAAACCGATACTCACAACCCTCTTACTCCTCAATGCGCTGATACTGGGTCAAGCCACCCACGCTGGCACTGCATTGCCGCTCTACGAGGCCCAATACCGGACTAAGGTCTCCGGTATTCGCATTACGCTGAAACGCTCGCTCACCGAGGAACAAGGCCAATACCACCTGCAGCAATCTGGCAAAGCCTTGCTCGTTAAACTACTGGAACAATCGCACTTCTCGGTAGAGGGTGATCAAATCATGGGCGATCATTTTAGCTATCAACTCAGCGGCGTCACCAAGCGTCGGCGCGAGGTTCGCTACGAACCCGACGCGGGTATTATTCGCAGCCTGCGTAAAAAAACCTGGACCGAACACCCTTGGTCAGCTGATGTGCTCGATCGACTCAGCCAACAAGAGCAAATGCGGTTGCTGCTGATTCGAGCTGAGGCACCGCCAGAGCGAATGGCATTAAAGGTCGTCGATGGCCCTAATATAAAGCTCAAGCGTTTCGAATTAGTGGAACAAGCCACTCTCGATACCCTCGCTGGCACCTTAAGAACCGTGCAGTACCGGCTGCTGCATGATGACCCTGAAGAACGCAGCTCCGACACGTGGCTGGCCATCGACCATAGCTTTCTCATGGTCCGCACCGAGCATGAGGAGCGTGGCTCGAAAACGGTGGTCGAGATCAGTGAGGCGGTGATTGATGGCATGCCTCTGTCCGCCGACACGGCATCAAAAAACTAAGACGGCGTCTGCCGCCGCCACGGCCTCAGGCGCGGGGTAGGGTCACGCCGCGTTGTCCTTGGTATTTACCACCGCGATCCGCGTAACTGGTCTCACAAATTTCGTCTGACTCAAAAAAGAGCATTTGTGCTACCCCCTCATTGGCATAAATCTTCGCCGGTAAGGTCGTAGTGTTCGAAAATTCCAGTGTGACGTGCCCCTCCCACTCTGGCTCGAGCGGAGTCACATTTACAATGATGCCGCAGCGTGCGTAGGTAGATTTGCCTAGACAGATCGTCAGGACATTGCGCGGAATACGAAAATACTCAACCGTACAGGCCAGTGCAAACGAGTTAGGTGGGATGATGCACTCATCCCCCTCAACATGGACGAAGCTGTTTTCGTCAAAGTGCTTCGGGTCAACGGTTGCTGAGTGGATATTCGTAAACACCTTGAACTCTCGTGAGCAGCGCACATCGTAGCCATAGCTTGAGGTGCCATAGGAGATTAGCCGGCGGTCGCCGTCGGTACGAATCTGGCCAGGCTCAAAAGGCTCTATCATCCCCTCTTGCTCTGCCATTCTTCGGATCCATCGATCTGCTTTGATACTCACGGGTGCTTCTCCTTGGTGTGCCACTATCGAGGCTTGAGTGCCTCAATCACTCATACTGATCACAGGGCCGCTCGCTGGCTTTTGCTGCGCCAGCGAGGCCATCAGCGCACTGGCTGCCTGCTGGTAGTGCTGCGCCTCCTTGCCCCCCGGATCGGATACCACAATGGGACATCCTTGATCAGATTGCTCTCTGATCGCTCGACTGAGGGGGATCTGCGCTAATAAAGGGAGCGCATATTGTGCCGCCAAATTTTCGCCGCCCGCCTCACCAAAAAGGGGTTCGGAGTGCCCGCAAGCAGGGCAAATGTGGCTAGCCATATTCTCGATGAGCCCCAGTACGGGCACGTCGACCTTTTGAAACATCTCGATCCCTTTGCGCGCATCGAGCAAGGCAATATCTTGGGGCGTCGTCACGATCACAGCGCCCGACAAGGTCGCTCGTTGCGACAGCGTAAGCTGAATGTCACCGGTGCCCGGTGGCATATCGACGAGTAACAGATCAAGATCGCCCCACAGCGTTTTCTCGAGTAATTGGCTGAGTGCTGAGCTGGCCATCGGCCCACGCCAAACCATGGGTGTCTCTGCCGTTGTCAGATAGCCCATAGACATCGTCTTCAAGCCATAGGCTTCAATCGGCAGCAAAAACTCGCCATCTTGCTGATCAGGCGTTGTATTGTCGGCGACACCGAGCATGTGCTGTTGGCTCGGGCCATAAATATCCGCGTCGAGCAGGCCCACGGCTAAGCCCTGCTGGCTGAGCGCCACGGCCAGATTGGTTGTCACTGTTGATTTGCCTACGCCACCTTTACCTGAAGCGACGGCCACTACTTGCCGAGAAAACGACACCACCGGAATTCCTTGCATCACTTAGTCGCGAGAGTATACCCCCTCTGCCAGGTTATCCGATCACTGCTGGAGAGCGAAAAGACCTAAAATCCGGTAGACTCCGCGCCATTGTTTATGGAGCCGCTATCCGCATGAGTGCCGGCGCAAGAAAAATATTGGTGACCTCGGCATTACCCTATGCCAACTCCCCCCTGCACCTCGGGCATATGCTGGAACAAACCCAAACCGATATTTGGGTGCGCTTTCAACGATCGCGAGGACATCACTGTCGCTACGTCTGCGCCGACGATGCGCACGGCACCGCGATTATGCTCTCCGCCGAAGCGGCGGGTAGAACACCCGAGGCACATATCGCCGCAATCCAAGCACATCATGAGCAAGATTCCGCTGGCTTTCTGATTCAATTTGACCACTATCACTCAACGCATTCGGAAGAAAATCGTCGTTGGTCAGAAACCATCTTTAAACGCCTTGAGGCGGGCGGGCACATCCACCGTCGCGAAATCACACAGGCGTTTGATCCCGAGAAATCGCTGTTCCTCGCAGACCGCTTTATCAAAGGAACCTGCCCAAAGTGTCGCGCGCCTGATCAATATGGTGACAACTGTGAAGCCTGCGGCGCAACCTATTCTCCGGCTGACTTGATTGACCCTGTCTCTGCACTCTCAGGCGCCACGCCGGTGAACAAAGCATCCGATCATTTATTTTTTAAACTCGGCCACTTCGAAGCGTTATTGACCGCCTGGATTAACAGCGGGCAGCTGCAGCCCCCCATTGCCAACAAGTTGCGCGAGTGGCTAGACAGTGGTCTGCAGGACTGGGATATCAGCCGAGATGCGCCCTACTTTGGCTTCGAGATTCCCGGTTACCCGGATAAATATTTTTATGTCTGGCTAGACGCGCCCATCGGCTATATCGCCAGTCACGAAGTCCTATGCCAACAACACGGCGATGATTTCGACGCCTACTGGCTGCCGGGTGGCGATACAGAGCTCTATCACTTTATCGGCAAAGATATCGTCAATTTCCACGGCCTGTTTTGGCCTGCGATGCTCGATAGTGCGGGACTGCGGCAACCCACTGCGGTCTATGCCCATGGTTTCCTCACGGTTAACGGCGTCAAAATGTCAAAAAGCCGAGGCACTTTTGTCCTCGCCGAAACCTATTTGGCTCATTTGGACCCAGAATATCTCCGCTATTATTTCGCCGCCAAATTATCGAGTGGCGTCGATGATATTGATCTCAACCTCGACGATTTTGTACAGCGCGTCAATTCCGACCTCATCGGTAAAGTGGTCAACATTGCCAGTCGCTGCGCCGGCTTTTTGCGAAAAAAATTCGATAACCAGCTCAGCGCGACATGCAGTGAGCCGGAGCTGGTGCAATCTTTTATTGACGCTGGAGAGTCAATCGCCGCGCTCTATGAGGCCCGTGAATTCAATCGAGCGATGCGTGAAGTGATCGCACTCGCTGATCGCGCCAATCAGTACATCGATGATAAAAAACCATGGGTGATGGCTAAGGATGAGGCGAAGGCGAGCGCTGTTCAGGAGGTCTGCTCCGTTGGCATTAATCTTTTCCGCGTACTCGCCACGTATCTCAAACCGGTGTTGCCCAACATGGCCGCAAAATCTGAAGCTTTTTTATGCACCTCGTTGGACTGGACGGCATTGGAAACACCGCTCGTTCAGCATCAGCTAGCCCCCTTTGAGCCCCTGTTACAAAGGGTTGACGCAGAAGTGGTCGCCGCCATGGTAGACGCCAGTAAAAGAGACGCCTAAAGCACCACATACTTCCTACCAGTCACCTGATATATTCCCTATGATTACGGTATTGAAGCGACAGTTATTTACCGCTGGGGGACTACATGCTGGGTGATATCGCGCTACTGCTCGTCGGTGCGGTTTTGGTCAATAATTTTGTCTTGGTACAGTTCCTTGGACTGTGTCCCTTCATGGGCGTGTCCAACAAACTTGAAACGGCCATGGGTATGTCGGTGGCGACAACTTTCGTGTTGACCCTCGCGTCGGTCTGCAGCTATCTAACCTATAACTACTTGCTGGTTCCGTTAGACCTCGAATACTTGCGCACCATCAGCTTTATTTTGGTGATCGCGGTAGTGGTGCAATTTACCGAAATGGTCGTGCGCAAAACCAGCCCGCTCTTGCATCGCGTCTTGGGCGTATTTTTGCCCCTGATCACTACCAATTGCGCCGTCTTGGGTGTGGCACTCCTCAACATTAACCAAGCACACAACTTTATCGAATCTCTGTTTTATGGATTAGGAGCCGCGCTGGGCTTTTCGTTAGCACTCATTTTGTTTGCGGCGATGCGTGAACGTCTGGCCGTTGCAGACGTCCCTGAACCGTTTCAAGGTGCCGCCATTGGTATGATCACCGCAGGTCTCGCCTCACTGGCCTTCATGGGATTTGCTGGTCTCATCTGATGCTATCTACGCTCACAGAGCAGCCTTTGTTGATTGCGTTACTGGCGCTCCTCAGTCTCGGCGCTATTTTCGGTGCCCTGCTCGGGTTCGCCGCAGTTCGTTTTCGGGTGGAAGGCAATCCGATTAGTGAACAAATCAATGCCCTTCTGCCGCAAACCCAGTGCGGTCAGTGTGGTTATCCGGGCTGCCGGCCTTACTCCGAAGCCATCACAGCGGGCGATGCGATTAATAAGTGTCCACCAGGTGGCGAGGAAACCATTCAAGCGCTCGCTGATCTACTCGATGTTGAGCCACAGCCGTTAGACGCTGAGCATGGTACCGAGAAGGCACCCGTGGTCGCGTGGATTCGTGAAGACGAGTGTATCGGCTGCACCAAGTGCATTCAGGCCTGTCCAGTGGATGCGATCCTGGGCGCTGCAAAAGTAATGCATACCGTCATTGCAGATGAATGTACCGGCTGCGATCTCTGCTTAGAACCGTGCCCTGTAGACTGTATTGATTTGATCCCGCGGAAGGAGGGTATTGCGTTCTGGCACTGGCAATTACCCAAAGAGGGGGTAGCGCCTGTCGATATCATTGCCAGCGATGCCCGGTCTCGAGACGCCGCATGAGAGAGATTCATGACATTCACGGGGGCATCCACCCACCAGAGCGAAAATCCCTATCGCGCCCCGGCGAACTGCGCGACGCACCGCTCCCTGCTCGCTTGATACTGCCATTGCGGCAACATTTAGGGGCGCCTGCCAAGGTCATCGTCAGCGTGGGCGATACCGTACTGGGTGGGCAAGTGCTCGCGCAGGCCCAGGGCGCCGTTAGCGTGCCAGTGCATGCACCCACGTCGGGCATCATTAGCGCCATTGAACCGCGGCCTATCGCGCATGCATCAGGGCTAGAAGATACCTGCATCATCCTGGAAACAGATGGCGCAGATCAGTCGATCCTATTCGAAGGGATCCCAGACTGGCAGACAGTCGCCCCCTCACACTTGATCGAGCGTATTCGTGAGGCCGGTATTGCGGGCATGGGCGGCGCGGGGTTTCCCACAGCCGTTAAGCTCAACCCCGGCCAAACCAAACCGATCGACACGTTAATCATTAACGGGACTGAATGTGAGCCCTATATCACTGCCGACGACACCTTGATGCAGTGCCAAGCAGACGCGCTGGTGGAAGGTGCCCTGATTCTTGCCTATGTGGTAGGTGCCGAACAAATTGTGATCGGCATTGAAGATAACAAACCAGCGGCGATCGCCGGCGTTACCAAAGCGGTGCACAGTGCCCGCGCTGACATTGAAGTGGCCAGCTTCCCGACGAAGTATCCCTCGGGTGGGGAAAAACAATTTATCGAAATACTCACCGGCCAGCAGGTGCCTTCGGGTGGCATTCCGGCCGATATTGGCCTGGTCTGTGTGAATCCCGGTACCGCCGTGGCCGCCAGAGAAGCCATTATTGAAGGCAAACCCCTAACACACCGCATTGTTACCTTGACGGGCGAAGCGCTTGGCAAACCTGGTAATGTGGTTGCCTGCATCGGCACTCCCATCAGCCACCTCCTGGGGGACGCAGCATTATCCGCAGAGGCGCGTCAGCGGATCATCCATGGCGGCCCCATGATGGGTTTCGCCGTCTCAGATCTTGACGCACCGATTACCAAGATCACCAACTGCCTGTTGGCACCGACCGCCCGCGAGTTACCACCACCGTCACCGGCAAAGCCTTGTATTCGTTGCGGGCACTGTGCAGAGGTCTGCCCTGCCACCTTGTTACCTCAGCAACTCTATTGGTATTCGCGCGCTAAAGATCATGAGCAGCTGTCAGAACACCGGCTGCTTGACTGCATTGAGTGCGGTGCCTGTGCTTACGTCTGCCCGAGCCAAATTCCACTGGTTCAGTACTATCGGGCAGCCAAAGGGCAAATGCGTGAAAGCGAGCAGGAGAAGCGTCGCTCTGATAACTCCCGCGAGCGATTTGAAGCGCGGCAAACCCGCCTAGAGTCAGAAGCCTTGGCGAAAGAGGCTAAGCGCGCAGCGCGAAAGGCCGCCGCGCAAGAGAAAGCGCTCCTAGAGGGCGTGGATCCCATTCAGGCGGCGATCGAGCGCGCGCAGGCGCGCAAATCAGAGCAAGGCGAAACGCCATGAGCTTGCTACGCGTCACGTCACCCCATGTCTCTGGACAACACCAAGTGTCGGCGGTGATGCGAGACGTACTCTTAGCCACGCTTCCCGGAATTGTCATACTGACTTGGTTTTTTGGTCCGGGCACCTTGGTCAACATCCTGCTGGGCGCGCTGGTTGCCTTGATCACTGAATACGCGGTGACTCGGTTAAGAGGCCAAAACCCACGTCTCGCTGTGAGTGATCTCAGTATTGTCGTCACCTCAACATTGCTGTGCATCGCCCTGCCCCCCTATGCGCCATGGTGGCTGATCGTGCTCGGTGTCATGATCGCTGTTCTACTGGGCAAACATGTTTTTGGTGGGCTGGGCTACAACCCCTTCAATCCTGCAATGGTGGGGTATGTGGTGCTCCTGATTTCATTTCCTGTGCAGATGAGCAGTTGGGCGACTCCGCGAGGGCTTGCCGAGGTGCCGGGTTTGCTCGACACCCTACGACACCTTTTTCTTCCCGATACCATTGACGGCGTCACGGCCGCGACGCCACTCGATTTATTACGACAAAATACGGGTCTTCTATTCAAAGACTTACTCGCGAGTCGTCCTGAACTGACCGGCTGGGGTGGCGTCGGTTGGTTCGAAGTGAATCTCGCCTTTCTAGTGGGTGGTGCGTGGCTTTTGTATCGACGGATCTTTACCTGGCATGCGCCCCTCGCCATGCTCGCTGTGCTCGGCCTCTGCGCCCTGATCGGTTATGACGGCGGCAGCTCAGAGAGCGGTGGCAGTGCACTGTTTCATTTGTTCAGCGGCGCAACCATGTTCGCGGCGTTCTTCATCATTACCGATCCTGTCAGTTCTGCCGTGTCGAATAAGGGACGGCTGATCTTCGGCGCACTGATCGGCCTTCTGATTTATCTTATTCGTACACTGGGAAATTATCCTGATGCGGTGGCGTTTGCTGTGCTGATTCTGAATTTTTGTGCCCCCTTTATCGACCACTACACCCAACCTGCCGTGTATGGCACTCGGAGCAACGACTAATGAAGTGGCTCGCGTCAATCGGACTGAGTGGGACGGTACTCGCATTGTTTGCCGCCGTGACGTCAATCGCAATCGGATGGACCTATTTAAGCACTGAAGAACAAATCGAAGTGGCCATCCGCCGCGCGGAAGCGCAGCAATTATTAGAAATATTCCCCATTGGAACCCACGATAATGAGCTTGTGGATGACACCTTTCCCATTGCCGGCAATACGGCACTGCTGGGCTTGCGCGAGATGCGCCAGGGCTATCGTGTGAGACTCAGGGGTCGCACTGTGGGGGTCATCATTCCAACGACTGCGCGGGATGGCTACAGTGGCGATATTAGAGCCTTGGTGGGGATCCGCCAAGATGGATCGGTGGCCGGTGTCCGGGTGATCGCACATCGCGAGACACCTGGCTTAGGCGATAAGGTAGAACTGAGAAAATCCGCATGGGTGCTAGGATTCAACGATCGAAGCCTCAGCAATCCGGGGCTGAATCGCTGGAGCGTCAAAAAAGAAGGCGGCGTGTTTGATCAGTTCACCGGTGCAACCGTGACCCCGATGGCAGTGATCCTCGCCACGCGCAGGGCGCTAGAGTACGCTACCCTGAATGCCGACACGCTCTTTGAGTCAGCCGGTGACCCGTCATGACCGATCCCTTAATGGCAGCCCCCTCATGAGCAGTCCCTCATTTCAACAACTCACTCTTAATGGCTTGTGGAAAAACAATCCGGCGTTGGTGCAACTATTGGGCCTCTGCCCGCTGCTCGCAGTCACCGCTTCTACAGTCAATGCACTGGGCCTCGCCGCCGCAACGTTGTTTGTATTGATCGTCTCCAATACCGCGGTTTCTCTCATTCGCACCATCGTCTCAGATACGATACGACTGCCCGTTTTTGTCATGATCATTGCCGCCGCCGTCACCGTGACAGAGCTACTGATGCAAGCCTACAGTTATGAGCTCTATCAGATTCTGGGCATCTTTTTGCCGCTGATCACAACCAACTGCATCATCCTCGGCAGAGCAGACGCGTTTGCTCGAAAAAATGCGGTGCCGGTAGCGTTATATGACGGGTTTATTATGGGCGTCGGCTTTGGTGCCGTATTGGTCCTGCTGGGGGCCATTCGTGAGCTGCTCGGCACCGGCGCGCTGTTTGCTGACATGCAACTGTTATTTGGCGCCAGTGCAGCCGCATGGCGTTGGCAAGTTTTTGCCGTCGATTACCCTTTCCTAGTCGCCATACTACCGCCAGGCGCTTTTTTGGTGACCGGCTGCCTGATCGCGCTGAAAAATCAGATCGACACCACGTTGGAAAAACGGGCACAAGCGAAAGCGGCGGCCCCTGTTGTGGGCAGCAAACGGGTTCGCGTGACCGGTTCGATCTCCTAGCCGCTCCGCCAAGCGCCACTCTCAGCAGCCTTCCCGAACAGACGTCGCTGCTTGACTAGCTTGACTCTACGAAGACTGCCTGCCGGTCGACCGGAACCCTTAAAAAGTCGGACACGGCGTATGGCGGCCAGTCGTTAATTCGACTCGATTGCATCACCAGCTACTAGCGTACCGAGTATCTCGTCGACCGCGGCATCATCCATGCCCGCATCCTGTCGGTCGCAGATATAGGTCACATAAAGGAGCACCGAGTGGTGGTTCACATACCATTCTCGGACCGACGTTTCGTCCTCCTCGAAAACACCGGAGACGCCCGCAAAGGCGCCCAACGTGACCTCCGACCAAACGGTGATCTCCGGTGACTCCACTTTGGCTAACTGCACCGCACTGCTGGACTCGTCAGCATCGCGATCGCGGATCAGCGTTGTCAGGGCCAACTCACCAATCTCATCCTGGTCAAAAATGCGGATGACATCCTCTTCCTGTTCCGCGGACCATTCGGGCGGCAACATCAGACACCAGTAATCCGTTTCGATAATGTTCATCTAAGGCTTCCACTGTCGGACAAATCACAAGTCATTAGGATCGCATCCTCGCGACCGGATTCAGAAGGGTAATAATTACGTCGTCGTCCGGTGCGCACAAATCCGACTTTTTTGTAGAGAGCCCGCGCCGCCTTATTGGATTCTCTCACCTCTAGCTCTACTGTCCTGCAACCTAGGTCGATCAGAGCCGATGATGACTGTTCTAAGATAGTCCGCCCTATGCCCAGTCCGCGAGCGGATGGCGCGACGATCAGGTCAATGAGCTCGGCGTGAGTACCAGTATAAAGATACCAAATGGCGGCAGTGACCTGCTCCCCATCCGCTACATACCAAGCCCGGCAAGCGGGCTGCTTCAGCAAATCGGCCAAAAAAGGGAGACCCGGATGAGCATCCGGTGGATACAGGTCGGTCAACTTTGCCAGCGCATCGCTCGGAGTCAGCGCGTACAGCACAATGCCGCTTCAAACACGTTGTTGCAGGGGTCTCAGCACAGCCCATGCCGACCGCTTACGGGAACCCTCTCGCAACATCGCTAGGGTGGAGGGCAGTTCATACACCGGCGCCTGCAAGGTGGGTAGTGACGCAACCTGCCCCAGCTGAATGATGATTTGGGCATCATGATCCGTTATCAGACGCTGCAGGAAGCCAGTAAGCATCTCGGTCAATCCCCCCGAGCGAGCGGATAACGCGGGCCCAGACCTCGGCGGCCAGTCAAATTGTTGGTGCACTGTCCGCACGTCGGGTCCTCTGATCGCACGCGCCATCGCACCGATTAGCTGCAGTTGTTCTCGCCTTAACAATTGATCTTCCAGTGTTTCGATCCATAGCACGTCACCCGTTATCGCCATCAGCAAAGACACCGGTGCCTCACCCGCACTGCTCTGGTTTTCTGGGCTAGCCTGAGTCTCGGTGCCCTGTCGCGATAGCGGAGCGGCATTAAGCTGATCGGCGTCACGATCCGTCAGCGCCTCTTGAACAGGCATAGCGTAATCATTTCTTAATAACTGACGGAGGTCGTCACCCTGAAGCTCTGCGGTCATCGATGGTTTCGCGGCAACGGTAGAGGCCTCAAAGGGGGCTGCCGGTGCGAGCTGTCTGGTGGCTTTTTTGGCGCCGATCGCATCAAACCGACTCACCAGGGGCATAACGCCAAGACGCTCCAGCAGAACGCGTCGCGCGCACTCCCGTTGCCAGATCTCGTGGCTGGCCATACTTTTATTATTTGGAGCATCAGTCATCGCGGGAGTATCGCATGGTCTTGTGCTTAACCGAACCAGCGCCAGCCCCAGCGGTTAAAAAACCGGGCAGCGCTCGCAATGAACCAATAGATATGCGACCACCCCTTACGATAGGCGTCTCCTCCATGGTGGATGACATGAATGTCCCTGTGCTCCATCACAGCGCCGTGTGCCGCTAACCTCAGTGATAAATCGTAGTCTTCAAAATACAAAAAGTAAGACTCATCAAACCCCTTCACGGTATCGAGGTGTGCACGGTTGACCCACAGGCAGCATCCCGATGCTAAGGGGACTGAGCGAAGACGAGTCGCCGCTGGTACGCTACGGAGCTCGTAACGCACCATGCTCTTGGCGCTCAAACGCTTTACCCACTCAGGCGCAAAGGCACGCACACCGAGTACCCACACGGAAGGGTAATCTTTTGCGAGATATTCGTTGCGCCTCTCAGCATTCAGACCAATTGGCGCCAATAGGGCAATATCCGACCGCGTGCTCAGCGTTTCAATCGCAATGCGCAACGCCTCGAGATCCAGTTGCACGTCGGGATTCAACAAGAGATGAAAACGACTTTGTACGGCACGCAGTGCCGCATTATGCCCGCTGCCATAGCCCTTATTTTGCTCCGACGTCACTATGGTGATCTGCAGGATGCCGCCCTCGTATGAGTCACACAACGCCTGACACCGCATCGCATAGTGTTGGTCTTGGCTATTATCAACACAGACTAAGGCAAGCTGCGCTAAATTAGCGCGCACAGCGGCAGCGATCAAGGAGTCTAGCAATTCCCTAAATTGCTCCAGCGGGCTGTGAAATAGGACCACACTAATCGCCAGATCAGGTAGTGAGGGCGTTTCTATTGGCTGCATAGCGGAAGAATAACAGCGTCAGCTGACCGTGAACATGCGCCCTAGGACATTTGCCTCCCTGCACTCGGCACTAATCCATAGGCATTATTTCCCAGTCATGATACCGTTGATTACGAATACGGCTTATGAAGGATCATGAGGCGTTGAAGCGGTTATTGAGCTTCAGTCGATGAAATGGATTTCGGAGAACGACGATGATCAAGCAATGGATCAAGCGCACAACCCCTCTCATATTTACCCTCCTCGGATTGGTCATCATCACCGCATGCGGTGGTGGCGGCAGTGACAGCCCAAGCAAGGCGGGCAGCGGTTTCGTCCCGCCACCGGCACCACCGCCGGTTGAAGCGCCCCAAGGCGCCAATATCAGTATCACGTTAACGGATATCGATTCCCAATCGATGACTGAAATCAGCCCTCTCACACAAGGTGTCGTCCGCATGACTGTCACAGATGCTGATGATGTCCCAGTGACTAGAGAAGTGATATCGGCAACGACCACCTTAGGTCGTATCGTGCCTGAGGCGGGTACTGCACTCACCGACGACAATGGCGTCGCCGTCCTCTATGTGATGGCCGATGGTATCGATGGGGCAGGAACGCTCACGGCTTCGCTGACCTTTAACGAGGTGGAATCAGAGGGATCCATTAACTTTTCGATCACGACAGAAGTCGAGCAAGCGGCACGGAAAATTGGCCATATTAATAATGCTGGTGCCTTTGTTGATGGCGTCATTCAGGTCGAACCATCAGGTCAAGTTTCGGCAGGCGGCACGGCCGCCCTCACCGTCGTGGTGGTCGATGACAATAATGATCCAGTCACCACCGAGGAGCGTGTCACGTTCAGTAGCAACTGCCTAATCGGTAACCAGGCCATATTAGATCCCCCCAGCCCCGTCAGCCTAGGGTCCAAAATCACCGTAAACTTCACAATCAATGGGTGTCAGGGAGAGGAGATTGTGACCGCAAAGCTCGCTTCATCCGGTGCTGAGGCGCGAGGGACGGTCAGTATCGCACCGGTGCAAGGTGAGCTGATTCGGTTTGACGAGCAAAAGACCAACTCAACGTTGATCGCGATACGCGGCACGGGTTCTGCATCCGATCTGTCAGAATCCGCGGAGGTGTTTTTTCGAGTGACCGACGCGGCACTCAACCCTGTCGCAGACGCAAGGGTCAACTTCTCCCTGCTGCAATCAGTGGGCAACTCTGCTCTGGCTTGCGCAGAGAAGCCATTTTGCGACTACCCGACTACCGAAGATGAACGCGCTGAACGTTCACGTCAGGATACCCAGCGCAGCGATGCCGACGGTTATGTCTCCACACGCATGCTGTCTGGTTCAGTCGCGTCTTCTGTGCAGGTGCTGGCCTACCTGGACCTGAACAAGAACGGTGCACGGGAAGCGAATGAAGCCAGCACCGTCTCTAAGGTGCTGATCGTCTCGACGGGTGTGGCCGACCAGAACTCCATTTCTTTGAGCGCAAAGCTACTGAACCCCTATGGCTCACGCGCAGTAGAGTATGAGGGCGGCGCAAATTGCAACAGCCTCGGCACCAAAAACGATGCTTTTTACACCGGTGGGCTGGAGGCGGACGGTCTGTGCACCGATGTCATGATTAAGTTAGCCGACAGGTTCAATAATCCCGTGCCGGATGGCACCGCGGCTATTTTGACCACTGAATTTGGTCGTATACAAGGCAGCTGCATTACGCAGGGGGGTGACTGCAGTGTGTCTTGGACTAGCCAGAATCCTCGGGCATCAGCAACGGTTGAAGCGTACTCAGCGCCCATCACCATTAATGAAAATCTTGATGCGACAACGCCTAACCGATACTACTGCCCCTCTCATTATGCGAGCCATGGGCCCTGTCCCGATGATATCGCAAGTCCTGAGGTCAATGCCCCTGGCGCACCACGGGGCGGACGCAGCACCCTCACCGTAATTGTCAACGGCGAAGAAAGCTTCGTGGATCGAAACGGGAACGGCTATTACGACGCGGGTGAATTGTGGACAAACCTCACAGAAGCCTTTACCGATCACAACGAAGATGGGGTATTTACGCCTCAGCAACGCGACAATTGCTTGGATCCGCGTTTCGCTGACGACGTTTGTTTGGCGGGTTTCGAGGAGTTTTACTATGACTTTAATAACAATGGGCAGTTCGATCTGAACGACACACCACGCCCCTTCTCCGACACTTCGGTGCCAAATGGGTTATACAATGGTGTGCTGTGTCGATCGGAAGACGAAGCAAGGGGTGTTTGCTCTCGTGACTTAGTGCAACTCTCGCAGAATCTGGAAATCATCCTCAGCCCCGGTGAGCAGGGTTACGACCTGTTGGTCGTTGACCGCAATAGGCAAGAGGCCCGCAATACGCTGTACGGCGGCAACACCTACCAACTCTACGTGGCAGACCTTTACAACAATCCTCCGCCGGGCTTGACCAATATTACCATCACGGGCGGGGGAGGCTGCTCGGTTATCAATGGGGTCACCACGGTGCCATTGCCCAGCAGCAGTGTCGCGGGTGCCTATGGCGTGAGTTTTGCGGTCGCTACCGATATTGAGTCAGAGCGGTCGACATCCGATCCGGACCGGGTCGAGATTGCGCTGACGCTACCTAGTGGCAATGCCATAAAGCGCACTTATAACTGTCCCGTCTCAAGGCCCTGTGATCCCGATGACCTTTCCGCAGGATTCTCCCCTGGTTGCAGTTAACCCATAGAGTGGGCAGTAAAATGACTGACTGCTCACCCTAGCGTCCTTAACGAACGCGAGTAGCAAGCCATCTCCTCCGCGTTCGCTAAACCTGACATTGCCGCACAAAAAAAACCCCCAATCAGGCGATTGGGGGTTTTCGATTTAGAAGCCTGGCGATGACCTACTCTCACATGGGGAAACCCCACACTACCATC
>OBPT01000075.1_pt1 | contig 28437 bp, 30 predicted proteins | sample 1534671 | NCBI WGS metagenome assembly OBPT01 (sample SAMEA3275494, study PRJEB22092) | marine metagenome | biome: ENVO:00000447 marine biome; feature: ENVO:00002042 Surface water; material: ENVO:00002010 seawater | collected 2014-06-21T11:00:00+00 | depth 1 m | reverse complement strand
TGAACGCGTCCAGGTGGAATACGTCTCAGCAAACCCAACCGGACCCTTGCATGTCGGTCATGGTCGAGGTGCTGCCTATGGAGCGACCTTGGTCAACCTGCTGAAAGCACGGGGACACCAAGTTGAGGCCGAGTACTACGTTAATGATGCTGGAAGACAAATGAACATTCTGGCCGTCAGCGTGTACCTGCGTTACCTGGAAACCTCTGGAGAAGACATCGTCTTTCCGTCGGCAGGCTATCAAGGCCAATACATTGCAGAATTAGGCGACACCCTGCATGACAATACGGGGAATTCCATCGCAATCGCGTTTCACGATCTCGTCAAAGACGTGACGCCCGATTCTGAAACCACGAAAGACGCGCACATTGATGGATTAATCCAGAACGCCAAAGAAGCACTTGGCGATCGTTGGAATCTTCCGTTCAATCTCGCGCTGCATTCGATCCTTGACGATATCCAGGATGATCTCTCCGAATTTGGTGCAAATTTTGACCAGTGGTTTAGTGAAAAGTCACTGGTGACCTCTGGTGAAATCGATCAAGCAATCGCAACCCTTGAAGAGCGCGGATATTTGTTCGAACAAGACGGTGCCTTGTGGTTTCGATCCACTGACTTCGGCGATGACAAAGATCGGGTGGTGCGCCGAGATAACGGCGAAACAACCTACTTCGCAAGTGATATCGCATACATCGCAAACAAATTTTCCCGAGGTTTTGATCGAATCATTTATGTTTGGGGTGCTGATCATCATGGGTATATCGTCCGCATCAAAGCCGCTGCTGAGGCGCTCGGTTTTGACCCTGAACGACTCACCATTCGGTTGGTGCAGTTTGCCATTCTGTACAAGGAGGGCGAGCGCTTACAAATGTCGACTCGCTCGGGATCTTTTGTCACCTTACGGGAGTTACGAGACGATGTTGGACGTGACGCCTGTCGTTACTTTTATGTGATGCGGAAAGCCGATCAACATTTGGATTTTGATCTTTCACTGGCGACCAGCCAGACCAAAGATAATCCGGTCTATTACGTTCAATATGCGCACGCACGGATTTGTCGGGTGCTTGAGGGATTGAATGAGATACCCTTTGATGCAGCGCGTGGTCTCAACCACCTGACTGAACTGACCACTCAAGACGAGCTCGACTTGGCAACCGCAGTCGGCCGATTCCCTGAGGTCGTCGCAAAAGCATCCGACTCACTGGAGGCGCACTTAATTTGCTATTACCTCCAAGAGCTCGCCGCTGATTTCCACCGCTGGTATAACGGAACACGACTATTGGTTGATGATCTTCAGGTGCGTGATGCTCGATTAGCACTGGCGACCGCTGTACAAATCGTCATTCGGAACGGGCTCGATCTGCTTGGTGTGAGCGCTCCGCGGTCAATGTAATGCGCGACTATTCAAGCCAAGCCACGCGACATCGGCGCCCTGAAAAAAAAGGGCCCACTGCAGCTGTTGGAATCACTTTAAGTATCGTGCTTCTTGGAGCCGTGGCTGTAATTTTGATTTGGTTGAATCAAACCGCAACAGCACCAGACTCAGCGACGCTTCCCACACCCACGGCACAGATCACTGAAGAGCCGAAGCAAGCGGTGGTGACCCCCGAGACCGCGACCACGATTCAACAGGAAGTTCCAGAGGCACCCGAGAACTTTTATACCTTTTACGAGTTGTTGATCTCAGGCGAAGTCCCCATTGATGTTGAAGCAGGACAATCCCGTGATGAAGCGGTTGCTGAAAAGCTCAAAAGCACCGTGATCCAAGTCGCATCATTCAGGACCGCGGATTCAGCTGAAAGTACCCGCGTAGCGTTGCTATTTCTTGATCTCAAAGCGCGCGTGATTCCGCCAAGCCAAACCAATGGCGGCTGGTATCGAATTGTCCTAGGGCCGTTTAAGACAGTTCGTGACATGCGCGCAGCAGCTGACGTTCTCACCAAAAATGGGTACGACGCACAAGTTCGAAGGGAGTAATTATGGAGCAATTCCACGGCACAACAATCGTATCGGTTCGTCGAGGCAACCAAGTCTGCATTGGTGGTGATGGACAAGTCACGCTTGGCAATACTGTTATGAAAGGCAATGCTCGAAAGGTGAGGCGCTTATACCAAAACAAAGTCCTTGCAGGGTTCGCAGGTGGTACCGCCGATGCCTTTACCTTATTTGAGCGGTTTGATGCGAAACTTGAAAAACATCAAGGCAATCTCACCCGCGCTGCAGTCGAACTCGCCAAAGACTGGCGTCAGGATCGCATGCTACGACGCCTCGAAGCGATTCTTGCCGTGGCTGACCCCGAAACCTCGCTGATCATTACCGGAAACGGTGACGTGATGGAGCCTGAAGACGGCATCATCGCAGTTGGCTCTGGCGGACCGTTTGCTCAGGCAGCAGCGCTTGCGCTGTTACGAAATACCGAACTGCCAGCTCGAACTATTGTGGAAGAAGCACTCAAAGCAGCCGGTGAAATCTGCATTTATACCAACAACAACCTAACCATTGACGAATTGAACGCGACCCATGACTGATCTCTCCCCACATGACATTGTTTCTCAACTTGACCGACACATTATCGGTCAAGCCGATGCGAAACGCGCAGTTGCCATTGCGCTCAGAAATCGCTGGCGCAGGATGCGCTTACCTGAGGATCTCGCCAAAGAGGTCACCCCGAAAAATATTCTGATGATTGGGCCAACCGGAGTTGGTAAAACCGAGATTCCGCGCCGGCTGGCGCGCCTTGCCGAAGCTCCATTCATCAAAATTGAAGCAACAAAATTCACAGAGGTCGGCTATGTTGGCCGCGATGTTGAATCGATCATTCGTGATTTAGTCGGTGTTGCCATCAAAGATGAGCGCGAGCGACGGATGCTCGACGTGCGTCATCAAGCCGAAGACCGTGCTGAGGAGCGAATTCTCGACATTTTGTTGCCACCGCCACGCCATGATCAGCCAATTCAATCTGACAACAGCGGTGCACGGCAGGTGTTTCGGAAAAAACTGCGTGAAGGCGAGCTCGACGATAAAGAGATTGAAATCGATGTCAAAGCAACAGGGGTTGGCGTCGACATCATGACGCCTCCCGGTATGGAAGAGATGGCCAGCCAACTGCAGGACATGTTCACCAAATTCGGCCAAGACAAGAAGAAAAAACGCAAATTACCCATTCGTGATGCCTACAAAATCTTAATTGATGAGGAAGCAGCACGGTTGATCTCAGATGATGAGGTCAAGCTCACGGCGATCCGGCATGTTGAGGACCGTGGCATCGTCTTTTTGGATGAAATTGACAAAGTCTGCCGCCGCGAGAACGCACAAGGCACCGATGTCAGTCGTGAAGGAGTACAACGGGACCTGCTACCGTTGATTGAGGGTACCACCGTACAAACCAAATTCGGAACAGTGAAAACTGATCATATTTTGTTCATTGCTTCCGGTGCCTTTCATTTGGCGAAACCATCGGATTTGGTCCCTGAGCTTCAAGGGCGGCTGCCCATCCGAGTTGAACTGGATGCCCTCAGCCCATCAGATTTCGCGCGCATACTGACTGAGCCCGACCACTCGTTGGTCACCCAGTACAAAGCACTTCTCGAAACCGATGGAATACCGATCGAATTCACCGACAGTGGAGTTGAAGCCATCGCTGAAATTGCAGCGCGTGTGAATGAGAAAACTGAAAACATTGGTGCGCGGCGGCTGCACACCCTAGTCGAGCGCGTTCTCGAAGATTTACTGTTTCAAACTGGCCAAACGGCGCCCGAAACCGTCACAATTGATCGTGAATTTGTTGAATCTCGTCTGACTGAGTTAAGTCAAGACGAAGATTTGTCGCAATACATTCTCTGAGGCTGCATGAAAGAAACCACGCATTTTGGATTTAAAGAAGTCCCGGTCGACGAGAAAACCTATCGGGTACGAGAGGTCTTTAATAGTGTTGCCAGACGCTACGATCTCATGAACGATCTGATGTCAGCGGGACTACACCGGCTGTGGAAACGAGTCGCCGTTGAATCCATCGCTATCCGATCGGGGATGCAAATTCTCGATTTAGCTTCTGGAACGGGGGACTTAGCCCGTGCAATGTCACGTCGCGCAGGTTCAGAAGGTCACGTCGTCCTCGCAGACATCAATGATCAAATGTTGCGAGTTGGCCGTGATCGATGCATCGATCACGGAGAACTGAAGGGTTTGAGTTGGTGCCAGTGTGATGCGGAGACACTGCCCTATCCCGACCAGTCATTTGATCGGGTGACCATCGGTTTTGGACTGAGAAATGTCACCAATAAAGACGCTGCGCTTTATGAGATGCACCGCGTGTTAAAGCCCGGTGGACGAGCGCTAATTCTCGAGTTCTCAACACCCGTCTCCGCTCCACTTCAACAAATCTACGACGTGTACAGTTTCTCTGTGTTACCGACGATGGGCCAATTGGTCGCTCAAGACAAAGAATCCTACCAATACCTCGCCGAATCGATTCGAAAACATCCCAATCAGGAAACGCTTGCTGAGATGATGCGGCAGGCGGGCTTTGAAACCGTCGGCTATCAGAATTTAACCGGCGGCATCGTTGCCATTCATTCCGGAGCCAAATCGTGATCCCTCGCCTGATGCTGGCAGGCTTAGTGGCCGCCTCCGAACAAGCCATCACCGCGGGGATGCGTGCGGCTGACATTCAAACAGAGCAACTTGCTCCGATGGTCGGTAAAATCCTGAAACTGAGGATTACTGATCTTGATCTCGATGTTTGGATTGTTTGTGGCGAATCGCAGTGGTGGCTCGCTACTGAGTCTCAAGAAGCCGCCGATGTCGAATTATCAGGAACGCTCGGAAGCCTGGTTGAAACTGCACGATCGTTGACGCAACCGAATGCGCCATTGATCTTTGAAGGACTCGATATCCGCGGTAGTGTCGGGGTTCTACAAACCATGCAAAAAACCTTTCAGGCGATGGACCTCGACTGGGAAGATGCTGTGACTCAGGCACTGGGGCCGATGCCCGCCGGCTTACTGATTAAGACCCTTCGCGCCGCCAGAACTCAATGGCTCACCAGTCGGGCATCACTCAAGCGCCAAACAGAAGAGTTCCTTCGCACGGAACAAAAGACGCTAGTGACAGGGACTGTGTTCGGCGAATCCGAATCAAGGGTCACAGCACTCAATCGTCAAATTGATCGTTTAGATGCACGCATCAAACGACTTGAGGCATCGCATGGGTAGTTCATTTCGCCTTTTAAAAATTCTTCGTGTGCTCTTTTCAGAGCGCATTGATGAATTATTACCTCAGCCAAAACGCGGAGCACTCAAAGCTTTAGCCTGGTGTATTCCAACCATTCGCATGAAACGCTCACGTGGTGAGCGACTACGTGATGCGCTTCAAACCCTGGGGCCTGTTTTCGTCAAATTTGGACAAATGCTCTCGACACGAAGAGATCTATTGCCGCCAGATATCGCCACGCCACTCGCGGAATTGCAAGATCAGGTGAAGCCGTTTGCGGGTGCGACTGCAAAAGCGATTATTGAAAGCGATCTTGAGTGCACAATCGATGCGATCTTCAGCGAATTCTCAGCCGAACCAATGGCATCAGCATCAGTCGCTCAGGTCCATTCCGCACGACTGAAAACCGGCGAAGAAGTCATCGTCAAAGTCATTCGGCCTGGAATCGAAAAAGTCATTGAGGAAGATCTCAAACTGATGATGACAATCGCGAAGTTTGTTGAGAAAAACTTCGTCGATGGCAAACGACTGAAGCTTGTGCAGGTCGTTTCTGACTATCGCATGACGATTTTAGATGAGCTGGATTTGATGCGTGAAGCAGCCAATACAGCACTCATCCGCAGAAACTTTGAGCATTCGGCAATTTGTTATGTGCCTCAAATTTACTGGGATTACACCCGCCGCAACGTCATGGTCGAAGAACGAGTCTACGGCGTTCCAATTTCTCGCGTTGATATCTTCAAAGAAAAAAAGGTCAACATGGAGAAGCTCGCCGAACGGGGTGTTGAGATTTTCTTCACGCAAGTCTTCGATCACAGTTTCTTTCATGCGGACATGCATCCCGGTAATGTCTTCGTCGATATTTCAGATCCGGAAAATCCTGTGTATAAAGCGATTGATTTCGGGATCGTCGGCACCCTAGATCCTGAATCACAAGCCTATCTTGCACAAAATTTGATCGCATTTTTTGATCGTGATTATCGGGCAGTGGCGGAGCTCCACGTGGAATCGGGATGGGTGCCGAAAGACACCAATGTCGGCGAATTTGAGAGTGCTATCCGAACGGTGTGTGAACCGATTTTCCAGAAACCACTCGGTGAAATCAGTTTCGGCGTCCTACTGATTCGATTATTCGAAGTCGCTCGGCGATTCCAGATGGAAGTCCAACCACAGCTCGTTCTGCTGCAAAAAACATTGCTCAACATTGAAGGCCTTGGACGCGAACTCTATCCAGAGCTCGACCTTTGGAAAACCGGCAAACCCTTCCTCGAGCGTTGGGTCAAGGAGCGTCTGGGACCAAAAGGAATCGTGGATTATGCCAAGCGCAATCTCTCGCGCTGGGCCGTGCAGTTCCCAGCGCTCACCAACACACTTCTTTCGACTCCACAACGCATGGAACACCTGGAATCGATACAGCTGCAGCAGGCTGAAGCTCTGAAACATTTGGCTTTGGAATCGAAAAAGCGACGGTATTCGGGGCACCTCAGTTCGTTACTCGGCGTCAGCGGACTACTGATCTCCGGGGCTGCATTGATGGCCGATCATGACTGGCTTGCCGGACACTGGCCGTTGGCCATTGCCGCGTTATCTCTCGTACTCATTCTCAGGCGGTAATGATGGAATTCAAGGACGAGTTCACTCGAAAACAACTGCTTGACGCGGTGAACTTCAACGCCGATGGCTTAATCTGTGCAATTGCACAGGATCACTCCACCAAAAACATCTTGATGGTTGCCTGGATGAATCGTGAAGCTCTGGATGAGACGTTGAAGAGCGGACAGGTGGTTTACTACTCAAGGTCGAGACAGGCGTTGTGGCGCAAAGGTGAATCATCTGGTCAAACACAACAATTAGTGGATCTTCGGATAGATTGTGACAAGGACGCCGTTCTTTTAGGTATCCTACAAACTGGCGTGGCTTGTCATACGGGGCGCGCGTCCTGTTTTTCCTGGGCGCCAACCGAAAACGGCCATTGGGAAGCGGTTGAACCGGTGTTGATTGAGCCGAAGACTCTGTATGGAGACAAGCAATGACAGTCATTGAAGTCCTCGAAGATATGTTGGCCGAACGTCGCTTCGGTGATCCGGAGAAATCGTACGTTTCCAAGTTGCATCACAAGGGGCTCGACCACATCTTAAAGAAGGTGGGTGAAGAATCGACTGAAGTCGTCATGGCCGCGAAAGATGCCGTGCGATCAAAAAACAATGAGGATGTGATTCACGAAGTCGCCGATCTTTGGTTTCATACCTTGGTCCTTCTGTCGCATTTGGATGAACCACCCAGTGCGGTGCTTGCGGAGCTTGAGCGACGTTTAGGCGTGAGTGGTTTGGTTGAGAAAGCAAATCGAGAGAATGGGCATGACTGATTGTTTATTTTGCAAAATTCGGGACGGCGAAATACCGGCAGAGGTCATCTATAAAGATGACGATTGTTTGGCTTTTCGTGACATCAATCCCAAGGCACCGGTTCATTTTTTAGTGATTCCTCGCCGACATATCGAAAATTTATTGGACACAACACCCTCTGATGAAGGCTTGTTAGGGCGAATTCAGCTAAAGATTCCTCAGATCGCAAAGGAACAAGGGCTGGATTCAGGATTCAGAACGGTGTTGAATACGGGTCCCGGAGGCCATCAGGAGGTGTATCACATGCACTACCATGTCCTCGGTGGTGGCCCGTTTACTGGCTTTAATTAACAACACATAAAACAATAGGAGCCCGTTATGGGAATTGGTGGTATCAGTATTTGGCAATTGTTAATTGTCCTGGCCATTGTGATCATGATCTTTGGTACCAAAAAGCTGAAGTCGCTCGGTTCGGATCTTGGCAGTGCGGTGAAAGGCTTTCGTCAGTCCGTCACAGATAAGTCTGAAGAAAAACCTGCTGACGATGCGGCACAACCAACTGCCGAAAGCACTGTTCAGCAGAATGAGTCCAGCGAAGAACACACGAAACAGCAGACTGAAACGAAAGAGAAAGTCTAAGTGTTCGATATTGGTGCGACTGAGCTACTGCTGGTCGCCATCATTGGTCTCGTCGTCGTCGGCCCTGAGCGATTGCCCCGTTTAGCCCGCAGTGTTGGGCTGTGGGTGAAAAAGTTGCGTGGTCAAGTGTCGTCGATCCAGCAAGATATCAACCGTGAACTCGAACTTGAAGATCTGAAGAGACAGCTTGAAGCACGTGGTGGTGGCTTAAAGATGGAAGACATCGCAGGATCGGATCCACTAGGCCTCGACCAGACCACCAGTAATACAACAACAACGGAAAAGAATGAGCGATCCAAGCCTGAATGATCAGCCACTGATCGCCCATCTCATCGAACTCCGTGATCGCCTGATCCGGATTTTGGTTGTGATTTTAATCTTCTTCTTGGGGTTCATTGCGTTTGCCAATGATCTCTATGCATATCTTGCCGAACCGCTGCAGTCGCTGTTGCCTGAAGGCGCATCCATGATCGCAACGCAGGTGGCCTCACCTTTCTTAGCGCCCTTTAAGTTAGCGCTATACCTCAGCGTCTATTGCGGTGCTCCGATGATTCTTTACCAACTCTGGGGATTCATCGCGCCAGGGCTTTATGCCAACGAGAAGAAAATTGCCGGACCTTTGCTCATCTCCAGCATTTTCCTGTTCTATGCGGGGATGGCCTTCGCTTACTTTGTTGTATTCCCATTAGTGTTTGGATTCTTCACCACCGTCGGCCCAACTGGCGTGACGGTGATGACAGATATTGATGCTTATCTTTCCTTTGTCCTGAAGTTATTTCTCGCATTCGGTCTCGCGTTCGAGATTCCAGTGGCCACGATGCTGTTGATCAAAGCAGGAATTGCTTCACCGGAATCTCTGAAGGAGAAACGACCCTACGTCTTCATCGGGTGTTTTGTGGTTGGTATGCTGGTGACACCGCCAGATATGATCAGCCAAACCCTTCTGGCAGTCCCGATGTGGCTGTTATTTGAAGCAGGTCTGATTGGCGCTCGTTTCCTTGGCTCTAAGAAAACTGAAGATGCTGATCAAACAGACGGTGAAGAGAGTGAGCCAGCTGACTCTCAAGCAGTCGCAATGATCGATAACGAGGCTTCAGATCAAGATCATGAATCCTCGGATGACATCGATGAATTTGATCTCTATGCACCAGTGAAAGCAGACGATGACGATTCACCGATCATTGAGGAGCTCGATAAACCTGAGCCGCTTGATGACGATGGGACAGATGTCGGCCCACCGAAGCCATCCCAGAGCTAGTCAATGGCCGTAAAGTGCAGCCAATTCTTGAGTTGCCTCACAAAGCCCTTCAGCCATCTGCGGACTGAACGCGCAATGGCTCGCCTGATCTAACACGCGGAGCTTGAGAGCTGGGTACAGCTCTTTCATCCTCACCGCATTGGACAACGGACAAACGTGATCATTCGCGCCATGGAGCAACACCATCGGCAATAAAGCGATCTCCGCGTTGGGGTCACTGAACGTTGTGGGATCTAAAAAACAATCTTGGCTGAGATAGTGGTGCTCAATCTGAGCATGTGCGAGCTCAGCATGGGGTGAAAATCGGCTGGTTTTCTTAGCCTGCGAGTCACCAACAGATAATCGATACTCCCAAAGGTTCCACGCTCGAGCCGCCTGCAGTCGGGTAAACTCATCATCGGCATGTAAGAGATGGCGATAGGCGTTCAGTACCTCATGAAACGATGTTGTCTGGCATTCAATCGGTGCCATAAAATCAGCCCAAGCGGCCGGATACATCTCAGATGCTCCCCGCCCATACATCCATTCAAGATTACTTTCCGTGTTGAGAAAAACACCGCGTAACACCATGCCAAGGCAACGGTCTGGGTGTCGGGCCGCACACAGTAATGCCAATGTTGCGCCCCAAGATCCCCCAAACAGTACATAGCGCAACAGGTTGTAACGGGTTGTGATTTGGTCTAGATCATCAAGGAGTAAGTCCGTGGTATTCGAGTGCAATGAACCCGAGGGTTGTGATCGACCACACCCACGCTGATCAAAACAGACTATTTGGTATGTCTCAGGATCAAAAAAACGATGCATGAGAGGTGAGGTGCCCGCACCTGGACCACCGTGCAGACAGATCACCGGGATCCCCTGTGGATTTCCAAAGTGCGCAACCCATAAGTGATGATGACCATCGTTTGTGGTCATCACTTCTTCTAGGTAGGGCTGAATTTCGGGATAGAGTCTGTGCATACGCCCCCTTGTAAGGGGCGGCACGCACTCCTAGCTTGCCGCCTTAGACCGACCAGCACGTTTGCGATCGGACTCTTTGAGTAATTTCTTGCGCAGTCGAATGTGAGCAGGTGTCACTTCGACTAGCTCATCATCATCAATGAATTCCAGAGCAGACTCAAGCGTCATTTTGATGGGCGGTGTCAGAATCAGGTTCTCATCAGTGCCCGCAGCGCGGATATTCGTCAACTGCTTACCCTTTACTGGATTCACGGGTAAATCGTTATCTCGCGCATGGATGCCAAGCAACATGCCTTCGTAGACATCCACGCCAGGCCCAACCATAAGACGACCTCTGTCCTGCAGGTTATACAGCGAATAGGCAGTGGTTGCGCCATCAGTCATCGAAACCAGCACCCCATTGATTCGGTTTCCTAAATCACCAGCTTTGACGGGCCCATAGTGATCAAACACATGGCTCATAATGCCAGTCCCTGAAGTCATCGTCAGGAATTGTGAGCGGAACCCAATCAAGCCACGTGCGGCGATGATGTATTCCAAACGCAGTCGGCCCTGTCCATCTGGTGCCATATTTTTCATGTCACCCTTACGAAGGCCCATCGCTTCCATGACCGCACCTTGATGCTGATCTTCGATGTCGATCACCACATATTCAAATGGCTCTTCTTTGACACCATCATTGTCGCGGACGATCACTTCGGGACGTGAGACCCCCAACTCAAATCCTTCGCGTCGCATGGATTCAATTAAGACAGACAGATGCAGTTCACCGCGACCTGATACAACGAATTTATCCGGTGTATCACCCTGTTCGACGCGCAAAGCAACGTTATGAATCAATTCCCGATCCAATCGATCTTTGATATTTCGAGAAGTGACGTATTTTCCATCTCTACCCGCAAACGGACTGTCGTTGACCTGGAACGTCATACTCACGGTTGGTTCGTCAACAGTGAGAGGCGGCAATCCTTCAGGCGCATCCGTGGAACAAATGGTGTCAGAGATGGATAGCGGATCCAGTCCTGTGATGCAGACAATGTCGCCGGCTGTCGCTGTCTGTTGTTCGATACGCTCAAGGCCAAAGTAGCCGAGAATCTGCAGAATCTTTCCGTTCCGCGTGCCACCGTCGCGATCCACCACCGTAACTTGTTGATTTCGCTTGAGCTGGCCACGACGAATCCGACCAACCCCAATAACTCCCTGAAAGGAGTTGTAATCCAGCGCAGAAATCTGCAGTTGCAACGGCCCATCTAAATCCACTTCTGGAGCAGGGCAATGATCAACGATGGCCTGTAAAATTGGCTCCATACTCTCTGTCAGTTGATCCGGTTCTGGACCTGACAATCCATTAATGGCTGAACAGTACACAACCGGAAAATCAAGCTGATCATCGGTGGCACCGAGCTGATCGAATAAATCAAAAACTTTATCAATCGCGCCGTGCGGATCTGCGCCAACCTTATCGACTTTATTCACGATCACGATTGGCTTCAGGCCCTGATTAAATGCTTTTTGTGTCACAAAGCGAGTTTGCGGCATCGGACCTTCGGCTGCATCAACCACCAGAAGAACCGCATCAACCATTGACAAGACACGCTCAACTTCGCCACCGAAATCAGCGTGGCCCGGTGTATCGACGACATTAATTCGATAGTCGTTCCAAGAAAGACCAGTATTCTTAGCGAGAATGGTGATGCCCCGCTCTTTTTCTTGGTCGTTTGAATCCATCACCCGCTCATTCAAGATGTCTTTCCGATCCAGTGTTCCTGAAGCGGCAAGCAACTTGTCGACGAGTGTGGTTTTTCCGTGGTCAACGTGCGCGATAATGGCCACGTTACGTATGCGTTCAATCATAATGTCCTCCGAGCGCGCGGGAGTATAGCGGACACTTGATGTCAGCTGTGTGTTTTTTTGCCTAGCAGCAATTTGCACTAATGTGGTGCGCTATAAATCCCATGTTGCACAAATTAGGTGCAATTTAAGGGTGACTTGCACCACAATAGCACCCGCATTTGCTTTAAAACCAAGCCTTTGAAAAAAGCGGCACAGCGATTGCTAATAGCAACTGAGCGCTCAGCCCGCATGGGTTGAGGATTTGAGTTCGACAGACGGAGCCAAACATGTCCGAAAATACTTTGAAATTAATTGCAGATAGCGAAGCCCGCTGGGTTGACCTTCGCTTCACTGATCCACGTGGTAAAGAGCAGCACGTGACATTCCCAGCCCACGCTGTTGACAGCGAGTTTTTCGTTGAAGGCGCGATGTTTGATGGTTCGTCGATTGCCGGTTGGAAGAGCATCAACGAGTCCGACATGATTTTGATGCCCGATGACTCCACTGCAGTCGTCGATCCATTTACGGAAGAAGTGACCATTAACGTTCGCTGTGACATTGTTGAGCCAAGCACCATGCAGGGCTACGAAAGGGACCCTCGCTCGGTCGCCCGTCGCGCTGAAGAGTATTTGAAATCGACAGGGATTGGTGACACCTGTTTCTTCGGACCAGAGCCTGAATTTTTCGTCTTCGATAACGTGCAGTGGAAAGCTGACATGCAAGGCGCAATGTACAAAATCGACGCTGAAGAAGCTGCATGGTCAAGTCACGCAGAAATCGAAGGCGGTAACATGGGTCACCGTCCATCGGTAAAAGGTGGATACTTCCCAGTTCCTCCAATCGACTCACACATGGATCTGAGAACGGCGATGTGCGAGACCATGGAAGGCATGGGGCTCGAAGTTGAGTTGCATCACCACGAAGTGGCAACCGCCGGTCAAAACGAAATCGGTGTGAAGTTCAACTCGTTGGTGAAAAAAGCCGATGAAGTACAAATTCTGAAATATGTCATCCACAATGTCGCACACGCTTACGGTAAAACCGCGACCTTTATGCCGAAGCCACTGGTGGGTGATAACGGTTCAGGGATGCACTGCCACCAGTCAATCTGGAAAGATGGTCAAAACTTGTTCGCAGGAAACGGCTATGCAGGACTGTCTGATGAGGCGCTTTACTACATTGGCGGCATCATCAAGCACGCTCGGGCATTGAATGCCTTTACGAACGCATCAACCAACTCATACAAGCGTCTGGTCCCTGGTTTCGAAGCACCAGTGATGCTGGCTTACTCGGCGAGGAACCGTTCTGCATCGATCCGTATTCCTTACGTTTCTAACGCCAAAGGTCGTCGAATCGAAGTTCGCTTCCCAGACCCAACCGCAAACCCATACTTGGCATTTGCTGCCATGCTGATGGCAGGTCTTGACGGGATTCAGAATAAGATCCACCCAGGCGAAGCGGCGAGCAAAGACTTGTATGACTTGCCTGAAGAAGAAGCGAAAGCAATTCCGACGGTCGCTTCAAGTTTTGAGCAAGCCCTGGATGCACTGGACGCAGATCGTGGCTTCCTCACTGCCGGTGGCGTATTCACCGACGGGATGATTGATGGCTATCTCGAGCTCAAGCGCGGTGAAGTGGAGCGTCTGAATATGACCACTCACCCAATCGAATTCGGGATGTACTACAGCGTATAACCGAGATGGCCGGAGGTCACTCCGGCCGATTGATCCATGGACACTCGGCTTCTTGATGCGCTCAACACCGGAATCGTCCTACTCGATGAGGAGCGGACCGTATGTTGGGCCAATGAGGCCGCGACTCGGATTACGTCCATGGGGATGCGTCAATTGGCATCGGCACCCTTCGAAAGCTGGGTTGCTGATGGCCAAGCATCTGAATTGAAAGAATCTCTATCGCACTGCATCCGCAGTGGACACAGTTTTACCTTTCGAGAACTTATTTTGATCAGAGACGACTTTGCCACGACCACCGATGCCTCCTTCAGTCGATTGCAGGATCCTGTTGGATCTGGTCTGGTGCTTGTGGAACTCTCTGAAGTCGATCAACTGCTGAAAATTTCACGCGATAGCCGACTCTTAAGTGATGAAGCCGGATTTCGGAAGCTGGCTCAAGGGCTCGCTCATGAAGTCAAGAATCCGCTTGGTGGTATCAAAGGTGCCGCACAACTCCTTGCTAAAGAAGCCGGGGCAGCCGAATTCCAGGAGTACCTCTCCATCATCATTTCAGAAGCCGATCGATTAAAAGAGTTGGTTGATCGCTTACTCGGCACTCCGCAGGCGCATGACAGCGAAGAGTTCAATATCCATCTCATTCTTGAGAGAGCACGCTCATTATTAAGTGCTGAATCCGGCGGCACTATCGAGATGCACCGCGATTATGATCCAAGCCTTCCGGAAATTCACGCTGACCGGAATCAATTGTTCCAAGCCATCTTAAACATCGCGAAAAACGCACTGGAAGCGGTGACCGAATCCAATACCCCATCCCCCTGGGTTCGATTCAGCACGCGTGCCGTTCGCCGTGCGCATCCGGGATCGAAAGGTGCGCATACAATGCTTCGAGTGCGAATCGAGGATAATGGACCGGGGATTCCTGACGACCTCAAAGACAGAATCTTCTTTCCAATGGTCTCAGGGCGCGCCCAAGGCTCTGGAATTGGATTATCCATTACACAAACCATCATCTCGCGGCATCACGGTTGGATTGAAGTGGAATCTGAACCCGGACACACCGCCATCGATGTGATATTGCCATTTGGAGATACGCCATGAGCTCACCCACAGTTTGGGTTGTTGACGACGACCGCTCGATTCGCTGGGTGTTAGAAAAAGCACTTCAGGGTGCAGGCTTGCAACACGCTGTCTTTGATTCTGCGAAAGCAGCCCGCAAAGCGCTCGAAGTCGAAACCCCGACCGTTGTCATGACTGACATCCGGATGCCTGGCGAAGATGGTTTATCACTCCTTGAACATCTCCATACCGTGTCGCCCAAACTTCCAGTCATTGTGATGACGGCTCACTCCGACTTAGACAGTGCAGTGGCCTCTTATAGCCGCGGTGCATTCGAATACTTGCCCAAGCCATTCGACGTCGATGATGCCATTTTACTGGTTCAGCGCGCACTCGAACGCCATCAGCAACATCCGATGGCTGCTGAAGCTGAGGTCGATAATGCTCAACCACAAATTTTGGGTGAAGCACCCGCCATGCAAGATGTGTTTCGAGCCATCGGCCGGCTTGCCCAAGCAGAAATCACCGTTCTCATCAATGGCGAGTCTGGAACAGGAAAAGAGTTGGTCGCCAAGGCTGTTCATACCAATTCACCCCGAAAAAATGGGCCCTTTATCGCGTTGAACATGGCGGCAATTCCGAAAGATCTCGTGGAATCAGAGCTCTTTGGCCATGAAAAAGGGTCCTTTACCGGTGCCACTGGAGCCCGAACCGGACGGTTCGAACAAGCGAATGAGGGCACACTGTTTCTTGATGAAATCGGTGATATGCCTTTTGATACGCAGACTCGGTTATTACGCGTGTTGGCGGATAATGAATTTTATCGAGTTGGAGGCACCTCGCCGGTGAAAGTCAATGTACGGATCATTGCAGCGACACACCAAAATCTTGAAGAGCGAGTTCGTGAAGGTCTGTTTAGAGAAGACCTGTTCCACCGCCTCAATGTCATCCGCATCCAGCTACCGGCGCTCCGCGATCGACGCGAGGATATCCCTGCTCTCGCCGAACATTTCTTGGCGCTAGCCGCACGAGAAATCAATACAGAGCCCAAGCATTTGGGTGACGACGCTAAACGGGCACTGGCTGAATTTCACTGGCCAGGCAACGTACGACAGTTAGAAAACATGTGTCGCTGGTTGTCTGTCATGGCACCGAATGCCCAGATTCAAGTCCAGGATCTACCGCCGGAGGTGACATCACCTGTCGAGGGAACACAACGATCAACTCTCACCTGGACAGGCTTATTAAGAGAACGCGCAGCCAGCTTATTGCGTTCACACGAGGGCGAAGTCATCAGTAAGCTGACTGAAGAATTCGAAAGAACCTTGATTGAAGTGGCACTGGCAGATACCGCTGGCCGCAAGAAAGAAGCCGCGGAAAAACTGGGGTGGGGACGAAATACCCTGACCCGCAAACTCAAAGAACTTGGGTTTGCGGATACAGAAACAAACGACGATTAATTCGTGGTCTGCTGTTTCCGCTGTTCGAGCAATGCATCGAAATTGATCGGCGCCAACATCGGCGCAGGGAAGGTGGCTTTAACGGCCAACGAATCAATCGTCTCACGCGCATAAGGGAACAAAATATTGGGACACATTGAACCCAAAACATGTTCCACAGTCGCCTCATCGAAACCTTGAAGCACAAAAACACCCGCCTGCTGAATCTCGATTAAAAACGCGACTTCATCATCGGTCTTTACCGTCACGCCGAGCTTCAACACGACCTCAAAAAGGGTGTCATTCAATCGCTCGTTGGTCACATCGACTTCAAGACCAAGCTTTGGATTCCATTGCTTTTCGAACATCTGCGGAGACTTTGGTGATTCGAGAGATAAATCCTTGGTATAGACCCGCGCGATTGAAAAATTTTGTGTCACTTCTTCAGACATGAATACCTGCTTCCTTTAGCCAATTTGTCAGTTGCCCCGAACGGAGCGCATCTTGGGTATCGTCACAGCCACCAACATGTCGATCACCAATAAAAACCTGCGGAACGGTTCGCCGCCCCGTCATTTCCATCATCTCTCGACGTCTTTCAGGATGTTGATCCACTCGGATCTCTCGATACGACACGTCCAGATCATCAAAAATCCGCTTTGCCATGATGCAAAACGGACAGATACCAGTGGTGTACATCACCACCTCGGTCATGATGACTTTCCTTTTTTCACCGGCAACGACGAAGCTGTCCATTCAGACATTCCGCCAGCCAGCCGAACCACTTGCTCGAAGCCACGCTTTTTCAATGTTTTTGCGATTGATCCCGCCGAGGTTCCCATCTTGCAAACGACCACCACTGGATGGGTTTTATACCGGTCAAGCTCTGACAGCTTTTTATCAAACACGCTCGCTGGCAAATTATAGGCGCCTGCAATATGGCCCTGAGAGAATTCTTTCTGTTCTCGAATATCGAGAATCAATGCATTTTCCCGATTGATCATCCGGGTGGCTTCTGTGGTGTTCACCGATTTTCCCGCTTTTTTCGTTTCTGTGTAGTAAAGCGTTCCAGCAGCTGACAGCCACAACACCAAAAGCACCCAGTTTTCCTGAGCAAATCCAATAAAATCCTGCATAAATGTTGAGAGACCGTGATCCAAATTAAGACGTCGAGTATAATGATGTCGCTGACGAAGTCACGGGTCCCTCGTCAGTTCCTTGCCGAGATCCGTTTAATTCGATGATTTCTGGACCAAACCATGCGACCAAAACCTGTTGTGCTTTTGATTTTGGACGGCTTCGGGCTGCGCGAAGCCGCAGATGATAATGCAATCTATCATGCGAACACCCCAACCTTTGATCGTTTAAGTCAAACCGTGCCGCACGCAACACTCGAGACATCCGGTGAAGCGGTTGGCTTGCCAAAGGGCCAAATGGGCAACTCCGAAGTTGGACATATGAACCTTGGAACGGGTCGCATTGTGTATCAAGACTTCACACGCATCAGTAAAGCGATCGATGAAGGTGATTTTGAAACCAACGAAGTCTTAGTCAGCGCATGCCGACAAGCCAAAGCGCAGGGCGGCACCCTGCATGTCCTTGGTCTATTAAGCCCTGGTGGCGTGCATAGCCACGAAGACCATATTGAAGCAATGATTGGCCTGGCCGATTCCTTAGGCGTTCCAATGACGCGATTGCACGCATTCCTCGATGGGCGCGATATGCCTCCGCAGTCAGCAGAAGCATCCTTGGTGCGCTTCCAACGCCTGGAAACCGTGCATACCCACTATAAGCTCTCAAGTCTCTGTGGGCGGTATTACGCCATGGACCGTGATAACAATTGGGATCGTATTCAAAACGCTTTTGATTTGATCACCAAAAGCCAAGCCGAATTCTCGGCAGGAACAGCTGTTGAGGGACTACAGCAGGCCTATCAACGCGGTGAAAAGGATGAATTCGTCAAAGCAACTCGGCTGGGCGAATCATGGGAAATGCGCCCTGAAGATGTGGTCATTGTGATGAACTTCAGAGCCGATCGTGCGCGAGAGATTACCAAAGCGCTCAGTGCCAAATCGCTACCCGAACTCAATCGGCCCGACTGGATCCCCGATCTTTCAGTATCGACCCTGACCCAATACGCCGATGATTTAAATGTCCGGGTAGCCTTCCCTCCGGAAACGCTCACCAATACTTTGGGTGAGGTGGTTTCTCAAGCAGGCCTGACTCAACTTCGGATCGCAGAAACAGAGAAGTATGCGCACGTCACCTTCTTTTTCAGTGGCGGCCAAGAAGCCTTAGTTGCCGGTGAACATCGCGAATTGATCCCATCTCCTAAAGTCGCCACCTATGATTTACAGCCTGAAATGAGCGCTCCACAAGTCACTCAGTACTTAGTGGATGCCATTTCAAAACAAACCTTTGATCTGATCGTCTGTAATTATGCCAATGGCGACATGGTGGGACATACCGGCAATTTTGATGCTGCTGTGCAAGCGATCGAAGCACTCGATGAAGCAGTTGGACAAGTGATCCAAGCCTGCGAAGCGGTCGGTGCAGCCTGTCTGATTACAGCGGATCACGGAAACGCCGAACAAATGCTTGATCCTGACAATGGCCAACCCTTTACTGCACATACCACAGGCCCAGTACCTCTTTGGTTAGCGTCCAATCCTTTGGGCGCAAAAGGATTATCGTCTGGCGCTCTGCGCGACGTCGCACCAACATTATTGGCCCTGTTGGCTGTCGACCAACCAACCGAAATGACCGGCCGGTCGCTCCTTCAATTCTAATGCGAGCAATCGTTTGGTTATGGATCGCTCTTGTTAGCATTCAAAGCCAGGCTAATGATATTCAAGACGCTGAGACTCAGCGTCTCCGGGCCGAACAACAGCTGAAGACACTGAAGCGCGATGTGCAACTCGATGCCAAAAAATTAAAGGTGATCGAATCAGAACTGAATCGACTGAATTCCGAATCAAAAAAACTGACTCGGGAAATCGCCTCTTCAGAACAGGTATTACGAGATCTCAGCGAAACCCAGCAAGAAACTGAAAACACCATCGTCTCAAGGACTGCAGATCTTCAAAGACTCCTAGACCAATATCGGAACGAACTCGTCGCCTATTACGTCACCGGCCGAACACTCCGACCAAACACAACAGATCAAGGTCATCTCTCGGAGTATCTTCCATTTTTGTTAGACGCACGTCAGAAAAATGCAGCGGAGATCGAAGCGACTGCCAACAACTTGCGATCGTTATTGGTCGAACAAGAGCGAAATACCAATAACGCGCAAAAAACACTACTCGACCTCACTGATGCAAGGGACGCACTATCACAACGCACCCGTGACCAGCGCCAGTTGTTAGCAAGTATCAGCCGTAATTTACGAACCAAACAACAACGTGAAGATGCTCTGAACTCTGATCTTCAATCATTGGACCGGCGGATCAAATCACTCCAACTCGAATCCGGAGGCGCAGCGCTTGAACCCCTGAAAGGCAACATGCAATGGCCTGTCGATGGACGCGTCTTACGCCGCTTCGGGCAAAATCGACAAGACGGGTTTGGTGACTGGCAAGGACTTGTGATCAGTGCCACTGACGGTAGCGAAGTCAGAGCAGTACAAGCTGGGAAAGTCGCATACGCAGGCTATCTTCTCGGCTACGGACTGGTGATCGTGATTGCACACAATGATGGGCATGCCACCATTTACGGTCATAACCAGAGCTTGAAAGTCGAAACTGGGCAGGCAGTTCTCGCCCGCCAGGTGATTGCGATTGCTGGAAATACAGGTAGTCTGGATGTGACTGCCTTATATTTCGGAGTGACCCGAAACGGAAAGTCTGTCAATCCAAGTTCATGGTTAAACTGAGAACATGATGAAAATAATTCGAAATACTCTGAGCTGTCTCCTCGTCGCCCCTTTTGCTCTTCATGCTGCAGAACCATCCTCCGATGTGGAATCGCTCGATGCCTTGCGTGCATTCATTGAGGTGTATGAACACATCAAGGGCGAGTACGTTGAAGAGATTGATGACCAAACGCTATTAAACGACGCAATCAACGGCATGCTCACCAAGCTCGACCCCCACTCGGGTTATTTAAAACCGCGTGATGTTTCAAGCCTCCGCGACTCAACCTCAGGTTCCTTTGGCGGGATTGGCATTGAAATGGACGTCGTGAACGGCTTGATTGAAGTGATTGCTCCGATCGATGATTCTCCGGCATCACGTGCGGGAATTTTGGCGAAAGATGTCATCACGCATGTCGACGACCAACCAGTCCGTGATATCAGTCTTCAAGAGGCCATCGATATTCTGCGAGGACCGCTTGGCTCCACAGTGGAACTTGGGATTGTGCGGGAGGTTCAAGGTAAGGCCGAAGAATTAACCGTGGCACTCGAACGTGCTGTCATCCGAGTCACCAGTGTTAGGCAAGAGATGCTTCCCCACGGAGTGGGCTATCTTCGTATTTCACAATTCCAAAACCGCACAGGCCCAGACTTGATCAAGGCCATCGGAAATCTCAAAGCCCAAGGTCAGCTCAATGGCCTCATCCTCGATTTACGAAACAATCCTGGCGGCGTGTTGTCGGCTGCGATCGAAGTGGTTGATGCATTTATTGATGAGGGGCTTATTGTCAGCACCAAAGGGCGCGATGAGTTTCTCGATGCCAAATATGAGGCGACGACCGCCACGGTCTTGGACCGAGAGCCGATCGTCATTCTGATTAACGGTGGCTCTGCATCTGCAGCAGAAATCGTTGCCGGAGCACTCCAAGATCATGAACGTGCCGTGTTGATCGGCACGCCCTCTTTCGGGAAGGGTTCGGTGCAAACCATCTTAACGCTTGAAAACAACTATGCTTTAAAACTGACCACAGCGCTGTATTACACGCCAAATGGTCGCTCGATCCAAGCGACCGGGATTCAACCCACCATTCAGGTGTCTGGCGGTGAGGCGTTGATCGAATCCGATACCCGTGTTCGTGAGGCAGATCTTCCCAAGCATTTAGAAAATGCAGGCGCTGAAGACATCACCAGTGAGCGAGTTGTCGATCGGCTGACCAAAGATAATCAGTTACTTCACGCCTACAACTTGCTCCGTGGAGCTCAGCTTCTAGCCCGTTAACGACGGATCTCAATGCCAGCATTGGCCATAGCTTCTTTCGCTTGGCCAATGGTGAATTGCCCGAAATGGAAGATGCTTGCGGCCAAGACCGCTTCAGCGTGTCCCTCGATCACACCATCAACCAAATGCTGCAAGTTACCAACACCCCCTGAAGCGATCACGGGAACGGTCACAGCATCAGCAACCGATCGAGTCAGATCCAAATCAAACCCATCACGAGTCCCATCGCGATCCATCGAGGTGAGCAGAATCTCTCCGGCGCCGTAAGCAACCATCCGACGAGCCCATTCAACTGCATCGAGACCAGTTGGTTTGCGCCCTCCGTGAGTAAAAATTTCCCAACGGTCTGACTCGACCTGTTTCGCATCAATGGCAACAACGATGCATTGAGACCCAAATTTATCTGCTGCTTTTTTCACAAACTCAGGCTCAAAGACAGCCGCTGTGTTGATGCTCACTTTATCTGCGCCTGCGAGGAGTAAATCGCGAATATTCTCGGTGTTTCGAACGCCTCCGCCGACAGTCAAAGGGATAAACACTTCACTCGCCATTCGTGACACCGTGTCATAGGTGGTCGCTCGATTCTCATGGCTCGCGGTGATGTCCAAAAACGTGATCTCGTCGGCACCTTCTTGATTATAGCGCCGGCTGATCTCTACAGGATCACCGGCATCCCGAATACCCTCGAACTGAACACCTTTGACCACACGACCCTGATCAACATCGAGACATGGGATGATGCGTTTCGCGAGCCCCACCTATTTTGACTCCGTCAAACCGATGGCTTCAGACAGATCGAGGGTGCCTTCATAAATCGCCCGACCAGTGATTGCGCCAATGACACCGTCTGCTTCAACAGCGAGAAGCTCGGTCACATCTGATAGCCCTTTTAAACCGCCAGAAGCGATGACTGGACACCCTGTTTCACGAGCCAACGACGCAGTCGCCTCGATGTTGACTCCAGATAGCATTCCATCCCGACCGATATCGGTGTAGACGATCGAAGAAACGCCAACATCAGCAAATCGCTTGACGACTTCCACGGCTGAGACCGTACTTGCTTCAGCCCATCCTTCTGTAGCCACCCAACCATCTTTGGCATCAACACCCACAATGATTTGATCAGGAAATTGCCGGCAAGCTTCTGTCACGAATTCGGGCTCTTTGACTGCTTGAGTTCCGATAATGACCCACCTCAACCCAAGCTCGAGGTACGCATCGATGGTCGCAATATCACGAACGCCACCGCCAAGTTGCACCGGAAGCTCAGGATGTTTGGCCAAAATTCCTGCTACAGCCTCTTTATTTTCAGGCTTACCAGCAAACGCACCATCGAGATCCACCACATGCAGCCGTTGTGCTCCAGCATCAACCCAGCGAGTTGCGGTCGCTACGGGATCATCTGAATAGACAGTCGCATCCTCCATACGTCCCTGGCGAAGACGCACACAAGTTCCGTTTTTCAGATCAATCGCAGGAATAATCAGCATGTCCCGTCCCAAGTTAAAAAGTTACGATAGAGTTGAATGCCAGGATCATGCGATTTTTCAGGATGAAACTGGACCGCAAACACCTTGTCTCTTGCAAGCGCGGCTGCAAAAAGAGACCCATAGTCACAGGTACCAACAACACAATCGGCATGCACGTCCGCATATCGGTAGCTATGCACAAAATAAAAACGCGTTCGGTCTGGGATTCCCTCCCACATTGGATGCGCAACCTGTATCACTTCATTCCACCCCATATGAGGCACCTTAAGCGGCTCACCGGCACGTCCAGTCATGGCCCGAGGAAATTGCGTGATGCGCCCCTGGAAGACACCAAGCGCATGGATACCTGAACTTTCTTCACCAAACTCAGTAAGAATCTGCATCCCGACACAAACCGCCATTAAGGGTTTTTTTCCAATCAAACCCAAAACAACGCTATCTAATCCACGCTCCTGAAGTCCTCTCATGCAATCGCCCATCGCGCCAACGCCTGGCAAGATCACGCGATCAGCGGCTGCAATTGTGGCCGCATCAGAGGTCACGACCACTTGATTTGAACCGGCATGCTCGACTGCTTTTGCAACGCTATGAAGATTTCCAGATCCGTAGTCAATTACCGCGACTGATTGTCGCATTTACAAAGACCCTTTGGTCGACGGAACGATTCCACTCATCCGCACATCAGGCGTCAACGCCATTCGCAAAGCTCGACCAAACGCCTTGAACACGGTTTCTATTTGATGATGTGAGTTATCACCCTTCAGATTATCAATATGCAAGGTGACTTGTGCATGATTCACAAAGCCTTGGAAAAATTCTCTGAAAAGATCTACGTCAAAGCCACCAACGGAAGAACGGGTAAATGGGATCTCATAAAACAAACCAGGCCGCCCTGAAAAATCGATCACAACTCGACTCAATGCTTCATCAAGTGGTACGTAAGCATGACCATAGCGGGTCATCCCTTTTTTATCGCCAACGGCTTGAGCAAATGCCTGGCCCAGCGTAATACCGACGTCTTCGACAGTGTGGTGGTCGTCAATTTCAAGATCACCAGTCGCCTGGATTTGAAGATCCACTAAGCCATGACGCGAGACTTGATCCAGCATGTGCTCGAAAAATGGAATCCCCGTGTTGAACTCACCGATCCCAGTCCCATCGAGATTCAGGTTGATTTGAATCTGCGTTTCCAGTGTATTTCGTTCAACTGAGGCAATACGATCTGCCATGGCCTGTTCCTTAAGCCGTTATAAACACCGTAGTATAGCGGTACTGGGTCCGACTGACGACAGAGGGTGTCATGCGATTTGTAAAAGGTTTTTTAATCTTGATGGTAATTTCGATCGTGGCGTTGGCTGCATCGGTCGCCTATATCACCCAAGTACTCGATCCAAACGACTTAAAGCCAACGCTCGTCAATGCCGCGAAGAAACACCAGGTCCAGCTTGAACTAAAAGGAAATATTGAGTGGACGTTCTGGCCATGGTTCGGTATTTCAATGGACGATGTGCGGGCCTCATCGAACAATTGGGGGTTTGAAGCCGATCGATTGGAAGGCTCCTTGTCGATTTTCTCTGTCTTGAGCGACACCATCGTCATCGATCAACTGACTGCGATTGCTCCCAAGGTCAAACTCGAACTCTCGCATTCGAAACAGCCATCGGTCATAAGCGAAGAGACAGGCGCGTCGGAATCAAAAACGATTTTGGTCAGGCAATTAGCCGTGACTGGCGGTGAGATTATTGGACTGCATCCTGATCTGATGCTTAGTCGCTTACAGCTTTCCGTCGACTCACTATCACCTGTAACAGCAAGTGATTTATTGCTCTCTGCTTACATCACCTTTCGTGATTATCAAATGCCAATCACGGTTCGCGCAGAAATCATTCCAACGGCAACCTTTGACGGATTGACGATCCGGAAATCGTCCATCGAATCACGTGATTTCACCTTGGCGTATGACGGTTATCTGAGTGCTTCAAGCGAAGGACAATTGAGTGGTGAAGGCCAAATTGAGGTTGACGAGTTTTCTCTGCGGAAATGGTTAAGAGCTGGTAACTGGCCGGTTCCTGATACACAGAATCTCGAACGATTGAGTCGGCTTTCCATCAACACTGGGATTAAGCTGTCTAGCGAAATGATGAGTCTACGACCTTTTTCGTTGATCCTCGACGAGACAAGTATTGATGGCCGAATTGATCTTAGCCTACGTCCATTGAATGTGGACTTGGAGCTACTTGCAGACAAGCTCAACCTGGACAGCTATTTGTCCTCGAATCCGTCAGCACAGACAGGCTCATCGACAATGCCGTTCCCCTTGGTGACTGGAACCTACAAACTTGATGTTGGCGAGTTGACCGTCTCGAACCACTTGCTGAACCAGGTGGGCTTCGATCTGGGTATAGGATCAGATGAAATTACGCTTGGCCGACTGGATGCAAATCTTTTTGGCGGAGAACTTCGGCTCGCGGGCACGCATTTAATTGCGCCACAGATAACCAATATCACAGGCTCAATGACTAAGATGCAACTCTCGCAGTTTGAGTTTTCCAAGCCGCTTGATACGCTATCGGGATCTCTACAATCGACCTTTGATCTGCGGATGGCGGGGCGAACACCGGACGAAATGTTAGCGTCCGTCTCTGGGCCCTTACGACTGCAGATCAAAAATGCGTTCCTCGGCCCCCTTAATCTGTCGGATACGCTCTGCCAATTGAGCGGAGGCAGTGAGGAAATCATTTCCGACGCTGCCGATACACTGATCGCGAGAGCAGAATTTCAAGAAGGAATCGCCGTCATCGAAGCTGTCGATGCAACGGTCGCGAATTTGAACATTCAGGGAAGCGGCAGAGTGAGTCTGGTCTCGACGGCCGCGAATATTCAAGGAACAATCCATGTTCCAGAGGATGGTGTTCTTGGTTCATGCATGGCTCCGGAGTTTTTGCGTGGAATCCGTTTGCCACTCGTGTGTCGGGGACAAATCCGCAACGAGAATCTCGCGTGCTCAGTGGATGATAAGGCGCTTCAACTCGTCTTGACTAAAGCGGCTGAGGTCGAGCTGAAAAAACAAGCTCAAAACCAGCTGCAACAGGCAAAAGACGAACTGAAGTCAGCTGTTCAGGATGCTCTTCAAGATCGTGTGAATGGCAAAGGATCCGAACTGCTTCAACAACTACTGAAGCAATGATCGAGAGATTTGCTGAGCGTCTTGCGGATTGGCAAAAAAGGCATGGTCGACACGATCTGCCTTGGCAGCAGCGCGGACCCTATGAAACTTGGATTTCGGAGATCATGCTGCAACAAACGCAAGTTCAAGTTGTCATTCCATATTTCAATCGTTTTGTTGCGAGCTTTCCGTCGGAGGAAGTTCTCGCGGCAGCACCAATTGATGACGTGTTAGCGCATTGGGCGGGCCTTGGATACTACTCTCGAGCCCGAAATCTTCACCGCGCTGCGCAAGTGATTATGCAAGAGCATCAAGGTAGTTTGCCGAATGATCTTGACGCCTTGATCGCTCTGCCTGGAATCGGGCGTTCGACTGCTGGAGCTATTGTGTCGCTCGGATTCGGAGCACGAGGGGTGATCCAAGATGGCAATGTGAGACGAGTATTGTCGCGTGTATTTTGCATCTCAGGCGATCTGTCCAAGTCAAATGCTCAAAATCAACTATGGGATCTTGCCGACTCTTTGACGCCCGATGGCGGTGCTGAATCAAAAGTACATGCGCAGGCGATGATGGACTTAGGTTCACTAATCTGTCGGCGTAGCAAGCCAAAGTGTGAGGCGTGCCCGGTTGCCGATGACTGTCAGGCACTTCAACGCAATGCCATAGCCAAGTTTCCTGAGCGCAAACAAGTCAAGCAGCGACAAGACGAGCTCTGGGTCATGTTGCAATTGGTCAATGCAAACGAAGAGACGCTATTTATCAAAAGGCCGTCACCGGGGATATGGGGTGGGCTTTATAGTCCACCAATTGGCTTAAGCTTGAACCAATTGGCAGCTGATATCGTAGGCAACGAACAGATCGAAACAGAGTATGCTGGAGCAATCAATCACACATTTAGTCACTTTCGGGTTCGAATTGAGCACTATGTCGCCTCGGTCAATGCTGCGGATGTACGAGTAGGTGAGTGGTGCCGAACTGAGAGATTTCAAAAAGGGGTGCCTGCCCCCATTCAACACATTCTTAGTCGTGAGGAGATCAAATGACGCGTCTAGTTTTTTGTCGGAAATATAAGCAAGAACTCCCAGGATTAGTGGCGCCACCGCTGCCGGGTCAGGTAGGAAAAGATCTCTACGAGAATGTTTCGGAGAAAGCTTGGAAAGAGTGGCAATCAAATCAAACCATGCTAATTAACGAACATCGGTTGAGTTTGATGGAGCCAGACTCGAGAAAATTTTTGATGAAAGAAATGCATCGGTTTCTTGAAAATGAGGAGTACGCTAGAGCAGAAGGCTATATTCCGCCATCAAGTTGACACCATCCAACAATTTCTGTTCAATACGCGACCTACTCTTGTTGGCCAGATAGCTCAGTTGGTAGAGCAGAGGATTGAAAATCCTCGTGTCGGGGGTTCGATTCCCTCTCTGGCCACCACGTAATTCAACGCTTTCAGTCTAATCGTTAGTCAGATATATTTTTATTCGGCTACACATAGGCTACAAAATGAAAGCTGACCACCAAATCTCAAGCTTGTTTCGCAGACCTACCGCCAACGGTGACAAGTGGGTTGTATCCGGCCGCATCAAAGGCGGAAACCCAACCAAGATCACGATTGGTTATTGTTCAATCATTTCCGTCACCGAAGCCAGAAAGATTGCCAAGCAACATCTCGCTGAAATGGCTCAAGGCATCAATCCAAATCATCGGCATAAAGTGACTGCCGCAAAAGGCAAGACGCTCCAAGAGGCGCTAGATCAATACCTCCAAGAAAAAGGTCAGCAACTGAAGCCCAACACTGTGAGGAGTTATACCGGGACGATCACTAGAAACTTTTCTGGATGGTTAAATCGGCCTATCGCATCAATCACCGCTCAAGACTGCGTAACTAGGTATAGGCAAATTCGAGATGAAGTCGCAAAACGAGCCTCACAAATCCGGAAAATTAATGATCCCGGTGAAGCGGAAGCTCAGAAAGCAATGCGCTCACTTAGTGCTGTGCTAAGTTATTTTGCAAACGACATGCTCCCTGACAACAGTGGGCGGCTATTGCCATATGGAAACCCCGTCGAAGGACTGAAAGACAAACGAATCAGACGGAAACTTGAGAGTAGAAAAAGAGCATTATCGTTTGAAGAACGTATTGAGCTTTTAGATTTTCTGACGCACCCCTCAAATTGGCAGTCAATTAGCGTAGATCACTGTCACTGGGTCAGATCG
>OBPT01000074.1_pt1 | contig 28438 bp, 29 predicted proteins | sample 1534671 | NCBI WGS metagenome assembly OBPT01 (sample SAMEA3275494, study PRJEB22092) | marine metagenome | biome: ENVO:00000447 marine biome; feature: ENVO:00002042 Surface water; material: ENVO:00002010 seawater | collected 2014-06-21T11:00:00+00 | depth 1 m | reverse complement strand
TCAGGGAAGGCACTATTTTGTTATTCGACGCACTGGGCGCATTCGAAGATATGCCCCATTGGGAAGAGGCGGCAGACAGTCTTTTCGATGCCGGTCTCACCATTAATCCGTCTGCGCTTCATGGCGCTATGGTCGGTTTGCTCGCGGCGGGATTTAGCCCCCGCACAGATCAACATTTTTCGTCGACCGTGGCGGCATTGGAAAAAGCGTTGGCGGTTGAGTTAACGGGGGATCTCGTCAACTTTATATCCCGGTTAAGTCTTGCGACCTTGTCGGCTATTGAGGACGCAGATTACACATTCCAGCCAATGTTGCCGCCAGATGATGATGCCCTGGAGGAGCGCTTATTATCGATCTCTGAGTGGAGTACGGGGTTTTTATCGGGTTTCACACAGGGCATTACGATTCGCGAAGCAGCGGGTGAACCGGTTGCAGGATTAACGGCTGAGGCACTGAAAGATATCGCCGCCATTGCACAAGTGGATCCGGAAGAGTCCGATTCTGAGACGGCAGAGCGTCAACTCGATGACATCATCGAGTACTTACGGTTTGCGGCCATTAATACCGTGATGGAAGCGCAAGCGCTACAGGAGACTGATCTTGAAGATCACCAAAGCTGAGTTTACTCGTCGGCGTAAAAAACTGATGTCCATGATGGATAAAAACAGTATTGCGATTATTCCGGGTGCGCGAGAGGTGACCCGAAGTCGAGATACTGAATATCCGTTTCGGCAAAATAGCGATCTCTTTTATTTGACGGGATTTGAGGAGCCTGATGCGGTGCTGGTCCTCTTACCTGGACGCCGACAGGGACAGGTGATCTTGTTTTGTCGCGAGCGCGACCCCGATATGGAGCTGTGGAACGGTTATCGATTGGGCCCGGAGGGTGCGATAGCGTACTTGGGGCTCGATGACGCTTTCCCCATTGATGATCTCGATGAAATTCTTCCTGGTCTCATTGAGGGAACGCACCGAATTTACTATTCCATGGGGCATGACGATCATTTCGATCAGCGGGTCATGGGTTGGGTGAATCAGATCCGACGTCTTGTGCGGACCGGCGCCGCGCCCCCTGCCGACTTTACTGACTTGGCCTTTCTGCTTCATGAGCAGCGCTTAATCAAGTCTGCTGCGGAGCTGCGTGTGATGCGCAAAGCAGGTGAGATCAGCGCCGCAGCGCATATTCGTGCGATGCGTGAGTGTCGTGCGGGACGATACGAATATCATCTTGAAGCGTCTATCCAGCACACCTTTGTGGAGCATGGCGCCCGTTTTCCCGCCTACAACTCCATTGTGGGTTCAGGCGTTAACGCCTGCGTGCTGCATTACACCGACAATAACGCGCGCCTGCGTAGTGGTGATTTGGTGTTGATTGACGCCGGCTGCGAGTACGAGGGTTATGCGGCTGATATCACCCGCACATTTCCTGTCAGCGGCCAGTTTTCGCCTGAGCAACGCGCCCTGTATGACCTGGTGTTAGCGGCTCAAAAGGCTGCGATTGCCAAAGTGAAACCGGGTAATACGTGGAATCAGCCACACGATGCCACCGTAAGAGTGATTACCCGGGGGCTGATCAAGCTGGGGTTATTGAAGGGTCAGGAGCGCGATTTGATCAAATCAGAGGCTTATCGCGACTTTTATATGCACCGAGCCGGCCATTGGCTGGGTCTCGATGTTCACGACGTGGGGGACTATCGCGTGGATGGCCGCTGGCGGCAGTTAGAAGCGGGCATGGTCATGACCATCGAGCCCGGTATCTACGTCGCGCCTGATAACACGCGTGTAGCCAAGCGGTGGCGTGGCATCGGGGTGCGCATAGAAGACGATGTGGCAGTGACCGAAACAGGGTGCGACGTATTGACCGGAGACGTTCCGACAAATGCCGATGAGATTGAAGCGCTGATGTCCGCGGCGGCATGATCTCGCATTCGCAGGTACTGATTCTGGGTGGGGGGCTAGCGGGACTTTCGTTCGCCATTGCGATCGCCTGTGAGAATCCGGATTTGGACATTGTTTTGTTGGAGGCCAGTCCCTTTCGATCGGGGTCACCTAACCCACTTGATACGCGGGGCTCGGCGCTCAATTTACATTCTGTGTCATTGCTCGAATCGTGGGGCATATGGTCAGACCTGCGCGCTGCCGCTGGCGCGATACGCGATATCCATGTCTCTCATCGTGGTCATTTTGGTAGCACGGTGATGACGGCGAGCGAACTGGATGTTTCCGCCTTGGGCTATGTCGTGGAGAACCATGAGCTTGGTCAGCGGTTGCTCGCTCGTGCCGCGCAGTTGGGCATTACCATTCGATCCCCGGTCCGGTGCAACGCGCTGCGCACCGAGGCAGGCACCCCGGCTATTGAGACAGAGGACGGTGAGGTGATCACCGCTGATCTCGTCTTGTTGGCAGCAGGAGTTGCGCCCGATTGGTTTGACCAGTTGGGCATCCGCGTCTTGGAGCGGCCCACCCCTAATACCGCGGTGGTATTTAATGCACGTTTTCCCGGGCAGCAAAGCGGTCGTGCCTTTGAGCGTTTTACGCCAAATGGTCCCTTAGCAGTGTTGCCCTTGCCGACGCTTAACCATGCCGACCAGCGCTATAACGTGGTGTGGTCGGTGTCCGATAGCACAGCAACGACGCTTGGCGATCTGGACGACGAGGCGTTTCGCAATCACTTTCAGGATGCATTTGGTTGGCGGTTAGGGCGTGTTCAGGCCGTGGGCCAGCGCAGTCAATGGCCGTTGATGCGCTTATCGGCTTCAGAGCAGTTCCGTGGGGGGTTTCTCTTGGTGGGCAATGCCGCCCATACGCTGCACCCGGTTGCGGGCCAAGGGTTAAATCTTTCCCTGCGGGAGGCCGGTTTGTTAGCACATGAAATTGCCGAGGCGCAGCAGCGCTCGGCACCCATTGGCTGTTTAACGAGTTTAACAGCCTACCTCGATCAAGTATCCCGTGAGCAGCGCTTTGTTGTTGATAGCACCGATGCATTGGCGACCCTTTTTAACCGCCGAGGGCCGCTACTGGATGTCCCTCGAGACGCCTCACTGGCCCTGTTAGATTTGCTGCCAGCGGTTCGGCAACAAGTCGCCAGCGTGGGAACAGGCCGACGCTATGCCTGAGCGCTTTGGTGAGAGCAAGGCGGATGTGCTGATCGTTGGCGCGGGCGTTGCTGGGCTGTCCTTGGCCATTGCGTTGCGTGACAGTGATCTTAACGTGGTGGTGATCGATGGCGCTGGTCGTCCTGAGCCAGCCAGTGAGGGGGTCGCACTCCATGACTGGGATCTCAGGGTCAGTGCACTGACACCCACTTCCATCCGCTTTCTCGAGTCACTAGGGGTGTGGCAGAAGATTCCTAGTGAGCGCACGGCGCCCTACGAAACCATGTGTGTGTGGGATGCCGACGGAACGGGCCGAATCGCGTTTAATGCAGAGGACGTGGCCGCATCCAGTCTTGGACATATTGTTGAGAACCGACAAACGGTGCAGGCCTTGATAGCGTGCGCCGAGGCTTGCAGCCGCGTGGAGCTCCGTTGGCAAAGTGCCCTGGAGTCCATATCCCGCAAATCAGATGGCTGGTATGTTCACTGCGCGGGCGATCAACGTTTGTCTGCGCAACTCGTAGTCGCGGCTGATGGTGCCCGATCAAAGGTGCGTCAGCTGACAGCGCAGCCCACTCGAGATTGGGATTATCATCAGAGCGCGATTGTGGGCACGGTGGCGCTATCGTCGCCGCATCAAGCAACATGCTGGCAAGCGTTTCTGAGTAGCGGTCCTTTGGCGTTATTGCCACTGCCCGACCCCGCCAAGGTAGCGCTGGTTTGGTCATTAGACGAGGAGGAGCATGCTGAGGTGGCAGCACTCTCAGACACCGCCTTCATTCAGGCTTTAAATCATGCATTGGGTCCATTGGCACCCCGCGCCGAGGCAGTGGGGACTCGCGTGAGTTTTCCACTCAAACAAAGTCACGCGGTCGATTACGTAGACGACGCGCTGGTGTTGGTCGCTGATGCGGCACACAGCATTCATCCATTGGCCGGACAAGGCATCAACCTTGGGCTGTCCGACGTGCGCATTTTGGCGCAAGAACTATTAGCGGGTTGTGCCGGTGGTCTCCCGGTTTCGAGCCCCGTCTCCCTAAAGCGCTACCAACGACAACGTAAGTCGGAGAATCTCGCCATGATGGCGGCGATGGAGGGCTTTAAGCGTGGCTTTGGTAGCCCTCACCCAGCCGCAGTGATACTGCGGAATTTAGGCTTGAATATGGTTGAGCGTCAGCACTGGTTGAAGCGATGGTTTATGCGGCAAGCGATTAGCTGATCTGCCGGTTACAAAAGCGATCGCACCGGTGACGGTTCACCGTCACAACGGGCAGTGGCCCGACAAGTTTTGCTCGTTCCACCCTAATAACGGGGCGTTTGGGATATCAAGTGAAGGAGGACAGTCTGTCTCAGCATCTAGTCAATCTTTATTATGCGGTGACGCATGAATGGGCCCGGTTGGAAGCGGATGGCTCTGTGACAGTCGGTATCACTGATCATGCCCAGCAGGCGCTGGGAGACGTCATGTATGTCGAGCTTCCCGCAGTGGGGGCCGTCGTGTTGCCGGCGGGGTTCACGGGCATCGTGGAGTCGGTTAAGGCGGCGTCAGATATTTATGCACCGATAGCGGGCACCGTGCTCGCTATCAATGATGCATTAGCCGATACCCCTGAGCACATTAATGAGGATCCCTATGGCGCTGGGTGGTTTTATCGCTTACAGCCTGAAGCGCCGGCTCAGCTTAACGCGCTACTGAGTGCTGAGGGTTACGCGTCCGCTGTGGCGGCAGAGGCTTAATAGTGGGTGTTTTGACGGCTTAAGGGCGCAGCGAGAGTACCGTCCAACCTTGGTGCTCCGCATGCGCAGCCAGGACGGGGTCGGGGTCCACGGCAACGGGGTGGCCGACTTCACTGAGAAGCGGTAAGTCGTTGTGAGAATCGGAATAAAACCACGTGTCTTCATTGCCGCTCGCATTGGTGTGGCGGCTGCGCCAGGCGGCAAGATGCACCACCTTGCCGGCTTGGAAACAGGGTTGCCCCTCAGGTTTTCCCGTATAACAACCGTCAATTATGCCCACGGCGCTACCTAACCAGTGCTGAAAGCCGAGGCGTGCGGCGACAGGTTCGGCGACAACGCTGTGGGTGGCGGTCATGAGCAGCAGTTGGTCACCGGCAACGCGGTGGTGGTCTATCAGCGCAAATGCCTTGTCCAATAGCATGGGTTCAATACAGTCAGCCATAAATTGCCGTTGTAAGGCGCGCACGGATGCGGTCGTTTTCCCCGTGAGGGGCGCCAGAACAAATTGTAGATAGGCCGTCATATCGAGGCTGCCCGCCTGATAATCCGCGTAAAATCGGTCGTTTGACCGCGAAAAGATTGCCGCGTCGACTAGGCCTTTTTCGACTAAGAACTCCCCCCAGCGATGATCAGAATCGCCGGCGAGTAACGTATTATCGAGATCAAAGATAGCGAGGGCCATGGCGTTGCTCGGTTGCTCCCAAAAAAATAAGACCTCTCCGGTGAGTCCCGTTGATAGAGGATGTGTGGAAGAATACGGACTGGAAGCCTGCGTCACAATCCCGTTCGGCTTAACTCGTGTGCGACGACTCGGTATCGGATCTTGAATTCAACAGTAGACAACGACAGGGTAATCGACAAAGACGGCTTCCGGCCTAATGTCGGCATTGTTATTTGTAATGAAGAAGATCAGGTGCTCTGGGGGCGCCGGATCAATGGCCGAGATTCGTGGCAATTCCCGCAAGGTGGCATTCACTCAGGAGAAACGCCGGAAGTGGCGATGTACCGCGAGCTGGAGGAAGAGGTCGGTTTGAAGCCAGACATGGTGAAAGTATTGGGTCGCACCCAGAGTTGGTTGCATTATCGCCTGCCTAAGCGATTTATTCGTCCCTCTGAGGATCCCGTCTGCATCGGCCAAAAACAGGTTTGGTTTTTGATGAGATTAACGGCCCCTGAGAGTGATATCAGGCTGGATACTGATGACACCCCAGAGTTTGATCACTGGCGCTGGGTGACTTACTGGTATCCCATTTCAGCCGTGGTGGACTTTAAGCAGGCCGTTTACCGACAGGCGCTCACGCAACTAGCGGGTCGTCTCAGTCCGCAGCGCAAGCCCGCTCGCAGACGTCGCGGGGGTCGCTGATGCTCGAATTGCTCCGCCGGCTGATTCAGGATGTTAACGATGCCGACTCGTTAGAGGACGCGTTAAACCTGATTGTGGCTCAGGTTAGAGCGGCGATGCGGACCGATGTGTGTACGATTTATCTGCACGACAAAGCCAGTCAGAAGTTGATATTTCGGGCCACTGAGGGCCTCAACTCGGACAAAGTCGGGCAGTTTGGTTTGGGCTTCGATGAGGGATTGGTGGGCTGGGTCGCGACACGCGAGGAGCCGCTTAACTTGGATAATGCGATTGCACATCCTCAGTTTCAGCTGGTGGACGGTCTAGGCGAAGAACCGTTTAACGCATTTTTGGGCGCCCCGATTATTCATCAGCGAGATCTATTAGGCGTACTGGTGGTGCAGCAGGGTGATCATCGTCGGTTTTCTGAGGATGAGGAGGCCTTTTTGATCACCGTATCAGCCCAGCTAGCTGGGGTGATTGCGCATGCCGAGTTAGCGGGTGCGATTGGACGGACGGTGTCGGTGGCCGCGGCGACCAAGAGCGCGGCGCGACTCTCGGGCCTTGCCGCCTGCACGGGCATTGGCATTGGCACAGCCGCCTGGATTTCGCCGGTCGCTGATTTGCAGACGGTGCCGTCGCGTAAAGCCGACGATCGGGTCGTCGAATTGCGGGCTTTTCGTGAGGCGCTCGCCAGCGTTCGCAGCGACATACAGCAAGTGGCAGAAAATTTAAAAAGCGAGCTGGGACCGGAGGATCACGCCTTATTTGGTGTTTATCTCAGTATTCTTGATGATTCCGTGTTGGGGAGTGAGGTCGCCGCCTTGATTAAAGCCGGTGAGTGGGCGCAGGGCGCATTGAGTCAGGTGATGTTGCGCCATATTCGCCATTTTGAGCGCCTAGATCACTCTTATCTCCGTGAACGGGCAGTCGATGTCCGGGACTTGGGTACGCGTGTGCTGAGTTATTTGCAGGACGCCAGCCGCCAGGAGGTGGATTACCCTGCATCGACTATTTTAGTGGCAGAGGAGTTAACTGCCGCCACCTTGGGAGAGATTCCTAGGGACCGACTCGCCGGCATTGTATCGATGCGAGGCAGTGCCAATAGCCACACCGCGATTTTGGCACGAGCCATGGGGATTCCTGCTGTAGTGGGGGTTGAGGATCTGCCCCTCAAGCGACTCCCCGATCAGCGCCTGGTGGTCGATGGCTACAACGGACGAGTCTATGTTAACCCTCATAGCGACCTGCTCGCCCGCTTTGAGGCGCTGCTCGCAGAGGATGAGGCGCTATTTGAGGAGCTTGCGCCATTGGCATCTCAGCCCGCGCAAACCTCAGATGGCCATATTATCCCTCTCTGGGTCAATACAGGTGTTGCCGCCGATATGCAGAGGGCTCGGGAGTTTGGGGCTGAGGGTGTGGGTCTTTACCGGACCGAAGTCAGTTTTTTATTACGAGATCGATTCCCGAGTGAAGAGGAGCAGCGTCAGCTGTATCGCGAGCAGCTCGAGGCGTTTCATCCCGCACCGGTGACCATGCGGACACTCGATATCGGCGGTGATAAAGCGTTGCCCTACTTTCCTATCGAAGAAGCCAATCCCTTTTTGGGTTGGCGCGGTATCCGGGTGACGCTGGATCATCCCGAGATTTTCCTGACACAGGTGCGCGCCATGTTGAAGGCTAACGAGGGCCTCGATAATTTGCGTATTTTACTACCCATGGTGACTGCGATCGACGAGCTTCGTTCTGCACGGGCGTTAATTGTCCGATGCCACAATGAAGTATTAAGCGAAGGCTTTACCGCGCCCCTGCCCCACGTTGGCGTCATGATCGAAGTGCCTGCTGCGGTCTATTTGGCCGGGCCGCTGGCACAAGAGGCCGACTTTTTATCAGTGGGTTCCAATGATTTGACGCAATACTTACTGGCGGTTGACCGCGGTAATGCCCGCGTTGCAGGGCTCTACCAGCCGCTGCACCCTGCAGTACTGGCGGCCTTCGCGTACATTATCAAAGCGGCTCACAGTGAGAAAAAGTCGGTCAGTATTTGCGGGGAGTTGGCGGGCGACCCGCGCGCGGCGCCATTACTGGTTGCGATGGGGTTTGATCAGTTGTCGATGAACGCGGGCAGTTTGTCCTTGGTGAAGCGTGTTCTAAGTGCCTTCAGTGCTGCGGAACTAGCTGATTTGATGGCGATACTGTTACCCCTAAGGTCCGCTCAAGAAGTCGTGGCCGCCTTAGATTCGGCACTGAGTGAGCGCGGACTCGATATTTTTCTCAGACGTCGCGGAGACGATTAAGTGGTGCCCTATCCTGATATTGACCCCGTTGCGGTTGCGTTCGGCCCGATCACGGTTCATTGGTATGGCCTAACGTATCTCGGCGGCCTCGCCTTTGCGTGGTGGCTAGCGCGTCATCGAGCGGCGCAACCCAATGCACCACTCCAGCGACATCAAGTCGATGACCTTATTTTTTATGCGGCGGTCGGCATCGTGATTGGGGGCCGGTTGGGCTATACCCTTTTTTACGGACTTGATCGTCTTATCGGCGATCCACTGTGGCTGTTTAGGGTCTGGGAAGGTGGCATGGCGTTTCATGGTGGCTTCTTGGGCGTGCTGGTGGCGATGATATTTTTTGCGAGACAGCACCATATTGATGCAGGGCGGCTACTGGATTTTGTTGCCCCCCTCGCACCCGTTGGCCTCGCGTTAGGTCGATTGGGCAATTTTATCGGGCAGGAGCTATGGGGTAGAAGTGCCGACGTTCCTTGGGCGATGGTTTTTCCTCGGGATCCACTGGCTTTGGGCCGTCACCCGTCGCAGCTCTACCAGTTTGCACTGGAGGGTTGTCTCTTATTCATTCTGCTCTTATGGTTTAGTCGACAACCGCGGCCCCAGTGGGCCGTATCCGGCATGTTTTTAATGGGCTATGGCCTGTTTCGATTTTTAGCGGAGTTTTTCCGCGAGCCGGACGCCCATATTGGCTTTGATGCCATGGGTTGGATGACGCGAGGCCAAATATTGTGTGTGCCAATGCTGATGGCAGGCACCTGGTTACTCTATCGGGCGTATCGGCCGACCCATCAATGAGGACAGCATGCAGGCGTATCTCGACTTATTAAACGATATTCGCGATCACGGCATTGACCGGGGTGATCGCACCGGCACCGGTACCCGGTCCGTATTCGGGCGGCAGCTTCGCTTTGATCTCGCGCAGGGGTTTCCGTTACTCACCACTAAAAAGGTGCACTTTAAAAGCGTCGTGAATGAACTGATTTGGTTTCTCAGCGGCGACACCAACACGCAGTGGCTGCGTGAGAATGGCGTGCGTATTTGGGATGAGTGGGCAACCGAAGACGGGGAGCTCGGGCCCCTCTACGGCGCACAGTGGCACGCTTGGCCTACACGCGATGGCGGTAGTATTAACCAAATCGACTACGTGGTGGATTGTTTGCTGCATCGGCCTGACAGCCGCCGTATCTTATTTCACGCTTGGAACGTCGAATACTTGCCCGACGAGACGATCAGTCCGCAGGATAATGTGCGAGCCGGCAACATGGCATTGCCGCCGTGCCATTTGCTCTATCAATTTTATGTCGCGAACAAAACACTCTCTGCACAACTGTATATTCGCTCGAGCGATGCGTTTTTGGGCCTGCCCTTTAACATTGCATCGGTGGCGTTGTTGACCCATATGTTGTCGCAGCAATGTGGCTTAATACCTGGGGAAGTGGTCATTACGTTGGGCGACGCTCACCTCTATAGCAATCATGGTGAGCAGGTCGCGACGCAGCTTGATCGCGCCCCCGGGATCTGTCCGTCTTTGAACATTTTGCGCTGCCCAGAGTCCATTTATGGTTACCACTTTGACGACTTTGAGCTGGTTGGCTATGACCCTGCGCCGAATATACCGGCACCGGTGGCCATCTGATGACAGGATCTCGACAAGATAACGATATTCCGGTCGTTCTGGTGCTTGCGGCAGCTGAAAATGGCGTCATTGGTCGGGGAGACGCGCTTCCTTGGGATTTACCCGATGACTTGCGCCATTTTAAGCGGACGACATTAGGGCGCCCCATCATCATGGGACGGAAAACATTTGATAGTGTTGGCTTCCCGCTGCCTGGGAGACGCAATATCGTGGTTACCCGGGATCCGTCTTGGCATCATGAAGGTGTGACCACGTGTCATAGCTTGTCAGATGCTTTGGAATGCGCATTCGGTCAGGCCCTCATTGATGGCGCCGACGCGGCTATGGTGGTGGGCGGTGCTGAAATATACCGGCTGGCATTACCGAGAGCTGACAAAGTGGTGTTAACAAAGGTTCATGGCGCGGTTGACGGTGACGTGGTGTTTGATCTTGATCTTCTGGCTCAGTGGCGCGAGACCGCGCAAACCGCTTACGACGCCGTAGACGGCAACAGTCATGCCTTCACGATTGTTGAGTTGGGGCCGCCTGATAACCCCATCTGATCCTCGACAACGGTGTCACGTTGGTGGGCAAATGATTTGCGTTGATGAAACGGACGGGTTAAATTCGCTCCCCCAATGTTGGTAGTCGCGATATTATAGGAATAACAGCGGCACCAATTTAGTCACATAGAAGGGTTGGCTTAGGCTGACGCATTCCAGATTTTGCTTTGAGAGGAAGTATCGATCCCATGACTACGACTCGACTTACAAGTTTACTGTTGGCAATCTGTGTCAGCGGTGGTGCGTCGCTGACCGTCGCGCAGTCCATTGACCCCATCGTCGAGGTGGGCAAGCAACGTGCAGTGTCGGCGAAGGCTTCACAGGCCAAGATTGATCGACTGGCGGATGAAACGGCCAGTTTATTGTCAGATTATAAAACGGTCATGAAGCAGGTGGATGGGCTTAAGGTCTACAACGCCCGCTTGGAGCGCCAGATTGCGAACCAAGAGAAGCGCATCACCGATATCGATGTGTCTATCTCTGAGGCCTCAGTCATTCAGCGCCAGATTCCGCCATTGGTGACGCGGATGCTGGACGGACTCGAGCAGTTCATTCAATTTGATATGCCTTTCGACCTCGATACCCGTTTGGGCAATATCGAAGCCGTTCGGGCGAACATGGACCGCTCTGATGTCACTTCTGCCGAGGCGTATCGTCAAGTATTAGAGCTCTACTCGATCGAGCTGCAATACGGCCGTGGTATTGAGTCCTACAGCGACTCCATTGACCTCAATGGAGCAGAGCGCGAAGTCGATATCTTACGCATTGGCCGTGTGGCGCTGGTTTATCAGAGCACCGATGGCGCCGAGACGGGTGCCTGGAACCGTGAGACGCAAAGCTGGGAGGAGTTACCTGCCGGTGATTACGCCTCAGCGGTCCGCAAAGGCGTTCGTATTGCGAAGAAGCAAGCGACCATCGAATTACTCAATATGCCCGTATCAGCCCCGGAGGCTAACTGAAATGCGTTCTCAATTTCTGAAAGTATCTGCTCTGGCGCTGGCAAGCGCGCTCTTTACGCCTTTCACGCTCGGCCAAGAGGCTGAGGGCGAAGTCGAGGCGCCACCCCCCCCTACTCCGCAGGAAATTGCTGCTGAAAATCTTGACCAGCTGCTCGAGTTAGTGGAGCGAGGGCAGGCAAGAGCTTCAGCGGAAAATCAGGCGCGCGAACAGCGCTTCTCCAGCGACAAGGCCAACCAGGCTAAGGCGCTAAAGCGTGCAGAAGACGAGCGCTTGCGTGAAGAGCGGCGTTCTGCTCGATTGGAGAAAAAGTTTGAAGAAAATGAACTGCTGATTGCCGCGAAGCAAGAGCAGCTGAAAGAGCGATTGGGCACATTGTCTGAGTTATTTGGCCATTTGACAGCCGCTTCCGGCGATTTGGCGTCCAACGTTGAGGTCTCTTTGGTGAGCTCTGAGTACCCCGGGCGTGAAGGGTTCCTCAAGACACTGATCGCCAAGATGTCAGGATCAGATCAGCTGCCGCGTATCGATGAGATTGAAAAAGTGTGGTTCGAGCTGCTGCGTGAGATTCGCGAGCAGGGCGAAATCAGCCGCTACACCGCGAAGGTTGCGACGCCATCGGGCGAGCTGAGCGAGCGAGAGGTTGTGCGTGTGGGCGCTTTCAATATTATTGATACAGACGGTAATTACCTTTCCTTTAACGTTGACCAGTTATCTGAGTTGCCCCGACAGCCCGGTGGTGGCTTTAATGGGCAGGCTCAGGACTTAGCCTCCGCGCAAACGGGGCTATCGCAGTTTGGTATTGACCCCACTGGCCCGACGGGCGGTTCTTTCTTGGCGGCCATTATCGACAGCCCGACTATTACTGAGCGGTGGCACCAAGGCGGATACGTTGGTTACGCCATTACCGCCGTGGGCACCTTTGCCTTTATTCTGGCTATTTTCCGATTGATCGTCCTGACTTCTGTGGGCGGCAAAGTGTCGTCTCAACTCAAGTCGACGTCGGCACGTGCAGATAATCCTTTGGGCCGAGTGTTAAAGGTTCACGAAGATAATCCCAACATGGACCCTGAGACACTTGAGCTGAAAATGGCCGAGGCGGTGCTGAGTGAAACGCCAAAGCTGGAGCAAGGTCTCACATTGCTGAAAATTATTGCCGCAGTAGCGCCCCTGATGGGACTGCTGGGCACCGTGACCGGCATGATCATTACGTTCCAAGCGATCACGATTTTTGGTGCGGGCGATCCTAAGGCGATGGCCGGCGGTATCTCCTCAGCATTGGTGACCACGGTACTGGGTCTGCTGGTTGCGATACCCACCGTATTGCTCCATACAGTCGTGAATGGGCGCTCGCAGCGCATTATTCATGTGCTGAACGAGCAAGCCACGGGCATTGTGGCGGAGCATTCCGAGCGCGCGCACAACTGATTTCTCGGGGAGGCTAGCGGCTCATGGGTATCTTCGAGATCATTCTTGCCTTTATGGAAAAGGGCGGGGACGTGTTGTGGCTAATCGCCATCTTAGTCCTGTTTATGTGGACGCTGATTTTTGAGCGGGCTTGGTATTTCGCCTCCGTCTGGAAGCAAGACCGTGCTGCGGTGCTCGCGAGTTGGGAAGGACGCGGTGAGCGAAAGTCATGGAACGCTAAAAAGATCCGAGAGCGTTTGCTGTCTGAGAGTCGCGAGCTGATTAATGACAATATGAATGTGATCGCCACGTGCGTCGCATTATGTCCACTGCTCGGCTTGTTGGGCACGGTGACGGGCATGATCGAAGTCTTCAACGTGATGGCAGTGACGGGTGGTGGTGATGCAAAGTCCATGGCGGGCGGTGTAGAGCGATCAACGATTCCGACGATGGCAGGCATGGTTGCTGCGTTATCGGGATTATTCGCTAACACCTACTTGCAGCGCATCACGAATCGGGAGCAACAGCTCCTCACAGATCAATTGACGTCGGATCACTGATCCTTTCGCTGGATCGAGGAAGTTATGCGGAAAATCGCCAAACAAAAGGAACAGGACGGCGCAGAGATCGATCTGACACCGATGCTAGACGTTGTGTTTATCATGTTGATCTTCTTCATCGTGGTTGCCTCATTCATTAAAGAGGCGGGCGTTGAAGTGAATCGTCCCGATACGAATCAGCCGGATAACCCAGAGGACTCGACGAGTATTGTCGTCGAAGTGGCTGCGGACAATCAGATTTGGATGGAAAATCGACGCGTCGATATTCGTGCCGTGAGGGCCAATATCCAGCGCTTATTAGCTGAAGATCCCGAAGCGCCAGTGACGATCAAAGTAGAGAAAGGTGCAGAAGCGGGCATTGTGATCGACGTGGCGGATGCCGCCCGAGAATCTGGGGTTGGGGCTGTTAACTGGGCCTCCGACCGGTAAGGAATAAAGTTATGGGTATGCGTGATCAGGCGAGGCCAGGGGCCGATGAAGGAGGCAGTCAGATTGATTTGACGCCAATGCTCGACGTCGTGTTCATTATGCTGATTTTCTTCATTGTGACCTCTTCTTTCGTGAAAGAGCCCGGTGTTGAACTCTTGAAGCCACAGGCGTCTACGATGGAAGCCTGTGAGCGAGGAACCATTATTTTTGCGGTCGACGGCAATGGTGACATTTTTTATAACAAGAATAAGGTGCCGCTAGACCGTGTGATGCGCACTGCAGAGTCGGCCAAGAAAGAGGCGCCTCAGGCAAACATTGTCGTGCAGGTAGACCGGGAGACTCCCGCCTACGTGGTGGAGGACCTGATTGATATTGTGCGGCCCATTCTTACTGCGCCGCCCTGCATCTCCACGGATGAAGAGGCTTAATCGTTATGGGTAGTTCTGTTCGTGTTGCCCTGAGTGCCGCTCTTGCGCTGCCGGTTGCTATTGCGCTCTTTTTAATCATGTTTAAGTTGATTGATCGTGATTACGAGCAGGACGATTCAAAAGCTCGCAAGATCGCCGATATCGTTGTGCCCGATAAAACCATTGAGACCAATCTGAAAGAGGTGAAGCCAGAGAAGGTGGATGATCCAGAGGAGCCACCACCCGACCTTGAGCCGATTCAGTTTGATACCCAGCTTGATATGAATGTGGCCAATACCGCGCCCCTGACTGGCATCAACTTGAATCTCAACGCATCAGGTATGTCATCAGGTGACGGTGAATACCTCCCTATTGTGAAGGTGGCACCTATTTACCCTCGGCGGGCACAGACCCGCGGTATTTCGGGCTACTGCATCGTTGAGTATACCGTCACGAAGACGGGTTCAATCCGAGACCCTTTCGCAGTGGATTGCTCACCTAAAGGGATCTTTGAGGGAGCCTCCGTGAAGGCCTCGACAAAGTTTAAGTACAAGCCACGAGTAGTAGACGGCGAGCCCATTGAGGTCGCCGGTGTGCAGAATAAATTTACTTACGAGCTGGAAAACTAAGTTGAAAGGCGCCGCCATGACATTTTTTTCATTTTGTCGACTGACAGTCCTCGTGACATTGGCGATGTTTGCCACGGTGTTAATCGATCGTGCCTCCCCTTCGTCGTCGTTGATCCCGCAGGCTTTCGCTCAGGATGAAAAAAAGGATACGCGTGAGACGCGTCGCACGCCGGCGCTACGTAATAAGGTTTACGAGCGATTAGCGGAAGCGCAAGTGCTGGCCGAAGAGAAGGATTATATCGGTGCAAAAGAAATTTTAGACGACATGATCTCTGAAGAGGGCAAGCGTGCACTCAACAGTTATGAGTTGGCTAACGTCTACAATTTGCAAGCCTTCCTCAGTTACTCCAAAGAGGATTATCGGGGCTCTTTACGCTATTACGGGCTGGTGATTGCGCAACCTGACATTCCCCTGGCGATGGAGATCAACACTCGGTTTACGATTGCACAGCTGTATTTTGTTCAGGAGCAATGGCAGCAAGGGATTGATGCATTGATCCTGTGGTTTAATTTGAGTGAGAAACCCAATGCGGGTGCTTATGTTCTGCTGGCGCAGGGCTATTACCAGGTCAAAGATTATAACGCGGCGCTTCAAAATGTAGAGACCGCCATTTCGATGCATGAAGGCGAGGGTAAGCTCCCGAAAGAGCAGTGGTACAACTTAGCGAGGTTCCTGTACTTCGATAAAGAGGACTATGATTCGGCGCTGGACGTGCTGAATACGCTCATTATTTATTATCCGAAAAAGCAGTATTGGGTCCAGGCATCACACCTCTACGGTGAGAAAAAAGACGAAACCCGACAGCTCGCTTTGATGGAGGCGGCCTACGAGCAGGGGTTTTTGGATCGCAGTAGCGAACTCGTGACCATGGCCTATTTATACTTGAATGCAGAAGCACCTTATTACGCCGGTTCGGTGATTCAAAAAGGCCTAGATGACGAGCTCGTCGAGGAGAAATCTAAGAACTTCGAGCTGGCCGGTAGCGCTTGGGCTCAGGCGAGGGAAGTCGAAAAATCGATTCCGATGATGGAAAAAGCGGCGGCAAAGTCGGACGAGGGCGAACTCTATGTGCGTCTGGGTAATGTCTATCTTGACGGCGATCAGTTTGCGAAGGCTGCCGAGTCAGTTCAAAAGGGCTTGAAGCGTGGCGGTGTGAAGCGCCCGGACCAAGCTAGGCTGGTGCTCGGTATGTCGTATTTTAATTTGGGCGAATATAACAAGGCCAGACGTGCGTTTCGGGATGCAGGAAAAGACGAGCGGTCTGAAAAGTATTCGAAGCAGTGGATCAAGTACATTGCGAGTGAGGAACAGCGCCAGATTGAGCTACAGAAAGATATTTTCTGATCGCGGAAGACTCATTGGCAGGACAAGAAAAAGGGGCCTAACGGCCCCTTTTTAGTTGTTGTCGCGATGTCATGACGCCGCTGACTGTGAGACTGCTACTCGCTTAGGCAACACAATAGCGCCTACCGCCTGCTGATGATGGAAATAACATGATGCAGGCGAGCGTGAGTAACGTAGCCGGAAAAGGTGCTTCCGGCGAAGAGCCTACTGCGGGTTGACGTTTTCCGCTTGAGGGCCTTTTTGGCCGTCTGTGACAGTGAATTCAACCTTCTGGCCATCGGTCAGGGTCTTGAATCCGTCACCTTGAATAGCGCTGAAGTGTACAAAGACATCCGGCCCGTCTTCTTGTGCGATAAATCCATAGCCTTTGGTCTCATTGAACCACTTCACGGTACCCGTTACTGTTGACATGTTTTCTACTACCTTCATTAATGATTTCTTACGTGCCCTTGCGGACTGTTATTGTCGAAGCGCACCACACCGTATCAAAAAGCCTACAATCACGGCGCACTATCGAGCTTGCTGGATTTCCAGCCCCTGCAGTGTAGCACTCTGTAGCAGCCGCGCAGGTGCTTTTTTGTCCGTTTGGGCCCCGTATTTGGGTAATTTGAGGTTATTTAACGGGTAAAATCTTCATGAGATCCGTTTTACCGGCTTCACCCTGCGTGCTTCCCATGGTCATGAGGATGAAGTCCCCCCGGGATAGAAATCCACCATCGACCAAGAACTCAACGGTTCTTGCCTCAAGATCCTGGGGTGAAAACGCGGCAAAATCAAAAAATAAGGGTATAACGCCGCGGCACAATGCCAGGCGTTGCAAGGTGTCAGGCCTTCGGCTCAAGGCGAAGATGGGCAAGCCGGAGCTCAATCGCGACATCATGGTCGGCGTGGTCCCTCTCTCGGTGAGGCAGGCGAGACCACGGACATCAGGGAAATGATTCGCGCCATACATTGCGGATAACGCAATGGCTTCCTGAGGACTGGTAAATTCTCGGTTTGCTCGGTATCGAGAGGTGCGTGCCACAGGGTGTTGCTCAGCCCCTAATGCCGCGTCGGCCATCGCTGACACCACCTCAACCGGAAACGCGCCCACCGCGGTTTCGGCCGATAGCATCACGGCGTCAGTCCCGTCGAGTACAGCATTGGCAACATCGAACACCTCCGCGCGCGTGGGCATCGAGTTGCTGATCATTGACTCCATCATCTGCGTCGCGGTGATGACCATTCGATCCCGTTTTCGGGTGGTAGAAATTAAAGCCTTCTGAATGCCGATGAGTTGTGCGTCGCCCACTTCGACACCCAAGTCACCACGTGCCACCATGACGCCGTCACTGGCATCGATAATGCTATTCAGCAGTTCCGTGTCGGCGACGACTTCCGCACGCTCTATTTTTGCGATGATTGCAGGATCAAGCTGTTGGTCTGCCAACAGCTGACGCGCTTCCTGAATGTCGGCCGCACTTGAGACAAATGAGACGGCGACAAAGTCTGGTTCGATAGCCGGCATCGCACGGATGTCGTCAAGGTCCTTTTCCGTTAACGCGGGCGCGGCTAATCCACCCCCCAATTTGTTAACGCCTTTACGCGCACTCAGGCGCCCCCCGACCACGACCGTGCAGTTAACCGCGGTGTCGCTGACATCGTCCACGCGCAAACGCAGCTTGCCATCATCGAGCAGCAGGACATCGTCTTGCTCCACACTCGATGGCAGTGCCTGATACTCGACGCAGACGCCCCGGTGGTCTCCGCCATCCGGCGCGATCGTCAGACTCAACTGGAAAGGGTCTCCTGCCTGCAGAGTTACGGCGCCGTCTGTGAATCCGGCGATGCGGATTTTGGGTCCTTGTAGGTCCGCCAGAATGCCGACATAACGGCCATGATGCCGAGCTTGCCGTCTAATGTGCTGAGCGACCTGAATATGATCTGCTTGAGCCCCATGGCTGAAGTTCAATCGAAACACATCCACGCCAGCACTCAACAAGCGGCCAATCATGTCTTGGCTACTACTGCCGGGTCCCACCGTCGCGACTATTTTAGTGCGACGCAGTGCCTTCAATTTATGAGCTTTTTTAGCCGTCACGATATTGCCTGTCTCTCCATGTCATTGCCCTTTGCTGTCGTTTTACAGCAACTGATATCGACTGCACTCAAGCCATTACGCGTCAATGCAGTGCCCTTGTCAGGTTATTCTCGTGTGTTTTCGCGCGTTACTTTCGCGCGTTACTTTCTTGCGTAAAAAGGCGTATTTTTCAGCGCGCAATAGGCGTCACGAGAATTTCGTTAGAGTATGGCAGGATCACGGGTGTCGGCGCTATGTCACAATACCGCGCCAGCTCATTTATTATACCGCTTACGATGACCCTAATTGATAACCTATTCACCTGATGAACCATGCCGAATCCCGATACCAGAAGTCCTAACCCGCCTGTGGGATATGCCTGCGACTGCGCCTTATCGCGGCGTCAGCAAATCGAGTTGGTCGCTGAATTTCATGTGCACCGTATTCGCCCCTCGCGTATCGCTTACCGATTGGGCATCGACATTGCGCAGGTGGAGGCCTGGTTGTCTGGCGAGCAAGACGAGCAGCAGTTTCAGCACTTGATAACTTCACACCGACGGCGAAAGTATCAGATGCAACTGCATCGTGCCGATCGACTGCGTGGACAAAAAGCGTACGAAATGAGGGTGGCCGCAAAAAAAGACCTACAGCAGGGTAATACGGTATAGATTGACCGTCGGCTTCAATCGGTTTCGGTATTGTAGGACGGAGAATGTCATGAACGACACGACAATAGATGCGATTGATCAGTGGCACAAGATGATGGCGACAGGCAGCTATGATGGCCTCTACGAATTACTGTCACGCGACTGTGTGTTTTGGTCGCCTGTCGTGCACACACCACAACAGGGCCGAGACGTCACTTTGATGTATTTGACGGCGGCGGGGCAGGTGTTTAACACGGACTTCCACTATGTCCGAGAAGTCAGAAGCGGTGATACCGCAGTACTCGAATTTGAATGCAGCGTGGACGACATTCAGGTTAATGGTATTGACATGATCCAACTCGAGAATAACCAGATCATTGATTTTAAGGTCATGATTCGCCCCCTGAAGGCTGTGAATAAGATTCACGAGAAAATGATGGCGATGTTGGCACAGGCCAAAGCGGCATCTTGAACGGTATCTTGAGCGACAAAGGGCGCAGGTCCGCCTCGCTTAATGATGGTCGTCAATAGGAGCAAAGTCTTGGACAGATTGATTATCGGCATTAGCGGTGCGTCGGGTGTTCAGTACGGTGTGCGGGCGCTGGAACTGTTGCAAGCAGTGCCTATTGAAACGCATCTGATCATGAGTAAGTCTGCTGAGTTGACGGTTCACCATGAGCTGGATTGCTCGGTCGACGAGATCAGAGCGTTAGCAGACGTGTGGCACCCCGTTCGTAATGTGGGCGCCTCCGTTGCCAGTGGCTCGTTTCAAACGCGCGGTATGCTACTCGCGCCTTGTTCTATTCGGACACTCGGCGAAATTACCTCAGGTGTGACCTCTTCTCTGCTGACTCGGGCCGCTGACGTGATTTTGAAGGAGCGTCGCCGGCTAGTCCTGATGGTCAGGGAAACGCCCCTTCACCTTGGGCACCTTCGCAATATGGTTGCCGTGACAGAAATGGGCGCCGTCGTCGCGCCGCCAGTCCCCGCATTTTATGCAAAGCCGGATTCGGTTGACGCCCTGGTGACACAAAGTGTGGCCCGGACCTTGGATCTCTTCGATATCGCCTTACCTGAGACGCATCGCTGGACCGAATCTTGAAGGTTCGGCTCAACCGATGGCGCGGGCATTCACTGGCGTGGCTCGTCTTTTTTGTCATCGTGGTCGACTTAATCGGATTTGGTATCGTAATTCCCATCCTGCCTTTTTTGTCGCCGCAGCTAGGCGGTGGTACCGATGACATTGCCTTTATTCTGGTGAGCTATAGCGTCGCTGCGGCTTTTTTTGCGCCGGTGTGGGGCCGTCTTTCCGATCGTGTCGGTCGGCGCCGTATTTTAGGGGTTTGTCTGCTGGGTGGCGCGGCATCACATTTTTTGCTGGCGGCGTCAGACGCGCTTTGGATGGTTTATTTGGCGCGAGCTGTTGCGGGCGTTATGGCGGGGAGTATTCCGGTTGCTACCGCGGTGATCGCAGATGCCAGCTCTCCCGATCAGCGTTCACGCGCAATGGGCTTGATTGGCCGTGCGTTTGGTGTGGGGCTGATACTGGGCCCTGTCATCGGTGGCTTGCTCGCGCGCAATGACAACGATTTTGCTTTGCCTTGTATCGTCGCCGGAGTGCTGTCACTGATTGCTGCGTTGATGACGTTTACATTATTGCCGGCGAGCCAGCCGCATCGTTCTGGTGAGAGTGATAGGCCGACCTCGATCTCGTTATTCCAGATAGTGCAACGTTCTGGCTTCTTTTTATTTCTTGCCCAGTTTTGCCTTCACACCTGCGCTGTGAGTGCGGCTATTTATTTATTTCCGCTATGGGTCGCCGACGGGCATGGCTGGCAAGCTCGGGAGGTCGGTCTTTTTTTTGGGTTGGTGGGTGTGGTGATGATTGTGACCCAAGGTAATCTTCTGGGCCGCATGACCGATCGATTTGGTAATGTCGGTGTGTTGCGGGGCGCCGCACTGGTCTTCAGTTTATCCTTATTATTATCCGGCTGGGTCTCCGATATTTGGGCCATGACCCTTGTCAGTCTCGGTGCTTTTTCTTCGGCGACGCTGTGTTTACCCATACTGAACACGATTGCTAGTCATCTCGTCGCGCCGTCATGGCGGGGCCAGTTTTTTGGGATGACCGCCTCCTCCTCTGCTGTTGGCCGAGTGTTGGGCCCATTAATTGCTGCGGTGCTGTTGGCATACAGTGGCTTTGGCATGGCGTGGATGGGAATGGGCATGCTTGTCAGCCTGATTGTGATTTGGTCATTGACCGATGGGGCCCGCTTGGAATTTGCAGCGACTCACAGTGTCCCTGAGTCAAGTGAGCCGCTTGGGAGCGACTCATGAAGCCAAAGTGTGTTGTGGCGCTCGCATTGCCCAACGACATGCTCTCGGGCTTGGCAGAGCAATATGAGGTTCTGCCCTGGACTGAAGCGTGGGCAATACCCGAGGCTGAGCTAATGAGTCGGCTTCGCGGTGCGCAGGGCTTGTTGTGCACGCTCACCTCGCCCGTGACCCCTGCCATGATTGACGTCGCAGACCAGCTGAAAGTGATCTCCACCATCTCCGTTGGTGTTGACCACATTGATCTGCTGGCCGCATCCAGATCGGGAATACCGGTTGGCCATACCCCTGGCGTGCTGGTTGATAGTACGGCTGATCTCACGCTGGCACTGATGCTGGCAGTGACGCGGCGCGTTGCCGAGGCGGATCGTTGGATTCGCTCAGGTCACTGGACGGATGGGTGGCAGTCAGATTTGTTACTCGGTACCGATATCAGTCAGTCGACGATCGGTATCGTCGGTTTGGGTCCGATTGGGGAGGCGGTGGTAACTCGACTGAAAGGATTTGGGTGTCGCGTCTTAACGTGGAATCGCACGCCAAAACAGATACCCGGTGCCGAGCCGGTTGCGCTGGATGCACTGTTCGCGCAATCTGATGTGGTGTCGCTGCATACGGCATTGACGGAGGAGACCACGCAGATCGCTAACCGCGCGCGCTTGGCCAGCATGCCGTCGGGTTCGTCACTCATTAATACAGGACGTGGCCTACTCGTCGATGAAGCCGCGCTCATTGATGAGGTCCAATCAGGTCGACTCAAGGCGGGCTTGGACGTTTTCATCAATGAACCGTTACCTGCGGACCACCCCTTTAAAAGGCTGGATAACGTTGTGTTGTTGCCCCATGTGGGCAGTGCGACGGCATCAACTCGTGACGCGATGGTGGCACGAGCATTCGACAATTTGCACGCAGGCATGGCAGGGCAGCGTGTTCCGTTTTGTGCCAATCCGGAAGTGTATGAAGTCGAGCGTTAACGGCCTGCTGCATCGGGTAGTGGTCGAAACGCCTTCGCGAGGCCAGGCTGTAGTTTACGGCGCACCTTTTCTAAATCTGGCTGATTCCTGTTCTCCACTACCTGACTGACACTGGCAGACCATACCGGCGCCAAGTTAGTACCATCTTCAAATAACAGCACCAGACTGGCGATTTCTCGGGGTCCACTGAGTGCGTAGGTGTTGTCAACGATAGCCTGGTCAGGATGACGGTTAATCACCGAACTGGTGGCACCAAAATCAGGTGCCGCCTCGGTTGCACCGCCCTCCAGGGCAGCGCGCAATTCGTAACTGATCACAAAGTCGCCCCCACCCTCTTGATAGCGGTAACCTTTTTTATCCAGCTCACTCATTACAACGTCTCTGACCGTGCTCGATAGCTGATAAAAACTATCCAAAGAGCCAGACATGCCGGTAGGAATATCCGATTTCCAACTAAAGGATTGGTACCCCTTGGCGGCGAAACGGTCAGTGGGCATCGTATCGACCTGCATGGTGGTACACGCCAGCAAGCTCATGCTGAGCAAGCCTAGTGCGCCGCGTTGGAGCGATACCGTCCAACTCATCATCGTATTCGTCATGCTTTAAATGCTCCTCAGAACCGTTGTCAGGTGAACCATATCAGCTTCACGATCATAACCGCGATAGCAATGATGAGTAGGGCGCGAATCACCGGCTCCCCGCCGGATAGCGTAAGCCTCGCTCCTAACCAACCCCCAATGCCGTTTCCTAATGCCATCACACCGCCGATCCACCATAGCAATTCGAGTTGGTTACCAAATACCAATAGCGCTGAAAGGGTATAGAGGAGAATGATAAACACTTTGTGAATGTTCGCGGTAACAAGATTCAGTCCAAGCACGCGATGTAAAATGGGTAGCAGAATGAACCCCATCCCGATTTGAATAAAACCGCCCCAAAATCCGGCAAGCACCATGAGTCCATGCCCCGCCAGCAATCGGTTGCGAGAGGGTGTGAATGTGGCGCTGTCTGGGTCGGATCGTGCATTGGTCAGTATCAGTATCAGCACTAAGGCCATGACAACTGCTAGCACCATATTAAAGGCCTCCACTGAAATAGTGGCGCCCAATAATGCGCCGGCAATGGCACCGGGGACGGCACATAATGACAGTGACAATATCAAGCCGATTTCAGGGACACCGTGTCGTAGGTACGTCAGACAGGCAGTCATATTCTGTGCCACGATAGGCAGCCGATTGGTGCCATTAGCAATAGGGCCCGGCACACCGAAGAACATCATGATTGGCACCGTGATGATGGAGCCGCCACCTGCCATCACGTTAATAAAGCCAGCGAAAATGCCCGCTAACATGAGCGCTGCATACTCCCAAAGCGCCAGGTCCATGTCTCAGTCTCGCGACGTGCGCATCGTCACAAATTCTTCAGCTGCGGTGGGGTGAATACCCACTGTGCGGTCGAAATCCGCCTTGGTCGCCCCCATTTTTAACGCGATGGCCAGGCCCTGGCAGATCTCCCCCGCGTCATCCCCCACCATATGCGCGCCCAGCACTCGGTCCGAGGGGGTGTCGATGACGAGCTTCATGAGCGTCCGCTCATCGCGGCCACTTAAGGTATGTTTAAGGGGTCGAAATTCTGATTGATAAATGGTTGTTTGGTAGCCAGCCGCCTGTGCTTCTTCTTCTGTTAGGCCCACCGTACCAATCGGTGGGCTACTGAACACGGCGGTCGCAATGCACTGGTAGTCCATGGTTTGGGGCGTGCCATTGAATTGCGACTCGGCAAAAACCATCGCCTCAGCAATGGCTACCGGTGTGAGCTCCCAACCTCCTGTCATATCACCCAGTGCAAAAATAGAGGGCTCATCGGTTTGGAATTGCTCGTTGACGCAGAGATAACCACTGTCGTTCAGTTTAACGTCGGTGTGTTCAAGGCCTAGGTGCGCAATATTGGGTCGCCGCCCGGTCGCGCACAACACGGTATCGAAGTCGAGTACGCCATCTGACAGGTGCGCCGTGATACCGCCGGCCTCGGCAGCTTCTAGGGAATGCGTGTCATGGTTAAAGCGCAGATCAACCCCGGCTTTACGCATCTCTTCCGCCAAGAAACTACGAATATCATGATCAAACCCCCTCAGGAATAAGTCACCCCGATAACTTTGCACCACAGTTGCGCCCAATCCAGCGAAGGTGCTGGCAAATTCAGTCGCAATATAACCACCGCCAATAATGAGGAGTCTTTCGGGAAATCGTGGGAGATCAAATAGTTCGTTGGAGTTGATCGCGAGATCAACCCCGGGAATATTAGGCATGGCTGGCCAAGTACCGGTTGCGAGCAAAATTTTCTCGGCAGAGAGGGTGCGGTCACCGACGATCACCGTCTGGGGCCCCGCCAATGTGCCATGACCTTCGATAATATCGACTCCGGGGCCGGCTAGCAGCCGCTCATAAATCGCATTTAATCGTGCAATCTCTTTGCTTTTATTATCTCGCAATGTGTCCCAATTGAATTGCGGTCGTTCACACTGCCAGCCGAAGCCCTTGGCATCTTCCCAAGCGGCGCCATACTCGCTGGCATACACATAGAGCTTTTTAGGAATGCAACCGACATTCACACAAGTTCCGCCTAGCGCGCGCTCCTCGATTACCGCCACTCTAGCGCCAAATTCGGCACATTTACGCGCCGCACGCACACCGCCGGAACCCGCGCCTATCACTAATAAATCGTAGTCAAAAGTTTTCATCGTGGCCTTTCAGGTCTATTTGCCGATGAATGGGAGTTCCTATCCATTACGGCTTGGCTTACAGTCTCGCCTACGAAAATACCCTATCAAAAGCGATGACTATGTTTACAGTAAGAATACACTCAATCCTCTTTCTCGGCTTGCTCTCTGGCCTGCTTCATCTCTCGGTTTGGGCATCCGATGACAGTGCCCTGCCGGCCACTGTGCCGCCACCCGCTCGGATTGTCCTGATAGATGAATCTGTGATTTGGGGAGAGATCATCGATATCCGCGAGGGCGAAGTCGTCGTGAAGACCCAATGGATCGGTGAGGTATCGATTGATCTGACTGCCATCATGCTGCTCGAGTCCGATCAAGAAATAGAACTGCTGACAAAAGATCAAAACAAATTTGCTTTGTCGTCATTACAGGTCATCGAGGGCGAAGTGGTGCTGGAGGATGGGGAGAATCTAGCCGTTGATGAGTTATATGTTGCTAATCCCGAGGAGTGGGAGGAAGGGCACGGATATAGTTTAGAGGGTCGAGTGACCAGTGCAGTGGAGTTTCTTCGTGGTAATACGTCGACCGACCAGTTCAACGCCGATTTTGAAACCATTTTACGTAGCCAACGCGATCGAATTACGGTTCGCGGTGACTATGCGGAAACCAGTGCCGTTGTGCTGCAACCTAAAATTGATGCCGAGGGCGAGCCGGTGCTGGATGCAAATGGCGATCCGGCAGTGATTAAAACGTCGACCCCAACGGTTGATAATTGGGCCATTGTCGGTAAGTACGATTATTTCCTCAGTAACTCGCAAAATTATCTGGGTGTGAATCTTGGCGTCAATGCCGATCGATTTGCGGACATTGAGCGGCGTGCTTTCATCGGTCCCTACTTTGGGCGCAAACTCTTTGTCGACAAGACCTATCAGTTGGATGCGGAGTTAGGCTTGTCTTATGTTGAGACCGACTTTATCGAGCGTGACTACGACGGCGACGATCCGGTAGATCGGAACGCTTCCGATAATTACTTTACGGGTCTCAATCTCAATTTCACGGGTGAGGCCGAACTCTTTGATGGGTCACTCAACTTATACCTACGTCAGACCAATATTTTAAATGTGTCCGACATGGACAAATCGATATATCGGACAACATTCGGGTTGCGATTTCCCCTGTTATTTGGTCTCGAGGCAGCCGCTGAAGCGTCGGCAGATTACGATGGTGGCGCCGCTCCGGGTAAGGAAAAGTTAGACGAGGCGGTGAGGTTTCGTATTGGCTATACCTGGTAAGTTTTGGTCAGATATAACGTGAGTCCATGAGTCAGCCTCCGCAGTCAGATGTTGTGTTCCTCCCGCTTGGTGGATGCGGGGAAATCGGCATGAATTTCAATTTGTTTGGGCACCAGGGCCAGTGGTTGGCGGTTGACTGTGGTATCACCTTGGAGCAGGTGCCCGGTGCGGTGCGACCCGCCGTTCAAATGCCCGACCCGCGTTTTATCGTCGCTCATCGAGAGCAGCTCAGTGGCTTATTGATTACGCATGCGCACGAGGATCATTTAGGTGCGTTACCGTATTTATGGGAGCAGCTGCGCTGTCCGGTTTACGCAACGCCCTTTGCTGCCGCTGCACTGCGGCACAAAACCCGCGGGCGTCGCGGCGTGCTGCCGGTACCGCTGATTGAGGTCACCCCAGGTGACCGGTCAATCATAGGGCCTTTCTCGGTGGAGTGGATTCCCGTGACACATTCCACGCCGGAGACCTGCGCACTGTGTATCAGTGTTGGCCAGACGCGCATCCTGCACACAGCGGACTGGAAAATCGACGCCGCCCCGGTTGTTGGGCCAGCGTGGTCTGACACGCGCTTCGAGGCGCTGGGTGCTGAGGGTGTCGATGCGGTTATTTGCGACTCAACGAATGCCTTGCAAGCGGGGCGTTCCGTCACCGAGGGTCGGGTTGCGCAGGGACTTAGTCAAGTGATTCAGCGCTGTGAAGGTCGCGTTGTGGTGGGGTGTTTTTCGAGCAACATCGCGAGGATTCAAACGCTGTCACAGATAGCAGCCGATACCGGACGATACTTAAGTGTTTTGGGTCGATCGGCGGCGGGGATGGCGAGTTGTGCGCAACAAGTGGGGTTGTTTCCGACTCCGTTCAAACCGATTCACGCGGAACATCTCGGATATTTGCCGCCGCGTGAAGTACTGGCCATTGCGACCGGGAGTCAAGGAGAATCGGGTGCGGCCCTGCATCGACTGCTGGCACAGACACACCCTAATCTATCCTTGGATGCGGGAGATACGGTGATCTTATCGTCCAAGACGATTCCCGGAAATGAAGCGTCCGTAGCGCGGTTGATTGAAGGATTTAGGGCAAGGGGTATTGATGTGCTCGAGGCCGATGCCAGTGATATCCCGCTGCATGCATCAGGACACCCTTATCAGGAGGAACTGCGCGATCTTTATCGGCTGTTGAAGCCGGCGCTCGCGATTCCGGTGCACGGAGAGGCCGCACACATGGATGCCAATGCGCGAATTGCCAAACAAGCCGGCGCTTCGGCTGCGCTGACCGGAACAAATGGTGATCTTTTTTACTTAAGTCCCGTACCCGGCGTCAGGCGCCGTTACGCGCCGGTAGGCCGGTTACAGTGGTGCGAAGACACGGAGCGTCTGATCAACGTAAAGTGATGTCCGCTCTAGGGCGAGGCCTCGATACCCGAGGCGCGTCGTGCCGCTGCTCGTTCGGCATCGGCGGTATTAATCCACCGGTAGGTTAAATAATACTTAAAAATATTCGCCACATACTGCACGGTTTCTCGACCGATCTGTTCGGCAACGATAATCTCAACATTGTCGAACCAAAGGTTGGGGTTGTAACCCCGCTCTTGTGCTTCTTTTCGCAGACGACGAATACGTCCGGGTCCCGCATTGTAGGCCGCCAGTGCGAGCAGTGAACCGTTGCGCTCATCCAACTCTGGGCCGCTGAAGTACCGTGTTTTGAGAAAGGCCATGTACTTAGCACCTGCCTCAATATTGGGTTCAAGCTCATCAATATTGGGGATGCTGACGTTTTTATCTCCAGCGGTACTGGGTAACAGTTGCATTACGCCAACGGCCCCTACGTGGCTTCTAACGCTTTGGTCTAACCGAGATTCTTGAAAGCCTTGTGCGGCGAGTAAGGTGGGATCCATGCCGTAATCGGTGCCATATTTTTGAAACAGCGACGATAAAGAACGATAACGAGAGAGCTCCTCATCGCCAATGGCATTTTCAGCCCAATCGAAATCGCGGACATAGCGATTGCGAATGATGTTACCAAACAGCGTTCCCTCGCGA
>OBPT01000065.1_pt1 | contig 29953 bp, 20 predicted proteins | sample 1534671 | NCBI WGS metagenome assembly OBPT01 (sample SAMEA3275494, study PRJEB22092) | marine metagenome | biome: ENVO:00000447 marine biome; feature: ENVO:00002042 Surface water; material: ENVO:00002010 seawater | collected 2014-06-21T11:00:00+00 | depth 1 m | reverse complement strand
CGAAATTATTGAGCGCTACGTGGAAAGTGATCAGAGTGTTGAGCAAATCGTGGCGGCCGGTTTTGCCGAAAAAGACGTATCGCGCGTCGTAAGACTCATTGATCTGAACGAGTACAAGCGACGTCAAGCGCCCGTGGGTGTCCGAATAACCACGCGCGGCTTTGGAAGAGATCGGCGCTACCCAATTTCGTGGGCGTGGCGTAAGCGTTAAGACTCGAATCCCGGCCGGTAGTCGAACTGAGGCGCCTTGGGTGGATCCAAAAGACCGAACGAGGCTTGGTTGAGCCAGGACCGCTCGAGACCGTCGAGGTCATAGCCGCCTTCGAAGGTGCACTCATCGTCTAAATTTGGGTGTTGAGGGTAATTTAAGCAGAGCACCCTGACGACATCGCTGGCCAACGAACTCATGTCCAGTAACGTGTAAGCTTGGGCCATCACGGCAAGACCGTCTGCCACTGCAGTCGTCTCCTGCATATTCTCGACGACGTTTTGGCCCCGCTTGAGTGCGGCCATATAGGCGCCACGCTTGAAGTAATAGTTGGCCACGTGGATTTCATGGCGCGCCAGCATGTTGCGAATGTAGACCATGCGGGCCCGTGCATCCTGTGCGTATCGACTGTTGGGGTAGCGGTTGAGCAGCTGAGAAAACTCGCTAAAGGCTTCTCGAACACCAGTCACGTCTCGCTTAGAGTCGTCACTGGGGATAAGCGACGCGAGGAAGTTTTTGTTGAGGTCGTAGGCGGCCACCCCTTTCATGTAAAACGCGTAGTCCACACTCGGATGCTGGGGGTGTAAGCGAATAAAACGATCCGCAGCTTCAATAGCGGCCTCATTTTGGTAAGCCCCGTGGTGCGCATAAATCAACTCAAGTTGTGCCTGCTCAGCGTACTTACCAAAGGGATATCGACTCTCAAGCTGCATTAACGCGCTAATGGCGAGGTCGAAATTGGAGGTGTCGATGTAACGCTGCGCCTGCCGATACATCTGCTGCTCGCCTGAATTGGTATCGACTTGTAACTCTTCGTCGTCACCAAACAGCGAACAACCCGAAAGGCCGAGGCTCGCAACAAGTAAAAGGGTGGTCCACTTCACCCCAAAAAACACAGGCTTTATCACTGAAGGTGCTTCCATCTGATAGCATCACAAGCTGACATTCTAACCCGTGGTTTCACTTTGATCACACCACTCATTTTATTTGGCGGCCATCATGTCGGTTAATAGTAAAAATGTTGACCTTTTAGAGGCCCGCATCCCCATTCAATCTCACGGTATGCGTTTGGACCAAGTTGTCGCTGAGTTGTTCCCCGATTACTCGAGAAATCGGTTGGCGACGTGGATTAAAGAAGGTCGCCTCACCGTAGACGGTAAAACGATGAAGCCGCGTGACAAGGCTTTGGCGAGTGCCCATGTGGTTTTGGAGGTTGCCGATGAGCCCGTCATTGATTGGCAGCCGCAGACATTACCGCTGGACGTGATCTTTGAGGACGAGCACATTCTCGTGGTCAATAAGCCAGCAGGCATGGTGGTGCATCCGGCAGCGGGACACACCGATGGGACGCTGGTCAATGCGCTGCTCGGTTACGCTCCCGAGCTCGATACGCTGCCTCGGGGGGGCATAGTCCATCGTCTCGATAAAGAGACGTCAGGTATTATGTTCGTGGCGCGCTCGGCACTGGCGCACAAATCATTAGTGGCGCAGTTATCTGAGCGAACCGTCTCTCGGACCTATTGCGCCGTGTGCACCGGGGCCTTAACGGGCGGTGGAAAAATAGATGCCCCAATCGATCGACACCCAACCGCGCGCACGAAGATGGCGGTTGTAGCCGACGGTAAGCCCGCGGTGACGCATTACCGCATTGCGCATCGCTTTAAGCATTACACGCAGTTACAGGTCAATCTAGAAACCGGACGAACACATCAGATTCGTGTCCATATGGCGCATCGAAAGTGGCCCTTAATTGGCGATCCTGTCTACGCCGGACGTCAGCGAATTCCGGCGGGCGCGTCTGAAGCGCTGATCACTGCCTTGCGGAATTTTCCAAGGCAAGCACTTCACGCTCAAGCGCTTGAGTTTGAGCACCCGGCGACCGGCGACTGGATGGAGTTCGAGACTGAACTGCCTGATGATCTTGTCGAGCTTCTTGAGGTTCTGGACAGTGAAGACCGGTTTGGCGGTTAGCGACTTATCATCCGACTGGATGCGCCCCGATGTGGGCGTTGTTGGCGTCGAGATCCTCAGTACCACACGACTGGGAGGGGTCAGTTCCGGGTGCTATGAGGGACTGAATCTTGGTGACCATGTACTTGATGACCCCGAGTGTGTTCGTGAAAATCGCGCTCGCTTAGCTGCGCAACTGCCCGATAAAACGACCATCACTTGGTTAACGCAGGTGCACGGATCCCGAGTCATTTACGCCCCAGCCGACTACGCTTTGGGCGTTCAGGCCGATGCGGTCTGGACCGACACGCCGGGGTGGGCGTGCGCCATTATGACGGCGGACTGCCTACCGATTGTGCTTGCTGATCAAGACGGTCGATGTGTTGCCGCGATACACGGTGGTTGGCGGAGCCTTGCTGATCAGATTATAGAAAAGACCATCGAGGCGTTGCCGGTAGAGCCGTCATCCTTAGTCGCGTGGCTGGGTCCTGCGATTGGCCCTAGCGCCTTTGAGGTGGGCGGCGATGTGCTTGCCGCGTTCTATCTGTCGGAGCAGGATTTATCGGTTCATGCCATTCCTGGGACGCCCGAGAAATACTTTCTAGACCTTAATATCGTGGCGGGTAGGCAACTTTTAGCGCTGGGGCTTCAGCGCGAAAATATCTCCGGAGGTGATCGCTGCACGTTTTTGGATGCGCGACGGTTTTACTCCTACCGACGCGATAAGCAAACGGGTCGAATGGCAACACTGGTTTACTTCAGGTAACGACGACGGAACTTTTTACCTTTTCAGAGGGCTTGAAAAAGTCCCTACAAATCCCATGTCTACTATTTAGAAGACAGCATAGCGCGAGTGTCGGTGCGCTTGAGGATAGAGACATGCGAATGGATAAGCTGACTAATTCACTGCAGCAAGCCCTTGGCGATGCGCAATCGCTCGCAGTAGGACGTGACCACTCGATGATCGAGCCGGCGCACTTACTCAGTGCATTTTTAAATCAATCGGGGGGTGCGATTACCCCGCTTCTACGAAAGGCAGGCGTCAACCTCGCCGCTATCAAAAGTAGCGTGGCTGACGTGTTGGCTAAGGTCCCGGTCTTGGCCGAGACTACCGGTGACGTTCAAGTCTCTCAGGCGCTAGGGCGTCTGCTAAATCGCGCCGATAAGCTTGCACAAGATCGCGGCGATGCCTTTATTTCAAGCGATATTGTTCTGCTTGCGATGGTTGAAAAGAGCTCCCCGCTTTCCTGCATGATGGTTGATGCTGGCATCAGTGAGAGCGCCCTTAAAAACGCTATTGAGCAAGTCCGTGGTAGCGACAGCGTTCAGTCTGCGGATGCTGAGGAACAGCGACAGGCGCTGCAAAAGTACACGGTCGATTTAACCGCACGAGCAGAGGCGGGTGAACTTGATCCGGTCATTGGTCGCGACGACGAGATTCGTCGAACCATTCAGGTGCTGCAGCGTCGGACGAAAAACAACCCTGTACTTATTGGTGAGCCGGGTGTTGGTAAAACCGCCATTATCGAAGGTTTGGCTCAGCGGGTTGTAAACCGAGAGGTGCCTGAGGGTTTGAAGGGTAAACGCATCTTGTCGCTCGACCTCGGATCACTGCTGGCCGGGGCGAAGTTTCGCGGAGACTTTGAAGAGCGACTCAAGGCGGTGCTTAACGAGCTGGGTAAAGAAGACGGGCAAGTCATTTTATTTATCGATGAGCTTCACACCATGGTGGGCGCAGGAAAAGCTGAGGGGTCGATGGATGCCGGCAATATGCTCAAGCCTGCACTTGCTCGCGGCGAACTGCACTGTGTCGGTGCGACGACGCTTAACGAATACCGCCAGTACGTGGAGAAAGACGCAGCACTTGAACGACGGTTTCAGCGCGTTTTGGTCGATGAGCCGAACGAAGAAGACACGATTGCTATTTTGCGGGGCTTGAAGGAACGCTATGAGGTTCACCACAGTGTGGCGATCACCGACAGCGCCATTATCGCCGCGGCAACCTTGAGCCAGCGCTACATCACGGACCGTCAGCTTCCTGATAAGGCCATTGATCTGATTGATGAAGCGGCGAGTCGAATACGCATGGAAATTGATTCAAAACCCGAGACCATGGATCGACTCGAGCGACGTCTGATTCAATTAAAAATCGAACGAGAGGCGGTCAAAAAAGACACCAGCGAGGCGGCATTAAAACAAGTTAAGTTACTCGATGAGCAAATTACTACTATTCAACAAGAATTCGCTGACCTTGAGGAGGTTTGGGTTGCTGAGAAGGCTCTTGTCCAGGGGTCGGCTCAAATTAAGAGTGAGATTGAGCAAGCTAAAATGGAGCTGGAGGCCGCCCATCGCAGCAGCGATCTTGCTCGAATGTCAGAGATTCAATACGGGGTGATTCCCGAATTGGAGAAGCGTCTGGAGGTGGCCGAGGGTGACGATCAGCCTGAACCCACGCTGCTTCGCTCTCGCGTGACTGAAGATGAAGTCGCTGAAGTGGTGTCGCGCTGGACAGGCATTCCTGTTTCCAAAATGCTGGAAGGCGACCGCAGTCGTCTGCTTCAAATGGAGTCGTCGCTGAGCGAACGGGTCGTCGGTCAGAGTGAAGCCGTCACCGTTGTATCAAATGCGGTCAGACGATCACGCGCGGGCCTTTCAGATCCGAAGCGACCTAACGGCTCGTTTTTATTTCTCGGCCCCACCGGGGTTGGTAAAACTGAGTTGTGTAAGTCGCTGGCGGAATTTTTGTTTGATTCAGAGCAGTCGCTGATCCGACTGGATATGTCGGAGTTCATGGAGAAGCACTCCGTTGCTCGTCTCATTGGTGCGCCACCGGGGTACGTGGGCTATGAGGAAGGTGGGTACCTCACAGAGGCGGTGAGACGCCGGCCTTATTCGTTGCTCCTTTTGGATGAAATTGAAAAGGCGCACTCGGACGTCTTTAATATTCTTTTGCAGGTATTGGATGACGGGCGTCTGACCGACGGTCAAGGACGAACGGTTGATTTTCGAAACACGGTTATCGTGATGACCTCTAACTTGGGCTCGGATATCATCCAGGAGATGGCAGAGGGCGAGCACGACGAGATAAAACGTGAGGTGATGGGTGCCGTGGCGGATCATTTTCGGCCCGAATTCATCAACCGAATTGATGAGTCGGTGGTGTTTCAGCCCCTTGATGCGGACCAGATCAGATCCATTGCAGAGATTCAGCTCAAGGCGCTTGCTGACCGTTTGGTCGATAGAGAGCTGATACTGGATATATCAGAAGCGGTGCTTGAGCAGCTTTCGCGAGTCGGGTTCGATCCGGTTTATGGCGCTCGACCCCTGAGACGCGCCATTCAACAGCTGGTGGAAAATCCGCTGGCGCAAGCGATTTTGGAAGATCAATTTAATCCGGGTGATCGTGTCTTCGCCGCGCTCGATGGGTCATCCGTCAAGTTTGCACGAGAGGCGATGGTCGATCGAGGCCCTGAGCCCCCCTCAACCAAGAGCCTTCACTGACCCTTTTGGCAGTGGCAAAGGTGCGATTTTCAGAGAGTGAAGAGCGTCTACGCGCACAATTTTTTTAGTGCTCGAGGGTTCGATTTGAGCGCGTAGAGTATGGTCGCCGAATGGCGTGAGGCTGAGATCTCCATTCGCAGTCACGCGCTGTGGCCGCGAGCGAAATCCCCCTTCATTTTTTGCTGGATAAGCGCGACGATTTAATCCAGCTTTTTCAGACGCTCACTGCTATGGTGATCTAGGTCGGATCAGTTCGACGAGTGATGCACACTAAAAATTATGGGGGAAGATGATGAATAAAGTGATAACCAACTTGGGCCTAGTGTCCGTACTTCTGGTCGGCCTTGGGGCATGCACAGAGTCAGCGCCGAATCAGTCAAATGCAGATGTAGCGACCCAATGGCTGGAAGCCGGGCAAACGAGTCAAGAAGCGAGCATGGCCAATATTGAGGCCAATATGGCTGACGATGGCGTGATGTATCGAGACCGTTACGTCGGTTTTGGTTTTACCTTCGATAACACGGATGACTCAGGTCAAATGATTGTCGAAACGGTGATTGATGGGAGCCCTGCATCAGCAGTGTTGGCGGTGGGCGATGAGTTTATGTCCGTACGTGGTGTTGCAGTGACGGCTGAAAATCGCGATTCGGGCCAGCTCAGTTTTCGAGGCGCACCGGGTGAAGTGGTTGATGCGGTGATTAAGCGGGGTGATGAAATGATCGATATTTCTGTCGCACGTGGAAAGATCGAGTCAACGCTGTCCAAGACTGAGATGCTCGAATGGATGGCGTCTGGTGACGACGATGACTGGGGCGCAGAAGCATTTACGCTTCACGAAGTGGTGGCCAGTGGAAACGTGGCCTACGCCTGGACGACTGTGGCTAATACCGACGATATTTCGGGTCAAATGGTCGAGACACACGTGGTCACGCGGTTTGTATTTAATGAATCTGGACAGGTCGAAGGCGTTGGTAATATCCGAGAAGACCGCTTTATTTTGGAGCAACAGGGCTACTCAATTACGCGCTAAGTAGACGTTGTTTCACGAAACGCAGCCGCCGTGCTGCGTTTTTTTTACCCAAATTAGGGCAAACCGTATCGAGTTTATTGCCAGGTCTCCTGAAGTTACGATATCGCCTGCACTGTTGGGTATTCTTGGACCCTTGGCGCTTACACGCAAGACATGGCCTCTGAGTCAAGGGTGAGAGTAAAGCCGGGCGACGAGCCCACTGAGTCAGTGGTTTCGCGTTGCTCGTTGAGCCGATTCTGTTGATAACGTGGTGCAGCCTTAGTTTTGATACATCTTGAGAGGTCGCAAACGTCAATAATTACCTTTTTGTATCATCGCTTGACTTCAATTAAACGGATAAAGACACTACGTCCCGTCACGCGAACGGCAACGGTTACTGATGAGTACCCTCATCCTCTGGCCTACCTTAATGACGGGATAGTTATTTGGGCTGTTTGCGGGTTCCGTCAGTGCCTCGTTTTTAGAAGCGATGCACGTCCGGGCTCGACACTGCGCTACCTCGCAGGACGACCGCCGAACACGGGTTTCGTGATCGCTGTTCTGTGAGTTATCCGGAGCGATCCGGCCAGTGGTTCGTGCGACAGACCTCGGTGCGCACGCTAGGAGTCCTTTTGTCTCGCGTTGTCACCGTTAGGAATAGACACGGAGAGAGCGAGAACATGGAACAACTTTCAGGCGGCGACATGATCGTCCGCGCACTCGAAGACGAGGGCGTGGAATATATTTTTGGCTACCCAGGTGGCGCGGCGTTGCACATTTACGACGCCATCTTTAAGGCTGACTCAGTACCCCATATTTTAGTGCGCCACGAGCAAGCGGCGACCCACGCGGCCGACGGCTATGCGCGTGCGACGGGCAAGCCGGGTGTCGTGCTGGTGACCTCCGGTCCCGGCGCAACCAATGCCATCACCGGCATTGCGACGGCCTATATGGATTCGATCCCTATGGTGGTGATCTCGGGTCAGGTACAGAGTCACCTGATCGGGGAGGACGCGTTCCAAGAGACCGACATGGTGGGCATCTCACGTCCAATCGTGAAGCACTCGTTTATGGTGCAACGGACCCAAGATATCCCGAGCATCATTAAAAAAGCATTTTTTATCGCGACTACAGGGCGGCCCGGGCCGGTTGTTGTGGACGTGCCAAAGGATCTGACGCACCCCGAACATAAGTTTGACTACGACTACCCCGAGACGGTCTCGATGCGTTCTTATCAGCCTTCGGTTAAGGGGCACTCGGGGCAGGTTCGAAAAGCGGCGCGGTTGCTGCTCAACGCCAAGCGCCCGGTGATTTATGCGGGCGGCGGGGTCATACAGGGCGAGGGCAGCGAGCTGCTGACCGACGTGGCGCGAAAGCTGAATTACCCAGTCACTAACACCTTAATGGGTTTGGGCGCTTACCCTGCGACAGATCGTCAATTTCTGGGCATGCTCGGCATGCACGGGTTTTACGAAGCCAATATGGCCATGCATCACAGTGATGTGATTCTTGCGGTGGGGGCACGTTTTGATGACCGTGTCACGAATACAGTCAGCAAGTTCTGTCCGGGCGCCAAAATTATCCATATCGATGTAGACCCTGCATCGATTGCGAAAATTGTCCCGGTGGATCTCCCTATCGTGGGCCCGGTGACGACCGTTTTGAAAGACTTAGACGCTCAAATTGATCAGCACATAGCCGCTTCAGACCGGGTAATACCCGACGGAGAGGCTCTTGCAGAGTGGTGGGCACAGATCGACAGCTGGCGTGCGGCGCACGGGTTGTGGCATGGCCGCCGTTACGGCGAGTCCGATTTTATTATGCCGCAAGATGCGATTACGGCGCTCTATGAGGCGACACGTGGCGAGGCTTACGTGACTTCAGACGTGGGGCAGCATCAAATGTTTGCCGCGCAGTACTACAAGTTTGACTACCCGCGACGATGGATCAATTCGGGTGGCTTGGGCACGATGGGTTTTGGTTTACCAGCTGCCATGGGCATCAAACTGGCGCTGCCAGATGCCGAGGTGGCATGCGTCACGGGAGAGGGCAGTATTCAGATGAATATTCAAGAGCTCTCTACCTGTGCCCAGTACGACGTTCCCGTGAAAATCGTAAACCTAAGAAACAACTATTTAGGCATGGTTAAGCAGTGGCAAGACATGCAGTACGACAGTCGCTACTCGGAGAGTCATTATGCGAGTTCGTTGCCTGACTTTGTGAAGCTTGCTGAAGCTTACGGCCATGTGGGCATACAGGTTAAGGACAAGGCTGATCTTGAGCCGGCTATGCGTGAGGCCTTTGCGATGAAAGACAGACTCGTGTTTCTCGACATTTTTGTTGAGCCTCATGAGCATGTTTACCCCATGCACGTGGCGCCCAGTGGCGCAATGAAAGACATGTGGCTCAGTAAGACGGAGAGGACCTAAGCATGAGACGTATACTGTCCGTTTTAATGGAGAATGAACCGGGTGCTTTGTCACGCGTGGTCGGTTTGTTTTCGCAGCGCGGCTACAACATTGAAAGCTTGAACGTGGCACCGACCACCGACCACACGCTGTCTCGGCTCACGCTGACGACCCCTGGCGATGACCTCAAAGTTGAGCAAATTACCAAGCACCTCAATAAGCTCGTGGATGTGGTGAAGGTGGTCGACTTGACTGAAGGTGCGCATGTTGAGCGCGACATGTTACTGGTTAAAGTCCGCGCAGTGGGTGCGCAGCGCGATGAAGTCAAGCGTACGACCGACATTTTTAGAGGCCAGATTGTTGATGTTGGGCCTGCGACCTACATTGTTCAGCTCACGGGTCCGATTGATAAGCTGGACTCCTTCCTCGCCGCTTTGGGAGAAACTGAAATTCTTGAGGTGGTGAGATCCGGTGTTGCCGGCATGGCGCGCGGCGAAAAAATCTTGTCAGTATGAGTATGAAGGTGTTGGGCGTGGCCGTTTTTGGTGCTCTAGCCTCTGATTAGGACTGCTTGGCCGTTCTGACGACTTGCAGCGCCGCTCTGCCGCATTTTGCCGCTGCCTTAATTGACCGAGACGGCGCAGTTGCTAACCTCTACTTTCTACCCTTTTCTTTGCGGTGTGTAATGAATTTTTCGCGTTATCGATCGATCACCTTAGGCCTGACAACCTCAATTTTGCTATCTGCAGGGCTAGTGAACTGCGGTGGAGGCGGTGGTGGCAGCACCAGCGTCCCTCCGGTTGTTGTAGAGCCAACGCCACCCACACCCGCTGACACCACGCCACCGACCATCACCTTGTCAGGTGAGGCTGAAATGCGCGTTGAGCAGGGCTCAGAATTCACAGACCCCGGTGCATCGGCAAATGATGAAACCGACGGTGAGGTCAGTGTTTCTGTCTCTGGCACGGTTGACGTGGCGACGGCCGACACTTACACACTAATTTACTCAGCGACCGATGCTGCGGGAAACGAAAGTACGGTTGAGCGTGTTGTGACCGTTTCTGACACGACGCCACCGACGGTGACGTTGAACGGCAGTGGCTCAATGACGCTTGAGAGCGATGCGGCTTATGCTGAGGCGGGCGCTATTGCGAATGACAGTGTGGACGGAACGCTGGACGTGGTTATTACCGGCGCTGTTGGAAGTGCCGCAGGCACCTACACACTGACCTATACGGCCGTGGATGCCGCGGGTAACGAGGCTCAAGTGCAGCGCGTGGTGACGGTACTCGAACCCGAGCCCGAGCCCGAGCCCGAGCCGGAGCCCGAGCCGCCCACAGGAGGCAACGACGCGGACGATCAACTTGTTTTAAAGAGCGGTTCGGTCGACGGTGTCTGGGATCGTGGCATCAATGCCTTTGACCAAGCTATTGGGTATGCCGATTGCAGCAATGATGGCGGAGCCGGCTGTCCCTCCATGGACTGGGAGTTTGTCACCGACAATGACCGCGGCGATGTCTTACAGGTTACTCACGCCAATAACCAGAACTTAGCGGGACTTTTCTTCGCGTCGTCTACCGCGGTGGACCTTACGGCCTACACCAATGGCGCTATTGAGTTCGACATTAATGTCGTATCGGGCGATGCGAATATCACCATGAAGCTCGACTGCTTCTTCCCCTGCACCTCTGGCGATCAGCCTCTTGGCGAAAAGGGTGTGAACGGTTGGGAGGCGGTGAGTGTGCCTATGTCCCAACTGACCGCCGCGGGTCTTGACCTGACGGAGGTCAATACAGGCCTCGTCATTTGGGCGAGCAACTTTGGTGACACGGTATTTCAAATTGATAACGTGCGTTTTACCGGCTTCGATGCAACAGCAGAACCGCCCACAACGCCGCCAGTAACGGTGGATTACACCCTGACCAAGCTGGGGCTGGGTAGCTATTCGGACACGATTAATCCAGCGAGCTATCGCTGTGTTTACGATTACGGTAACTGGATTTATAACGCCGGCATTGTTGAGCCAGCTATTCCATTTTGTGAGACCGCAACAGGTACACCTCAAGGTGACCCTACGCCGAAGTATCCTCAGCTTGCAGGTGCGGCCGAGAATAAGCGCACCATGACGCATCGATGGTGGGGTTCGGTGTCGTTCATTGGCGAGATGCGCATTGGCGATCCGAATGGCGCAGGATATATCACTCCCGACCCCATCATGTCGCGACTCACTGAGCGCGGTGCGCGATTTATGGGTATTCCACCGGGCATTGGTGCCAGCGGCGGCGGCTTTGGTTACGCCGTTCCAGATCCTTTTGCAGAGGTGTTTGATGGTGCTGCGATTGCGAACAGCGCGCACAGCAACATGGATGTGAAGCTCCTCGATTACTCGGAAGGCGCCATTACGGCCGGTTGGTTCGAGGGTGATTCACTCATTATGGAGGCCACCTTCGTCTACGGGTCGCCGTTCGTATTTTTTGAGGTGTATTCAGGTGCGCCTACGCTTAAAACATTGCGGGCCAACGGTGGTGAGCGTGGTGTTTGGCATGAAGGTGGGGACAGTCTTGGTGTTTGGAGTAGTGTCGCGGGCCAGCGTAACGACTTCTTAATTGTGGGTGATGCGGGGACTTCCTTTTCCGGCGTGAACACCGATACGGTGACCATTTCCGCACCGGGTGATTCATTCACCTTGGTTTGGGCGCCCGAGACGACCACGTCTATGCGTCAGACACTTGAGAGCTACGCACGCAACAAGGTGAAGCACGTCACGATTGACTATTCAGTTGATCGCTCTAACAACGCCGTCACTGTGAGTCACCGCTATCTTGACGATGACAGACTGCCTGTCGAGACACTGGCTGGTCTAATGCCTCTTCAGTGGAAGCGCGCACCGGCGATGGGCTATACCACCTCGGCTCGCAGTGCTCGCGGGTTGATTAAGTTCGCTCCTATGACGGGGTTTGATTATGACCTGCCGTCTGTTGGCGTGCTGCCAGCACTTCCGGTCATTGATGGATCGCTGAATACCAGTGAGCTGACGAGCTTAGTCGAGGACTTTGTCGCCGGAGGGTCCGGCTATTGGAATACCGCCAATGACACCTACTGGAACGGTAAGGCGGTGGGTCGCTTGTCGGAAGTTTTGGCGCTTGCCGATCAGCTGGGTATGACAGATGAGGCCACAACACTGCGTAATTGGCTCAAGGGAGAGTTGGCTGACTGGATGAGTGCTGAGCGCGACGGCACACTCGACAATGAAAATTACTTTGTTTACGACCCTAATTGGAGCACGTTGCTCGGTATGGAGGAGTCGTTCGCATCACATCAGCAGCTGAACGACCACCACTTCCACTACGGCTATTTTATTCGTGCAGCGGCTGAAGTGTGTCGTGTTGATAAGGCCTTTTGTGGTCCTGATCAGTACGGGCAAATGTTTGAGTTACTGATCCGTGATTATGCGGGTGGCAAAGACGATCCGATGTTCCCCTACCTACGCAACTTTGATCCGGCAAACGGGTTTTCATGGGCGTCAGGGCATGCAAACTTTGCACGAGGCAATAACAATGAATCGACTTCAGAGGCTGCGAATGCCTACGGTGCGATGGTGCTTTATGGGCTCGTGACCGGTAACGACGACATTATGGAGCGTGGCATGTACCTGCACGCGTCAACGTCGGCGACCTACTGGGAGTATTGGAATGATATTGACGGCTGGCGTGGCGGTGACGCTGAGGCGCGTAACTTCCCGCCGGGCTACCCACGCATTACAACCTCTATTATCTGGGGCGATGGCAGTGCTTTCTCGACTTGGTTTAGTCCAGCGTTCGCACACATTTTAGGTATTCAAGGTTTGCCCTCAAATCCACTGATCATGCACGTGGGTCTGTATGGCGATTACTTGGATGACTACGTCACCTTGGGGCTTGAAGAGTCGCCGAATGGTAAACCGTCGGGACTGCCCAACGGCCAGTGGACTGATCTGTGGTGGAACCTTTGGTCCATGACCGATGCAGATGCGGCCATCGCAGATTACGAAGCGACCAGTGGCTACGAGGCAGAGGCTGGCGAAGCGCCCGCACACACCTATCATTGGATCTACACCATGCGTGCTTTGGGGGAGCTCCAAACAGGAACTGGCGCATTGACCGCGGATTACCCGGCGGCCATGGCGTTTGAAACCGATGCGGGTCTGACCAATTACGTGGTTTACAACTACAGTGATGAGTCGATCACGGTCACCTTTAGTGACGGTACGGTAGTTGTTGCAGACCCGAATGCCTTCGCGTTGGAACAAATGTAAGCTCAGATGCCCGCAACACCCAGCGCTCGCAAGCGCCTCCACCAATAGCCCGGGGCATACTGCTACCGGGTTATTTTTTTGTGTCCCCATAAGCCTCAAAACGCTTGTCTCCGGAGGGGCATTGAGTGACCCTTGGGTTCTTTATTTTTGCGGCGCCTCGGTGGTGAGGTCTGCAGTAAATTGGCGGAGACAAGTGTGAATAAATACGACGCCATCGTCATTGGTGCAGGGCACAACGGTCTGACTAATGCGGCTTATCTGGCCAAGGCCGGACTCAAGGTCGCAGTGCTTGAACGCAACCCCCACATTGGCGGTGCAACAGTCAGTCGCGAGCTGTACGAGGGTTGGCATTACTCGAACTGCTCATACGTCTCCAGCCTTCTACGCCCGGAAATCACCCGAGACCTCGAACTACCGCGGCACGGCCTTCAGGTCGTCCCGTTTGGGGGGGGTGCCACGTTTATGCAAAACGGCGATCACTTTGGAAGTTACAGTGACTACGGCCGTAAATACCGTGAAATAGCCCGTCACTCGAAGCGTGACGCCAATGCTTATGAGCGCTACAAGGCCGATACAAGTCGGCAAACGCGGTTAATCCGCCCGTTCTTATTGAAGACACCACCTGATCCGACCTCTTTGAGGCCTCGTGATTTAAAAGATCTCGTGGACTTTGCCAGGCCCTTCATCAATATGGGTGAAGAGGGGCTGCTCGATACCATTAAGTTTTGGACGACCTCGGTGGGAGACTACTTGGGTGAGTATTTTGAGACCGATGTGATTAAGGCCCAGCATGCGGGCAGTGGAATCATCGGGACGGCTTTGGGGGTTTACTCACCGGGTACGGCGTACGTCCTGCTCCATCATTACATGGGTGACGTGGACGGTAATGTGGGTGCCTGGGGATTTGCACGTGGGGGTATGGGCGCCATTGCCAACGCACTGTCGAAGTCACTTCAGTCGTTTGGTGGTGAAATTATTTGCGACGCCAATGTGGATCGCATTATCGTGAAAGGTGGTCGGGCAAAGGGCGTGGCACTCAAAAACGGCGACGAATACCATGCTGACATTGTGGTCTCGAACCTTGATCCGAAGCGCACGCTGCTGGACATCACTGATCAACGCGACTTGCCCAAGGACGTCATTCAGAAAGCGAAGAATTTTAAGATTCGAGGCTCCTCTGGGAAACTCAACATCGCTCTCGATGGACTGCCCACGTTTACGGGTTTGGATCCAAAAAATCCGCTCATGGCGGGTGACTTACACTTCAGTGACTCGCTTGAACGTATGGAACGCGCCTACGACGACTGGAAAGGGGGGACTTGGTCCAAAGATCCCTACGTCGACATGATGATCCCGTCGCTTACGGATCCCACCATGGCGCCTCCGGGAAAACACATGATGTCGGTCTTTGTTCAGTACGCCCCACCGAAGGTAGAAGGTCGCGAGTGGACGGATGACGACAAGGCGGGGTTTGAGAAGTCGGTGATTGATCAGATCTCCAAGTACAGCCCGAACTTTAAAGATCTCATTTTGCACTGTGAGACACGAACACCGCGCGAGATTGAAGCCGAGGTGGGTCTGACCGAAGGCAACATTTTTCAAGGTGAGTTGACCTTTGATCAACTGCTCTTTAATCGACCATTTCCAGGCTATGCGCAGTACCGGATGCCTATAAAAGGCATGTACATGTGCAGTTCTGGCACCCATCCGGGTGGCGGGGTCATGGCAGCACCCGGCGCCAATGCGGCGCGCGAAATTTTGTACGACCTGAAGCGTACGAACACGGTTCCAAGGAGCTATGCCGATGACTAAGTACGACGCTATCGTGATCGGCGCGGGTCACAACGGACTCATCTGTGCGACTTATCTGGCGAAGGAGGGGAAGCGTGTCCTAGTGCTTGACGGACGCTCGACTGCCGGCGGCTGCGCCAGTACAAAAGCGTTTTCAAGCGGGTTTCACGTCTCCGATTGTGCGCAGTGGCTTCATCAATTTGATAACAACATCATTAAAGAGCTCAATCTGGAAATGCACGGGCTACGCCTCGGTCAGCCTAAGCGCACGTTAGCGCTGCAGGCCACGGGTGATCACTTAGTGATCAATGGCGACTCTGTCAAAGGTGGCGAAATATCGCCTGCAGATAAAAAGGCGTTTAAGCACTACAAGTCGCAAATGCGGGTGTTCGCGAAGCTCATGTTAAAGCTCTACCGCAAGCGCGCGCCTAAAATGGTTGAGGCTAACCGCGGCGATCAGGTCACCTTATTGTCGTTAGGCTTGGGGCTGAAGATGATGGGCCGCAAGAACATGCAAGACATGATGCGGCTCGTCTTGATTAACATCTACGACGTGATGAATGAGCACTTTGATCACGAGGGACTCAAGGCGGCGATTGCACTCGATGCTATTACGGGCACTAACATGGGCCCGCGGTCCCCGAACACCGTGTTCACTTACATTCACCGAATGGTGGGTGAGGCGTTAGGTAATCAAGGTGTGACTCAGGTTATGGGCGGGATGGGGAGTTTGGGTGGTGCTCTGCTGAGCACCGCAAAGACCCAGGGTGTGGAAGTGCGGCTCGACAGTCACGTCAGTAAAATCGTGAAAACGGACGACCGAGTGACCGGTGTGGCGCTCGCGTCAGGCGAAGTCGTAAAGGCAACCGTTGTTGTTTCAAGCGCGGATCCGACGACGACTTACCGTGACTTGTTAGGGTACCGCCACATCGAAGCCGGACAGGCACGTCGTGTCGAGCAGTACCGTACCCGCTCGGGCACTGGAAAGCTGCACATCGCGCTCTCGGCTCTGCCACACTTTGACGGTGTTGCCCCCGAAGACCTTAGTCAACGGCTGGTCATTGCGCCCTCCATGGATGCCATGGAGACGGGTTTGAACCCCATGAAATATCACGAACTCACAACGCAGCACGTCTTTGATATCAGTATTCCAACCCTTGAAGACCCTACACTCGCGCCGGCAGGTCAGCATCTTCTGACTGCGCTCGTGCACTACGTGCCCTACGCGCTTAAAACGTCGTGGGAGGGCGCTCGAGAGGAGCTGCTTGAATCACTGATCAGCCAGCTGGAAGCGTATGCACCCGGTATTCGCGAGTTGATTGTGGCCAGCGAGGTGCGGGTACCCGAGGACTTCGAGACCTCACATGGTGTGACCGGCGGTAATTGGCACCACGGTGAGCTATCGATCGACCAGGCACTAATGATGCGTCCGTTCCCCGGCTCCACACAATACAAAGGGAGTGTTGAGGGCTTGTACCTTTGTGGCGCAGGGTCGCACCCCGGCGGTAGCCTCATGGGATTGGCGGGTAAAAATGCGGCCCAGGAGATTCTCAAACAGGGGGTGCTGAAATGAGCGATGTCGAACGAAAGACCATGCTGTTGACGACGCCATTTCACTCGCGCGTTGAGCAATATTGCGAGTCAAATGACTGGGGCGCTTGGCAGGGCTACACCACTCCGAATTCCTACTTCGATGTAGAGCTCGAGTATTTTGCTATTCGAAGTACGGCCGGTGTGCTCGACTTGTCACCGATGAACAAATACCGCATCACTGGTCCAGATGCGGAGTCCTTTTTAAATCGGCTCGTCACTCGTAACGTGAGCAAAATTGGCATTGACCGTGTGGGCTATGCCGTTTGGTGTAATGACGCCGGTGAGCTCATGGACGACGGCACGATCTTTCACTTGGGTGAAAACGACTACCGATTGTGCTCCTACATGCGTGCTGACGACTGGCTTGACTGGAACGCGTTGGGCTTTGATGTGCGTGTCACGAACGAGACGGATGACATTGCAGCATTGGCCATTCAAGGCCCCGTCTCATGCACTATTTTGACGTTAATTGGTTGCGAGGGACTCAGCGCACTTAAGCCGTTTGGCATCGCACGCTTTGACTTTGAAGGCGTTGAAATGATGGTGAGTCGAACGGGCTTTACCGGCGACTTGGGCTACGAGGTCTGGATAGATCCCAGTAAAGCCGAGGCACTGTGGGACCAGCTGTTCGACAAAGGCCGAGACTATTTGATTAAACCGATGGGGTCTGACGCCCTGCATTTGGCGCGGGTAGAGGCGGGCTTCTTACAAGCAAAAGTGGACTTTGTCCCGGCCGAAATTGCAGTGCGACCGGGTCGTACGCGAACCCCACTTGAAATGGGCCTTGCCTGGCAGGTGGACTTCAGTAAGCCCCTGTTCAACGGGCGCCAAGCACTTTTAAAGCAAGAGAGCGAAGGGCTTCGCTACCGGTTTGTGCTTTTAGACGTGGAGGGAAATAAGCCCGCGGAGCACTCGTTTATTTTGAAGAACGGCAAGCAGGTCGGAATCGTAACGTCCGCCGCGTGGTGCCCAACAGCCAAGTCAAATTTGGCGTTTGCGCAGGTGGAGATGCCCCACGGAGCGGTTGGCGATACGCTTGTTGCAGAAATCTACTACCAGCGTGAACTCCAGTGGACACGGCTCATGGCGCCCTGCAAGGTCATTGATGGCCCGCTGTTTAACCCGCCTCGTAAGCGTCAAACGCCAGCGCCTGCGCACTGAGTCCATGCATTTAATTGCTACACAAGTTGACGACTCGCTGGAGCGCATGCGCGACAAGTTAGCTGCTGAGCGTGCACGCCCAAACCATGCGATGGACGCCTACTTTTACCGATCGCACTTGGTGTACGAGCGTGAGCTCGATCACCTGGTATTTAAAAGCTGGCTTTACGCACTTCATGTCAGGGAAATTCCCAACAACGGCGATTATCAGCTCATTACTATTGGTGAGGACTCAATCGTCGTTGTGCGTGGCGATGACGGTGACGTTCGGGCAATGCACAACGTCTGCCGGCACCGCGGCGCACAGGTTTGCGAGGCGACTACTGGGAACAAGCGTACCTTTGTCTGCCCTTACCACGGGTGGGTGTACAACTTAGACGGCAGTTTAAAAGCCGCGCGTGAAACCCACGTCATGCCCGACTTTGACCCCCAAGACCACGGACTCAAACCCGTTCGCTGTGTCGAATACATGGGGCTTGTGTTCATTAACTGTGACCTAAATGCTGCGGACTTTCTGGGTCCGCTTGAGCATATTCGTGAGCCGCTGGGCGCCTATGATTTGGCCAACGCCAAGGTGGCTCACCGACAGACCTATACCATTGACGCAAACTGGAAGCTGGTCCTGGAGAACTACCTCGAGTGCTACCACTGTGCGACTTCACACCGTGAGTACGCCAAGCTTCACACCTTCAAAGACCTTCATGAGAACGTCGCGCCCATGGTTGAGGCTATGCTGGAGCAGTCGGACCGCGTAACCGGTGTGTCGGGTATGTCAAAGCAATATACGAGGATTTATCAAGACGCCGAGGGCTTTGGTGCTTGTGTTCACACCATGCGGTACGGACTGTTTGAGGGGAATGTAACCGGCAGTAAGGGCGGACAACCCGTCGCACCCCTCATGGGTAACATTAAAGCCTACGACGGGGGGGCGGGTGACTACCAGATGGGCCCGCTGACGTTCATGCTGAATTATCCGGACCACTGTGTGCTGTATCGCTTTCTGCCAAAGTCCCTAACAGAGACCGACGTAGAGCTGGTTTGGTTCGTACGTGGCGATGCCGTCGAGGGCGTCGATTACCAACGTGAGGATCTTATCTGGCTCTGGGATCACACTACGAAGGAAGATGAATACATCATTCTTCGCAATAACGCCGGCGTGAACTCAAGGTTCTTCGAGCCCGGTCCTTACCATCCTGAGTTTGAAGCGACGCTTCAAAAGTTCGTGGGTTGGTATCTTCACACCCTAGAGCGCGTAACGGGCTAACAGCGGCCTAGCCGTTAGGAGGTGGCCCGCCGATCGGAGGTCACGGTCACTCTGTTCATACAGCGATAACCGGGCAGATAATCGGCCAGCGCGTAGTGCTGAGTGACCCGGTTGTCCCAAATGGCGACTGAATGATCTCGCCAGCGAAAGCGCACTTGGTGCTCGGGTTGGTCAATGTGCGAATAAAGGTATTGCAGTAAACGGTCACTTTCGGCTTTGAGCAAGCCCACAATGTGTTGGGTGAAGGAGCGATTCACATTGATGTATTTGGCGCCGGTCACTGGATGCGTATCAACGACAGGGTGTACCCAAGCACCATTATTGCGAACACCCTCGTTCATGGCGTTTATGTTTGAGTCTGCACCCAGGTAGTCGTTTCTAAAGCAACCAATATCGTGTACGGCTTCAAGGGTCTCAAGCATCGTGCGGAGGTGCGGTGTTAGCCTGTCATACGCCAAGGCCATGTTCGCCCACAAGGTGTCACCGCCGGTCTCAGGAACCTTTTTGGCATAAAGAATCGACATGAAGGGCGGTGATTCACGGAAGGTCAGATCCTTGTGCCAGTCGTTGGTGTCGGGTGGGTGGTCTGCGTCGTTTTCGAGCACGGTAATCGCCGGAATCACCGGATGATTTTGGTAGATAGGATGCGGCACATCGATCTCGCCAAAGTGCCCTGCGAGCGTAATGTGCTGCTCCGGAGTCATCGTTTGATTTCGAAAAAAGACGACTTGGTGTGCCATCAGTGCGTCATAGACCGCTTGCGCGTCTTGGGGTGTGATATTCCCAAGATCAATATCGATCTCGGCGCCCAAGGCGGGCGTGAGTAGTTCAATGTTCACCTTAATGCCCTCACTTTTGTGCTGATTTTTGCTAAGTGCCGACCGTCGGTCTGGATCATGAGAATAGACGTGTAGGCCTTAGATGCGCAAGAACGATTGACCCTGTTTAAAGGGCCACCGCACCTTCACGGGGCCGGGGCTGAAACGGCCTGTCTACTCGGATGAACAGCCAGAGGACAGCACCTAAGAATGCCACCAATGTCCCTGTACTGAGTGCGGCTACCCACCCTATTTTTAAGGCCAAGAACGGCATGAGCGGACCGACGATAATGCCGGAGACGCTCCCGCCGGTGTTCATCAGTCCGCAGGCGGGTGCGGAATAAGGGCCTGCCAGGTGAATTTGCGCTGACCAGAAGGAGCCTTCGGCAAACTGAGTGAAGGCGTAACACAGAGACAGTAATGCGACAGCGACATAAGGCGAGGGCGAGTAAAGCCCTAGGTAGAGGAAGAGACCTGTTCCAATGAGACCGGTCATGGCGGGAATGCGGCAACCCAAATTGGGACCGAGTCGGCCACACAGGGTGTCACAGACCCAGCCACCCATTGTCGCTGCAACAGCACCTAACAGCCACGGCGCCGCGGCCAGCATGCCGGACTCGATAATGCTAAAGCCCAAGACGTTCACAAGGTAGTGGAAGAACCAAGTGGCGAACGAGTAGAACACAAAATTATGCGTGAAGTAGGCAGCGGCGAGCAGAAGTGTTTCGCGGTGTCCGAGTAGTTGGCGCCATGCACCGTAGCCCACATCTTGGGTCAGATTTGTGCGATTTGCTTCGATGGTCGCGAGTTCTTCAGCACCCATCGACGGGTGTTCTCGGGGACTGTTGCGGGCGTACCACCACCACACGCTGAAAAACAAAAAGCCGATGGGTACAAAAACGAGGAATGAAGCGCGCCACCCCCACTGCAAGATGACCACCGTAAAAATAGGTGCCGCCAGAGCCGCACCGAGTGAAAGGCCGGTACTTGAGACTGCGTTGGGTAGCGCCCATTGCCCTACAGGGAACCAGCGCTCCACAGACGCCGCTTGCACCGGGTAAATAGGCGCGTGTGCAGCACCCATGGCAACTCTGATCGCAATGAGCAGCGCAACGGTGCCAGCAATCGACGTCTCAAGGCGACCCGGCAAGAGGGCAAAGAGCAGACAGGTCAGAATCCAAACTGTGCCGGCAACAAGGAGCGTCAGGCGCGGACCAAAGCGCTTGCCTAAAATGCCGCCGGGAATTTGGAAGACGAGGTATCCCCAAAAAAAGGCGCCGTAGATCCAACCCATTTGAAGCTCGCTAATCACGAGCTCCTTCATCATGAACTCGCCGGCGACCGGAAAGTGCTGCCTTAACAGGTATGACAGAAAGCTCAGAATGAAGATGACTGAGAAGAAACGCCATCGCACGGGAATCCCTGAAGCGCTCATTTGACAGACTCACAACCGTTGCTCGAGTACCCAGCATAAGGCCGTTTTCAAGTGACAACCAGCAGGTTGGTTAGTTCGAAGGACTAAGCAGTCGTGGTGTACGCAGGTTGTTGGCTTGGCTCGTCGCTCAACGCCGCGAAGTCGGCGGGAGGCAGTTGATCCTCTTCGGCAATGTCACCCGCGCGCGGATCTTGCTGTAAAGCCGCGGGCGCGGTGGCGGAAGTTGCGGCGACAAAGCTACTTTGCTCGTCAATGGTTACCGCCGTAAGGCCTCTTGGCTGGAAGGCGATGAACGCCGCGAAGACGGTGCTGGTTAGCGCGATCAAGGTAAACAAAATATCAGCCTCTGCCGCTCGGATTGCCCAACCGAACACAAAAGAACCGATGGCTGCTCCCACCGCGTTCAGCAATAAAACTGAGGATCCCAGCATCACGAACTCGTCACGCGGAGAGTTATCCGCGGCTTTAGCCAGCGACACGGCGTAAAGCGAATTGCTCGCGGCACCAAATGCGGCGGCGCCTATGAGCAGTGAGGTGGTGCTGACCGCGGTTGAAAGATAGAAGGCGGACACGCTCGTCATTGCGCATAAAAATGCTAAGACGTGACGCCGGTCGATCCGATCAGAGGCAATGCCAATTGGATACTGGACTAGAGCGCCGCCTAAAATACTGACGGCGACGAAGGTGGGTGCAAAGTCTGCGTTGCCGGTGACGCTGACGACGTGAACTGCACCCAGTGTCCAAAACGTGCCGATAATTAAACCTGAGCCCAACGCCCCTGCAAAGGCGGTGTGGGAACGTCGGTAGAGCTTTGAAAAGTCAATGCGTGTGGCGGGAACAGGGGCGGGTGCCAGTGAACTCGTCAGACTGACTGGGATAATGGCGCACCCAATGAGAATTGAGATAACGGCAAAGACCTGGGTTGCTTGACCGTAGGTCAGCCCTAAGATGCCTTGTCCCAGCGCCATTGCACCCAAGACAATGACGGTATAAATGCTCAGCACACGTCCGTGAGAGCGTGCATCCGCTTGATCTGAGATCCAGCTTTCGACCACTGTGTAGGCGCCGCACATAACGGCACCGAGTACAAAGCGAATAAAAATCCAGACCCCGCCGTTATCGGTCATGGGGAGCACTTGGAAACAACACAGGAACACGGCCATCAAGGTGGTAAAGCTTCGAATGTGCCCAACCTTCGCGATGATGTGTGGCGTCACCATGGCGCCTGAAATAAAGCCAGCAAAATACGCCGATCCGGAGAACCCGATCACTGTCTGAGACAGACCAATATCGCTGGCCATGAGCGGCAAAAAGGTCATGTGTATGCCGTGACCCGTCAGCAGAAACGCTGTGGTCAAAAGCAGAGAGAAAACGGATCGGACGCAGCTCATGTTCGCGCAGCCAAGGTGAATTTCGGACGGAGCATTGTCGATATTTTTTAAGGCCACGCAAGTGTTGAAATAAGTGAATTTTGCGCTCTTTCGATCCTGTGAATTTTCACTCCCTTTGAGTGCAAATCAATTTACCGAAGAGACTGTCTTAAGGTCGTATCGCAGCCGCGCCGTAGCAGGGTTGTGACACGGTTTTTTCCATGGGTCAGTAGCACTTGCGCGCCCGCTTCGTGTCCCTAGGCGAGGCTGTGAAAATCTAAGGAATACCTGTCTGTGCGACATGTCTGGACATGCGCGGGGTCGTGTTGCTGTTCGTCGTCCCAATGATTCCCATCACGACGGAGTTGGGCTGGGCTGAGGTACTTCTGGCCCTGTTTATTTGGGTCGTAATGAATATTGCAAAACGCGGGTTAAAAATATTTTACGAAAAAGGGCTGTTGCATTAGTTTTGAGTCTGTCAGACCGTCTAACGTTGGCGTTGATAACAACTAATAATAACGACGATCACACGATCCAGTGTGACGACAGTCGCCGCAGGAGGCGATCACTCATGAATAAGTCAGTGTCAGAGGCGCGTGCGCCCGACTTTTACGACTACGAGGCTAATCCGCTGTCCTGCGCTGCCTGCGAAGGCGAGTTTGTTCACCTTCGCTGGCCCGACGACACGACACTTGCCTGTCACCGCTATTGGCTAAAAGAAAACGCAGTGGGTCAGGGGGGCATAGATCTTGCCACCCGCGAGGGCTTGTTAGATCCCGCGCACCTGACCGATGACATGGTCGTGTCCTCGGCGGTTGTTGACGATGCAGGAGACTTAATTGTCGAGTGGGCGGATGACAGTCAGCGATCGATTTACCATGCGGGCTGGTTACGTCATGTTGCTGACAATCAACATCAACCCTCGAGCTGGCTACCTCCCGCTCAGTCTTGGACCACGGCCTCAATTGGTGAGGTGCCTAGGGTGGACGGACGCGCGGCACTGACGAGCGATGAGACTATTTTGTCGTTGCTTAACAATCTGCTGAGCTATGGCGTCTGTGTCCTAGAAAACTCACCCACCCATGAGCGCTATTTACTGGAGTTGGCTGAACGCATTGGGCCCGTTCGTGACAGTAATTTCGGGCTGCTCTGGGATGTTCTTGCCGATGTTGAGTTTGCGGGGGACGCCAAGACAAATTCGACTGCGAATACGGGGCTTAGGTTAGGACCGCACTCAGACCTTCCGACGCGCGAAATTCCGCCGGGCTTTCAGTTTCTCCACTGTTTGGTCAACGAGGCCGACGGCGGCGAGTCAACCTTGACCGATGGCGCGGCACTCGTCGAAGCACTGGAGCGTGACCATCCTGAAGCGTTCGAGCTTCTCTACACGCGCCATTGGATATTTTTTAACCGAGGGCCGGGTATCGATCACCGATGGTCGGCGCCGATCATTGATTACTTGCCGGGATGCGACATGCCCACGCTGCGCGCGTTCTATCCCGTACGGGCCTTCCCTGCAATGGCGACAGAAGACATCCCGCGTGCCTACGATGCGCTGCGCCTGTTTCATCGTTTAGCCGACAAACCAGAGTTTGAACTGAAGTTTCGGCTGACCGCAGGCGACATCATGTGTTTTGATAACCGTCGAATACTGCACGGGCGTGATGCGTTCACCGGCTCCGGTAAGCGACACTTGCAGGGTGTTTATATTGATCGCGATGAGATTATGTCGCGAAGCCGTGCGCTTAACAGAGTGGCCGGGTTACACGCACAATAACTAAAAGCAAACAGGGGATGTGCCCATGCCATTAGCCATGCGCAAGAAGATTTTCATTACAGCGGCCCTCACCGGTTCGGGCAGTACGCAGGACCGGAGTGACAAAGTGCCTCGCAGTCCTGAGCAAATCGCCAACGCCGCAATCGATGCGGCAAAGGCCGGTGCAGCGGTGGTTCATTGTCACGTGCGAGACCCCGAGACGGGTGCGCCTGTTCGCGATGTTCCTCTTTATCGAGAAGTTGTAGAGTGCATACGGGCCAGTGATACCGACGTCGTAATTAATTTGACGGCCGGTATGGGTGGTGACTTAGTCTTTGGCCCGCCCGATGCGCCGCTCCCGTTGCAAGCCGCCGGAACGGACATGGTGTCCGGTGAAGAGCGAGTGGCTCACCTGCAAGCGTGTCGTCCTGAAATTGCGACGCTTGACTGCGGCACCATGAACTTTGCCGAGGCCGACTATGTCATGACCAATACCCCTGGGATGCTGCGAGACATGGCGCAGCGCATGACCGACTTGGGGATTCAGATTGAAATAGAGGCGTTCGATACCGGCCATTTGTGGTTTGCTAAGCAGTTGGTGCATGAGGGGATTATTAAAGATCCGGTCATGGTGCAACTGTGCATGGGGGTTCCTTGGGGCGCCCCGGATGACATGAATACCTTTATGGCGATGGTCAATAACGTCCCGAGCGACTGGGTGCATTCCGCCTTCAGCATTGGTAAACACCAAATGGCTTTTGTTGCAGCGGCGGTGTTGTCTGGCGGTAATGTCCGCGTGGGCTTGGAAGATAATCTGTGGCTCGAGCGCGGCCGTCTTGCAAGTAACGCGGAGCTTGTGGAGAAAGCCGCGGGCATTGTCACAGCGATGGGTGTGGAGATTATGACGCCGGCCGAGGTTCGCGCTGAGCTGGGCCTTGTTAAGCGAGACCCTGTTTAATGCCGACAGCGGCGATTGTTGGTGGTGGTGTCATTGGCTCAGGCTGGGCGGCACGATTTTTATTAAACGGTTGGGATGTTCGCTTTTTTGACCCAAGTGCTGACGCGGAGCGAGTGTTACGAGCGGTGATTGACCGTGGTCGTGAGGCCATGCCGGCGCTGAGTGACCGGATGCCAAGTGAAGGGACGCTTCACATTGCGCAGTCAACCGCGGAGGCCGTGTTGGGCGCCAGTTACATTCAGGAGTCGACGCCCGAACGCATTGAGGTCAAGCAGGCGGTACTTCGGTCTATTCAGGAAGCCTGCGATGCCGACGCCATTGTGGCGTCATCGACCTCTGGTTTTATGCCCTCAGAGCTTCAGGAAGGCGCGCTGAGGCCAGAGCAAATAATTGTCTCGCATCCCTACAACCCTGTTTATTTACTGCCGCTCGTTGAAGTGGTTGCATCGCCCAAGGTGCCTGCTGACCTGATTCGGCGCGCGAGTAATGTTCTGGAGTCGGTGTCGATGAAGCCGATTGTGCTGGGTGCCGAAGTGCCTGCACACGTTGGGGACCGACTGCTTGAAGCGCTGTGGCGCGAGGCCCTTTGGCTGGTCAAAGACGGGGTCGCGACGACGGGGCAGATTGACGACATCATCACGCACAGCTTTGGTCTTCGGTGGGCGCAGAAGGGGCTGTTTGAGACTTACCGCGTCGCGGGCGGCCAAGCGGGCATGAAACACTTTTTGGAGCAGTTCGGACCTTGCTTGGAGTGGCCGTGGACCAAACTGATGGATGTGCCAGATCTTGACGATGCATTGATTGACCAAATTGTCGAGCAGTCCGACGAGCAGGCAGCCGGTCGAACCGTGATGCAGTTGGAGAACGAGCGCGACCGTAACTTGGTGGCACTGCTTAAGGCGCTTCGACAAGAAGATGCGGCAGCGGGCGCCTTTCTTAATGAGGTCAACCGTCGAAAGCGGATTGACTGATGAGCGCGATTGAGCAGCCACTCTGGCAACCCAGTACAGAACGGATTGCCCGCTCGCAACTCGCCCAATTTACCGCGTTTGTGAAAGCGCGTTTTCCTGAGGCTGAGGTTTCCGACTACCAGCAACTGCATCAGTGGTCGATAACGGCGACTGAAGACTTCTGGCGCTCGATTTGGGATTTCTGCGACGTCATTTCGAGCCAATCAAGTGACCGGGTCGTTACCGACCTCGACCGAATGCCGGGTGCCTCGTGGTTTCCTGAGGCGCAGCTGAACTTTGCAGAAAACCTTCTGAGGCGTCGCGGTGACAGCACCGCGATTGTCTCGTTACTGGAAAACGGTACACGCACTGAGATCTCATTTGACGCGCTTTATGCACAGGTGGCCGCGCTCAGTGCTGCGCTTAAGTCGCACGGGGTTGTGGCCGGTGATCGCGTTGCCGGCTTTATGCCGAACGTCACAGAGACGGTGGTTGCGATGTTGGCAGCGACCAGCCTTGGGGCGGTGTGGACCTCTTGCTCACCAGACTTTGGTTTTCAGGGCGTCATGGATCGTTTCGGACAAGTGGAGCCTAAGGTGCTCTTTGCCGCCGACGGTTACTACTACAACGGAAAATTGCACGACTCGCTCGCCAAGGTTCGCCAGCTTGCTGAGGAGATAGAGAGCCTTGAACACGTCGTTGTCGTTGAGCTGATGGCCCTAAAGGCAGATATCTCAGGGATCAAAAAAGCCGTGCACTACCGCCAGTGGCAGGGCGATTTTGCAGACACTGTCGAGATTGAGTTTGCTCAGCTGCCGTTTAACCATCCGCTGTACATTATGTATTCCTCGGGCACCACCGGTGTACCGAAGTGCATTGTGCACAGTGCCGGTGGGACGCTCCTTCAGCACTTGAAAGAGCAGCAGTTGCATTGCGACGTTCAGCCTGAGGACAGACTGTTCTACTTTACGACCTGCGGTTGGATGATGTGGAACTGGTTAGTCTCGGGACTGGCCTCTGGCGCAACACTCATACTCTACGACGGCTCGCCCATGGCGGGCGATGGTCGCGTGCTGTTGGACGCTATTGATCGCGAGCGCATTAGTATTTTTGGCACGAGCGCGAAGTTTATCTCAGGGCTGGAAAAGGCCGGGGTAAAGCCGCTCGAGACGCATGCGCTGTCCAGCTTAAAGACATTGCTTTCAACCGGCTCACCGCTGTCACACGAAAGCTTTGAGTACGTTTACCGCGACGTTAAGCCTGACGTCTTACTCGCCTCTATTGCCGGTGGCACTGACATTATCTCGTGCTTTGTCGGCGGTTGCCCAACGCGTCCGGTGTACACGGGTCAAATTCAATGTCGAGCGCTGGGTATGGCGGTCGAGTTTTGGGACGCGCAAGGTCACGCGCTACCCGAGGGTAAAGGCGAACTCGTCTGCTACAAACCGTTCCCCAGCATGCCCATTGGTTTTTGGAACGACACTGACGGTGCCAAGTATCACAAGGCGTATTTTGCGCAATTTGAAAACGTCTGGTGCCACGGGGACTACGGTGAACTGACGGCTCAGGACGGCGCCATTATTCACGGCCGGTCAGACGCGGTGCTCAACCCGGGTGGTGTGCGTATCGGTACGGCTGAGATTTACCGTCAGGTCGAACGGCTTGATCAAGTCGTGGAAAGCATCGCGATTGGTCAAGAGTGGCAGGATGACGTGCGTGTTGTGCTTTTTGTCGTCCTCCGCGAGGGTCAAGCGCTGAGCGACGACCTGACACACAGTATACGTTCGACCATTCGGCAACACGCCACACCGCGACATGTACCGGCCAAAATCATTCAAGTGTCAGAGATCCCGAGGACCTTGAGCGGCAAGATCGTGGAGCTCGCGGTACGCGAGGTGGTACACGGTCGATCGGTGAATAACAGTGACGCACTGGCAAATCCTGAGGCCCTCGCTAATTTTAAAGACCTTCACGAGCTTGCCCATTAACTAGCAGCGGCAATAGTCTCGGCCTTCTGCGTTTAATCCATCGCAGGTGACAACAGTTGGACCGCCAAAGCACTGCGTCGCATCGCGCGCGATCGAGCTCGGCGAGTCGCGTCTAACTTCAAAGCTTGCCGCATCAGCGCCGGGTACGACGCGGTCTAGCCAGTAGACCTGTGAGCTGTCTTTCGCATAACCACCACTCAATACCTCAAGGCTCGTTCGATCCGTAATCGGTACGCGATTCGCTTCGGCGTAATAGCACTGGGCGTCTTTGGCGCGTGAGCGTGGGATGATTTCAAACGTCGCAAGATCGCACACGTCGAGCCGTTTACTGCCAAGGTAGATGTTGCGTGCGTCGTGTGACCAGCCATTCCCAAGTCGCTCAAACGTGGCGAGCTCGGCGTCTTCTAATCGAGTGCGTCCATAAAAGACCTGTGTTGCATCTGCCGCGTAGCCCCCTGACCAAAGCGTAAAGGTAGTGGGGTCTGCGTGGGTAATGGGTAGGCTCTTTTTAAAAACCTGTGATGCGTCTTTGCCGTGGCTGTTATTGATCGCGATGAAGGTCGTGGGGTCGGCGCCTTCGAGCACCGCCTGGGAATAGCGCTGGGACATGGGGTTCCAGGAGAAATAAACCACCTCGCCATCGACCACTTCGTAATACGCGTAGCGTCCTGAGACAGCTTTCAGCGTGCTGGTACAGCCTAACGTCACAGCGCAAAACGTCATTAATATTATCCGTGTCCAGTGGTTGGCCACAATTCTGTCCTCTCATTGCGCTGAGTCGGATGCACCGACTGTGTTAGCAGAGACTATCGACGTCTTGCATGACAGCCGTGGTATTCGCCTTAGTTAAGTACTAGGCGAGAGCGTCACGCCGGTAGCATTCCCAGTTCCAGGCGCTCTGAGCAATTTCGTCAATGCCCTCGTGTTTCGGACTCCAGCCAAGCTCATCGCGCGCTTTTTGAGCGCTTGCCACGAGTGTTGCAGGGTCGCCTTCCCGGCGCGGACCGACGGTGTGCGGAATCTCTGCACCCACGGCCTTCTCGCAGGCGGCGATGACCTCTTTGACCGAATAGCCGTTGCCATTGCCCAAGTTGTAAGCGCTAAAAACACCACTCTTGCTCATTTTTTCGATTGCGGCGACGTGTGCACTGGCGAGGTCGTCGACGTGAATATAGTCGCGCACACAGGTGCCATCGACAGTGGGGTAGTCATCACCAAAGAGCGTCAGCGGATTGCCCGTTCCTGCAGCGGCGCGCAGCGCGTTGGGTATTAAGTGTGTTTCGGGTTCGTGCCACTCGCCGAGCTTAGACACATTGTTCGCACCGGCCGCATTGAAGTAGCGCAGGCAGGTAGCGCTGAAATCGGCGCTTTGCGTGACAGCCTGCAGCATGTCCTCAACAACCAGTTTGGTTTGGCCGTAGACGTTAATCGGGGCTTTGGGATGCTCTTCATCAATAAGGTCCGAAACAGGATTACCAAAGATGGCGGCCGTTGAGGAA
>OBPT01000061.1_pt1 | contig 30099 bp, 33 predicted proteins | sample 1534671 | NCBI WGS metagenome assembly OBPT01 (sample SAMEA3275494, study PRJEB22092) | marine metagenome | biome: ENVO:00000447 marine biome; feature: ENVO:00002042 Surface water; material: ENVO:00002010 seawater | collected 2014-06-21T11:00:00+00 | depth 1 m | reverse complement strand
TATTTTTAACTAGCTACTCCACCTAACGTTTGTTAGCGTTGCAAAAATCGTGGCGGAGTTGTCTATATCCGTGACAGGCTTGCCTATTAAGCGCGTCAAGCTCGATAAGGCCTTGTCGAGGAGCGCAGTGTTTTAGGTCGTGTGTGGTAGGGGCGAGCGCTCACGCGCATGACGGATCCTGATTTTAGCAACGCCCTTGATACTCGTTAAGGCGCCTGTGAATCGCAACGGATCATTTGGAGCAAATATGTTTAAGCAGCGCAACCTTCTCAGATCGCACAGTATCGCCTGGAGCATCGCCATGGTGGGCGCCTTACTGCCCTCCTTGGCGCACGCGGCGTTTGATCCCGACAAAACGTCCTCGGTAACAGTCAGTGTCGATGGCAACCAAGTAGATCTCGCCTTAACCGTTACCCGGCCTGCAGATGGCGGCGGCTTAGAGACCGTCGGGTTTGAGGCTTTCGGCGGCGGGGATAAAGATGGCGGCGGTGATAACGAGCTCTCCCTGTTGCGTGCGGTGAAAGGTGGCGGCGAAGTGAGACTGCTGGCCCAAGGCGGTGTGATTGAGACGGATTGTGCCGACGGTAGCACCCAGTACTATCAAAGGGCGAGGGTGACGCTGAGTGGCCTCCCCTCTGCCGCTAAAGATGTGTGGGCGTTTTACGACCCAAGAGTCGGCGCAACAGATAATGGTGTCAATCCAAATGTGCAAAGGGGTCAGCCGCACTTCAACGCAAAGAGCGGGTTTGAAGACGCATGGCCTCGCATTGCTGACAGCGGAAACCAAATTAAACTCTGCGACAATACACCTTATGTAGACGGTACCGCGGGGGTCCTCACATTGGGTAGTGGCGGTGATGCAAGAGACACCGCTGGCATGAAAAAAGCAATCGGCCTTAACGTCACCACAGCTCACTTTGACGTGTATGTTCCTATGGAGGGCCGAGCTAACAGCACCACTACCGGCATTACTTTGGCCATGGGCTTTGTCGTTGACGTAGGTCAAAACGGTGCATTGGATGATGCGACAGCTGACGTTGCCTTCGAGGCTTGGGTATCGAGCGAGCCTTGGTGGAATACGCCGCCAGGCCAAGGTGGCAACGAAACCGATGAATTCAATACGTTATTACCGATATGCAATTCGCCCGCGGCCGAGGATCCAGCTTGCCTCATCTCGACCTCTGGCATTTATGATGCCGATGGCACCACCCGCATTGTTGGCGCAAATGACTTTAGTGCCTGGACCACGCAGATTGGCGGTGACGATGAGGTCTTTGACTCCATTATTGATCTTGCGCCGACCGCGTCGCTTGATAGCACAGGCTTTGCCATTCCGACTGAGAGCATTGTCCACATGGCGATCAGCTGGCCAACAGCGGGATCGGTGTTTGGCGGGGACCTCGCGTATGGCGAGGGAGCTGGCAAAATTGATCTACTGAAATTGGCTGCTGATACTCCGGTGAGGGTCAATACTGCCGAGGATAATACCGTCACAAACACGTGGACCAATGTAAGAGACGGTGACAGGGTCGTCACCACACTGATCGGTGAGGCACGGACCACTTCTGCCGCCATATCCAGAGAGACGTGGTGGCCACAGTGCGATGTGGATTTTAATGAGGCGGGCGCTGTCGTTTCCAGTGAATGTGGCGCTGACATGACCAGCAACGTCACCAATGACTACATGGTGTTCTCTAGCGTGCCTGCCAGATTGGCCGTCATCATAGAGGAGCAAGTCGAAGACGTGGCCGGTGGGCTCGTGTCGACCAACGGGCAAGGATTTGCCTTCGGTCGACAGACATTTGCAGAGACCGACCCGGCCTATGAATTCACCTCATCCGGACCTTCTTTCGATTCTGCTGGGGCTAGGCGCAGTGCCGATGGCTTTTACTACGTCTGCCTGCCAGCAACCTACCTAGACAAAGTCCATTCGACAACCGCCTCGGTGGCGGCAGGTTCTTGGGTCGGCACACGAAAGGATGGCACCGCTACAGCGCAGAGTTTACCCGTCACGTTTACTGAAGGCACGTGTGGGCTAAACGATGCTGGCCTTGTGGCATCGGTCGCTAGTTTTGGCTATTCCTCGCCTGTCTTTCAGCTGAAAGCGGCGGCTACAGCCCCCGGAGCGCCCACGATTACTGGGGTCACAGTGGGCGATGGTCAGGCCACGGTGACGTTTACGCCGCCGGCGAGCAACGGCGGGGCCACCATTACCAAATACACAGTGACGGCAAACCCCGGAGGCATCACACAAGACTGTGCTAGTTCGCCTTGCACCGTCACAGGACTGACCAACGGCACTGCGTATACGTTCACAGCAAAGGCTACCAACAGTGCAGGCGGGGGGGACCCTTCAACCGCTAGTGACAGTGTCACACCCGCCCCAGCCGCTGCCGCAACACCGGTGCCGACCTTGCCAGTGGCATTGCTATTACTTCTGTCCTTAGGTCTCTTCTCTCTGGTGCGCCTCAAGGGCGCGCCAAAGCGCTAGTCAGGGGACCGAGCGTTTCCCTCAAAAGGCCGCGCCCAGCGCGGTCTTTTTTTATGCGCGCCACACCTTGCCGAAAGCAAAATCTTTATGCGCGGCCGCTCACAGATGTTCACCATGGCGGTAATACCAAAGACCCCCACTCTTTAAGAAACGGCTCACCTCGTGCAGGCGATGGCCTTTGCCGTCGACTTTATAGCGCGCCACATATTCGACAACGCCACTTAAGTCATGCTCTCCTCCGCCGTCGGTCGCGCGAATACGCAAACCCAGCCACCGGTATTTGTCGTTAAAGCGCACTTTGCTGGGCCGAGTTTCCTCATGCCATGTCGCGAGAAGATAGGCCTGATCACACACGACAAAGGCACAGTATCGGGAGCGCATCAGCTGCTCTGCCGTTTTTGGGCTCTCGTCACCCCTCAGAAATCGTTGGCAACACTGTCCGTAAGAGGCTAAGAGGCCGCAAGGACAAGGAGCGCTACCGTCAATAAGTTGGTCACTAGGCATAGCAGTCAGATTATCATGCAGCTCATCGGCCTGCGTTGCCACATGCCGTGCTCAGCGAGAGGACGTTAGGGCATACCCATAGAATCCGTAGATCAACTGAAAACGCTTACTCTGACCTAACCGTTTTTTTAAGGGTCTACTCACCCGGTGGCTGAAAAGGCGATAACTTAGGATGCACATCGCACCAGTGTGGCGCACTCTGCGCAAAATGCGTGTACTGAGGTCTAAAGTGAGTGGGATCATCAAATGTCATGGCATTGACCGACGCGACCGACACGTCATTGGACTGCACCTTGATCTGAGTGCCGCAGTCGCCACAAAAATGACGCTCAACTGCTCTGCCCGCGGCAGAGCGGGACGTATATTTTTTCAACTCGCCCGACGTTAAACGAAATTGCTCAGGGGAAATGGCATAAGACGCCCAGTAGGCACTGCCCCCCACTGTCTGACAATCGGCGCAATAGCACAGCCCCTGCATCATCGACTCTGCCAGCACTTCATATTTGATGGCTTTACAAAAACACGCGCCTGTCATCACTGCTGACTACTCCCTTCTGAGCGGATTGTATTCCGCTGTTGTCTAAATCAATTGCTTATCAGTCTGGCGAGCAGTGCGCAGTGTTGTCTCTGTTCGCTAAGCAGCTGAGACGGCTACTTCGTATAGAGTGTAAATGAGGACACCGCTACCATCGACAACACCTGCCGCGATGGCTTGTAAGCCATTCATCCAGCTATATTTTTCGTGACTCGTTTGAAACGTGGGTGCGGTCGTGATCAACCCCGCTGCCATATTCGCGCGGCCCGCATACTCGACATAGATATAGGCACCGTCATCGGTTTTGAGTGTGAATCTGACGTCGACACAGCCAACCGTTCCATCGTCGTTAAGCGTGAGCCAATCAGCCGCGTCATTGACTGCCAAACTGGCTTTCACGTGGTCGCAATCGACATCAACCGACAACACGTCGACCACCAGCCGCCGCCCTTTGGGTCCCTGCCCCACATCAACTCGCTCTCCCAGCTGCACCGTGATGGTGCCCATCGGGACTAATTCAGCGGTCGCTTTCATCGGCTACTTCCAGTCATTGTCCAGAGGGTACGTTACTGGCACTGCGGTGCTTTATCAAATGGCAACACGGCCCAACGTCGCGACGACTCACCTCCCTCATTGCACAGGCGCAACGCGCTAAATAATGATGAACAACTAACACATCGCGCGAGATAATTAAGGGCATCGCAAGTATCGGCAAGAATCAGTGGTTGAGCTGCCGTACTGGCTGCATCCAAAAACTGATGGCCGCGCCCAGCAAAATAAAACCGCTACCGATGAGTGTGGTCATGGTGGGGGTTTCAGCAAAAAAGCACCAGCCTAATGCGCCCGCAAAAAGAATTTGTATGTAGCTAAGGCTGGTTGCGCGACTGGCTGAATCCCACTGCATTGCTTTGGTCAGAGCCACTTGGCCAAGCTGAGTAAAACAGCCAATGCCCGCTAAGATCAGCCAGCCAGTAGCCGTTGGCCAAATGAAATCTCCTGCGCCCAACATTAGGGTACCGGGGATACAAACAAGCGGAAAATACAACACGATCACACTGGGATGCTCGGTGGCGATCAGCTTTCGCACCAGTGTATAGGCCACGCCACTCCCAAAAGCGCCCCCTAGACCCGCCAGTAAGGCTAAGTGAGAGCCATCCAATGACGCAGTGCTGGCCCAGTAAGGAGACACCATATATCCCAACCCGATAAGACTGAGCAGCACACAGCAGAGCGTCGCAGCAGACGGGCGCTCCCATAAAAAGAGAAAGGCGAGCAGTGCCGTGAATACTGGATGGAGATATTGCAACACGGTGGCTTGCGCGAGGGGCAAATGCATCAACGCATAAAACACCCCCATCAACGCCAAAAACCCCGACAGCCCCCTGGCTAACAACAATCCGCGCCGATGACCCAATGGATTCACCCCGACACGCCTCAAATCCCATAACGACAGCACAACAGAGACCAGCGCTCGCACGAAAATAATTTGCAACAGAGGGATAGCCATTTCACCGGCTAATTTGACTAATGATCCCATCAGCGCAAAGGCCAATGCACTGATCACCATATAACGAGGGCCCGGATTCATCATGCGAGGTCGGTCATGGTAAGAGGTTATCTATGATTAGCGGCATCGCACGTCACTTTGGTGTGGCAGATCACTCTGCATCAATGGTTGTTCATTAAGGGCCACATCACTGACGTAGCACCTTGTTCTTTTTATACCCAACGGTAGCGATCTTATTGCAGATCACATAGGGTGGCGCTTCCACTATTGCCAATGCCAGCGCGCTCAACTATCGCAGTAATGACCACCATAGTCTGCGCGGATAACACGTTTATGACCCATCAAGACAAACTGAACACCAGTATTGATCACCTCATCATTGTCGTGCCCGACCTGCACGCGGCGACTGAGCAGTATGCGCTCTTGCTGGGGCGATCGCCCAGCTGGCAGGGATCGCATCCCGACTACGGCACTGCCAATACGTTGTTCCAACTCGACAATATCTATCTCGAATTACTCGCGGTTAAAGGGAGTGGGCCGGCAGCCGACATTGTACAGGCGCGATTGGATGAGCGCGGTTCGAGTTTGGGCGGGCTCGTCTTTGGTACGCAAGACGCGAGCGCTTTTATAGAGCGGGCACGCTCGTTCGACCTCATGGCATCAGACCCCGTACCCGGACAGGGCATTGATGACAACACCGGAGCGCTGCGTCACTGGCGGAATATCTTTTGGGATAATCAGGCCGCGCGTGGCATCTTCTCGTTTTGTATTGAACACAGCGAGACGTCTTCTTTGCCGATATCAGCGGTGGTGGCTGAATCACCCATTACCGCTGTCGATCATGTCGTGGTCAGAACGCGCAGTGCAGCGGCGGCCAAACGATTTTATGGCGAACAGATTGGTATTCGGCTAGCACTAGAGCAGGCGGTACCTGAATGGGGCGGGACACAGCTTTTTTTCAGAGCAAGTTCCATGAGTATTGAGATTATCGCCTCTGACAAAGCGCCGGATCATGACGAGATGTGGGGGCTCGCGCTCAAAACAGCCGACCTTGAGGCCACGCAAAAACGGTTACTTTCTGCGGGTATCGACGTGACGGATGTCAAAGCGGGTCGCAAACCCGGCACCCGAGTGTGCACCGTGAAATCGCATACTTTGGCGATTCCCACACTGCTTATTGAGCACCCCGTCAACGCTCAGTAGGTATGCGCTGAGACTGCAGCCGCCGATCATCGGATCGGCCCTGCTTAATGGCTACCCTCACAGCCCGCTAGCAGTTCCTGTAATGACCTTTTGGGATGGCCTTTTGCGAAAGCTTTTTGCGATGGCTTTTTGCGATGGCTTTTGCGATGGCTTTTTCGATGACCTCGGCGGCGGGTAACCAATCAGCAACACCGTCTGCGTGGACAGCGATCGTTACTGAGCCTACCAAACTGACCACCTTACTCAGGCTTAACCGTACCACCAGCAGAACCTTGCTCGCGGCCGCGCCATTTCGCACAGCCCAATGACGATAGGGCGCTGGTAACAGCGCACTCTTTACGACTCTGAGCAAAAGGGTCGCACCGAGCGGCAACAGCACGGCGTTGGTGGCTTACGCAGACACCATCAACGCCTCCAGACCCAGCGCGATGTTCACTTATTACCGAGTACATTGCCGGGTAAATTGCCGGGTAAATTGCCGCGTGTCATACCCGTTTGTCCAACCCGTTGGTCGTAACCGCTTTGTCCTCATCCGCAATGAAAAGTAACCCGTTAACGCGGAACACATTGGAGTCTCTCTATGGTTGCGATTCTAGGATGCGCTCTGGCTGACCCACATCATGTACCCGGAAAATCAGTAACGACGCGCCGTCCTCTGCGGTTTTACCGCTGTGCACGATCCCTCTCGAAATCTTGCGCACCTCGCCCACCTCGCTCTGGATATCTGATTGACCTCTTTGCATTAATACGATGGTCCCTGAGAGCACATAAAATATCTCAGCGCCTGGGTGGGAATGCCAGGGCAGTTGCGTATTGGGGGGGATATCCACCTCGCTCACAATGACCTCCTTATCGACTAACCCAATGAGCGACTCACGTAACAACGTGTCAGACCGCGGGCGCTCAGACGATAAGGACTCGCCGGTCAGAACACTGGTCAGTAACACGCCTACCGTTATCAGCAAAAACCATCGTCGTAGTTCGATCGTCACTCATCACCCCCTTAACCATCAGATTGATCAATACCTTCGGTTTCATTCTGCGCCATCCCGGCCCCGTGCGTCTCATTTGTCTCATCCCTTACTCTGAAACGGCCCGCCGCTAGCATGCTGCCCAGACAGCTGCCCATGCGCTCAATAGAGTCAGCACGTAGCTCAATTCGCAGGTGCCCCGTGCGCTCACTACTGTCAGGTGGTACTTAGCCCGCGCTGAGTCAAATACGCTCACAACGCTTGACCTGACGCATCACTCCAGTCCGCGGCCCCTGTCCCTCCACGAGGTGATCGTTACCTTAATCTCATGTACGGTATGGCCTTAGATCGCATCCACTGAGGATCGCACCAACAACGAGTTCGTTTCTAAGGCATCGATATGACACCGCAAGAAATCAAAACGCTACGAGACCTCATGGAGTATGAGGCGCAGAGAACGGCCCCGCCAGAGGGCTTTCCGCAGCTGCCTGATATTCCCGCGGGTCGCTACACGGACGAGCATTTTTTTGCTTTAGAGCAGGCAGAGATTTTTAAGAAATCCTGGCTGTTTGCAGCCCACCTCGATGAGCTACCCGAACCCGGTTGCTTCATTAAGTGGGAGCAGGCCGGAGAGCCGGTCGTGATTGTCCATGCCGAGAACGGCGACGTGAACGCGTTTTATAATGTGTGCTCGCATCGCGGTGCACCCGTTGTGATGGATGCCAAAGGCAAGCGACTCAGGCTTACCTGTAAATATCATGGCTGGAGCTATTCGCTAGACGGTGAGCTGCAAGCGATTAAGGATCCTGAAGACTTTAGTGACTTTGACATGAGCTGTCGGAGCCTATCGGGCATTCGCTGCGAACGATTCGGTAAGTTCATCTTTGTTAATTTTGATCCTGAGGCCATTAGCCTGCTCGATTGGCTCGGACCTATCGCCCATGAATGGCAAGAGTTTCAGTTTGATCAATGTCGTTTGTCTGCGCGACACAGCTTTGATCTCGACTGTAACTGGAAGGTTGCGATGGAAGCGAATACCGAGGTGTACCACGTCCCTAATATCCATCCCACCACGGTCGCGCCGCTGCTGGATCACCGACGCAACGTCAATACGCTATACCCACATGGACATGGTCGCATGGTCGCGCCGCCACCCCGTTTGAACGATTCTGAGGACGCGGCATCAATACGCGATGTGGGGGCGCGGGCAGAAATCGCCACGGTTGGCGAGATTGCCCGCACTTGTATCCAGTCCTATGGCGTTTTTCCTAATTGGGTATCGCAACTCACCGAATTTGTGCTCGGGCCCCTGCTCTTCTGGCCCAATGGGGTCAATAAATGCCGCATCGAATGCTGGACGATTGCGCCGGATTGGGGCGACGGAGAGGGCCCCGATTACTGGACCGTGAATCGTGGAGAGTCACTGTGCAAAATCTTGCTGGAGGACACAGTATTTGGCGCCGAGATCCAAAAATCGATGGAGTCTCCGGGGTTTAAAGGCGTGCCGTTGAGCTATCAGGAAGCCCGAATTTATCATTGGAACCAACAGGCCGATCGGATGATTGGGCTCGACAACATTCCGCCGGAACTCGCCGTTCAACAGGTGATTAACGACGAGTGGGTTTACCCCAACGATCCACGCGTAGCGCAAATGAAAAATTAATCCATCAGCGAGAGTGCTGGCGCCCGACTGCGCTGGCATCGCTTATTCGCAGAAAACGCACGAAAGCTGGAAAAGAGGCGATGTGCTAGCCTAACAAATTGTTTATCAGACTTTCCTCGAACACTATGTTTTTTCAGCCGCTTCGTTTATTTCACTCCGCCTTTATGAGTGCGCTGATTTTATTTATTTATCTTTGGCTGTTTTATCAATCAGCCAATACGCCGCTCCGCGATGCCAGTGTTGCTGCGCTGCTGCCGACAGCCGCATCGAGTTTTACGATGGTGGCCCTCTACGCCCTGTCGGTCACCGCCCTACTGTCGCTTCTCAACACAGTGTTTCGTGACGCTAAGGTGGCCGGGTGGTTCGCAAGGCTCATCACAGCGCCCCTCCTTTTTATCACAGCACTGCTGATCATCGAAAATTGGTGCTACTCCCTCTTTGGGTGGGGCCTCAAATCAGGTGACAGCGGCTGGATGAAAGTTCTCTTCCTCACGGTTTCGGTTTTCATCACCTACCACGGCCTCAGTGCAATCAATACGGCGGCAGAGTGGCTTGCTCAACGCGGCGCGGGGCCCGCAGTCGGCATCGGCATACTGAGTTTTGCCGCAGGGCTCTTTACCGTGTCCTCAGGCGCTTCGATGCAGCAAGCGCCCTTGGTCGTGACCCGGGACCCGCTCCCCAATATTCTGATGATTTCCTCTGATGGCGTGAGTGCTGATTTGATGTCGCTTTATGGGTATCAAGAGGCCTCCACCCCTTTCTTAACCTCGTTAGCTGACGAGCTGATGGTATTTGACGCGGCCTATACGAATAATGCCAATACCACCGGCTCTATCACCGCCACATTGAATGGGATATCACCCGCCACAACCCAAGTCATTTACCCACCCGATTTTTTGGCGGATCAATTCGCGACACGACATTTACCCCGATTATTAGGTGCGCTCGGCTACTACCGATCACAATGGTCCGTACCGCACTACGCCAGCGCGCCTTCACAGGGCATGACCCACGCGTTTGACCGCATCAATGGTGTAGACCAGCACGTCGCGCTGCCTCTTTTGAGCTCCCTGCCGCTGACCAATCTATCGCATTGGCTTCTCAGTAAAGCGGTCGCGGACGCTACCGGCGTACTGCTCGATGCGCTATGGATTGAAGAAATGGCCAATCCTTATTCTCAGGTGGCAAATGACGAGGCTGCTAGCTTACCAAACGATCTATCTGACCAAGAACGATTAGCCGGATTGAACGAGGATATCGATATCGCGCTAGCGCAAGGCAAACCGCTGTTCGCTCAGGTCCACTTAATGGATACCCATGGCCTCAAATTTTTCCCGTCCAAACGGCAATTCTCGGCGGGAATGGAGCAAACCGCGTTTTGGATGACCCCTTTCTATCTCGATTCACTGCTCGAATTTGACCAACGGCTTAGCGGCATTTACGCCAATTTAAAACAAAGAGGAATACTCGACGAGACGCTCATCGTGATGTTTTCGGATCACGCGCAAAAGTGGAAAACGCATCTCAGAGTGCCCTTGTTGATCCGAACCCCTCAGGCTAGCAATACCGGGCGATTCAGCACCAATGTTCAACTGCTGGATATTGCGCCAACCGTTGTGGAGTGGTTAGGTGCCACCCCACCCGACTGGATGCAGGGCGAAAGCCTATTGCACCCCGCCGCTATTGCTCCAGACAGGATGTTAGTCGTCAGTGGTTTCGATGCTGCCATCAGTTCGTCGAAAGATGGCGCAGGTTGGCAGCGGGCAGAAACAACCGGCCGGCCCTTCAGGGAGCGGAACGAGTTTCGCATGATTCACTGCAACGCCAGCGCTGAGGCGCTGTTCCCCGAGTTAGAGCTGGTTTTTACACCCCTTCCGGCCAACCCGACGCCGAGTCGCTGTAACAGTGGCACTCCAGCGCAACGGATCCAAGATGCCCAAGCGCGACTCAATGCGCTACTGCAACACTCAGACTAAACGGCGCCTGCTATCGCCGCAGTGGGTCTGATCACAACGCGTGGTCTTTGGGTTAGCGGCAGTAGTTGGTTTTGCAAGCCTCTCGGCCTAAGCAACGCCGCGACGTCATTTCTGTCACAATAGTGTTATCGTTCTGTCACAATAGTATTTTACCTGTAGGGGTACCGCATGCCGCGACTACTGGCCATTGTTTTTGCCTTTTCTTGCGCCACCCTCGTGTCAGGTAAGGCCTTTGCCTATCTAGACCCTGGCACCGGTAGCATGATCCTCCAAGGTGTGATCGCCGGCGTAGCACTCGCCTGGTTCACCATCAAAATATACTGGTACAAGCTCACGTCGTTGTTTGGCAAAAAGCCGCCCGAAAGCCTGCTCGATGATGACGTGAATACTGATGGTGAGGCCTAGCCCATGCCGGTCATTGCGACGAGTCGGCCACTGATATTCGTTGTTGCGCCCCGTCTATGATGCTGCCTAGACCCTAGCGCAATGAATCGCTTGAGTGCCTCTTTCCGCGATCCGAGCGGCTTTGTGTTCTCCCATGACGGTTTTATTTATCGTCAAGTGAACACACGGTATGCGTCTGAGTACGAACAGCTGATGACGTCGGGCCTTTATGACGCGCTGACTGAAAAGCAGTGGTTGATTCGTCATGAAGCAGTTCAAGACCCTTCCGTTAGTGCCGGACCGGACGCCTACAAGCTACTGCGACCAGAACAGATTCCCTATATTTCCTATCCCTATGAATGGTGCTTTAGCCAACTGAAAGACGCGGCGCTACTCACTCTGAAAATAGCGGCAAAGGCACTGCAGCATGACATGATATTAAAAGATGCCTCTGCCTATAACGTGCAGTTCGTAGGTAGCCGACCGCTCTTTATCGACACCCTCTCTTTTGCGCCCTATGTTGAAGGCGAACCGTGGATTGCCTATCGACAATTTTGTCAGCATTTTTTGGCGCCGCTTGCGCTCATGGCGCATGTTGATGTCAGTGTGGCTAAGTTACTCGTCACACAGATTGATGGCATACCATTACACATCGCCTCTCGCCTCCTGCCGCTAAAAACGCGGCTTAAGTCAGGGCTCTTTAGTCATCTGCACCTGCATGCCAAAACACAACAACGCTTTGCTGACTTTGCTAAAGAAACCACAGCAAATCAGGTGGAAAGCCGCAAACCGCGTATTTCAAAGAAAGCGCTGCGCGCCATTTTAGAAAGCTTGGCAGTGACTATTAACACGCTCCAATGGCGCCCTCCCAAGACCGAATGGGGGGAGTATTATGCGCACACTAATTATTCTTCCGATGCCGCCGACGACAAAGCCAATGTGCTTCGTCAGTTTCTTGGGTCAATAGCATCGCCCTTAAATACGATTCACGATTTAGGCGCTAATACGGGTGTGTATAGCGAAGTCGCCGCCGCACACTGTGTCTATGTAGTGTCACAAGATATCGACCCCATCGCAGTAGAAGCGCAGTACCAAAAACGAAGGGCAACAGGCCCCAACAACATACTGCCATTGCTGCAGGACGTGACTGCCCCCAGCCCCGCGATCGGTTGGCGAAACACTGAGCGTGATGCCTTCACCAAAAGAGCCCATTGCGACGCCGTGCTGGCGCTGGCATTGGTGCATCACTTAGCGATTAGTAATAACACGCCGCTCGCTGACATTGCGGCATTTTTCGCCGATCTGGCACCCTATTTGATCATCGAATTTGTGCCTAAAAGTGATTCGCAAGTCGCACGACTACTGGCGACCCGAGAAGATATTTTTCCTGATTACACAGAATCTGGTTTTGAACGCATTTTTGGGGAGATGTTCGACATTGAGCAAAAGCAAACGCTCTCTGGCAGTGATCGCACGCTGTATCTCATGAAGCGAAGCCTCAACGCTGACAACAGCTGATCAACGTCTTCACCAAGCAGGATGGGCCGTGAGGCGCGCTCGACCGTCAACGCACCGCGGCAAGAACCGGGAGACGGCGCTGTTAGATCCGGCGAGCAGCGATCACCGCTGCTGCAGATCCGGCACCGACGATGGTAGACCAAAGCCGCGTTAGAACCCCCCGACGAGGCCCGGCAAGATCTGCGGCCTCGTCGCGATGGCTGATTTCGTCTTCCTGGCACTGCAGTAGCAACTGCCTGAGAGATTCGTAACGTTCCTGTCCTGCCAGATGGTCTATCTGTTGGCGGTAATGATGATCCACAAAGGTTTCCACGGCTTCTATCGTGGCAAAGACCGCATGCCTGCCAAAAACAGCCGGCAGAGCCCCAGTGAGCCATCCCATTACCCACCAAAGGGGCAGCAATCGAGTCCGCGCAGATGGCGGCACCGTCTCCTCCATTAAGCGCAAATGGTCACGCTCCGTGGCAATATGCCGTGCCGCAAAATCCCGCACCGATTCGTCGCGCGATATCGCCAAGATGCCGCGATAGATCATAACGGCCCCATACTCACCCGCATGATCTGATCGCAACTCTGCCTGCAGCCACCGTGGCATATCATCCAATGAGGGAATAGTCGAAGCGACCTGCGAAGCGGATAGTGCCTGTCCCTCGGACACACCACCCGAGGCCGCGCAGGGCTGTACCGTCGCTGAATCCGTGCTGTTGGGTAGTACTGAGGACATGGGGATCGACTTGATTCAAGGGGGGCGAACGATAGCGTAAATAGGCCACCATCACAGGTTACCTGTCAGCAGTGCTGATGCGTGATGTGGGAAACGAGCGTTCGCGCTGCGGGGTCGACACTTCCCATGGGAATGCGGCGCATCCCAGTCGGGGCAGCATCCTAGCACTGGCACCCTGCCAGCGAGCGCTATTACTGTGTAACCCTCGGGCCCTGACATAGGAGACTATTCGATGACAGGAGGTCACCCAATACGGCGTCTCGGCCAGTCGACTTGGCGCTTGATGACCTTAGGCCGGCCCCCTATGCTCCAGCAGAGCCGCTCGATCACCTCCCACTGTCGAGGGGGGACCAGAGGCTTACGCCGATGGCTCGTCGTTGATATACAGGGATCGCTGTGGCGCCTTAAAAATACGTTCCATCATGGGCTCAAAGAAAGACAATGCATAGCATTGTGCTTCGGGGTCAAACGCCGGGGCATCATATTTTTCGATGAACTCAAGCGTGCGGGCGTAGTGAGGATGGTCTTGGTACTGATCGCGCATATTGCGATCAAGACCCATGTAGTGAAAAAAGTAATACCCTTGAAAAATGCCGTGATGTTTCACCATCCAGTAATTCGCTTCACTCACATAAGGCTCGAGTAATACCGCCGCCACATCTGCATGATTGGCAGGCCCCAGCGTATCGCCAATATCGTGAAGCAACGCGCACACCACGTACTCTTCATCCTTGCCGTCTTGGTGGGCCAGTGTTGCGGTCTGCAAGCAATGGGTTAAGCGATCGACCGGGAAACCGCCAGAATCACCCTTCAGCAGCAACAGATGATCCTTGATGCGGTGAACCACGGTACTCCGAAACTCAGCAAATTCAGCGCCGATGATTTGCCAATCGTCTTGGGTCCCCTCTTTCATATGGTGAAATTGGGCGCGCTGTGGCAGTGCCTCATTCATGACTTTGCCTCCTTATCGGCTTGTTTCGAGAATACTGTGGCGGCTGTGATGCTGCAAGGAGTCGGTTAACATGGCAACGATTCGATTACCAGCAGGCAGTTGACGGCGGGCTGAACACTGTTTCGTAAATTGTTCATGGATCACGCTATATTTGCCATAGTAAACTGTCGACTGGCAGTATTTTGATGACCCAATTGCCCTAGCAACGGTGGCCTTATGGTCGCTAATCGGACAGATAATGAGTGTGGCATTTCATACTCGATACACCCATCAAGGATTGATGAAAAGGATAGAAAAATGAAGAACGTTATTGTTACGCTCAGTATTCTCGCCACGCTCCTCACCGTCGGCTGCGCTTCAACATCAGAAACGGTCCCGACGACGACACCGGACGGCCTTGAGCTCGTGCGAAGCGAAAAACACAGCGCAGTGTATATCAAGCCCGAAGCCCAACTCGATATTTACAGCGAATTCGCCATCGTGCCTTGCCAGGTGGCGTTTCGGAAAAATTGGCAGCGTGACTACAATTCGTCACACCGAAGTAGTAGCCAGCAGATCAAAGATCGTGATATCGATCGAATCAAACGCGAGCTGGGCGAGGAGTGCACCGCATTCTTCACCGATGCACTCAGCGAGGAGCCCCCTTACAATTTAGTGGCAGAGTGGCAGGAAGGTCAGGACGTGTTACTGATCCGCCCCAACATCGTCAATCTCAACATCACCAGCCCAGATGTTAGTAGCCCGAGCATGACGCGCTCCTATTCCGCCTCGGCCGGTTCCATGACGTTATATTTGGAGCTTATCGACGCTGAGACTTCTGAGGTGCTTGTGCGCGCTTACGATAGCAAGGCCGATCCCGATTCTTTCGTCAACTACGCGAATAAAATTACCAATCGGCAGGCGGCGGATCGCATGCTTCAGAATTGGGCAACGCGACTTCGCGAAGCGATGGATGCGGTATTGAGGTCGCCTGCCTCTGAGGCATGAAGCACCTGTTAAGAATACTGCTGGGTGGGTTTGTTGTCGCAATTGCCCTCATTTGGGCATTACCACGATGGGCACCCGCCCAAGCAGTGCACTGGATAGCGCCTGATAACCCTGGTTTAACGGGGGTATTCGCCCCCAACCAAAGGTTATCGGCGTTATCACTCATTCCCGTTGGCGCGGCGCCCGAACATGTGGCCTGTGACAACACTGACTCCCTCTATACCAGCCTTGATGGCGGACAAGTGCTCTATCGCCCAGTAGAAGCGGTGGACTGGCAGGTCCTCGGTAACACAGGGGGGCGTCCTCTCGGCCTAAGAAGCGATGAAAACGGCGGGCTGTTCATTGCCGACGCCATTAAAGGCCTGTTACACATGGATGCAACCGGGCAGGTCACAACGATTGCCGATTCCCTGGACGGTCAGGCGCTGAAATTTGTCGATGACCTCGACATCGATGACCGAGGCCGTATCTACTTCTCTGACGCCTCCCAACGCTTCGACTACTCGCAGGTCGCGCTTGATTTCTTTGAGGGGAGCCAAACCGGCCGGCTACTGCGATTTGATCCCGCCACTCAAGACATCGAGATTCTGATCAGTGGTTTATTTTTTGCCAACGGCGTGACACTAGGGCCCAACGGTGACTACGTTCTGGTCAATGAGACCGGGCTGGGACGAGTCCATCGACTATGGCTTAAAGGGGAACGTGCCGGGCAACGCGATATTTTTATCGATCAACTCCCCGGTACACCTGACAACATTCGTTTCGATGGCGAGGAGACATTCTGGATTGCGATGCCCTCACTAAGAGCCAGCCTAGATGACATTGCTCCGTGGCCCAGGTTACGCGCGCTATTGTCTTTCTTACCGATTCATCTTCTTGAGGCGGCCGCTGAACCGGCGAGCTTTATTATCGGTGTCAATTTACAAGGTGAGGTGATCCACAATCTGCAGGATCAAGGGAATGCCTTTCATTACATTACCGGCGTGACTCCCTGTGGTGACTCACTCTATCTCGGTAGCCTGCGCACCGATGCGATTGGTTTGTTGCCCATCCCCTGACAAGGTGCTGCCCATGCAAAACAAAAGCCAAATTGAGTTCTGGAATGGCGACACAGGTCGCAACTGGGTCGCGCATGACGCACTAATGGAAGCAATGCTCCAACCCATTGGCGAGGCGATACTGGACGTATTCCGTTTCGAGCCTAACGCGCGAGCGCTCGACATTGGCTGTGGCTGTGGCCACCCCACACTCAGCCTGGCAGAGCGGATCGGGGCTGGCGGATCCGTCACCGGCGTCGATATCTCTGCGCCCATGCTGGCTGTGGCACATGAGCTCACCGTAACGAGTGCACCCGATCGGGCTCGTGTTGATTTTCTGGAAGTTGACGCACAAGTGCATCCCTTCGAGCTCGCCAGTGTCGAACACGTGTTCTCTCGCTTTGGCGTCATGTTTTTCGAAGACCCCGTCGCCGCTTTTCATAACCTTCATGCTGCCCTGATCGCCTCGGGCACGCTGGCATTTTGCTGCTGGCAATCGCGAACGGTGAACCCCTTTATGACGGTGCCCGCGCAAGCAGCGCTGGAATTGCTACCTCCCCCTCCTGAAATGCCGCCCAACGCACCGGGGCCCTTTGCTTTTGCGGAGCCCGATTATGTTCACTCCATTTTGTCCCAAGCAGGATTCAGCGATATCAGTATCACGCCCTTGCGTCACGCTTTAGTATTTGGCGCTGGGTTGTCACTCACTGAGATCGTGGAGCACCTCGTGAACATTGGCCCCATTGCGCAATTGGTGCGCGACGCGCCGGAGGCCCTACAGCAGCCGGTTCGCGACCGCGTGGCTAACGCGCTTAAGCCGTTTTTCACCGACCGCGGCGGTATCAACCTGGAAGGCCAATTTTGGCAGGTCACGGCTAACGCCTGAGCCAGCGGCAGGGTGTTGAACGTGACTGTGCCCGTAACTACCTGCCCTTACGGCGTGACAGCTCGACACCCAGATGCTCGGCGCGCTGCCAATCACTGGGTTTTCAGGTCGCAGGAGAACTCACGCTGCACAGACTCATGGCATAATGCATGTCGGTTTATAGGGCGACGTTTTATTCGCGCTCTTGGTTACCCCCCCTTTTCCCTCACTCATTATCACTTATAGGATCTTCTCATGGATACGCACTCTCTCTTCTCGCTAGCAGGCCGAACTGCTTTGGTCACCGGTGGCTCTCGCGGCATTGGCAAAATGATTGCCACTGGGTTCATTGCTCAAGGTGCCAAGGTTTACATCTCCAGTCGTAAGGCGGATGTTTGCGAGGCAGTCGCCGCTGAATTGGGTCCTAACTGCATTGCAGTGCCAGAAGACATCTCGACCGTAGAAGGCTGTAAGGCCCTCGCCGCCACCATGGCTGACAAAGAAGACGGTATCGATATTCTGGTCAACAATGCCGGCGCTGCCTGGGGCGAGGCGTTTGAAACCTTCCCCGAATCGGCATGGGATAAAGTGATGGATCTCAATGTGAAATCCATTTTTTTCCTGACCCAAGCCTTACATGGCTTACTCAAAGCCGGCGCCTCTGCCGAGCAGCCCGCTAAGGTCATCAATATCGCCTCCATCGATGGCTTACGACTCAACACCTGGGAAACCTACAGCTACCAAACCTCCAAAGCGGCGGTGATTCAACTCACGCGTCGTCTTGCGGCTCGTCTGGTCAAGGATGGCATTTTAGTGACCGGTATTGCCCCTGGGGCTTTTGCATCCGACATGAATAAGGCGGCGCGAGACCTTGGAGACACCGTCGGCAAACACGTGCCTTCAGGTCGCATTGGTAACGACGAGGACATGGCGGGCGTGGCTATTTATTTAGCGGCACGGTCCGGCAACTATGTGGTCGGTGAAACAATCGCCGTTGATGGCGGCATCGTCCATGCGTATCTGACCGATGCCTGGGAGGTGGATCCCTCAGGTCACTGATCTGCCACAACAAATTGCGTTAAAAAGGCGGGCAAACTGCCCGCCTAGATTCACTGCTAAGAATTCGTCGTCGACAACGCAGTATTGACAATAGCCCCGCTCCATCATCGTTTGACCGACACAGCACTCACTCTTTTTCGTAGAGCGACTCCATCATCTGATCGATGGTAAAAGTGGCCGGTCGTTGTCTTGGAGGATACACCTTGAGTGATGCCATAAAACCCTGCAACGCGACTCTCGCGATCGCAATTCGGGGTAAGGCAACCCGCACCCACCAATCGTTATACGTATTCGAGTTTTGATCGGCGCGCTCAAACGGATCACGGCGCAAATGAAATACCTTGGGAATTCTGAGGGTATCAAACTGTTCACGCCATACATCAAATTCCTTGGCCCGCTGCTCAGCAAAAACCACCTTCCAATCGCCCACCCGCATGGCGGTGAGCAAGCCGTCGTCGCTCCAGTAATAAAAAGTGTCACGCGGGCCGTTAGTAGCCTGGCCGGTGAGATACGGCAAAAAATCATACCCGTCGAGATGATTGTGATAATCCCGACCATTGATGGTGGCACCTGCCTTTAATTCCTCGGTAATGGTGGGTCGACCCACTGCTGACAGTAACGTCGGCACCCAATCTTCGTGCGACATGATGTCATTAAAAATCGTGCCCGCTGCAATCTTGTTTGGCCAGCGGATCATCGCGGGGACTCTAAAACCGCCTTCCCAGTTGGTATTTTTTTCACTGCGGAAGGGAGTGATAGCCGCATCGGGCCAGGTATTAAAATGAGGCCCATTGTCCGTGCTGTAGAGAACGATGGTGTTATCAGCGATACCCAACTCATCGAGCTGATCGAGCATCCGCCCCACTAGGTTGTCATGTCCCACCATGGCATCGTTATAAAAACCTTGCCCTGATAGCCCGACTTCTTCCTCCGGGGTATGGGTATGGAAATGCATTCGCGTCGAATTAAGCCAAACAAAAAAGGGCTTTTCGTCGGCCGCAGCCCGATTAATAAACTGCTGCGCGCCCTCTAAAAACTCGAGATCCACTGTTTCCATTCGTTTTCGGTTTAACGGGCCGGTATCCGTGACACGCCCGTCTGCAAAGCTATGCACCACGCCACGCGGACCAAACATTTTTTTAAAGGCAGGGCTCTTGGGGTAATCAGGATCCTCGGGCTCTTCTTCTGCGTTTAAGTGATAGAGATTGCCAAAAAACTCATCAAAGCCATGCTCTGTCGGCAAAAATTCATTTCGATCACCCAGATGGTTTTTGCCAAACTGACCGGTGGCATAACCCTGCTCCTTAAGCAGGGTCGCGAGAGTGACGTCTTGGGGTTGAATGCCCATATCTGAACCGGGAATTCCCACCTTCGTCAGGCCGGTACGAATGGGCGACTGGCCGGTAATAAAAGCAGAACGGCCCGCGGTACAACTTTGCTGACCGTAGTAGTCGGTGAACTTCGCCCCTTCATTGGCAATGCGATCAATATTAGGCGTCTGATAACCCATCATCCCCATATTGTTAGTGGAGAGGTTCCAAAACCCAATATCATCACCCCAAATCACCAAGATATTGGGTTGCTCAACTGCCGATACCAGTGGACTCAGGAGCCAGAAACACCCGGCTACCAGCAGAGTTCTTATACGGTACATGCGCTTTCCCTTCTGCTTTTTTATGAATTGTTAGGGGCCGTAGCTTACCGTAATGCCAGTCATTTTTCGATTCAAGTCCACGCCAGACAACACCTCTCAAAGCCCCTATAGTGTCGTCTGTGTAGAGGAAAGAACATGCCGCCAATAACATTCAACGGTCAAGCGATCACACCTGGAAAGGTGGTTTGCATTGGTAAGAACTACGCCGCTCATATTGAAGAGATGGCGTCAGTGCCCGCCGATGACATGGTGGTTTTTATGAAACCCGCCACCTCGATTGGGCAACAACTCATGTCCGTTATGGATGAGCCCCTGCACTATGAGGGGGAGATTTGCCTCATGATGCTCGATGGCCAAGTCGCCGGTGTCGGTTTCGGTTTGGACCTCACGAAGCGTGCAACACAGGCCAAGCTCAAAGCCGCAGGGCTGCCTTGGGAACGCAGTAAAGCCTTTACCGGGTCCGCGCTATTTAGCGACTTTGTGCCCGCCCCTGAGGCATTAGATCGACTGGGTATCGAGCTCCAGGTTGATGGCAGTTTGCGACAGAAGGGGGACGTCAGCCTCATGCTCTATCCCCCTCCGATTATCTTGCAAGAGCTGAATCAATTTTTGCAGCTGCAAGACTACGATATCGTGATGACAGGGACGCCGGCCGGGGTCGGTATGGTGCAGGCAGGAGAGTGCTTTAGGGGGCGGATACTCGACGGTGAACAGGAGCTGGTGGCCGCAGAGTGGACCGCTGTCTAACGCCGGCTTGAGGGCGGCCTACCCGTTTACAACCCGCGGCAAACAGCCTTTACTTTTCGGGCTCCGTGATTGTCATGTGCACCATTTTTCAGTACGGTCTACAAAACCAGTGAGTGAGGCCCATGCAAGCGATTCTCAAGCTGGACGTATCAGGCCAACCGCGAGGGTGGCTAACACTCAACGAAGCGATCACCGCCTACGCTCGTGGCGGTGTTCTCTATGGCATTGGTGAGTCCTTAGACCCGGTTTTTGGGGGTATTCAGCGTCTCACCGGCATTCGATCTGAGATCGTGCTGCAGCCGATTATTGCCCTCGAAGGCAGGGTGCTGAATCATTTCACGCCGCCGCTGTGTAACCGCACCCTGTTCCGCCGTGATGATCACCGCTGTCTCTATTGTGGCAGTCAGTTTCGGCGCAGTGAATTGACTCGGGATCATGTGGTACCGATCTCGCGTGGCGGGACCAACAAATGGGAAAACGTCGTCGCCGCCTGTAAGCGCTGCAACTGGCTGAAGGACTGTCAAACTCCCGAGGAGGCGTCGATGCCGCTGCTGGCGGTCCCCTTTAAACCCAACACTTATGAATGGCACTACCTCGCTAAAGAGCGCGTGCTCGCTGATCAGATGGCATATCTTTCTCAGCAATTTAAAGCCAAACGAGACTGGGCGAACTGATCCGCGTCCGCAAACAGCAGCCATGTGGGCGGCTCAGTGTCTGCTGGTCACCACGAGGGCGGGCGCATTGTTAACGGGGTTGATCGGCGCACGTCCGGATCACCTAGGATAAAGGTTGATGGAGACACGCGGATCATCGTGTACAGTAAGCCGCGCCACCCACATCAGCACTAACCATCGCGCAAGGAGCCGCACCGTACCGTGTCCTCAAATATGATTATTACGCTGATCGGCATGCCCGGCTGTGGCAAGAGTACCGTCGGAAGGGTGTTATCGGAGCAGCTGGGGCTCGATCTACTCGATACCGATGCACTGATAGAGGCGCAGGAGCAGCAGACCCTACAACAAATCGTAGACGATCGCGGCAACACCGCTTTTCGTGCCATCGAAGAACAGGTCTTAACCACTATGCCATTGTCTCCCTCCGTCATTTCAACGGGGGGCTCTGTGGTCTATAGCGAAAAAATTATGGCGCGGCTATCCACGACCTCATTAGTGGTGTACTTGCGAGCACGCTTTGAGACCATTGAGTATCGGGTGTCGCTCGCCCCCCATCGAGGTATTGCAGCAGAGGGCCAGCAAACCCTGAGTGACCTGTATGCAGAGCGCATTCCATTATATGAGCGTTATGGTGAAGTGGTCATCGATTGTGACGATGACACGCCGGAATCCATTGCCGACACGCTGGCAAAAACCGTCGCGCAAGCCCGCACGAAAGGCAGTGCCTAGACCATCAGGCAAGTCACTACCGAGCCCCTCATCAAAATCATCGTAGAGACCATGAGCGTGACTCCTGCAGATCGCGAGCGTTCAACACCCCGGTATCCATCGCGAGGTCGGCCACGGAGGTCATCACAACGGACAGGCCAAGGCGCTCGCCAGCACAGTGGAGCATTGGACGGCCCATACCACCCAGCTGATCATGACACCCACTCGCGCCATTGCCCCGGTGAATCGATGCCAAGCGTCCTCTGATATACGAGACCCGCAAGCACCCATGCTGGCGCAGGGTTTCCTCCCTCCTCCTCCTCCTCATCATCATCATCATGACCGAGCCAACTTTTTCAGAAGCATCAAACAGCATCCCGTTAAAAATCGATCAAAACACACCATGAGACGACTTAAACAGCGCGTGCCCTTAGCGCGATTAGTTATGTGGGCTATGTTGTCTCAGACCAAAAAAATACTTGTGGCAATCGGATTACTGCGTTGTCATACCGCTAATCAGCCCAAGGCTGACCTTTTGTTCAAAATCATCGGGGGGTGATTTATGGGTGAGAGAGAGACAACCGTCATGACCGAAGAGCCGTCAGATGAGTTCTTTGAGCAGGCTCTTGACGAGCTACAGGACGACGACCTCAGTGACTTCGTTTTAGCTGATACCGCAACCGAGAAAGCGCTCAAAGCATCCAAGCGGCGGCGGGCCGAAAAGCGCCTTGAAATACTGCGCTTGCGGGAAGAGCTAGGTGACTATGATCTCGACTATGACTTCGACTAGCACTTGGTCAAGCACTTGGTTTTGCAATCGGCCCAGTACTTGACCCAGTACTTGGCCCAGCACAGAGCCGAATCGGCTAATGGCTCAGTCAGCCGTTAGGTTGAGCACTAGGTGGGTCATCGCGAATTTCCTGCTGCCACTCAAAGACGTTCAGCTCGATAAACACAAAGGCAAATAGCCAGAGCGCGGCGTCCCAGAAATCGAGGAAGTTACCCTTAAAGCCCCAAAAAATGGCGGCGACGATGAGCGTTGTGTACAGCACGACTTTGACACTCTTCCAACTGTGTACTGCGAATCGAGAAATCTCGTCCCATCGTGTCAGCACTCTGACATCGATCTCGAGCAACACCACCACTAAGATCCATGCCCCAGAATTGATCACATCGACCAGTGCTAATCGCTGCGCGGCCACTAAGCCAGCAGGCGCCGCCAGAACATGCTCCAACCCGGATACCCTTCTCGTATCAGCTCCCAACTGAGCACAGTTATCGACGGTCAGCGGGATAAACTCATCGAGCTTGAGCATCACCACCCAGTTATCCGAAACCAGGCTACACGCTGTCTGCGTCATCGGCAGGCTAGACAGCAAGGTTCTCCACTCGGCGATATACCCTAAAAAAGCCAAACAAATGGCCAGCGTACACAGCATGCGCACGGCGTGAATGACAAACCGGAGCAGTCCCCTCAAGCGATGGTCTGGTATCACCGCGGTCTCGGCTTCAAATAGCAGCAGTAAAATCACCCATGCAACGGTATCCAGCGTCGCGGAAAATAACTGGACGCCCATGACGGCGCTGTCATCCGCCTCGAGTGCAAATTGAGCACTGGTCAGCTCTTCGGCTAAAAAAAACCAAATATTGAGCGACAGCATGGCGTAAACAAAATACTTCACCCACCGATAGAGTTGATAAGGCACCACTGACTCACTCATACGCCATCGCACACTTCAATATTTTGATTCATGTGTGCTCGGATCATACTTGGAGCAATAGATGCTCACGCTCCCAAGAACTGATGACGCGATTAAACTCCTCAAACTCATCGAGCTTCACAGCTGCATAGGCGCGCATAAACAGCTCACCAATCATTGCCTGTAACTCGGGGGTGTCATTGAGCTTACGCACGCCCTCCTCCAAGGTCCGCGCCACGCCGACACTATCCTCATTGGCAGTGCCTTGGTGCGGTGCCGTCGGCTGTAAATGCTGACGCATGCCTAACAAGCCGCTGGCGAGCGTTGCCGTGATCGCCAAGTAAGGATTCGCATCAACACCGGGAAAGCGATTTTCAATGCGCAAATTCGCGGCATCAGAATTGGGCACCCGAAACGCCGTCGTGCGATTATCAAATCCCCAGCTCAAATTAATCGGGGCAGAAATATCCGGCGCCAAACGACGATAGGAGTTGACGTTAGGCGCATAGAAGCTAATCAGCTCCGGCGTGTAGCGCTGCAAACCAGCCATATACTCCATCATCGCCTGACTCGGCTTACCGTCGGGCGTGGTGAAAATATTTTTGCCGGTTTCTAGGTCAAGCACACTTTGATGCAAATGCAGTGCTGATCCGGGCTCGCGCTGCATCGGCTTGGCCATAAAGGTGGCGTACATGCCGTAGCGTTGAGCCGTCTCGCGCACCGTGCGCTTAAAGACGAAGACCTGATCGGCCATGGCTAAGGGATCACCATGGTTAAAGTTGATCTCGAGCTGGGCAGCACCGTTTTCGTGTATCAGCGTATCGACATCGAGTTTTTGTTGATCGGCAAAGTCGTACATGTCTTCAACGAAGTCTTCAAATTCAGCGACGGCATCAATGCTGTAAGAGAGCCTTGCCACCTCACGTCTACCTGATCGGCCCTTGGGTGGTATCAGCTCATAATCAGGGTCGGTATTTTTATGGACCAGAAAAAATTCCACCTCGGGCGCGACGACTGGCTTTAATCCCGCTTCTTCGTAGAGACCGAGCACATAGCGCAGTACGTTTCTGGTGGATAAGGGGTGTGGTTCACCATCGGTTTTATAGCAGTCTGCAATCACCTGCGCCGTGGGCTCGCGACCCCAAGGCACCATGCGCAACGTGCTCGCATCGGGACGCAGCAACATATCGGTATCGGTCGGCTCGACAAAGTCCCAGTGGTCGTCGGTGTACTCGCCCGTCACCGTCTGCACCATAATCGATTCGGGCAACTTGATTTCTCGGTTAGCAATAAACTGATGCGCCGGAATAAATTTACCGCGCGCGTTGCCGGTCATGTCCGGCACGAGGCATTCCACCTCAGAAATATTGTGCTCTTTGATCCACGCTTCAATCGTGGCCATATCGGCTGGCGGTACTTGAGAAGCATCAAAATTACCGTCTGGGGCGTACGCTCCAGCCGTATTGGAATCGATATCTTGGTTCGGTTGACTCATAAAGCCCCGCGGACAAAAAAACAAGGACCTAGTATCGGATGGCGCCGTCATGCCGGCAAGAGGCATAATGCCACCCATGATGCGCAAGCTTTCACAACCCCTGCCCGCCGAATACCCTCCTAGCTGGTACGCCCATTCAGCACCCTTACTGGCACCGTTTGCTCCGCTTGAGGGCGATGTTGACACCGACGTCTGTGTGATCGGCGGCGGCTATACGGGCCTATCCACCGCCATACACCTGCGCAAGCGCGGCTATGACGTGGTGCTGCTTGAGGCTGAGCGCATCGGCTGGGGAGCCTCAGGCCGCAATGGCGGGCATGTGGGGACCGGTCAACGTGCCGATCAGGAGCGCATCGAGCAGTGGGTGGGACTCGATGCCGCTAAAGCGCTTTGGCAATTAAGTCTTGAGGCAGTAGATCGGGTGTGCGAACTGATCGATGAATATGACATTGACTGCGAACTCGGTGTTGGCAACCTCCACCTCGCGGCCAAACCTAGCCACGCACAGGACTTACAAGCAGAGCGAGAACATCTCGAAACCGTCTATGGCTATGAGGGCCTCACGTATTTATCGCCAGAAGAGACGGCGGCACTCACCAGTGCACAAGGTGTCCACGGCGCTCTGCTCGATACCGGCTGTCGGCACCTGCACCCTTTGAAGTATGCGCTGGGGTTGGCACGCGCGGCCTCCAAATTGGGTGTGCGAATCTACGAGGGGACGCGGGGCCAGCCGCTCCCAAACGGTCGTTCGGGTACCGTCAAAACAGACCAAGGCTGTGTGCGTGCCAAACAGGTCGTGCTGGGCTGCAATGCCTACCTCGGCACTATCGCACCACGGCTCGCTGGCAATATCATGCCGATCAACAATTTTGTCATCGCGACCGAGCCGCTGCCAGCTGAACTGCTGTCACGCATCAACCGCGATAATGTGTCCATGTCCGATACCTTGTTCGTGATCAATTACTGGAAGTTGTCAGCGGATGGTCGTTTACTATTTGGTGGCGGTGAAAATTATTCGAGTCGATTTCCCGCCGATATCAAATCGTTTGTTCGCCCCCATCTGCTTAAAATCTATCCGGAACTGCGCGATATCAAAATTGATTACGGCTGGGGTGGTGCGGTGGGCATCACACTGAACCGCATGCCTGATTTCGGTCGCATTGGAGCGCATCTGTGGTATGCCCAAGGATTCTCCGGTCACGGTGTGCCGACCGCTACGATGGCGGGGTGCCTACTGGCAGAGGCAATTGATGGCAATACCACGCGGTTTGACGTGATGTCAGCAGTCCCCACTCACCGTTTCCCGGGCGGCACACTGCTGCGTTGGCCAGGATTAGTCGCCGGGATGCTTTTTTATAGTCTGGCGGATAAATTAGGACGCTGAGCGCGACGCCTGTGGCTCATCGACGGTCATCGCCTCAATCGTCGACCTGTGGAGCAAGAGGCTAGATTTATAGGCTATGATTGGTGTCAATCATCGGCTAGGGCACCGTTATCGGATGCAGCCTGATTTACCACTTATGTAATAGGACGATCACATGCTGACTTTACTGAGAACGCTCACTGGCTTAGCAGGTTTGGGCGCGCTGCTCATCGGTGCGACCTGGTGGTATCAACCTGAAACAGCAGCCGGCCTATTGGGTGCCAGCCTGCTCGACGGCACTGGTCGAACCGCCCAAATTGGAGACTCCGGCGCCTTTTTCATTGGTGTCGGAGTGCTCATGCTCTGGGGCGCAGTCAGGCAGCGTGCACTATTCGTCCTAATCGGGGGAGGCTTGGTTGGCTTAGTCGCACCGGGCCGCATCCTCTCTGCCACACTGCATGGCGGTGCCGTCACGACACCTGAAGTGGTGGTCGAATGTGTTATCTTTTTAATCGCCGTCATAACGTGGTTCGCCATCAGCAGACGCGGCCATTAAGCGTCACTATCAGACGTACTTGAATGACGAACCTCAATGGCTAACCTTAATGACCCACTGTAATGGCTAGCTCGCTGACACCTTGGATATTGACTGTTCATGTTACTGACTAAACTGACAGCGCTCTTTTCCGGAGCCAAACCTACGAATGACACGACACCGCTCCGCGCATTAGAGCTCTCTTGTGCCGCGCTCATGTTCGAGGTGGCACGATCCGATTTCACCATCGACGAGACCGAGCGCGAGGCGATCCACTTACTGCTTACCGAGAACTTTGCACTCAGCGAAGAGGACGTGGCCACTGTCACAGAAGAGGCCGCTGAGAACGTGGATGCGGCGACCTGCCTCTTCGAATTCACCCGCACTATTAACGAGATCGCTACCGTCGAGCAAAAACGACAGCTGCTGACGATGATGTGGCGTGTCGCATTAGCAGATGAAGCACTGAGTCGTTACGAAGAGCACCTGATCCGTAAAGTGGCCGATTTACTCTATCTTCCCCACAACGACTTTATGCTGGCCAAGCAGCAAGCGCGTTAAATCACTCCGCGCTGCGGCGCTCAGTAAGCCGTCGTCTACCGGGTTCCGCCGCGAGCGCTCACAAAACACCCCAATACAATGAGGCCTGTCCCTAGCAGCGTGCGAGCAGTGACGGCCTCGGCAAAGAAAAACCAGCCTAACATCGCCGCCCAGATGAAAGCCGTGTACTCAATGCTCACCAATCGCTGCGCCTCTGCCTGACGATAAGCCGCTGCCATGAGCATCAAAGAGCCGATGGCTAATGCCGCCGCTAATGCAGCGCCCGCCCATTGCATCCCATTGTCGGGTAACGACGCGGCAAATGGTGCGGCCAATAATAAAATCACGAAGACGATGATGTTTTGATAAAAAGCGATTTCGAGTGGCTTCGCGATTAGGGCCTGCATCCGCTGCAGAATAAGATTGAAGGCGTACATCACTGCCGATAAGAGCACGGCGCCCATGCCAAGCAAATCACCGTCAGGCCCGACTGATAAAAGCTCCCCGCCCACGACAACGATCACACCACCAAACCCCAACGCGGCGGCGAGTTTGGCGTTGGCACCAATCCGCTCGCCCAGTAGCGGGACGGCGAGAAAGAGCGTGATAATAGGGGCTATGAAGGACAGCCCGATCGCTTGCGCCAAGGGGATGCGGGTCAGGCCATAGAAAAACAAATACGCCATCACCGCGGTCAATGTCGCGCGAATAATGTGTACTTTGAGTACGCGACCAGACGCCGCTACCGGCCGAGTGGGCAAATACAGTAAGGAGACGCAGATTGCCCCCATCAACATCCGCCAAAACATCGCATTATAGGTGCCCATGGCAACGGCCTGCCCCTTCATCACCGCATCCATCATTGAGAACAACATGATTCCGAGGGTGGCAATTAGCAATGGTGCCTCTGTGATCTTTTTCATCTCTGTGGCTCTTTGTTAATCACGCCGCCGTGGCGAGCCAGGAAAATCAGGCCAGTGACACAATGGTGTAGTGGTTACGCTTTTAGCGGTCATTTAGCCCAATTCAACATGACAAGCGAACGTGGCTATCAAACGAGATGACGGGATGACAAGCGAAGAGGTCAAGTCACCGTTTGGACAGGTCACAACATCATGCTTGCTTGGTATGACTGATAGATTCGGACCAGGTGCGTGGCGGAGGCCTTGTATTGACGCTGTTTCAATGACTGCAGGCTTGCGTCGCGGTTAATTGCTATCCAGTCCCTGATTGCCCAGTAGCGAGGCGCCAAGCCGAGGCGTACTAACGCCACAAGGCGGTATTCATGTGTTGCCGCCAACCAGTTCTGCGACGCCAATCATAGTCGCCACCTCGACAACGGGATCAATCTTGAAAAAATCCGGTTTTCTTGTCCCCTGCCTCGGTGTACACCGATTCACTCCGCTCAGTGAGATAAGCCTGGTTCGTGCTGCTCACCATCCCCACACCACGCAACAAGCCTGCCATAGTGTCATAATAAGGGTGCTGAAAATGCGCGGCCAAACATTCACTGTTTTCCCAGAGTTCATAGACCTGTATTCGGGTGGGTTCAGCCGGATCTGGCGCAAAGCAATAGTCGAAACACCCCGGCTCCTCGAGTCGGGTCAACCGCTGTACGTCAGCGATTAGCGCAACGGCTTCGTCTCGCTTTGCTTCGGTCGCAAACTCCAACGCCGCTACAATAATAATCATTTCACAATCACCCCTCGTTTGCTCGTCCACTTGCCAATACGCGAGCATTGATCCACCACGAACTAGAGCCCTATGACCCCCTTCTTCCCACTCAGGTAACGGCGAGTCCCAACCCGCTCAATAGTGCAGTAAGGCCCATCAAATACAGACCAGGCAATTTCATGAGGGCAGCATGCCCCATTAAACTCAGTACTAAAAATAATAACGCGCCGAACGCATTCGCCCACATCAACGGCACGGCCATTAACGCCAAGTGAGGCTGCAGCGCCACCACCATAAACGTAATGCCGCTCACCAATAAAAAGACGGTGAACATATGCCAGGACACTAAACTGAGTGACTGCATCAGAGGCGCTAACTGGCTCTCTCTGATGTTTTGCATATACAGGCGCCCCCCACATAGCCGTGAAAGGCAGCGCCCGCCAGCGCGATAACAGCGGCAACCATGAGCAGGGTCATTTGCATATTTTACTCCCATCAATCTGGCAACACAGATCACATAATACAGGGCTAATCAGTTGCGCCACAGCGCGTCGGCTACCTCAAGAGACTGCCATTTGGCTATTGCCACGGTACCAAGCGCGCTTGCCCCACTTGCCATCGCAATAACCCCGC
>OBPT01000056.1_pt1 | contig 30900 bp, 31 predicted proteins | sample 1534671 | NCBI WGS metagenome assembly OBPT01 (sample SAMEA3275494, study PRJEB22092) | marine metagenome | biome: ENVO:00000447 marine biome; feature: ENVO:00002042 Surface water; material: ENVO:00002010 seawater | collected 2014-06-21T11:00:00+00 | depth 1 m | reverse complement strand
GTGTTATCGGTCACAACGCTCATTCTTACCGGCAGTGGCAGTCTCGCGGGCGCTTCTGACACCTACGGTGCACAGTTAATCTCTGGTTACGGTCGCGAGATGGAACTTGAAGCTGACAGTTTAGGTGCACGCTACATGCACAAAGCGGGCTACAACACGGATGCACTGCTCGAAGTGATTGGTGTATTGAAGGATCAAGAGCGCTATCAAAGGAGTAAGGCCGGACAAGCGGGTGAATCGATCGGCAGCTATCACGGTCTTTATTCAACCCACCCCAAAAACGATAAGCGCCTGCAACAAGTCATCCGAACAGCGAGTCAGCTAGACGAGCCAGAAAAACCTCTGGTGCCACGCAAACCAATTCGCCACTTTCTGAATGGTCTGGTTTTCGGAGACAGTATCCAAAGTAAACGAGAAGATAATCGCTTCTACCACAACAAGCTCGGCTTCACCTTCATGCAACCCGAGGGTTGGATGGTGAACACAAGTGCCGAGAATATCACGGCTACTGATCCCTCTGGCGCGATGTCTCTCACCATCGCTCTATCCAGAATACCCGCGGAACAAACACCTGAGGCATGGCTCAAGTCGCGTGCTATTGGGACCCTGACAGATCCCAAGACCCTAGAGCAAGCCGGCCTGAGCGGCTACTCCGCCATAGCTACCGCGAAGGGTATTCACAAACGTTTGGCCGTGATTCACTTCAACGGTCTGGCTTACCAATTTGAGGGAGCTGGATCCGACTTTAGTAGCAGTGACGCAATCATAATGCCAATCATAGAAAGCTTTAGACCGATCCACCCTACCGAGAAACAAGTGGGCCAGGGCCGTCGCATCGAGTTCATCCAAGTACCTCGAGGCGCCAGTATTGCCTCGTTAGCCGCTGAGTCTCAGCTCCCCGATATCGAAGATCAACTGCGGCTGATCAATGGTTTATATCCTGACCGCGAGCCCAAAGTGGGTGACTGGATCAAGATCATTCGCTAACACAACATTGCATATCCCACCAACAATTGCGCCTCTTAGGGTACACCCCAAGAAAGGACCCACTGATATCGCGTCCGCAAACTAAGCCAGACGAGATAGCTGCGAAGCACTGCAAGCAGCGCTGAGCGGAGCCCTAAAAAGACCTGTCTTCTGTCGCATCTGAATCCAGTGGTACACTGCACCAAACCGGATAAAAAAAGACTGTTACATGCGACTCAAATCTCTATTGTTCGTCATCATAATCAGTGTGCTCATGATCAAAACGACCTTGGTCGCCAGCAGCGCCGACTTAGACATTGCCATCAACAATGGACGCGTTATCGATCCAGAGAGCCAATTTGATGGTATCGCCCACGTGGGAATCAAGAATGGGCGTATCGTTTCACTATCTAACCAGCCTCTCGATGCAAATGTCGTTGTTGACGCCACAGCGCAGGTGGTTGCACCCGGTTTTATTGATATCCATACCCACACTCCAACACCCTTTGCGACTGAACGAGCCGTGCTAGACGGCATTACCACCCAGCTCGATACTGAAGCCGGTGCGTATCCTGTATCGGCCTACGGCGAGCTCATTGAAGCCAAACCACGCATCCACTTTGGCGCTTCGGTTGGACATTACGCAACGCGTCTTAAGGTCATAGATGGACTGGATCAACCCTACTTTTTTCACCGAGGTAAATCGATCACTATGGATGCGCGTGCGTGGGAGCAAATAGCCACGCCGGAGCAAATCAAAGAGATCGAACAGTTGCTTGAAGCCGGGTTAAAGGAGGGTGGAATCGGTATTGGTGTGCTATTGGACTACATGACAGATGCCATCTCGAAACCTGAGCTTGAGATGATTTTTAGACTTGCAGCACGCTACGATGCGCCAGTATTCACACATGTCAGAAGAGGTCTGCCCGGGGATCCTGCTGGACTTGAAGAAATCTTAGATCTCGCAGTCAAAACGCAGACCCCCGTATTTATTTGTCATATCACACACAATGCTATGGGCGGCATTACAGAATGGCTTGCTAAAATAGACGAGGCGCGATCTCAAGGGGCCCGAGTAGCTACCGAAACACTCAGCTACTTGGCAGGGGGAACCAGCATCTCGGCAGACGTCTTCCGCAAGCGCGACTGGCGCTCAATCTTCGACATCGACTACAGTGATGTTCAATGGGTCGCCACGGGGGAATGGCTAACGGAACAGCGTTGGAACTATTACAGTGAAAACCAGCCCGGTGGCTCCGTCAACCACCACTACGTCAAAGAGGCGTGGCTACAAACGGCCCTTCAGTGGCCAGACATGATGATCTCTACAGATGCACTCCCCGCGTTTTCTGAGCAACAGCTGACCAATCCGAATATCGCAGGGACTTACTCTCGAGTATTAGGTCGCTATGTTCGCGAACAAGGCATCCTATCGCTATCCGATGCGCTCGCAAGAATGAGTCTCAAACAGGCACAGTGGCTCGAATCAATCGCGCCTGAATTCGCTCAAAAAGGCCGCGTTCAAGTCGGTAAAGACGCCGACTTGGTTATTTTCGATCCCAACACAGTTGCTGCGAATGCAGAGTACGGGGCGCCGTACCTTCCACCTACTGGGATTCACTGGGTTTTGGTGAATGGACAAATCGTGGTTCGTCAGGGCAACCTAGTACCAGAGGTATTCCCCGGCAATCGGCTGGGTGTTTCTCGTGCAAGGGATTAAACTCTTCGGGTGGAGTTGTAGCCTCGTCGTTGGACTACTGGTCCTACCCACTGCGACTGCCACTCCTGTCACGATCTATACGGCAAAGTCAGTTATCACGATGGAGCCGTCTCAACCTCGCGCATCCGCCGTTGCTGTTCAGGGCGGTCGAATTGTTGGCGTTGGGACTGAGCAGACACTCAAGCACTGGCTAGACCAATTTGGTGGGTATATTGATCGCCAACTGGCGAATAAGGTTATCATGCCAGGGTTTATAGACCCCCACGTGCATCCAAGCTTACCGGCCCTTCTAACCCAACTACCATTCATTGCGCCTGATGCTTGGTCTTTACCGACCGGCGAATTCAAAGGTGTAACAAGCCCAGCGGCGTATCGCCAGGCTCTGACAGAGCAGATCGAACAGCATACCGATTGGTCGATCCCTTTTGGCACTTGGGGATATCATGAACTCTGGCATGGTCGTATCCGGCGCGCAGAGCTAGATGCTTGGTTCCCCGATCGCCCTGTATTTTTGTGGCAACGTTCTTTCCATGAAGTCATCGCAAATACGGTGGCTTTGGATATGCTTGGAATTGACGAATCTCAGATGGCCACAGCGCATGGCGAAGCCAATTGGGAAGAGGGGCATTTCTGGGAAAAAGGCCTCATGATTGTGCTGTCCAAACTACACTTCTTAACGCAGCCAGAGAGATTTTCGCAAGGTATCCGCAATTTTAACCAGCTCGTCCACCGCGGCGGTGTCACCACGGCACTTGATATGGGCTTGGGAATTTCAGGCGACCCCGCGATAGAACTAGCGCTTCTCAGCAAAGTCTTAAGCGAAGACGAGGTGCCATTTCGACTGATCATGACTCCCATCATTTTAAAGTTCTTAGAGCGCGGGGTGGCCCCTGCTGAAGCTTTAAAGCAAGTCCGTCAATGGCAGCAAGACTACGCTGGGCAAGTCTCTGTGAGAGACCACTTCAAACTCATGATTGATGGCGCTATTTTCTCTGCGCTCTCGCAATTCAATCCACCTGGTTATTTAGACGGTCACAGCGGTGTCTGGATGACAGGAGAAGAGCAGCTGAAAGCTTATGCATCCGTTTTCTGGGATGCTGGATTTCAGCTACATGCGCACGCCAATGGCGATGCAGGCGTCGATCGCGCGCTTGATTTACTCGCGACATTACTCGACCAAAAACCGCGCCGTGATCACCGGTTTACCTTGGAACATGTCGCCTACAGCACCGAGATTCAAGCGATGCGAATGCGTGAACTCGGTGCCGTCGTCTCTGCTAACCCTTACTATCATTACATTCTTTCAGACAGTTATGCCGATTATCAACTAGGGCCAACGCGCGCGCATCTTATGGTTCGATTAGGCTCTTTGAAGAGACATGGCGTGCCATTCACTCTCCATTCGGATACACCAATGGCGCCATTGGCGCCCTTGACGCTGGCTCATAATGCGATTAATCGGGAAACAATCAACGGCAACCAAACCGGAGCCGAAGAGCGAATAGACAGGCACCTTGCACTGCAAGCCATCACCATTAATGCCGCCTGGATCGCCGGTATGGAATCTGAAATCGGCAGCATTGCGGTGGGCAAAAAAGCCGACTTCACAGTTTTGGAGCAAGACCCTTACCGAGTGGATCAAACCAGCATCAAAGATATCGAAATCTGGGGAACTATCTTTGAGGGTCGATTAGCGCCACTTAGAAGCGCCCAGTAGCGTCAAGCCCGAACTCCACCTCTAATCCTTCGGAGGTCGCTCTTGCACCAATACCCAAGGCATTACCACGGTGCTCCACAAAGATACGTTGCGATCATGCCAGTCGCTCGCCATAGCATCGGTGGCTGGAATAACGAGCGCTTGATCAATCCAAGCCTGAAACTGCTGCGTGTTATCGATACTCAATTGAATCGCGACATCAATCAAATCGAGCTGAACTGATACGGCAATCAGGTGACCGCGCGCGAAGTGAGGTTGCAGTTCCAGCCATGGAATCAATGCTGTTTGCTTCAGAGTGTCGGCCTGCAGCGCAGCCAACGCCGATTCATCGAGAACCTTCATCGGCGCACACACGTTACACGCACAACGTCTCGCATCTGGACCCAACAAGAATCAGCCAATAGGCCGGGGAGCTTGTTATCCATAGCGTGTATCTGCCACAAAAGGGTTGGTTTTTCGCTCTTGGCCGAAGGTCGATGTTGGTCCGTGTCCCGGCACAAAAGTAATGTCATCACCGAGGGGCCAAAGTTTCTGCCGAATCGACTGAATCAAGTCATCATGATTGCTCATAGGAAAATCGGTGCGTCCAATGGATCCCTGAAATAAAACATCACCAACCCACGCTATACGATCATCGGTGCTCACAAATACGACATGGCCGGGAGTATGACCGGGGCAATGTATGACCTGTAATGTCACTTCACCCACAGTCACAATATCTCCGTCTTGCAACCACCGATCTGGCGTAAACGCCTCTGCATTTGGAAATCCAGCCATCTGGCACCACTCGGGTAACTTATCAATCCAAAAGCTATCGGCGCGATGAGGACCCTCGATGGGCACACCAAACTTTTCTCGTAAGTCATTGGAAATGGCGCAGTGATCAAGATGTCCATGCGTAAGGATCACTTTTTCAATGTGAGCCGACATCTGTTCCAGGGTGCTGACTATTCTCTGTAGATCACCGCCCGGATCCACTACTGCGGCCTTACCGGTGGCAGTACACTGAATAATCGAACAATTTTGCTGATACGGTGTCACCGGCACTATTGAGACTTTTACTGCCATTGTTTTTCTCGCTGTCGCTACTGTTATTAAACAAACTGTTCTTAGAGCCCACAAACCCGCTGACGCTTTTGTTTAGGGCTTGCATCCACTGGCTGCTTCGCGGCTTCTGATCGGGCGAACCAAGCGGCCTTGCGCGCGTTTCGTCACACCTCTTGACTACGAAGTCGCCTCGCGTCGGTCTAACTCTTCCGAAGACGTCTCGTAGATGTCGGTATCAAGCTGGTTTTCGGAGTTCGCAACCACGACACTGGCGACCGCGTCACCGGTCACATTAATCACAGTTCTGAGCATGTCGAGCAATCGATCCACACCGATAATCAGCGCAATACCCTCCACCGGAAGACCCGCCTGCTCTAACACCAGAGCCAAGGTAATCAAACCAACACCGGGCACACCAGCAGTTCCAATAGAGGCCAGAATCGCCGTTAACACCACACCAAAGAGTGCGGCCATGCTCAGGTCGATACCATAAACCTGCGCGATGAATATGGTAGCAACGCCCTGCATGATAGCCGTTCCATCCATATTCACAGTGGCGCCCAACGGTACCGTAAACCCGGCGACTGAGTTGTGAACGCCAAGTCGCTTTTCGACCGTGCGAAGCGTCACGGGTATGGTGGCGCCAGAAGACGATGTACTAAATGCGAAAGCCCAAACCGGTCGCATTTTAATCAGTAATGTCCGGGGAGATAAACCGCTAAGCAGCTTGAGCAGGAGCGGATAGATCACAATGCCGTGGAAAATCAGCAGGGCCGCGAGCGTGAAAAAATAGCCCGCTAAATCTGCTATCGCAGTGATACCCATGCCGCTAAAGAGCTTCGCCAACAGCGCAAAGACCCCGTATGGCGCAACCTGCATTAAAAGGCCGACCACCTTCATCACCACCGCTTCAGAATCTTTAAAGAAGCCTACCAAACGACGCCCTGGTTCGCCCGCATGCGACATGGCGTAACCGAACAATAGCGCTAATACAATGATCTGTAGCATATTCGCCTCGGCCATCGCTTTGACAGGATTGGTCGGGAAAATATTGACGATCACGTCAGTCAGAGCAGGCGGAGTTTTCGCGACAAACTCAGTTCCGACACTCAGATTCATGCCATCGCCGGGAGCCACAATTGAAGCCACAACTAACGCGACCGTGACGGCAATACCGGTCGTGGCTAGGTAAAAGGCGATGGTCTTACCGGCAATCGGCCCCATGCGAGCACTGTCACCCAGAGCGCTCGCACCACAAATAAGCGAAACCAAGACCAAGGGCACCACGAGTAATTTCAGTGATGCCACAAATATGCGCCCAACAACATCGAACACGCCATCGATGAGTCCTGCTTGTATCAATACTGACACTGCCTCAGGCAAGGCCGAGCTCTGCAACAGCGCATTAAATAGCGATCCTGTCGCGATGCCTAATACCATAGCCAATAAAATACGGTTGGTCAGCGTCATCATAATTCCTTTCAGTCAATAAGCGCCTATTGCACAGGCTTCAGCAGTTGATTGCAAGTGCTACCGGCAGCAAGCCTGAAAGGTCTACTAGAATCAGTGGCATCACAGTCTGTTATTGGCGGACACGATATGATGCTCACGCAGACAATCAAACGCTTCATCGCCACTGTCGACCAGAGTCATCAGCGCCATATCGCTCGGCGCCACAAAATTACGCGACACGACTTCATCTCGAACCCAATCTAACAAGGGCTCAAAAAAAGATCGACCCACCAAAATAATCGGACGACGATCTAACTTGTGCGTTTGAGTTAAAGTAAGCAGCTCAAACAGTTCATCGACCGTGCCGAACCCACCAGGAAACACCACAAAACCCAGGGCATTACGAATCAATAAAAACTTACGCGTAAAGAAATATCTAAACTCTAACTCGACCGTCAAATAGGGGTTAGGTTGCTGCTCAGAGGGTAAGGCGATATTAAGCCCCACACTTTTGCCACCATGCTCCATCGCGCCGCGATTCGCCCCCTCCATAACGCCAGGACCACCCCCGGTCACGATGGCAATGCCATCGCGAGCAAGCATTCCTGCTAAGTCACGTGCCTGGGTATACTCCCAAGAATCTTGTTGCGATCGCGCCGACCCAAAGATCGTTATGGCGCGTCCAAGTGAGTCAAGCAAGCGACTGCCTTCCCGAAACTCAGTCTCAATCCGCTTGAGTCGAGCTAATTCCTCTTGCTCTATCAAATGATTGGGGTGGGTAAAATCAGAGGGATACATGGGGTCTCCAGAAACCGACCGACCCGCTGCTAAATGAGTCGAGTGCAGCTATTATTAGTGAGCCACCGTTCAAACTCCTGAGCCGGTAGCGGCTTCGAAAAATAATACCCTTGAATGTAGTCACAGCCTAAAGTTTTTAATAACTGACAAGTGGCCTCGTCTTCCACGCCCTCTGCGACCACCAAAAGGCCAAACTGGTGTGCGATATGAATCATAATTTTTACCAGCTCTAAATCGTGGCCGCCATCCTGGATGTGATCAATAAATGACTTATCGATCTTGAGCTCGCTCGCTGGTATATGCTTAAAGTACGACAGCGATGAGTATCCGGTACCAAAATCATCGATGGACAGCCGCACACCCAATTCTCTGAGTCTGGCGAGATTATCGAACCCAGACTCTTTGTCTTCAATAAAACCGCCCTCTGTAATCTCGAGCGCCAGATTATCGGAGTCAACACCCCAAATCGCTAAGGAGTCTTTTACCAAACTCACCAAGTCAGGACTTGCGACCAAAGAGGCTTGAATGTTGACCGCTACCTTGAGGTCGAACTTATGTTTCCAATCACCCAATTGTCTGATTGCGCGGTGAATGACCCACTTGGTGAGCGCATAACCTCGTCCGCTCGCTTCCGCCATGTCGACCGCAATTTGAGGCGAAACGAATGATCCGTCCTCGAGCTGGAACCTCAATAAAGCTTCAGCCGCGTCTGCTCGCCCTGTGTGCAGATTGACTTTAGGCTGGTAGTAAATTTGAAAAGCATTGTTGTGTAAGCTCTGGTAAAAAGCATCTTCGAGTTCCGAAAATCCAGACGAGGTCGCCTCCATGCCCATAAAGTGCGCTAGCTTGCGCTCTTTACCCTGCTGAATCTCGTGCAAAGACTGCTCGGCAGCAACCAGCATTTCAAGTGCCGATGCCACGCCGCCTTTATTGACAGCCACACCCAAGAACACCATAGGGGGCATGGAGCCCTCTGAGTGCGAAAATGACTGCTCAAGAACGCTATTTACCCGATTCATGGCCAGCGAAATAAAAGCTGGGTTAGTCAGGCGAGGTAAAATAAAGGTAAACCGCCCGGCGCCAATTCTAAATACGGTACCCGGCAGAGTTGCGATACCCATCAGGGCATCATAGGCCTCGTGTAACACTCGATCGCCCTGCTCGAAGCCGTAAGTATGGTTGAGCTGACGCAAATTATGAATATCGATCAAGATCAAACCGACGTTCGAGCCCTGTTGGATACCCTCAGCAATCGCTGACTCAAGTGAGCCGATAAAGCTTGATCGGTCATAAGCCGGCAGCAGATCAGGCACCATTACAACTGGATGCCAGTCATGTCGATGCCATAGGCGTCGGGCTCTAACGAGTTGACGATGTTGAGCGGCTGACCCGTATCGGTTTCGGTTACCTCCAGCAAGTTGATCGTGAGCAACTCAGTCAACGGATTTTTGTCGGCGTCGAGTAAGACCATAATTTTGGGCCGCAGCCGTCGCGTGCGGTATTCCGACAACACCACCCCCACTTGTCCTGAGCTCAGTTCAACCAGAGTTCCGGCAGGGTAAATCCCAATAGCTTGAATGAATTCTTCGACCAGCTCCGCCTGAAAATCAATATCTCGCCACTCGTACATCATCTTAATGGCAATTGAGGGTGGCAGAGCTTCAGCATAATTGCGATGGCTGGTAATGGCATCGTAACAATCAACAATGGCGGCGATACGAGCGAAAATAGGGATTTGATCTCCGGCCAAGCTGTGTGGGTAGCCCGAGCCATCATGCCGCTCATGATGCATTTCAATCATGTCTAGAACGTCTTGATTTATCACACCGCTGGCCTTGACAGCACTCAAGCCCAAGTTGACATGCTCTTGCACCAGCGCGTACTCGTCGTCGTCGAGGACCCGATCAGACTCGATTAAAGTACTATCGACCTGAAGCTTGCCGACGTCAAACAGCAAACCACCAATCGCCAGTGATCGCAGGTCCGCCTTTGGCAATCCAAGTTGACGACCCAGTGCTACCGCCCAGATTGAACAGCCAATCGAATGCTGATACGTATAGGTATCGGCTTGCTTCATTCGTGCCAGCCAAATACACGCGTCCGGATTGCGGGTGATGCTATCGATCATTGGCTCGACCGCGCTTTTGACTCTGACAGCATCAATGCTGCCGCCGCGCCGAATGGCGTCAAACATGCCGGTGACACTCTGTGTTAAGGTCGCAATTGCGGTCTGAGCATGGGGGTATTCGTCGCCAAAGTCTCGGGCGTCGGTATAGTTTAGAAGGGTCTTATTAGGAAACAATTGTTCGAGCGTTCTGCGGGTGCGTGGAGTTGCGCGGGGCCTCGCAGGCGCAGGCTCGGCAATATCACTCTTCGCAAAATCAACGTAAACAAACTCACACAGATCCTTCAAAGTGTCTTTGACAGATTCCGAATCAATCAAAAAACCCTGCAGTGGAAAAGGCGTACCGAGCCACGAGCGGTCGAGACCTGAGACATACATCCCAACCTTCAACTCTTTAACCATCACTTTTTGAACTTTAATCATGGTGTGTGAATACTGACCGACGTGTTAACAGTATAGCTTTCAAAAAAAATGAATACGATAATTGTTTAATTGGTAATTCTGACCAGGGGCAGTCAAGTCGCAGAAAAATGAATGTAACGATCGCTTTAATCGCATTTCACTATTGATCAATGAGGTTTAGGATGAAGGCATACTTCTGGAGGAGACGGGTGCTCGATCCAACTTAGGCGAACTCAACCTCCAGCAGACAACACCAATGAACCCAGGAGATAACACAATGGACATTAACATAGGCATCAAGCAAGCAGACCGCGAACAAATCGTTGCCGGTTTAAACGTATTGCTGGCCAATAGCTACACTCTGTATCTGAAGACCCACAATTATCACTGGAATGTGACCGGACCCATGTTCAACACGCTCCATCTCATGTTCGAACAGCAATACACCGAGCTCGCTGCAGCAGTCGACCAAATCGCTGAGAGAATTCGAGCGTTAGGTGCATTCGCGCCAGGTTCTTACACCGAGTACGCTCGCCTGACCTCTATACCAGAGGATGAAACAGTACCGAATGCCGAGACCATGATTAAGAACCTGGTGGCGGGACAAGAGACACTCGCGCGTCAAGCTCGAGATGTCATGGCAACCGTTGGCGAATCGCGCGACGAACCCACGGCTGACTTGCTCACACAACGCATGCAGGTACACGAGAAAAATGCTTGGATGCTGCGAAGCTTAATTCAGTAGTGCCCACACGTGCTTCAAGCTGGGTATCACTGTACCAGCGCCAGAGTCTAGATAAAGTCGCCATCTGAACGGTGCAGACAGCAGTCTGTGCCGCGGGTATCATTGGCGTGTAAGCGCACTCGGCCGAGCAATGAGCCGTCAGTTGCATCGTGATCTACCACCATGGGGACGACCACTATGGCCCAGAAACTGATTGATTTATCGATTTTTTTTGAGAACGATGTGATCTCAGATCCACCGGGGTACCAGCCGCAAATCCATTACATTACTCACAAAGATTCCGCTCACGACATCGCAGGTATTTTTCCTGGTCTCAAAGCAGAGGATTTACCAGACGCCGAGGGTTGGGCCATAGAGCAAGTGACCCTGAATACCCATAACGGAACACACCTCGATGCGCCCTATCACTTTGCGAGTACCATGAATCAGGGCGAGCGAGCCTGGACCATCGATGAAGTGCCATTAGAGTGGTGTTTTCAGCCCGGCGTCAAACTCGACTTCCGGCACTTACCCGATGGTCATGTGGTATCCGCTGATGAAGTGGCGCTTGAACTGGATCGCATACAACACACGCTATCGCCACTGGAAATTGTATTGGTCAATACTCGTGCAGGCAGTCGTTACGGCCATGATGACTATGTCTCTAGCGGCTGCGGCATGGGCTACGAGGCCACCCGCTACTTGCTAGATCTCGGTGTGAGAGTCACTGGTACAGACGGTTGGAGTTGGGACGCGCCATTCGTCCATACCGCGGCGCGATTCGCCGAGTCGAACGATCCCTCGATTATCTGGGAGGGCCACAAAGCCGGTCGACACACGGGCTACTGCCATCTTGAAAAATTGCACAACCTGGAAGCACTGCCCGCAAGTGGATTTCAAATTGCCTGTTTCCCATGCAAAATACGCGGCGCATCTGCGGGCTGGACCCGAGCTGTAGCGATTCTCGACGAGTGATCAGCGGCGTACAGATCTACCCGTGGAAAGATAGCCAGGCAAGGAAAGGACCACCACTATGTCTCAAACGATAACAAAGCGACGTGGGTTAACGCGGCTACTGTATACCCTAGTGAATTCAGGTCGCGCCTTGCGCTGGCTGCTGAGGCACGAAGAGGCGTTCCAGCTTGAGTCCGTGCTCGCACTCATCCTCTTGCCAAGCGTTTACTTTATCGCTTCTTCGCCCCTACAAGCGAGTATCATGGTTGCCGTGACACTCCTAGTACTGATGGTTGAGGCGCTCAATACCGCCATCGAAGTGGTCGTTGATCGGATCAGCACAGAACATCATTCTTTATCTGGATTGGCAAAGGATTTGGGCTCACTCGCGGTGACTCTGGCTCTGCTTATCTGGCTTGCTGTTTGGGTGCCCATTGTGTGGCCGCTGATTACCCGTTACATTTAAGGTATTGTGCTGCCCTTGATGATCCATGAATGAATCAAAGAAGCGCCTTACCCAATACACATCACTGAGAATTGTTTTATGGTTGAACCTATCATTTATAGCCTAGCACTAGCCGTCATACAGTTGTGGGCGCTGCCCGCGAGTACGCGCTTGAGTGACCTAAAGTATCTGCTTTCAAGCAGAGATAACACAATTGAAAGCTCTGTATTACAGGGGCGGATTCAACGAGCCGGGGCCAATCTGCAAGAGAGTCTTGCGCCATTTCTGGCCCTATGCCTACTCGCGATCGTAACAGAAACAGACCTAGAACAAGCCGCGTGGATTTGGCTCATCGCAAGAGCCTTATATGTCCCCTGTTATCTATTCAATATCGTGTACGTGCGCACTATTGTGTGGCTCATATCCTTCGCTACCTTAATATTTATGGCTTTGAGCCTTCTCTGAGACCCACGCTATGACAGCTGCACTCATCACAACCATTGACCACCTACCCCAGCACGAGGTGACTGAGGTCTTGGGACTGGCACGCGGATCGACTGTGAGAGCGAAACATATCGGTCGCGACATTGCCGCCTTACTCAAAAACATTGTTGGCGGTGAAATCAAAGGCTACACCGAATTGCTGGCCGAAGGCCGTGAAGAGGCGATTTACCGAATGCAAGAAGATGCATTGCGGCTTGGCGCCAATGCCGTGATTGGTTTCCGTGTCAGTACCGCAATGGTCTCGCAGGGAGCTGTCGAAATTATGGCTTATGGTACCGCCGTCATCGCAGAGCCAAAGAACCAATGATGGGAGCCATGATTGTCGCGGGCGCGGTCATCGGGATCGTCTATTTTGCAATCGTTCGACGACGCGAAAAACAGGAAGAGAAATTCGAGCGCCGCAAATGGTAAAGCGAGCGCCCGACTGGGATAGCTCGCCAACACCACAACTTATGCGACCTATTTATAAAGAGATCGCACCGGTTGCGCGAACACTCTACGCACCATTGGCTCAAAGAAACTCAGTGGGTAAGTTTCTCGATCCGGATCAAATGCGGGCGCGTCGTAGCGCTCAATAAACTCCTTGGTGCGCGCATAGTGGGGGCTATCTTTAAATTGCTCGTGCATGTTTCGATCTAAACCGAGGTGGTGAAAAAAATAGTACCCCTGGAAAATTGCATGATGCTTGATCATCCAATGATTTGCTTCTGATACAAAAGGCTCAAGAAAAACGGCGGCGATATCCGCGTGATTGTAGGGCCCCAAAGTATCCCCAATATCGTGTAATAAGGCACAGACCACGTATTCTTCGTCTTTGCCATCTTGATGAGCTAAGGTCGCGGTCTGCAGACTGTGAGTGAGACGATCCACTGCAAAACCGCCACAGTCTCCCTCTAACACGCGCAAATGGTCTAGCATTCGATCGGCTAAACCCGCTTGGAATGGGCGCATTTCTGCCGCGATCGCTTGCCAGTCTTCTAGAGTACCGTCTTTCATATGATGAAAACTGGCCTTATTGGGGGTCGCTGTCATTTTTCTTCTCCTGCTGATCAATAGCTCTGATAGCAAGAGTGTCGCATAAAGTCTTCCGCAATCGAAGCGCAATTCCCTCCTGAAAACGGGTCTGTCACAAGCAAAACGAATCGACCAAGATAAAAGTAAAGTTTGCTTGACATCAGATGGGGCTGCCCACTTATAATGTCAACAAAACTTGACACAGGAGATTATCATGAACACGAAGCAAGCCACCAAACGCCTAGCACTTTGGACTTTAATTTGGCTAATTTGCCAGGCGCTCGCCTCTTTCGGTCCACTCATTGTGTGGCAAGAACAGGCCTCTGTCACATTAGTCGCCATCGGACTCACGGTGCTCTCTGGTATTGGAATGATTCATGCGAATATCATCCATTTAAGATCACTCGATGAGTTGCAACAAAAGATACAACTCGAGTCAATGGCTTTAACGTTGGGCTTAGTGCTAGTCTTTGGTCTCGCTTACTCGCTCTTGGACACCACCGATATTATCTCAGTAGACGCTGAAATCAGTGTAGTTGTGATTTTTATGGGGCTCACCTATCTGGCAGCGATGCTATTGAATAATCAGCGCTACGTATGAAAAATAGAATCAAAGAACATCGTCAGGCAAAGAGCCTCACTCAATCTCAACTCGCTGACCGCGTTGGCGTGTCTCGGCAGACGATTAATGCGATCGAAACCGGAAAATTCGATCCCAGTCTGCCGCTGGCATTCAAGTTCGGTGCGGTTTTTGAGCAAAGTGTAGAAGACCTATTCGATTCTTCCGATGTTCTGCTGACGCTGAATAAGACACTCAGCTAGCGCCGCAGCGGCAGGAGAGAGCGGACGAGCAAGCCGACGAACAAGATACCAGCGAGATTCAATCGGGAACCCCTCTACATTCAAAACAGAGAGCCCCTGCTCGCCCCCATAATTAAGTGTGTGCTCGCTGACGATCGATACACCTAAACGCGATAACACGGCATGCCGGATCGCTTCGTTACTTTCAATCGTCATTCTGGGCGACAAGCTGAATCCCCGCTCGGCGAGGAACGCTTCTATGCTGTAACGAGTCCCGCTGCCGACTTCGCGTGACAAAAATGGCTCTGCCATAAACTCGTCGAGCGTCACTTCTGACTGCGCACTCAAAGGGTGGCTCTCGGGTGCTACTGGCCACAAACGATTGGTCAAGAAGGGTATCAACTCAAGTGCCTGATCTTTCGGCGGGTGACTAAACACATAAAAATCATCGGTGTCACTATCCACTCGATCTATCATTTCCTGTCGATTGCCGATCTTCAAAGACAGTTCAATAGCAGGGTGCGACTCTGCAAAAGGGCCAATCAAGTGCGGAATAAAATACTTAGCCGTGGTCACCAGACCAATACTAACCCGCCCAGACTCACCCCCTCGCAATCGTGACAGTGCTAAGTCAAGGTATTGATAATCCCGCAAAATATCGCGCGCATGTTTCACCATGATCTCGCCAGCCTCGGTAAAAAAAACTTGTCTGGCATGACTGTAATACAGAGGCAAACCGACTGTATCCGCTAGTTTAGAGAGCTGCATCGAAACACTGGGTTGCGCTAAAAACAAACGCGCTGCGGCTTTCGTAAAACTCCGCTCTTCATAGACGGCGAGGAGAATTTCTAATTGTCGCACTGTGCCTATGCTGGCATGAACACGATTTGACATCACAAACTCTTAATAGATTAAAGTCTATCGATACTATAATAATTATCTAGTTTAATCTATTCATAATGATGGTCATACTGCGCCCCATCGCTAAGAGGGCATCATTATGATTCGAGCACAACTTTTTGGTTTAGTGACAGGATTGCTAATCGGACTTGCAGGATGGGTGACTTGGTCGCAAGACCTGGCCGAACCGGCTTTGATGCTGTGTGGTCTTGGCATCTTTCTTCTGAATCTTCGACCGCAGCACTCTAAGCAGTCTACTGCGAACATAGCGACGGGTCGGTAACCGGCATCATGCAACTCGATATCGTTGTCGCTTTCTTTTTACTCGGGGCTATTGCCACTTGGTGTAAAGCCGACTTTGAAATCCCCAAAGCCATTTATCGCGGATGCACGCAGTTCCTGCTTCTGGCGATTGGCATTAAAGGGGGCATTGCCTTCACTCAGTACCCGCTTGCCACGATTCTTCCGCAGTCACTCATTGTTATTGCATTCGGATTCTGCCTTCCGTTTTTGGCCTATCCTATTTTGCGAACGCTCGGTGGCTGGTCCCGGATCGATGCAGCTAGCACAGCCGCCCACTATGGCTCAGTCTCGGTAGCGACCTATGCGGTCGCAGTCGCGGTGCTTGAAGGACTCAATATAAGCTATGAAGCGTACTTCCCATTGTTTGTCGCTCTGCTCGAGATACCTGCAATTCTAGCGGGTTTAGCTATCGCAAAACCCGGTATATTCTCTTCTAAGGCTTTTGGTAAAGCAGTACATGAAATGTTCCTGAATGAGGGCGTCCTGCTACTTATCGGAGGTTTATTGATTGGCGCTTGGGGTGCCGAGCGGACCGAACGCTTGCTGCCTTTCTTTGGCGATTTATTCCATGGCGTGCTCGCCTTATTCCTCCTTGAACTGGGCAGACAAGCCGCAACCCGAATTGCGGATATCCGACGGGAAGGCGCCTTTTTGTTATCGTTCTCGATTGCTATGCCGCTCGTGAGTGCAAGTATTGCTTACTGGTTGGGCAGCTCGATACTCGAGCTCAGCGTTGGCGGGGTATTCCTGATGATGGTTTTGGGTAGCAGTGCCTCGTATATAGCGGTGCCTGCCGCCATGAGGAGTGCGCTTCCAGAAGCCAACAATGCATTGGCGATCACAGCCTCACTCGCTATTACTTTTCCATTTAACGTATTGGTCGCAATTCCCGTATACTTGAACATTGCTCAACTGGGGAACTAGCATGTCCGATCTGTCCTTCGCGCGCGTCACCGTTGTTATGGGGTCGCAATCCGACTGGCCAACCATGCAAGAAGCAGCTACCGTGCTCGACCAACTCGGAATTGAATATTGCAGCGCTGTTGTATCCGCTCATCGTACGCCGCAGCGTCTCTATGATTTCGCCACCCAGGCAGAAAGCCACGGTGTTGACCTTATTATTGCCGGTGCTGGCGGCTCTGCTCACTTACCCGGCATGATTGCTGCCATGACACCGCTTCCAGTCATCGCTGTACCGGTCGAGACTCGGTTTAACAGCGGACTTGATTCGCTTCTCTCAATCGTACAGATGCCTCGCGGAGTAGCCGTCGCAACTCAAGCGGTGGGCGCTGCCGGCGCTTTTAATGCGGGCGTTATGGCAGCTCAAATGCTTTCGATTAGTGATCACTCACTTCGGGAGCGCTTTAGGCAATGGCGGCAACAGCGCACCGACAGCGTTGGCATTGAGATTGAATAATGAAGATAGCGATATACGGTTGCGGCCAGCTCGCTCAGATGATGGCGCAAGCCGCACACTCACTGAACATTGCGACTTGCTTTCTCGCCGAGCCCTCTGAAGAAACGACCTGTGTCGAGGGTCTTGGTGACATCGTTCCGATAGACCGCTCTGATTTAAGCGCCACTCTGGCTCGGTGTGGTGAGCTCACCGCACTCACCGTCGAACGTGAACAAGTTGACCTCCAAGTGTTACAGCATTGGGATTCTTCAGTACCAATCTATCCCCCAATAGCCGCCATCGAAATCGCACAGCATCGACTGCGCGAAAAAAGCATGCTCGATCAGCTAGAGATACCCACCGCGCCTTGGGCTCGAAGCGATGCCGGTCGTGCCACTTTTGCCGACCGTCTTGGACTTCCCTTGGTCGTCAAGCATCCAACCGATGGCTATGACGGTAAGAGTCAGTGGCGCGTCAAAACTTTCGCGGAGCTCGATGAGCTGCTCAATGCCCATCCGGGCGAGACTTTACTGATTGAAAATAAAATAGACTTTGACTTCGAAGCATCCATCATTGCGGCGCGCGACGCGAATGGTCAACTCATGTGCTATCCCATCACCTGCAATGAACATAGCGCTGGCATATTGATATCGTCAGTGGCGCCATCCCGCAAAATCACACCGGAAATCAGCAGGACACTTCAAGACTACGCGACTCGAATGCTCGACCATCTAGATTATGTCGGGGTCTTAACCATCGAGTGCTTCGTGCAATCAGATAAGGTACTGGTCAACGAGATCGCGCCGCGCGTCCATAACAGTGGTCACTGGACTCGCCAGCCCGGGCTTTGTTCTCAGTTCGAGCAACACATCCGCGCGATTTGCGGATTACCACTGGTCTCGTTCGAGCCCGAGGGCTACTTTGGCATCGTCAATTTACTGGGGCCTCTCGATTCCAACGCCCCCTTGCAGGTCGATGGAGCTGCCAGCTACTGGTACGGAAAAGCCAGCCGAGCAGGCAGGAAGCTAGGGCATATCACCCTGCGCGCCGACACCGAAGACGATATCGTGCAGCGCCAGCTGGCTTGTTTATCGGAGCTAGAGGCTCAGCGCAATTCAGCGCTATGACGCCTCAACGAACCCTTTCCAAGTGCTCATATAATTGATGAACGCCTCACCAAGCCCTTGCTCAGCAAGATAGTCGCGAGTTACCGGTATTTTCACTGGTGCGAACTGCGGGTCGGCAGCAATGCTCTGCGGAACATTACTGTGCAAAATTGCGGTACGGCCCAGCACCACAAAATCAAGACCCGCATCGAGTACTGCCCGACAATCTTGTGCATTAACAATTTTACCCGCAGCACCAAGGGCCACACCGGCTCTCGGTAATTCGGCGAAATACATCAAAAGGGATTTACCGTGGTAAGCCGGATCTTGTGGCTCTTTGAATACATCCCACAAAGACATATCTAGGTAGTCTAAGCGAGGATCCTGTAGCAGACGTGCTGCCAAATCCAAGGACTCGTCTATCTGCACCCCAAATCGCTCAGGAGACAGCCTCACCCCCAAGCTAAAGCTTGGGCCACATGCTTTGCTGATACCGTCGATAATTTCAAACAGCATACGCTCACGATTTTCTACCGATCCACCATAAGCATCGTTGCGCTGATTAATTTCGGAGCTCAGAAACTGACACACCAAATACCCGTGGGCGGCATGAATTTCAGCACCCTGAAAGCCAGCCTCTTGGGATCGAACCGCGGCATCAATAAATGCCTGAATGGTCCCCTCGACCTCTTCTGAGGTCATAGCTCGCGCGCCAGTTTCGGCATTGTCTGAAGGACACAATGGCGCATGTCCAACAACCTCAGCCATCGTCCTCATGCCCGCGTGGTGAAGCTGCACCACCGAGTGACTGCCAGCTTGATTAATAGCCTCGGCCAGACGCTTTAGCCCCGCCTTGTGTTGATCGCCATAGGCCCCGAGCTGGCCCGGAAATCCAAGACCGGCATACTGAATTGAAGTGGCGCATGTCATGGTCAGCCCAAATCCGCCTTCAGCACGCATGGTCAACCATCGGAACTCATCATCACCCAAAACGCCATCGGGCTGACTTTGCAAGTTGGTCAGCGGCGCCAACATAAAACGGTTTGGCATAACGTGGCCGCTGCGCAACACCAGGGGACTGAATAAATCGGTCATGACTACCTCGCAAGTCAATTAAAAAAACAGAATAACAAAGGCGATCACCTCATAACAGCCACTGGTAAACGGCGGTTCCCAAAAGAGTACCCAGCGCATAACCGAGTACGCCCACCAATACGCTTGGCGTCACTAGTGTATGCCAGCCCTTCGCTGCAGCCATTGCAGGCGCGGTGGTGGCGCCCAGAATCGCGGCATTCGACGCTATGATGAGTTCAGGTAATGACAGCTTCAACCAACGACCCATCACCAACAGTATGACTGCGTGAACAGCCAACAAAATGCCCGCAAATACAATAAGCATTGGAGCAATGCTAATCACCGCGCTCACGTTAGCACCCGCAGCAATAGAGCCAAAAAAGACCATGCTGAGTGCAATACCGAGCTCAAAACTCCCCGATAAATGCTTGGTGATACTTGGTAAAAATGTCGCCAACCCAACCGTGATCAATGTGATGATAGCGTACCGGTACATGCTCACCCCCGTCGCCGCAACAATCGCATCAGAGACCGCCACAATACTCAGCGAAAGGGCCAAAGCGTAGGCTATCGTAGCAGCAGAAATCGGTTTCGCCTCTGGCTCTGAGGGCTTCAATCCACTCTCTGTCGCAGGGTTCTCTGCCAGCGGTATAAACTTTCGTGCCAGCCAATGCCACGCTGGGAGCAATGCCAGAATGGTCAAATATAACGCGCTGTACACATTATCTACCGCCGTTGCTGCACTAAAGAACGAGGCTTCCTCGACCAAAGTCGTGATCTCTCCCAAAGCCGCATAATTCACTGACCCTCCGATATACGTAGCCGTAAATAAACCAGCAACACCTGCTCTAGCCTCATTCGCGTCAAGACGACCGGACAGCATGCTGGTAACGTCAACCAGTTCGGTCGCAATCAAGACGCCCACTACCGTCGCAAAACTTGCCAACAAAAAAGCCAGTGTCAATCGCGAAGCTTCGCGCATCATCTGCACAATATTGGCCTTGAATAAAAATAGCGGAATGATCACCGGAACGATTTTCGAAAATACAAAATCGTAGGCCTCTGATTGGTGCGGGATGAAACCCACATTGGCAGCGACAATTGCCAATAGAATGACCACGACCGTACCCGTCAAATAAGATCCTAACCTGGTAGTTTCGCTCCAGAAGCCAATAGCAGCCAACGCAAATAGCACGGCCATGACTGTCGTGGGGTTATCAACCATCATTCATTCACTCCTAATTGCGTGCTTTGCTTCGTGGTCTGTTTTTGTTAGCGTGGCACGACAATAACATAAGGTAAGTTCACCATGGTGCTAAAAATTACTCAAACCGGCGCACTCTTCAGCCTACTGATTGCATCACTGATCGGCTGCTCTCAATCGAAAGTTGCTGAGCCGCGCTACCAAGCCGAGATCGTGCGGACCACCTATGGCATTCCTCATATCACAGCGGATAATTACGGTAGCCTAGGCTTTGGCGAGGCGTATGCGGCTGCACAAGACCAGGTCTGTAATATGGCGTTCGCGCTGCTGTCTGCAAAGGGCGAAACAGCTAAATTCCTGGGCGAGGGTCATGACAATAAAAATGTGCATAACGATTGGGTCGTTAAAGCCCTAGGTATACCCGAGCAAGGCCCGGCGGCGTTAGCCGAGCAATCACCAATCATTCAGCAGTGGATCGAGGGTTATGCAGCGGGCTATAACCATTACCTCACAGAGGCTGCAGGCCAGTACGACAGCTGGTGTGACAATGAGCCTTGGGTCTACCCTGTATCGGCCAGCGATTTTATGGCGCAGTACATCGCATTAGTTCAGACCCTGCCTCGCATGGCAGCAGCCATTGCCAGTGCCCAGCCGCCGGGCCAAGTCGCCACCTACCAAGCCAGCAAGCCTGCTCAAATCGCTGCCCTTGATGCACTAAAATTAGAGGGTATGGGCTCCAATGGCTGGGCGTTTGGATCCGAGGCTACTGAAAATGGTAGAGGTGCTTTACTCGCAAATCCGCATTATCCCTGGTACGGCACCAGTCGATTCTGGGAAAAACATCTATCGATTCCAGGCGAGCTCAACGTCTATGGCGCTGGCCTAATCGGTACTCCCGGAGTCGCCATCGGTTTTAACGATGCCGTCGCCTGGACACATACAGTATCTGACTCTAAACGAGTGACACTTTACCAACTCACACTCAATCCAAGTGATCCCACTCAGTACCTTTATGAAGGTGAGTGGCGAGCAATGACGAAAACCCCTGTGACTATCCAGATTCTTGGCGATAGCGGTATCGAGAACACGACCAGAGACATATGGTTCAGTCACCATGGGGCTATCGTTAAGCTGCCGCAACTCGGGTGGAATGAGTCGGTGGCCTATGCGGCAAAAGACGCCAATGCCAACAACACCAAAGTATTAGCACAATGGCTTGCCATGGGGCAGGCGCAATCGATGGATGAGTTCATTCAAGCGCATAAAGTCTACAATGCCATGCCTTGGGTCAACACCATTTCAACCAGTAGCGATGGTCGAGCCGTGTACCTTGACAATAGCAATGTAGGCGCGCTCAGCGATGCATCTATCGCGGCGTGGCGGGAGCGACTAGCAGCCACACCTCAATTGACGCAGGCCTATCTGGGTAAAGGGCTGGTGATCCTAGACGGTAGCACTGCTCGTGATGAATGGATGACCGATAATGGCGCACCCGTTGCGGGCACTACCCCATTTAACCAACGCCCGCTGATAGAGAGCTCCAACTACGTCTTCAACTCGAATGACAGTTATTGGCTCAGTGATCCGAAGCAACCAGCGGCTGGGTTCTCGCCGCTCTACGGCCCTGTGATGACACCTCGTAGCATACGAACACGGATGAACATCCACCTGCTTGAGGGTATCCCACCCTTCGATTTTCGCGGTACCGATGGTAAATTTTCAGTCGCTGAGATCCAAGCGGCCTTGTTCGATAACTCAGGACTGACCGCTCACCTATTAAAGCCGGAACTCATTGCGCGGTGTCAATCAAAGCCAGAAATAGTAATAGACGGGCAAGCGGTTAATCTCAGCGCTGCCTGCGCCGTACTGGCATCATGGGATAATCGATACGACATTCAGAGCCGAGGGGCTGTTCTTTTTCGTGAGTGGTTAACCCACTACGACTACCATGCTACCCAATTCGCTGGCGACTTGTTCAGCCAGAACTTTGATCCCGCTAAGCCCGCCCTCACACCACTCGGATTAAGTGAGTCAGATCAGGTGCTTCATGCTCTGGGGCAGGCGGTGCTGCGTCTAAACGCAAATGGCATTGATCTAGATGAAATGCTGGGTGACCTGCAACTAGGCCATCGAAGCCAGCGAGCTATTGCAATACATGGCGGTAATCGTTACGAGGGGATAGCCAACCTGCAGGTAGTAGCAGATTTCAACGACTCGCCGATCTTCAGCGGGTCAAATCAGCTGGTCCCAGGAAGCCGATATCTCACCGAAAGTGGCTATAACATTGCCCATGGCTCTAGTTTTATCATGGCACTCAGCTATGGCGAAGACGGACCCACAGCCAACGCCATACTGTCGTACAGCCAATCAGGCTCGCCCACAAGCCCGCACTTCACAGATCAAACCGAACTCTATCGAGACGAGCTTTGGCGACCAGTGCTCTACCAACCAAAGGATATTACTGCGGGCAGCATCAGTCGGCTATTGGTACAGGGCGACTAACATACCACACGCACCGCGGGCTCGTAGCCGAGCTCCGCGATTCATCTGCTGTAACGATTGGGCCGGCTGGGGAGCTCTTGCACCACCTCGCAAAACCAACTCAATGAAGGCTTTAGTGTGGTGCACATATGCCCTTTTGTTTGCATGTTAGTTTTTTAAAACTAGACGCTATTGTGATAAACCAGTGATGTGCGATTCTATGGCTCATCACAATCTAAAGTTGGCGTCTGATGCTTAAAGTTTGGTCAAAACTCAGCGAGTGGTCACACCAGGCACCCCTCCAGCTTGCCGCCAACGCAGCTCATCTTAACCTCTATACTGAGAGAGACCGCACCAGCAGAGGTAAACGGAATGGAAGGTAAAAATAATCGTATCCGTCGGCGGCCATAGCATCGCGCAACGAGGGGTACCCGTACTAACTAACACCCCCACTCCACAGGTCACAGCGGTAACTGCATAGCCACGACAGATGGGTTTTTTATTAGCGCAGAATCGAGCTGCGTAGAGCAGTTCGTGTCAACTCGACCAAATTCTTTGCTCCCAGTTTTTGCATGGCGTGCTGTCGGTGAACCTTTACGGTGCGAAGAGCGATTCGGAGACGATCGCTAATTTGCGGATTTGTGCAACCTTCAAGGACCAGCTTTATAACTGCTCGTTCTCGTTCGGTAAGTTGCATCACCATTGCCTGAAGTCGCGCCAACTCAGCGCTCTCTTGCTGGCGGTTTCCGCTCAACATCAGAGCGGAAGAGACAGTAGCCAGCAACTCAGAAATATCGATCGGCTTTAGTAGGAACGCATATCCACCTTTGCGATAAGCCTGCACAACTTCAACCTCGGAGCTCACCCCGCTCATAAAAATAAAGGGCATCATTGCCTGCTCGGACCCAAGTGCCTCTTGCACATCTAGGCCGCTCTTTCCTGGCAAACTGACGTCGCAGAGCAGACAGCGTGGCCCATTCAGTCTTTCAGCGTCAATAGTACGCCTAGTAATAAGGGCCTCAGCGCTGTCGTATGTAAAACAGACAAAACCCTCCAAAGTGAACAGACGCTCATAAGAGCTGCGTATGGAGGGATCGTCATCCAAGACAAAAACAATCCCTTTCGCCGCGCGCTGTTCCGCTTGAGCTTGGGACGTGGCTCTTAGCTCGGTCACATTAAACATGGTCGACTGATTCATCCTTATCTGCGTTCAAATGAAAGCACAGGATCAGCGCGAAGCGTTCTGCAGTCAAATGAAACTTCCAGTCAGAGTTCGCTTGATCGAGGATTTTCCTCATCATTATCAAGCCAAGTCCTACCCGCCCATGCTTACTACTAAAGGCCTCTCGCCCTGCTTGATAAATCTGTTCTTCTGACATACCGTCACCTGTATCAGCAATGGCTATCTCAAATATCGGCCCATTCCAAGCGGTACTAATCTCGATCACTTTTAGTGATGGTATGCCATCGGCTAGGGTGAGTGATTCCAAAGCATTCATAACCCCATGTAAAATTAAGTGATGCAAATCGGCCTTTGGTAGCACGAGCTCGGCAGTCACAGCAAGGTTAACACGCAACTTTATACTCTGAGCTTGAATTTCTAAAGCCATTAAACTGAGCACTTCGCTAATAGCAGCCCGTGCATCAACTCGGAGCGTCGTGTCCTCGACAGACCCTATGACTCGCCTAATGTTAGCGATTTGCTTGTAAAATCGAATCGATTGTTGGTACAGATGATCAAGATTCTGTGCTAATAAAAAATTTTCTGATTGGGTGAATTGGAGTTGTCGATTAAACGTCTTCACATCTTTCAGCATCGACGAGAGCGGTTGACGCAATTCATACTGTAATGAATTCGACAGTAAACCCAAGGTCCGCTGTCGATCTAGCATGGCGACTTGCCGAGACCACGATACTCTGCGAAGTTGGTTTTTTACAGCAAGGCTCTCCGCTTTTTGTGCCGAGATAGTCAGATCTAGAAAGTAACGAAGCAATAGCATGAGTCCCAATGGAGCCGAACCTATACCCACCCACAATATCCACTTAGGCACAATTTGCGTGCGTGCCGAGAAAGATCCTCCCAGCTCGTGATAAATAACCAAACTCAGCATCGTAAGAAAGGATAGCAATCCCGGGATAATCACCCTGCTCATACCCCTCGAGAATAGGTCCCTTCTAGGCCGGCAGCTCACTACGAGAAAAAACAACAGAAACCCAACCGAGGCAATCCCGCACCAAACAAAGCCACCCCGAAGTTTACCAACCATTTCGCTTACCACTATCGCGATGATGAAGACAACAACCAACTCAAATACAAAAGGTCCTCTGGTCGGTGCAGAGCCAGTTTCCTGCCAATAGAAACCCATATGACGAGCGAATCCAAAAGTTGCCGCAATGGCGAGCGCGTAGATTAGCGAGGGAGTGTTCAGGCAGAAAAATAGAATAGACACGGTAACGGACAATCCTATCATCCAAACGAGCAAAGCAGAGCACAGTGGTATCAAGTAGCGAGTAACAAAGAGTCGCACCGCGACTATCAGTGAGAACATAAATAAACTCAAAACCAGAGCCAGATAAGCAAAGGGGTCCAGGGAAGCAAGCACGATACTCACACCTCAACCGGCAAAGTTATTTGCACGCAAAATCCTTTGTTAACTTCCGACCAATACGAGAAGCGCCCGTCATAGCGCTCGATAATCCAACGAGTAATGAAAAGGCCTAAACCCATACCGGGTAATTTCTGGGCACTCAAATCCGCCTTTATGTCCAGTAATACTTTGGGTAGGATACCTCGTCCGTTGTCACTTATATTGAGCGTCAAATAATCATCAATATAGCTCTGAGAAACAACAATTTCACCCTCACCAATGGCTACACGAGTGAGCGCCTCGATAGAGTTTTGAAACAAATTCAGAAGAATTTGAGTACAGTGGACTTGTGCTATGCACACGCGATTCGCGCCAGCTTTGCCAACCATCCGAACACTGATCTGGCGACTGTTTAGCTGAGGTCTCAACCATTCGACCACCTGCGCAATTGCAGCATCCATGTCAGTCCGCTGCTGGTCGGGTTCGATCCGAATGTCTCCACCGACATAAGCATTCAGCAAATCTATTATCCTCACTAGATCACGGTCTAAATCGGCACCGATCATCTCGAGCAAATCAGCGGACTCAGGGAGGTCTCTAAGATATCGTTGCGCGAGCTGAATATTGGTCATCAGAGCGGTTATCGGCTGATTCAGCTCATGCGCCAAGGTAGCAGAGATCATCGATAAGCACTCGGCCTGATCCATGTAACTTAACGACTCCTGCAATGATCGCTGCGCCAATGAGTGGTGATGAGATACCTCGATTTCAAACGCCATACCTAGACGGCATGCAGTGGCAAAAACGGCACCTATCAGGGCGACTACAGATAACACTAAATTCGGGAAGCGATCCATCGTAGACACAGGAGACCAAGAGGAAATACGAGGTACATTGTGGATAACGAGCGCGCTTATCACCAAGAATGCGATAACCAATAAGAATAGACTCATCCAAAGATCATTGATCTGGCGCTCGCGCCGCCAGCGCATGAAGACAAGAACCGCGAGAATCGTAACCGCCAGACCACCCGCAGCATAGAGCCATACTCGAGTCGCGAAACAGTGCTTCGTTGACTCCAGCAATTGAACTAGAGAGAAGACCAACAAAAAAATTAAGATGCCGAAACCGTAGACTTGCCGCTGCAGAGCGACGCGCCACAAGGATAGGTACCAAGAGTAGACCATTAAAGCGACCAGTGCGCCACCGAGAGCCAGAGAGGAACCGGTTGGAATATCAGCGATCAAAAAAAACCAGATAGATAGCGCAACGAAAATACAGCCCAGCCCCCAAAGCAAAAGTCCATCGCCATCACGACGCCCGAATATGAGCACTAGTGATAGCCCCAACAGACCGAGCACAATCATCGCAATAATAGCCATATCTTCAAGCACCGGAAGGAATCAATACGTTCAGTGTTAGTTTATCCGCATCATTACGTGAGCAGAACAAGTCATTGAAAGCGTTGAAGTGAGAAGGTATAAATAATTGCCCGTTTGGACGCAACTATCGGTTTAATAAAATTGACCACCCGCACTAGATAAAAAGCAAAATCTGCCCTTTAGGGTAATTGCTAAACATCTGAGCGGTCCTATACTCATTTTAATCATTTTGGATCAAAAATATGCCCGCAACTACAGCCCACATGATTTCGTCTCTTCGGACCGGCGACCTGATTCGTCACGAGCGAATTGCACTCGGGATGACACAGTCAGAACTGGCCGCCTACCTTACTGAGCGCAGTGAATTATTCAAAGGTGTCGATACAGTCACCATTAGCCGATGGGAAGCGGGACGCGTCTATCCTTCAACGCGACGCCTCATAGCGTTCTCAAAGATTCTGTACCCCCAACATACCCGCACGACACTCAGGCAAATGATCAATGATCGCCCCAGAGGAGCGCACCATTGCCCGATTAACAAGCTGAATGCCTTCCCCCACCACCCTTATCTTGTGGGTGAGGCTCACCGTGCGTTATCTGTCAGCCACGATCTGAATCGCTTAACATCTGGCGCTCGACGCTGTATCGACCCCTTTTTCACACCTCTAAAGACCCGCCTTAACAAAGGGCAGGAAAAGGCAGAAGAACTGGGTATTCTCATTGTCGACCCCAACACACAAGAAATCTTCGGTCATTTACTGGCACTTGCGAGTCCAAACCCTGATCTTCAAAGAGGGCTGTTTGTGACTTCAATTTATGGTGGCAGCGACCGGATCTTTGAGTTCTTGATGAGTCAATTTTTCCGTTTTGCGGTGCAGCAAGACCCGCAACCGATCCACATCATTGCGAGTAGCCAGCAACAACGTTCTCTCGCCAAGCGAATCGGTATGGTACAAAGCCGCAGTGAGCCTGCCGCCGCACTCAAAACAGCACTGGCTGATCGCGAGGCTCAAACGTATACAGCCGATTACTTCGAAGTGTTAGCGCATCCTGATTTTGTGGGCTTATTTGCATCGGATATCGCGCCTTACCCCACGTTGCCAACGGAGAGCGCGACACCGATCGATGGCACTGATAACCTCGAACGCCTCGGTTAATCGTTGGTCCGGACTGTGGCTTAAGCAGCGTGCGACTGATCATGGATGAGCACGCGGTGCGAGGCGCCGTCTAGACCCCATAAGCCATCTGCAGGTGGCGGGATTCCTGTTAACACAGTACGCTCCAGATTCGGAATATAACGGGAGTGTAACAATGGCAGAGGCACGTGTCGCATTAGTCACAGGCGCGAGCCGGGGTGCTGGAGCTGGTATTGCCAGAGGCCTCGGCGAGCTCGGGTACACGGTATACGTGACCGGACGTACACTTTCGCCCGGCGCCGCAAAAGGCTGGGATGGTTCCATTTTGCCTGGTACGGTGGCTGAAACGGCGGCACAGGTCACTGCACTTGGTGGCTATGGCATTCCTATTATCTGTGATCACGGTAACGACGAGCAGGTCGCGCAACTGTTCGACACCATACGCGTGGACCATGGACGCCTTGATCTACTGGTGAACAATGCCAGCTACATGCACCACCAACTCATCGAAAAAAAGCCCTTTTGGGAGAAGGAACTGAATGCCCAGTTGATTCTTGATGTGGGGCTTCGCTCTGCCTACGTGGCCAGTTGGCATGCTGCTAGGTTAATGACGGAACAAAAATCCGGTCTCATAGGTTTCGTGTCGTCGTTCGGAGCTGACTGTTATATGCACGGGCCCGCCTACGGTGCTCAGAAAGCGGGCTTGGACAAACTAGCCCATGACATGGCTTTTGATCTTAAAGATAGCGGTGTGATCAGTGTTTCGCTATGGCTTGGACCCCAGATAACAGAACGCTCGGAGATTGCTCGTCAGACCAATCCAGAACAATACCAAGAGTTCATGGCGAATGCTGAAAACCCAGAATTTTCAGCCCATATTTTTGATGCGATTGATCGATCAACGGAGCGGGAAACGCTATCCGGCCAAACGCTCATCGGGGCGGAGATCGCAAAAACGCTGGGCATTAAAGATCGAGGGCACGATCGACCCTCTTACAGAGAGACTCTCGGCACCCCACGTAAAAAGAACACTGCAGCCGTGTACTGACGCAAAGCCAGCTCGAACGCAAAAGTACGAGACAGAGAATTCAAACTGCTTTTGGACGGTTGGTTTAGAGCTGCAACCCGCCTACTAAGACGTATTTCATCTCGACATACTCGTCGATACCATACTTAGAGCCTTCTCGCCCCAAACCGGACTGTTTAATGCCGCCGAAAGGTGCAACTTCGGTAGAGATAATTCCCTCATTAATGCCTACCATACCGTACTCAAGTTGCTGTGCGACACGCCAGCTACGCCCTAGGTTCTGAGTGTAGAAATAAGCCGCTAAACCATATTCCGTATCATTCGCTAACGCGATCGCGTCCGCTTCATGTGTAAAGGTCACGACTGCTGCGACAGGACCGAAAATTTCTTCTCTGAACAGACTCATGTCTGGGGTGACACCAGTAATGACTGTTGGCGCGTAAAAACTGCCTTCGTCGACAGCAACTCGATGTCCACCCGTCTCGATATGCGCCCCCTTGCTTACGGCATCTTCCACTAGACGCTCTACTTTTTCGAGCGCAGAGGCATTGATAAGTGGGCCAATTGCGACCCCCTCTTCACTGCCATTACCAACAGATAAAGCACTTACGCGAGCGGCTAAGCGCGAGACAAATTCTGATGCGATGCCATCTTGGACCAGAAAGCGATTAACACAAACGCAGGTTTGGCCAGCGTTGCGGTATTTCGAGACTAGGGCACCTTCAATGGCAGACTCGATATCGGCATCGTCGAAAACGATAAAGGGTGCATTGCCCCCCAACTCCAAACTCAGTTTCTTGACGGTATCAGAAGATTGGCGCATTAGCGTGCGTCCCACCGCAGTGGATCCGGTAAATGATAATTTGCGAATAATAGGTGAACTGCACAATAAGCTGCCCACTTGTGCCGGCCGCGTCGTCGTTACGACCCGAAATAAATCACGAGGAATACCCGCTTGGTGCGCAAATGATTCTAACGCGAGTGCTGTGAGAGGGGTCGCTTCGGCCGGTTTAACTACCATGGAACACCCTGCGGCCAACGCTGGAGCAGCTTTGCGCGTAATCATAGCCAACGGGAAATTCCAAGGCGTTATTGCGGCGGTTGTTCCAATAGGCTGCTTCAACACGAGCGCCTGCTTCCCCTGGACGTGCGACGGTATAATATCACCGTAAACACGCTTACCTTCTTCTGCGAACCACTCAATAAAAGAGGCTCCGTAAAGGACTTCACCCATTGATTCAGCCATGGGTTTGCCGCACTCAGCGGTCATTAACTTGGCGAGCAACTCTTGATGCTCGATGAGCAGATCACGCCACGCTAGCAGGTGACGAGCTCGCTCTTTCGCGGTTAGTGCTGACCATGCTACTCGCGCTCGATCTGCTTTTACCACAATCTCTTCAACGTCTTGCTCAGAATAATCAACCACGGTAGCAAGTAGGGCGAGGGTTGCCGGATTAACAACCTCTAACCCCTCGTCTGCAAGAGCGGACTCGGGCACTAAGGCATCAATATAAGATGGCACAGTAAACTCCAGATCATTAACAAAGGCAGATTCTACCCCAATAAAGAGCGACGTGCCGAACACTCGCCAAAGACTTTTCTACACGCCATAAACAAAAAACCCCCAGCCATTC
>OBPT01000054.1_pt1 | contig 31137 bp, 25 predicted proteins | sample 1534671 | NCBI WGS metagenome assembly OBPT01 (sample SAMEA3275494, study PRJEB22092) | marine metagenome | biome: ENVO:00000447 marine biome; feature: ENVO:00002042 Surface water; material: ENVO:00002010 seawater | collected 2014-06-21T11:00:00+00 | depth 1 m | reverse complement strand
CCCCCTTTTCAGCATCTTCTAATTCAAGACCAGATCGATGCAGGCGTCACAGTGGCCTAAAGACCACAAACTGAGGCCGCGGAGTATAGGAATCGTGAGCACCGGCGTCAACCGGAACATTTACCGCGGTGCCCTTGACGATCCGTCATTATTCACTGCAAGCGCAAAGGGACCCACGAAGACGGCAACATAGACGCTCTTGCGTAATCAATAGACCTCCCTGCTCAACACAAGGGACCCACGACAGCGCCTATAGCGTTCGGCGCAGTATCGGTGCCGAAAGCGGCCTTTTGTGGGACTCAAGGAGCCTGCCCCTGGCTCACCTGCTCACCTGCGCTGCAGTGGTGATGGCGGCCCAAAGTCGGCCTCAAATAACCAAAAAGGCTTCCCGCAGGAAGCCTTTTCGATAATTGGTGCGGAAGGCGGGACTTGAACCCGCACAGCCAAAGGCCACTACCCCCTCAAGATAGCGTGTCTACCAATTCCACCACTCCCGCAAATTGTGCTCATCACTCGCCTTCAATAGCGGGTGCATCATTCAGAGGAAGATCCCCCTGAGAATCCATGGCCGGCATATCACTCTCCGGCATATCAGTCTCTGCGGCTTGCGTCATCGGAATCTCAAAACCCAGATCCTCCTCACTCGCCGTTCGGTTGTCCGCAATCACGGCCAAACCAAAACTACTCGCAAAAAAAATCGCCGATAACCAGGCCGTCATGCGGGTCAGGGCATTACCACTGCCGCCACTGCCAAATAGGGTCTGAGAACCGCCCGCGCCAAATGAGGCGCCAATATCGGCCCCCTTGCCCCGTTGCAGCAAAATCAATGCAATCAGTGAGAGTGCAACCAGCAGGTGAACTATGAGCGTTATTTGTTCCATCAATCGACCTTTTCGAGGCAGAACTCTAGGGCGCGAGATGATACCGGGCGTGGCTCTCCCCCGCAACCGGGTTAGCAGGCCTGCCGAATAACCTCAGCAATACCCTCGGCCAACTGCAGATTCTCAGCGGCATCCGTCCCCTCGATCATCACTCGGATTAAGGGTTCAGTACCAGAGGGCCGCAGCACCAGCCGTCCCCTCCCCGCCAACATAGCCTCTACTCGCGCGCGCTCCGCCAGGGCTGGACTGCATTGTGTGAGCTCAAAACCGGCTGCTATGGGCACATTGATCATGGTCTGCGGGAGCTTGCGCATGCCATTTTTCAACGCCAACAAGGACTCTCCAGAGCCGATCATCGCGGCCAATACCTGCAAGGCGGCAATAATGCCATCGCCAGTAGTCGCGAGGTCTCCGCAAATAATATGACCCGAGGCCTCTCCACCTAGTGACCAGCCCTTTTCTGACATCGCCGCCAAAACATGACGATCGCCCACGCTAGCCCTTACTAACGCAATCCCGTGCTCCGCTAGCGCTTGCTCCATGCCTAAATTGGTCATCTGTGTGCCGACAACCCCTTCGACAACCTCACCACGACGCACCCGATCCATGGCAATAATCAATAGCAATTCATCACCATCGACGACGCTCCCGTCTGCGGCTACACACTGCACACGATCCCCATCACCATCAAACGCAATGCCCGCATCGGCCTGCTCACTCAACACTTTTTCCTGCAGCGCAGCCGGTGACGTCGACCCCACCCCTTCATTAATGTTGAATCCATTGGGCTCAGCACCCACTGCAACGACCGACGCACCCAACTCCGTAAACACTTGTGGCGCCACCTGATAGGTCGCGCCATGCGCACAATCGATCACCAGCTTCAGACCACGTAAAGTCAACGCCGCTGGAAATGTGTTTTTACAAAATTCAACGTAGCGACCCGGCGCATCCGACAATCGCGTCGCTTTACCCAACTCAGCCGAGGGGACGGTCTCCATAGGCTGCGCTAACTGCGTCTCAATCTGCAATTCCACCTCATCCGATAGCTTGCCGCCATCGGCATTAAAGAACTTGATACCGTTGTCGCTAAAAGTATTGTGTGACGCACTGATCACAATACCTGCCGACGCTTTTTGGCTGCGCGTTAGCATCGCCACCGCCGGTGTTGGCATCGGTCCGAGTAAGGTGACACGAGCCCCCGCCGCGACCAGTCCCGCCTCTAGCGCAGACTCGAACATGTAGCCCGACACGCGAGTGTCTTTCCCTATTAGGACATGCGTCACGCTATCGGTCTCGCCAAACACCTTGCCAGCAGCCCAACCTAGCTTGAGCATAAAGTCGGCCGTAATGGGGTATTGGCCTACCGCACCGCGAATGCCATCGGTGCCAAAAAATTGTTTGCTCATCGATCGATACTCCGGGGTAAAGCACCCCACATCGCCAAAGCATCGGCCGTGGCGGCAACGTCGTGCACTCGCACTATACTCGCCCCACGCTCAACTGCCATGAGCGCCAATGCCACGCTGGCGAACACGCGCTCTTCTGGCGCCCTATCTAACACGCTGGCAATCATCGACTTTCGAGACAGTCCCACCAAGATAGGGTGCCCACCCAGACACAGGTCTCTCAAGTGCGCCAAAAGGTGAAAGTTGTGTTCGGCGGTTTTGCCGAATCCAAAGCCGGGATCGAATATTACGCGCTCCCGGGCAATGCCGGCCGCCTCACACGCAGTAAGGCGATCGTCAAAAAAATGACGTACGCCCGACATCACATCATCATACTGAGGGTTTTGTTGCATTGTGTCGGGTTCGCCTTGCATATGCATCACGCATAAAGGTAGCGCTGTGGCGGCCGCCGCTTGCAATGCTCCCGGTCGTCGAAAACCCCTGACATCGTTTAAGAGCCCCGCACCTAATCGTGCCGACTCAGTCATCACGCTAGGCGTACTGGTGTCCACCGAGACAAGCGCATCAACATGGCGCGTGAGCGCCTCTATGGCACCGAGCACCCGATCCTGTTCTTCTGCTTCAGAAACAGGTGATGCACCGGGTCGAGTTGATTCCCCCCCCACATCCAACACCTGTGCACCGTCCAACACCATCTGCTCGGCACGCTTGAGCAATAGATCCTGACTTAATGCAGCCCCTTGGTAGAGGGCACCGCCATCAGAGAACGAATCGGGGGTTACATTGAGCACGCCCATGATAGTGGGCCGAGATAGATCTAGGGTGCGTGCCCCGCAGGTGATCACTGTGCTCATGAGCGCGCCATCACCCGTGCGGGGGGGAAATCAGTCGGTCAGTGCTCAGTCGCCGCACCGCCGATGGGGCTGACTGTCGGTTCCGCATCGCCCGCGTCAGGCGGGGTTCCGCGATCGTCGCCAGACCAGTCAGTCGGCGGGCTAGGCATATTGCCCGCCATAATCTCATCGATTTGCGCCGCATCAATCGTCTCGTACTGCATTAGCGCCTCAGCCATCAGATCAAGCTTGTCGCGGTTATCTTCTAAAAGGTGATGCGCTTGCGCGTAACACTCATCAATAATGCTGCGCACCTCACGATCGATCGCCAAAGCCGTCTCGTCCGACATGGCCTTCGCGGGCTGCCCTGCACTCCTGCCAAGGAAGACTTCTTCGCCTCCCTCGTCATAAAGCAACGGGCCCATTGCCTCAGACAATCCCCACTTAGTCACCATGTTTCGAGCCACCTCAGTAGCACGCTGGATATCGTTAGACGCCCCAGTGGTAATGCCATCTTTACCCAGCGTCATTTCCTCGGCTACGCGACCACCAAACAAGCTCGTAATCTGCGAAATGATATGGCGACGACTGTGGCTATAGCGATCTTCCTCGGGCAGGAACATCGTCACGCCGAGTGCCCGACCTCTTGGGATAATCGACACCTTGTAGACCGGGTCATGCTCAGGCATCAACCTGCCGACAATGGCGTGACCTGCCTCGTGAAAGGCGGTATTGCGCTTTTCAGATTCAGACATCACCATCGATCGACGCTCCGCGCCCATCATGATCTTGTCCTTCGCCAGCTCAAACTGATTCATACCCACCAGCCGCAGGCCACCCCGAGCAGCAAACAGGGCCGCCTCGTTCACTAAATTAGCGAGATCAGCGCCCGAAAACCCGGGGGTACCACGGGCAATCTTGGATGGCTCGACATCCTCAGATAACGGTACCTTGCGCATGTGCACTTTGAGTATCTGCTCCCTTCCGCGAATATCGGGTAACCCAACCACTACTTGACGATCAAAACGACCGGGACGCAAAAGCGCGGGGTCGAGCACATCTGGGCGGTTAGTCGCCGCGATGACGATCACGCCATCATTCACTTCAAAGCCATCCATCTCTACTAAAAGCTGATTCAAGGTTTGCTCACGCTCATCGTGACCGCCCCCTAGACCCGCGCCGCGATGGCGTCCAACCGCATCGATCTCATCGATAAAAATAATGCAGGGCGCTTGCTTCTTGGCTTGTTCGAACATGTCGCGAACACGAGAGGCTCCGACTCCCACAAACATCTCGACAAAGTCGGATCCGGAAATCGAGAAAAAGGGCACCTTGGCCTCGCCAGCAATGGCCTTCGCGAGCAGGGTCTTACCCGTTCCCGGTTGCCCCACCATTAACACGCCGCGCGGAATTCTGCCCCCCAGCTTCTGAAACCGACCGGGATCGCGCAGAAATTCGACGAGCTCCTGGACGTCTTCTTTCGCTTCTTCGACGCCCGCGACATCCGCAAAGGTGGTGGTAATTTGATCTTCTCCGAGCAGCTTTGCTTTGCTTTTACCAAAGCTCATCGGACCGCCACGCCCCCCTGCGCCACCTTGCATCTGGCGCATAAAGAACATGAAGACGGCGATAATTAATAGAATAGGGAAGCTCGCAATGAGCAACTGTGACCACACAGACTGCTGCTCCGGCTTTTTGCCCTCTACGGTAATATTGTGCGACAACAGATCATCCATCAGCTTGGGGTCTTCCACCATTGGCCGAACGGTCTCAAAAGTTGAGCCATCTTTGCGTTGAGCGGTAATGATCAAACCGTCGACGACCACTTTAGAGAGTCGATCCGTCTGCACTTCGTTGACGAAGGCAGAATAGCCCACCTGCTCCGTACTGGTGCGCAGGTTGAAATTGTTAAATACCGAAAGTAGTACTGCGGCGATTAACAGCCACAACAGTAAATTCTTAGCCATATTGTTCACAACTCTTCCTCTCGGTCTGAAAGCCTGCGATGTTCGCATGGGCCCGATAGTATAGCGTCTCTCGCGGTAACCCCTAAAGACGCTGATTCATCCCCTGTTTTACTAGTTATTGGGCCCAATCGACCCAATTTCAAGTAGACCCCCTTTCAAGGGGCTTTTTCCTGGCGGCGGCGCTGCGACTGCCCCCTAGCACACCCACTTGTAAGGCACTGTGCCTTGCTAATGGAACGGGACAGCGCGGCATGGCGTCTCCCGCGTTATGGCGCCTTAAAGCCCGTCGCCACGATATAAACTTCTCGAGACCGTGACCGCGACGCACTAGGCTTACGAGTGACTACGCGCTGAAAGTGACTACGGATCTCGCGATACCACGCCTCAAACCCCTCGCCCTGAAAAACCTTGGTGATAAACGCTCCCCCCGATGAGAGCGTTCCAATTGCTAACGCTGTCGCCAACTCAACCAAATACATGGCACGGGGCTGATCAACTTCCGGCAAACCGCTCATATTAGGCGCTAAATCCGAGAGCACCACATCGAGTCGATTACCTGCGAGCGCCGTCAGTATCTGCTCGTAAGTGTCTTCTTCGGTAAAGTCGCCCTGAATAAACGTGACATCCGGTAACTGGTCCATCAACAAAATATCGCTGGCGATCACACGTCCTCGAGTCCCCACCACCTGTCCGGCTACCTGAGACCATCCACCGGGCGCGCTGCCGAGATCGAGCACGAACATACCTGGCCGGATAATGTGGTCGCGCTGATTAATCTCCATCAGTTTGTAAACCGCGCGCGACCGATAGCCCTCTTTTTGCGCCTGCTGAACATAGATGTCGTCGTGATGCTCTTTTAGCCAGGCTCGACTTGAAGATTTCTTTTTCGCCACACCTACCTCTTCCCAGTCCACAATCAAACCCTGCAAGGGGTTACACTAGCTCATAATGTGAGTCTACAGCGACATACCGCCGCGCAGGTAAAGATCATGCCCTCCAGTAAAGAACTTCGACAATTTAGAGCGCAGGCACATGCACTCCGCCCCATTGTCACCGTAGCCAGTAAAGGCCTGTCTCCCTCGGTATTGGAAGAGGTGAACCGTGCGCTCACTGACCATGAACTCATCAAGGTCAAAGTCTCGGTTGGCGAACGGAGTCAGCGTGAAATCGTGATTGCAGCTTTATGCGAACAAAGTGGTGCGCACCTAGTACAGCGCATCGGTAACATCGCCACGCTGATTCGACACAATCCCTCTGCCGACCCTCGAAAATCCAATCTCCAGAGAAGCCGCTGACGGCGGCCTGATTGAGCCAGCACAGCGGGCGTTTTCGTGCATGAGCATCATCATGCCAGCCCGTCACCTTCCAAAGTGCGCTGCGGTGAGCCGCTGGTCTTCCAAAATGGATCGCAAAGAATAAGTCCCCAGACAGTCGACCCGTCCCCGTCCTAGACCCTCTTCATCCCGCGGACAGCACGATCGATCGTGATGCACGGGTCATTTGCAACGCGCTGATTCAGCCCCTTCAAAGAATTAAAAGTGAGGTCCTACCCGAACGCGGTACACCGACCAACGGCCGGCTAGGGATGGGGTTCGCTGCCGACCGGCCGCACTCAAATGTGCTGAGCAATTTCTTGGTCCAGCGCGTCAACCGCATGGCTCACTCGAGTAACACGAGAGCTCTAGGCTAAATGAACATTATTTTTATCTGGCCTAAAGATGCACAACCGTGTCGATCTCAAAGATCACATCGCCACCCGGCGCATTCACGACCACCTCATCCCCTTCCATTTTACCCACCATGGCCCGCGCAATAGGAGAGTTCACTGAGATCAGATTGGCTTTAGCGTCCGCTTCGTCCTCTCCCACAATGCGATACGTGACGCTGCGGTCATCGCTCACGTCGATCAAGGTCACCGTCGCACCAAAAATCACTTTGCCCGAAAAAGGTATGGTCGTGATGTCAATAATCTGAGCATGAGAGAGCTTATGCTCGAGCTCCTGAATCCGGCCCTCAGCGAAGCTCTGCTGCTCACGGGCAGCATGGTATTCCGCATTTTCTTTCAGATCACCATGCTCTCGTGCATCCGCAATAGCCTGAATGATACGCGGACGATCTACCTTCTTGAGTCGCTCAAGTTCATCTCGCAGAGTCTGCTCGCCCTGCACGGTCATCGGTACCCGATTCATACAACCCTGCTCTCGTGAATACTGTCATGTAAGTCTTGTAACCGCCGAACCGTGATATCCGTCTCTTGCTCTAACGCCATACACACGGCCTCAGCAGCCGCTAAGGTGGTAGTGTAAAACACGTTGTGCTGTTCGGCACTTGCCCGGATAGACGCTGAATCAATAATAGCGCGACGGCCCTCCGTGGTATTGATAATAATCGCCGCCTCGTCATTTTTAATCAGATCCACAATATGGGGCCGACCCTCTGCCACTTTGTTGACCATTCGAACCGTTAACCCAGCATCGGTCAGGGCCTTGGCTGTTCCTCCTGTTGCCGCCAGCGTAAAACCACGCGCCACCAGCCGCCGGGCCACCTCTACGGCAGCCGCCTTATCGACATCGCGAACGCTGATCAAACACAAACCAGAGGTAGGCGGCTCATCGCCCGCACCCAACTGTGCTCGGGCAAATGCCGCGGCAAAGGTCTCCCCAGTGCCCATGACCTCACCCGTCGATTTCATTTCAGGGCCCAGTATGGGGTCGGTGCCCGGAAATTTATTAAAGGGCAGCACCGCTTCCTTGACACTGAAATACGGCGGGACAATTTCGCGCGTCACGCCTTGGCTGACCAAACTTTGACCCGCCATGCAGCGGGCGGCCACCTTTGCGAGAGAGAGGCCAATCGCTTTCGAGACGAACGGCACGGTGCGAGAAGCCCGAGGATTGACCTCGATGACAAATATCTCATCATCTTGCCAGGCCAGCTGCACATTCATGAGTCCACATACGCCGAGCTCCAAGGCCATCTTGCGCACCACTTCACGCATGGCTTCCTGTACGTCGGCGGGTAGACTATAGGGCGGCAAAGAACACGCAGAGTCTCCCGAATGCACCCCGGCCTGCTCGATATGCTGCATGATCGCGCCAATGACGACCTGCTCCCCGTCGCTGACCGCATCGATATCAACCTCAACAGCCGCGCTCAAGAAACGATCGAGTAATACCGGTGAATCCTCAGAGACACGCACTGCATCCGTCATATAGCGTAGGAGATCCTCCTCGCGGTAGACGATTTCCATCGCCCGACCACCTAGCACATAAGACGGCCGAACCACCAACGGGTAACCAATCGCAGACGCGGCGTTAACGGCCTGCTCGACACTGCGAACCGTCGTATTAGCAGGCTGCCGCAACGCTAACCCTTCAATCATTTGTTGAAACCGCTCTCGATCCTCAGCGCGATCGATTTGGTCCGGTGTCGTGCCGATAATCGGCACGCCTGCGGCCTCAAGCGCGCGAGCCAATTTGAGCGGCGTCTGGCCGCCGAACTGAACGATGACACCGGTCGGCTTCTCTAACGCCACAATCTCGAGAACGTCTTCGAGTGTCACCGGCTCAAAATACAGGCGATCCGACGTGTCATAATCTGTGGAGACGGTTTCGGGATTGCAGTTCACCATTACGGTCTCGTAGCCATCTTCTCGCATCGCGAGCACGGCATGAACGCAGCAATAATCAAACTCAATGCCCTGGCCGATGCGATTGGGTCCGCCCCCTAACACCAGAATTTTCTTTCGATCACTAGGGGCTGCCTCACACTCCTCTTCATAAGTCGAATACATGTAGGCGGTCGAGGAGGAAAATTCAGCGGCACAGGTATCAACACGTTTGTACACCGGCCTAATGTTCAATGACCAGCGGTGTGCTCTGACTGCCGACTCATCCGCGAAGACTAGGTCGGCAATCCGCTGGTCCGAAAATCCGCGGCGCTTAAGCGCCCACATCATCTGATAATCAATTGTCTCAATCGATACGCCTTGCAGACGAGACTCCCATTGAACGATGTCATTAATTTGCACCAGGAACCAAGGATCGATACCTGAGTAGCCGTAAATTTCCTCGAGTTCGAAGCCGGCGCGAAATGCATCGGCGACATACCAGATGCGATCCGCCCCTGGGTTGGTCAGCCGATCCACCAGCTCTGATCGGCTGTCCTCGTCGACGACCTGCATCTGTGGCTCAAAACCAGCAGACCCTACCTCCAGGCCGCGCAAAGCTTTTTGCAGCGATTCCTGAAACGTGCGGCCGATCGCCATAACCTCGCCAACTGACTTCATCTGAGTCGTCAGCCTGGGATCTGCCGTGGCGAACTTTTCAAAGGCAAAACGCGGAATCTTAGTCACCACGTAATCGAGCGCGGGCTCAAAAGAAGCGGGAGTCACCCCGCCGGTGATATCGTTTTTGAGCTCATCGAGTGAGTAACCCACCGCGAGCTTAGCCGCCACCTTGGCGATGGGAAAGCCGGTGGCCTTTGACGCCAACGCGGAAGAACGCGACACCCGAGGATTCATCTCAATGACCACGAGACGCCCGGTATCGGGGCACTGGCCAAACTGAACATTGGATCCGCCTGTCTCGACGCCAATCTCGCGCAACACCGCCAGCGAGGCGTCGCGCATAATTTGATATTCCTTATCGGTCAAGGTCTGAGCGGGCGCAACCGTAATAGAGTCGCCAGTATGCACGCCCATCGCATCAAAATTTTCGATGGCACACACAATGATGCAGTTATCATTCCTATCCCGCACCACTTCCATTTCATATTCTTTCCACCCAATGAGTGATTCATCAATCAGCAACTCATTGGTGGGGGAGAGCTCCAAACCGCGAAGACAGATCTCTTCAAATTCATCTCGGTTATAGGCGATACCGCCGCCGGATCCACCCATGGTAAATGAGGGCCGAATAATGCAGGGGAAACCAATATCCTCCAGCACTAAGTGGGCCTCGTCCATGCTGTGTGCAATGCCTGCCCGCGGCGTTGCCAATCCAATTGCGCGCATAGCGCGATCAAACTTTTCGCGATCTTCCGCTTTGTCGATCGCCTCTTTGGTCGCGCCGATCATTTCGACGCCAAATTTTTCGAGCACACCCTCAGAAGCCAATTTGAGCGCGCAGTTGAGTGCCGTTTGACCACCCATCGTGGGCAAAAGCGCATCGGGGCGCTCTCGTTCAATAATACGAGCCACCGTCTGCCACTCAACGGGCTCAATGTAAGTCGCGTCTGCCATCGACGGGTCGGTCATGATCGTCGCAGGATTGGAGTTCACTAAGATAACCCGATACCCCTCCTCCCTGAGGGCCTTACAGGCCTGTGCCCCGGAGTAGTCAAACTCGCACGCCTGACCAATCACAATGGGACCCGCGCCTATAATCAGTACACTTTTTATATCGGACCGGCGTGGCATGCTCTAACGATCTCCCTTCATTGCCGCCCAGACTCCATCGCAGCGATAAACGGACGAAATAAGTTCGCTGCATCATGCGGACCGGGGCTTGCTTCGGGGTGGCCCTGAAAGCTATAAGCGGGAACATCTGTGCGAGCAATTCCTTGCAAAGTGCCATCGAAGAGGGAACGATGGGTGACACGCAAGGACGCTGGCAAGTCTGCCTCAGATACGGTGAAACCATGATTTTGGCTTGTCACCATCACCGTCCCATCAGCCAGATTCTGTACCGGGTGATTAGCACCGTGATGACCAAATTTCATTTTTTCGGTCATCGCGCCGCTCGCCAGTGCAAGAATTTGATGGCCGAGACAGATCCCAAATAAAGGTATCCGGTGCTCCATTAGGGCCTGCGCCAGGTCGATAGCATAGCGGCAAGGCTCAGGATCACCGGGGCCATTTGATAGAAAAACGCCGTCTGGCGCCTGTGCCATGACCTCCGCGTAACTCGATTGCGCAGGCAACACTGTGACGCGACAACCCAGGTCAACCAAGATCCGCAGAATGTTGCGTTTAACGCCAAAGTCCAAGGCAACCACAGAGAGAAACGGCTCGGTCAAGCCGCCTGAATCAGCCGCCGCTTCGCCGAGTTGCCACGAGCCCTCAATCCACTCATACGCCGACGCCGTCGTCACCTCCTTCGCTAAGTCCACGCCTTTCAACCCAGAAAAAGCGCGCGCACGCTGTAATGCCTCATCCTCGTCAATAGAGAGCCCCGTCATAATACAACCACTCTGAGCACCGCCATCGCGGAGAATACGGGTGAGTTTGCGCGTATCGATATCAGAAATGGCCACGGTATTATGATGATTCAAATAATCGCTGAGGTTTTGCTCAGAACGAAAATTTGACGCCAGCAAAGGGAGGTCGCGCACGATCAGACCAGCGGCTTGAATCCGACTGGACTCCTCATCCTCACGCGTCGTGCCCGTATTGCCGATATGGGGGTAGGTCAGCGTCACGATCTGACGGCAGTACGAGGGATCCGTCAAAATCTCCTGATAACCGGTCATTGCGGTATTAAAGACCACCTCACCCACGGTGGTACCCGGAGCGCCAATAGATAGGCCGCGGAATAGCGTGCCATCTTCTAGGGCGAGGACAGCTGGTTGAGACAAACGGACCTCCCAGTCATAGTGGCCTAACGCATATTGCAGATGCAAAATTAGGCCGGAGCAATTCACTCCGTGGTCGCAAAAAGCGGACGTTAAGCGCGTGTTGGGCCAGACTAATAACCCCGCGCGGGCTGGGAGTGTAGTCTACGGGAAACGACTGGCAGTGTCTATTTTTTGACGACATTGAACCCCACATTCCGTTGTCCGTTACACTGCCTCGCTCTTCAGTATGGAAAGCATTCAATGGCACTCATCGATCACTATTTTGCGGGCAAGACATTTGCCATCACCGGCGCAGGCGATGGCATCGGCCGTGCACTGGCCATCAGACTCAATCGGGCCGCTTGCCACCTCTGGCTCTGTGACATCAATCCAGAGCGACTGACCGAGACCTGCTCATTACTGGATCCCGATCGGGCGTCCGTGGCGTCACAGATCGTTGACTGCGGCAATCGAGACGCCGTCTTCAACTGGGCCGGCGAGATCAGCGCACAAACGAGCAGTCTTGATGGTTTAATCAACAATGCCGGCGTGGGTTACGGCGCACGATTCGCTGACTCCACCGAAGACAACTTTCACTGGTTAATGGATATCAATTTTTGGGGTGTGGTTAATGGCACGCGCGCCCTACTCCCGCTCTTAACACACGCACCACGCGGCCACTTAGTGAACGTGTCTTCTATTTTCGGCATGATCGGGATACCCACCCAAAGCGCCTACAATGCAGCGAAATTTGCCGTTCGTGGCTTTAGCGAGGCACTTCAGGCGGAGTACCGAGGGACCACCCTGTCCGTGACTTGCGTGCACCCTGGAGGCATCCGCACCAACATTGCTCGGTCAGCACGCACCGATGGGGCAGCGGGTGTCGCCGATGCCGATGAACGCGACAAACAGTTCCAACAACTGGCCCGCACCACACCAGAGCGCGCGGCAGAGATCATTCTTAAGGGCACCGCCCGCGGCAAGCGGCGTATTCTTGTCGGCTGGGATGCTTGGCTGATTCAGCAGTTCATTAAGCTATTTCCTACCAGTTACCATTGGGTGACCGCGCGGATGGCTGAAGCGCCGCAATGACTGAATCCTCCGCCGCCTACTCGCTTGCCGGCACCGATAAGCTGGCGGGGAAGCCACTATTACTCTTGTTCATGGGGTTGTTTGCCACGGCCGTCGGGCAAGCTTTTGTCTTTGCGATCATGCCACCGCTCGGCCGCTCAGTCGGTCTCGATGAAATCCGCATTACCGCCATTATTTCCACTTCCGCGCTGGTCTTCACACTCATTGCCCCGTTTTGGGGTCGTTTTTCTGACAAGGTCGGACGCAAGCCCATCATCCTGATCGGCCTGCTCGGCTATTGCATCGGATCCTTGGCGTTTGCCGTTTTGTTTGCTGCCGCTGGATCTGGCTGGATTACAGGAACCGGCCTCTTCCTGACGGCGCTCGTGATCCGCTCATTACAAGCGGCAACCATGTCCGCCACTAACCCCGGCTGTATGGCCTATGCCGCCGATCACACCGTGGCGCAGTATCGGACTCGAACACTTGCCCGCCTGTCGAGTGCGAATAGCCTTGGCATGATCATGGGGCCCGTATTGGCCGGTCTGGTAGCGGGGTTGGGATTATTAGCGCCGTTAGTTGTTGCCTCCTTTTTATCGGGCATCGCCGCCATTATCGTCGCACTAGGGCTCTCCAAAGGCGTGCCGCCTCGCGCGCCACAAAACCTACCCAAGCGCATCGAGTATTTTGATGCCAGAGTCAGAATGTATTTGATTTCGGCCATCGGCGCTTTCACTGGCTTTGCCATGGTGCAGCAAACTCTCGCCTTCAGATTACAAGATACGTTAGCACTCACGGGCACCGAGACCGCTCAATACGCAGGCTTGGCGATGATGGCCTCGGCTGCCTGCTCCTTGTTGATGCAAATGCTGATTGCGCAGCGCTTCACCGGTCCTCCCGTGCAACTGGTTCGCTGGGGCGCGGGACTGCTCGCGATCGGCACGATCGCCATCAGCGCGCTGGACAGCTGGACCGCAATCCTCAGCAGTATGGCCGTCATCGGCGCCGGTTTGGGCTTGCTCTTACCTGCAGTCGCAGCGGGTGCCTCCTTGGCAGTGGGTCCAGAAGAACAAGGCGGCGTATCGGGTCTGGTCAGTGCCTGCCCGGCAGCAGGGTTCGTGCTAGGCCCGATTAGTGGTGGGTTTCTCTACCAACAAAATGGCCCTGACGCCGCGTGGGGCGCCGCCCTCATTCTAGTTGTGGTGTTTTTATCGACGCTACGGCCCATGCGCCAGTGAATTCAGTATGAGCCTTCACCCGTGTCCAAAGCTTCGATTGCGGAGCGAATCGACACAGGGATCTCAGCAGACAGCCCCGAAGCGCGCGCGACAAAAGCGTGGGTGAACTGACCGGTGACACAACTCTGATGCGCATCCGGCGCAAAGACGCCCAACGACCACGTCACTGACTTGGTTCCTAAACGACCAACGCGGAGCCCGATGCTCAATGTGGTGGGGTAACTGACTGGCGTGAAATAATTGGCGCTGGATTGGACGACGTACCCCACCACGTCGTCCGCGCCCGGACGCATCGCGCCCTCTTCGATCAAAAAGCGATTCACCACCGTATCGAAATAAGCGTAATAGGCGACATTGTTGATGTGGCCATAGATATCGTTATCTGCCCACCGTGATTCGAGAGCGTAAAACAGTGAAAAGTCAGCCCGAGTTGCCGGGGCGGGTCGGTCTGTCACGCTCGCCCCTCCCAAGCACTGCGGTACAAAGCTAGGGCTACCGACTCGTCCACCGTCACGGGATTGTTGACCAACAGACGCTGTTGCTGCATGGCGTCGCTAGCTAGCATGGGTAAATCTTGCTCGGGCACGTTGGCGTCGGACAAGCTTTGAGGCAAACCGGCGTCGGCAATCAATTGCTCAAACCACACCACAAATCCTTCCACTCCGGGCCCAACAGGTTGAGGTAACAGCGTCGCCAAATCCAAGTAGAGCGCCTCACACACCGGCGCATTAAATCGCAGTACCGCAGGCAGCATCAGTGCATTACTGAGTCCATGAGGCATGTGGTAGTGGCCTCCCAAGGGATAGGCCAACGCATGAACGGCCGCTACCGGCGCATTCGCAAAGGCCTGTCCAGCCAGCGTCGCGCCTAGCAGCATGGCTTCTCGCGCTGCCATATCGTTTGGATGACTCAGTACTCTCCTCTGATGACCTGCCAGTAACTGCAGGGCACGCCTTGCCAACGTGTCCGAAATGGGATTTTTTTTGACCTTTGAGGTAAACGCCTCGATCGCATGGACCATGGCATCGATCCCCGTCATGGCACTCACATGGGGCGGCAGTCCAAGGGTGAGCTGCGGATCCAACACGGCAACATCAGGCAGTAACCGACTTGAGCTAATGCCTGCTTTGGTCGTCGCACCCGTCGTAATCACCGCCACGGGTGTCACCTCTGAGCCCGTTCCGGCCGTGGTAGGAATGAGGACTAAGGGGAACCTCTCAGAGGTGACTTGGTCAACGCCGTACAGATCTGGCAGCGACTGCTGCCCAGTGGCTAAAACCGCAATGACCTTGGCCACGTCCATTGAGCTTCCGCCGCCCAGACCAATCACGCCGTCGGCAGATGCGGTTCTCAGGGCGTGGAGCGCCGCTTCAACGACAGACTCTGACGGATCAGCCGTGACGGCTGAAAACACACTAACCTCATCACAAACACGAGCGACACCATCGCGAACGGGATCCACAAGACCCATCTGCACCAGTCCGGGATCGGTCACGATCAGCGGCTTGGCGATACCCAGCTGCTGACACAACGCCCCCAACTGCTGCGCTGCACCCGCACCCACGCGGATATCAGCCACTGTATTGAATTGAAAGCCCGCCATCAGAGCGTCAAAATGACCTTCCCCTTTGCTCTGCGTTCCATCATAGCGGCGTAAGCGGCCTCATACTCTTCGATCGGGAACAAATCGGTGATCACCGGTTTGATCTTGCCCTCCTCAAACCACTGCCACAGCGTTTTGATATTAGCCTGATGCGCCTCTGGCTCCTCCATGGTGAAGCGGCCCCAAAAGACCCCCACAATGGCACACCCTTTGAGCAACGTTAGGTTCAGGGGAATGCTGGGAATGGGCCCGGAAGCGAATCCGATCACGAGGTAGCGGCCATTCCAACCCATCGATCTAACAGCGGGTTCGCTGAAGTCGCCCCCAACCGGATCATAAACCACATCGACGCCTTTGCCGCCGGTCAATGCTTTGACACGGTCTTTCAACGACTCCGTGCTGTAGTTAATGGTGTGATCTGCACCCAGCTCCTGACACAGCGCGAGCTTGTCATCACTGCTCGCCGCGGCGATCACCGTGGCGCCCAAGGCCTTACCCAACTCAACCGCAGTGCTGCCGACACCGCCCGCCGCACCCAAAACCAGCAGAGTTTCTCCGGGTTGAATCTGCGCTCTTTGCACGAGCGCGTGGTAAGACGTGAGATAAGTAATCGACACCCCCGCGGCTGCCTCAAAAGACAGCGCCGCGGGCTTGGGCAGAACCGCCATCTCATGGGCGACCACTTGCGCGCAAAAACTACCCGAGCCAGCGCTATGGATCACCTCATCACCGACTTTCCAGCGGGTTACGTCACTACCGACCGCCTCCACAACACCGGCACACTCGCCACCCGGTATAAACGGTAAATCGGGCTGCATCTGATATTTACCTTGAATAATCAGCACGTCAGGGAAGTTAAGCCCCGCCGCCTTTACCCCGATCAATACCTCCGAAGGGCCTATGTCCGGTGTTGGCCAGTCCGCCACCAAATCTAATGCATCGGGCAGACCGTGCTCACGACAGACTAACGCTTTCATATCAGTAAACCTCGAAGAGTCCAGCGGCGCCCATACCACCGCCAACACACATGGTGACCACGACGTATTTTACACCGCGGCGCTTGCCCTCGATCAGGGCGTGACCCAGCAACCGCGAGCCACTCATCCCGTAAGGGTGCCCTACTGCAATCGCCCCACCATCCACATTGAGCTTGTCATTATCGATACCCAGCTGGTCGCGGCAATACAGCACCTGCACAGCGAAGGCTTCGTTGAGTTCCCATAATCCGATGTCATCGACCGTCAACCCGTGCTGCTTGAGTAATTTGGGAATCGCGTAAACTGGTCCGATACCCATCTCATCGGGTTCGCAACCCGCTACCGACACTCCGCGATAAGCACCTAGCGGATTCAAGCCCATTTTTTGCGCCAATCCTGCTTCCATGACGACCTGCGCAGAGGCACCGTCAGATAACTGCGACGCGTTGCCGGCGGTAATGGTCCCACCTTCAATCACCGTTCGAAGGCCTTGAACGCCCTCCAGCGTCGAGGCGCGCACACCCTCATCGGCACTTACGGTCGCCTCTGCCGTCGACTGCTCACCGGTCTCCTTGTTGTAAACAATCCGCTCACAGGTGACCGGCGTCAGCTCATCGTCAAACCTGCCCGCTTGATACGCGGCGGCGGCACGCTGCTGAGACTGCAGCCCGTATTCGTCCATGGCCTCGCGCGAGATGCCATACCGAGCGGCAACCACTTCAGCGGTCTGCAGCATGGGCATATAAATATCCTTTTGCATCGCCAGCAACTCTTCGTCGACCGCTCGGTGCAAATTCATATGCTCATTCTGGACTAGCGAGATCGAATCGACTCCGCCACCTATGGCCACCTCAACCCCATCTTGCACGATTTGATTCGCAGCAATGGCAACCGCCATCATGCCTGATGAACACTGCCGATCGACCGTCATGCCGCCGACCGACACTGGCAGGCCTGCTCGCAATGCCGCGTTCCGACCAATGTTGCCACCCTGACTACCTTGGGTCAGCGCAGAACCCATCACGCAGTCTTCTATGAGCGCAGGATCGACCCCCGCGCGCTGCACGGCGGCACTAATGGCATGCCCTGCTAGGGTCGGCGCTGCCAAATTGTTGAATCCACCTCGATACGCTTTACCAATGGGTGTTCTCGCTGTTGAAACAATGACTGCTTCTCTCATGTTGTCGTCCTCTGTGTGAGTCTCTATTCGTTGTCAGTACCTTGTTCGTGCTGAGCACTGCGGCAAGGCGGGGATTCCTTTTTTGATGAGTCGATAACCTACTGACTTAGATCAAGCCCAAGTCCTTTTGCCGCCTGACCAATCATCTTGATACTTTGCTCAAAGCCTGCCTGTAATGCTCGCTCGCCCCCCTCGGAAATCTGCGACCAGTTCGCAGCGATGCCCTCGGGCGTCTGCTCTGCCTCGGGTAACCACATACCCTCAGTTTCTACAATTTTTGCGACCGCAAAGGCGCCTGCGCCCGCCGCGAGAATAGTGCGCGTGGGTGCCTCATCCGACACTAAAAAAAGCACCGCCGGCGTCACGGTTTCCGGGGTCAGTAACGCAAAGGTCTTATCCTCAATGAGTCCCTCTGTCATTCGCGTTCCCGCGGTGGGGGCCAACGCATTGATCTTGACATTATATTTCGCACCTTCCTGAGCAAGGGTATTCATCATCCCCACCACGGCCATTTTCGCCGCGCCATAGTTGCTCTGGCCAAAGTTACCGTAGAGTCCACTGGAGGAAGACGTGACCACAATGCGCCCATACTCTTGCGCCTTCATGATGTCCCAGCACGCCTTAGTGCAATGGACAGTGCCCATTAAATGGACATCCGCTACCAGCTGAAAATCATCCACCGTCCCCTTGGAGAAACTTTTGTCTCTGAGGATGCCCGCATTGTTCACCAAAATATCAATACGACCCCAACGCGCCATCGTTTGCGCGACCATATCTTCTACTTGAGACAAATCGGCGACATTGGCACCGTGTGCCATTGCTTCGCCGCCCATCGCCTCGATTTCGGCAACCACCGCCGACGATGCGGATGCGTTCGCGCCTTCGCCTGACACCGATCCACCCAGGTCATTGACTACTACTTTGGCGCCACGCTTTGCCAATTCAATGGCGTGACATCGTCCAAGGCCACCTCCGGCACCGGTGACAATGGCCACCTTATCGTCGTAACGAATTGTCATCTCTGTTTCTCCGCTTGATTAACCAATAATAGACATGCCAAGCCACTCAGCATAAACCGCCGGAGTGTCCTCACCTTCAATTTCGACCGTGACCGCCTGTTTCACCAAAAACCGATTTGCATCTTTGCGATCTACCGACACAATTTCTGTATGGGCGCGCACGCGCTTTCCAGCTCGAACCGGATTCAAGAACCGGACCTTATCTAATCCGTAGTTCACGCCCATCACGATCCCTTCAGGATAAATGCCATTTTCGGCACACAGCTTGGTGAGCAAAGACAGGGTCAGAAATCCATGGGCAATGGTCCCACCAAATGGGGTTTGTGCGGCCGCCTCCTCATCCAAGTGGATGAATTGGTGATCTTCTGTGCAATCCGCAAAGGCATTGATCCTCGCCTGATCGATTTCGAACCACTCTCCCGCCGGCAACGATACGCCCACTTGATTTTCCATCTCTTCGGGTTTGACCAGTTTCATTGTCATGCTCGAATCTCCTGTGCTCTATCAATTGATTATTGTCACGAGTCGTGACGTTTATTAGCCGTCGCGAAAAGTGGCGCCCACTTCTGCAGCATCGGCAAGATACGGTTTTAATTCGTTGCGACCGACAACCATTCGATGCACTGCATCGGGGCCATCGGCGAGCCGCAGCGTCCGCTGTCCAGACCACATTTCGGCTAGGGGGGTATCCTGTGAGACCCCGATTCCTCCGAACATTTGGATTGCCTCATCGACCACTTTGAGCGTCATATTGGGCACTACTGTTTTGATCATCGAGATCCAAATGCGGGCTTCTTTTGGGGAAGTATGATCCATCAACCAAGCGGTCTTGAGGGTCAGCAAGCGTGCCTGTTCGATGTTCATTCGAGCGTCGGCGATGATATCGATATTGCCGCCGAGCTTATACAGCGGCCGCCCAAATGCCTCGCGTGAAACCGCTCTCTGACAGAGCAGTTCCAGTGCTTTTTCTGCGGCGCCAATTGAACGCATGCAGTGATGAATGCGGCCTGGACCCAGGCGCCCTTGGGATATTTCAAAACCACGGCCGGGCCCCAAAATAATATTATCTTTGGGGACTCGGACGTTGTTGAGCTTCACGCGCATATGGCCGTGCGGGGCATCCAGCATATTAAAGACCTTGAGTGGCCTTATCATTTCGATACCCTCGGCCTCCAGGGGCACCAGAATCTGTGATTGCTGAAGGTGCTTGGGCGCCTCAGGATCGGTCTTCACCATACAGATCATCACTTTGCAGCGAGGATCGCCGGCGCCAGACGTCCAATGCTTCTCGCCATTAATGACCCATTCATCGCCCTCTAGGCGCGCTGAGGTTGAGACATTGGTCGCATCAGATGACGCCACATCGGGTTCGGTCATGCCAAAGCAAGAGCGGATCTCACCCTGCATGAGCGGCTCTAGCCACTGCTTCTTTTGTGCCTCACTCCCGTACTTGTGCAGCACCTCCATATTACCGGTATCGGGCGCAGAGCAATTAAAGATCTCAGCAGCGAGACGGGATTTACCCATTTCTTCTGCCAGATAGGCATACTCCACGGTATTCAGACCAGAGCCTTTCTCACCGGTCAGGAAAAAATTCCACAAACCTTCATCTCGAGCACGGCTTTTCAAACTGTCCAAAATCTCGAGTTGACGCGGCGTCAGGATAAAAGGGTCATCGACTTCTATTTCCGCCACAAACTCCTCTTCAACCGGGAAGATATGTTGCTCGGTAAACGCTCTGACCCGCTCCAATAGCGGCGCAACCTGTTCTGAGATCCCTAAATCCATTCTTTGCTCCTAACGCGTGGTGTCACACTATTGATCCGATTGCCCCAAGTCATCATGCGGTCATGACTCAAGATGCGAAGTCGGTTACTGCGCCCTATATAATGGCACAGTTACTGCCAATATTTCCATGTTGTTTTCGTTGCGCATCCAGCGTCCATTGGCTCCGCAAGTGGCAGTGACAGTAGCGCAGGGGGCACATTACCGGCAAGGCTAGGGGCGATGTGTTTCACGGATAACAGTTATATCCAGGCGAAATAGGCCTTGGGCCAATCAGGCGACTGCAGGAATCATTGCGTCAACCCCGGGTGACCAAGGCCCCGAACTCGGGGAGGCGGGGGCGCAAAGTGCCTACCGATGGACACCAAGCACCAAGCAGACTGAGCCGCTCAATCGTTGTCCTATCGACCTGCACCTCCGTTACTGTGGCTATGGCTATGGCGGCACCGGTAGCATCAGTGACTCTTTGACTTGCTCCATCACGACATAGCTCGTCGATTCCTGCACGCCTGGCAGCGTTAACAGTGTTTCCCCTAATAAGCCGCGATAGGCCTTCATGTCCGCCACTCTCGCCTTGATCAGATAATCAAAGTTGCCCGACACTAAGTAGCACTCCTGAACTTCTGGCAAATCGAGCGCCGCGGCCGTAAATTCCTCAAAAATATCCTGCGATGTTCTGTTCAACCTGATCTGCACAAACACAACGAGCGCACGATCCAGTGAGGCAGGATCCAGCACCGCCTGATAGTGCTGAATCACGCCTTCGCGCTCCAAACGCCTCACCCGCTCCTTACACGGCGTGGTGCTCAGGCCAACCCGGCGAGCCAACTCAGTGTGTGCTATCCGCGCATTATGCTGAAGCAAACGAACAATATTGCGGTCTATGCGGTCTAGTTGATTTGACTGATGAGATCCCATGGGTTCTCCTAAGGGGTTTTTAACGCACACGGAGTTAGCTGGGATAATAAGCTTTAACCCTTGGTTAACATAGTCAATATAACTTATATAGATACTATTTTGTTTTAAATTCGCTTTTTTTAAAGAAAATTAAGGTTAATACAGCCTTCCCGCCTTCTGGTTTTCCAGCAAGAATCCGCCCCAGTGTAAACCTCAGGGATCGGACGGATGCAGATTGGCGTACCCATGGAAATTAAGCCCCAAGAATGCCGCGTTGGAATGACGCCCGCCGGCGTACGGGAGCTCGTTGCGGCGGGCAACACTGTCCACGTGCAAACCCAGTGCGGCGCTCGCATTGGCCTGACGGATACCATGTACCGCGATGCAGGCGCCCAAGTGATCGAGACAGCGGAAGCACTATTTGCCAATTGCGACATGATCGTCAAAGTCAAAGAACCACAAGCACGCGAGTGTCATCTTCTGCGTGCCGATCAGACCCTTTTCACCTATCTCCACCTCGCTGCCGACCCCCAACAAGCCGAGTTATTGATGGCATCAGGGGCCAATTGTATTGCCTACGAAACCATTACATCGCCGGAAGGTGGCTTGCCGCTTCTCGCACCCATGAGCGTCGTAGCAGGACGGCTATCCGTTCAGGCGGGTGCGCACCACATGGAGATTCATCAAGGCGGTAATGGGACTTTACTGGGAGGGGTTCCCGGTGTGCCGGCTGCGCAGGTGCTGGTCCTCGGGGGCGGAGTCGTGGGCACCAATGCGATCCGCATGGCACTCGGCATGGGCGCGGATGTCACGGTGATCGATCGATCGGTCAAACGCCTCACAGAACTGGATGAGCAATACGGCGGGCGACTGCGCACCGTCTATTCCACCACAGACGCCATCGAGCAGTGCGCACGTCATGCTGATCTCATCATCGGTGCCGTACTCATTCCAGGTGCGTCGGCGCCTAAACTCATCACGCGCCCGCTATTACAAAAATTGAAACCGGGAGCCGTGATGGTGGATGTCGCCATCGATCAAGGCGGTTGCTTTGAAACATCAACGCCCACTACTCATGCCGATCCCACCTATGTCATCGACCAGATCGTGCATTACTGCGTTGCCAATATGCCAGGCGCCGTCGCGCGCACCGCCACGATGGCGTTAACCAACGCCACACTTCCGTATATACAGCGCCTCGCTCAGGGCAATCTCGACACGCTACTTCGAGATGATCCCCACTTTGCTAATGGCCTGAATATCCGTGCTGGAAAAATTACGCACCCGGCGGTTGCAGAAGCACTCGCAAAAGTGGCGACTCAGCAGTCGGCAACATCACTTTCTGACTCATCGCACACGATGGGTCACGCAGCATAGTCAAACTCATCGCCGGGCATAAACCCCTTCTTGCACCTCTGTAAAGGGTACTCGCTAGTGGCGCTCGGTTGCTTGAGCTGTCGCCACCCCTTACCATCTCAATTTTAACCCTAGACGTTTTTTGGCAATGAACGATTACCGCTCGACAACCCTTCAGCATACTCAGGCAGCGGACTCTCCCGAGCCCCTGTTTAGCCGCTTCAGCGACCTCTTTAAAGCAGGCTTCAGCCTCGATTGGGGCATTGGCTCTTTTCTGGTTATCAGCCATTGCTTGGTATTGGTACTGACGCCGCTTGCGTATTTTTATGCGCCGGCGGGGCTCTGGAAAGTCATGTTGGCGTGGACGTTAGTCCACGCCTTCATCGCCGCCGTCACGACGACCGCTTACAGCCACCGACTCATCGCCCACCGCGCAGCCAAGGATATCCGCCTGCCAACCCATATCGTGTTTCTAGGTCTACAACTGTTTGCCTTGCAAGGAAGCGTAAGGCGGTGGTCGGCACAGCATGTCATTCATCACTCGGTAGATCGGACAGGGCAGCATCACCTCGACCCCTACTCGACCACTTGGTTTGACACTGGCTGGCGCAACTTTTTGTGGTCCCACATGCTGACCTATTTATTTAACCACCCGCCCTCCCGCGAATTTGATGCCGCCCTGAACGCCAAAATGCATCCGGCCATCATCTGGCAAGACAAGCATTATTTGCCGCTACTGATTCTCGCCAACTTTGCACTGCCCATTGCCTTAGGTATCGCCCTCGCAGGGTGGCTGGGCGGCTTTTGCCTGTGCGTCGCAAGCAGTGCGGGCTATGTCTTAGCGCACCACAACACCTGGACAGTCAATAGCGTGACGCACCTGTGGGGGTTTAAAAAAGGCTTGATCAGTTCGGCAAAAAATAACTATATCTGGCTGGGTCCGCTGGGAGAGGGAAATCACCACGCCGATCATCACGACCATCCCAGGGATTTCCGTAACGGCTTTGGCTGGAGTGGCTGGCTACTAGACCCAACGCGCTACCTCATTTTATCGCTCAACGCGCTGGGACTCGTCAACGGACTCAATCGGGCAAGCCGATGGCAAGAAGCGCGCATTATCACGCGCCGTAAAGTGCGCGACACGCGGGCAAGATCGCAATCAGCGGTGTGGCAGCGCTGGGAGGATAAGCTAGCGCTGTTGGGGGAGGAGTGGCTTGCTGCCGCCCAAACATGGGATCACTTTAAGCTCGAGAAGAACAAACTCACACAGCAAATACGTCAAGCGGGTGCCGATACGATGGCCGCTGCGCGCGAACGGATGGGACTCACCCACGAGGAGCTCCTGCGGGATTTGCAGGCTCGAAGAGAGGCCGTTCGCGCCGAGATGCAAGATGCCCGCAAACGGCTTAACGCGAGACGCGAAGCCTTCTTTACCGCGCTGTCGGAACTCAAGCAGGCCAATATGACGGTTGCTTAAGCCACAAGCCCGAGCATTGAGTGAGCGCCCTTTGAGATAACTTCTGCACGACGGAATGGGTAATGACAGGGGGTTGGGTACCAAGACGTCTGCCGTTATGAAACACATCGCTAAGGCAACCAAAAGGCAGACGAAACGCACCCGCCTTACTGTCATCAAATTGCATACCCGCAGAGTTCACCCTGCGGCCGGCACGTTTATCGCTGACTCAGTAAGGCCCGTTCGAGCCAATTGGAGAAGGGGAAAGCAGACTGAGCAAGGAGCGGCCGGTAGACTGGCGCGAGTCGGATCACCTCGGACTGACCGCAAAGTGAAGACGCATTTAACCCTAATAGAGTCGGTTTGAAAATGGCGCTTTACTAGCTAAAGATTTCGTATTGGTCAGAAATACGCTGTAGATCGAATACTCTTTTCCCTTCACCTACCTCACAATAGCGCGGTTATATTAGGGGTAGTGGGAAGATTAGGGGTGGCGTGGGAGGTGCTTTTTGCCCATCTCATCAGTATTGAGTGACCCCAAAACGCGCAATCATCTACTCTACGTTCGCATTACGGTCGTTATAGGTTTATGTCATGCATCGAGTTACACCCGAAATCGAGGCGCTCTCTACAGAGATCCTCCGTTACACGATGGATCGGCTCAAAATGGATCCACCTGAGCTGGACCATCCACTGTCGCAAGCCGCACTGGAAGAGGCTGCTGGCCAGACGATTACTGAATCTGGGTTGGGCGGCGAAAACGCGCTAAGACTTTTTATCGATAAGCTCGCACCGGCCTGTATTTCCGAAGATCACCCCCGATATCTGGCCTTTGTGCCGACGGCGCCTACCGACGTCTCCACTCTCTTCGACCTGGTCGTAGGCGCATCCAATATCTGTGCCAGCAGTTGGCTTGAGGGCGCAGGAGCGATCTACGCGGAAAATCAAGCACTGCGATGGATTTCCGATATCGCCGGTTTTCCGCCTGAAGCAGGCGGCGTCTTCGTCAGCGGCGGGACCGCGGGGAACCTATCGGCATTAGTGGCTGCGCGTCATGATTGGCGGCAAAGACAACCTGATCACGCGGCGCAGCGAGGATTAATACTGTCCTCCCGAGGGGCGCACGCTTCGGTTCAACAAGCCGCCCACGTGATGGATGCTGACCTCATTCAATCTGGCGGCCATCGACTGACCGGGGACGATGTGGCGGCCACCATCGCGACGTTAAGCGATACCGACCGGGCACGACTTTTTGCCATCGCCTGCACGGCCGGTACCACCAACCTCGGTATCATCGACGACCTGGAAGGCATTGGTGCCGTCTGCAAGCAAGAAGCACTGTGGTATCACGTTGATGGCGCTTATGGTGGCGCCGCGCTCGCAGCCCCCTCGGCCAGAGCGCTGTTTAACGGCATTGAAACAGCCGACAGCTTTATTGTTGATCCCCATAAGTGGCTGTTCGCCCCTTTTGACTGCTGTGCACTCATCTACGCGGATCCCGCGAAGGCACGACGAGCACACCGACAGCACGGTGATTATCTGGAGGTCTACTATGACGGCACGTGGAACCCCAGCGACTATGCACACCACCTCTCACGACGCGCACGCGGGCTACCCTTCTGGTTTAGTCTCGCGGTGCATGGCACACAAGCCTATGCGGACGCGGTTGAGGTCACGCTGGATCGAGCCCGCGACGCAGCGACCATGATCGATGCCCACCCACACCTAGAGCTTGTGACGGAGCAGCAACTATCGATTTGCGTATTTCGACGACTCGGCTGGACACCTGACGACTACAAAACATGGAGCGGCCAGTTATTGAAAAGCGGCGTGGGCTTAGTCACACCCACTAAACATGAAGGTGAGACGGTGCTGCGATTCTGTATCGTCAATCCTCGAACGAGTCATCAGGATCTCCAGCAGGTGCTCGAGTCCTTGTGATCCATCAAAACAGGTGCCCGACAGGCTAAGCTTTCTGCGTAACGAAGGGCGCTGCGCCCATGACAGACCCGATCGCTAGAGCCGAGAGCTACTTTACACATGTCGCTGTCGCGCTCCGATTGATGGTGCGCTGGGCAAAAGTAGTGGCGGCAGTTGATACCGTGTGCAAGAGGCTACATCATCAGCACAAGTCGCTAGACTGTTAACGACAATTTGCACTGAACGCGCGTGACTCAAAGGAATCCAATAGGCATGCCAGACTCAATCCGCTTTAAACCTTGGCTCATCGCGGCCATGACATTATCGGTTTTACTAGGGCTCATTGTCTTTACGCCCTGGTTTGTCGGCGAAGTAAGAGGGTCTGCCACCTCTTCTCGTTTTGAGGCGAGTTATCCTTTGACGTTTCCCAGCGATTTTGACTGGGGTGTGGCGGTCGCTGCTCAACATGTCGAGCATCAGCAGCCAAGCGATTGGACGGCGTTTGAACGGCGGGTTATCCAAGAAGGTAAAACGGGTACCGGTGATCAGCCCGGTCAGGCTAAACCGGGACATATTCGCAACCTCGATACCGTCTCGGCTGAGGTCCGATTGAAAAAAGTCGACTTCGATAATCGCTATGAGACTGACTTTGAAGCATTGGCGCAGTTAGGTCTCAATAGCTACCGATTCAGCCTCTCATGGGCCCGATTGTTTCCGCGCGCAGACATGACCGAACCTGATCCTGCAGGTATTAGGTTTTATCGCGAGGTCATCGCCGCCGCCAAACAAAACGGTCTTAAGCCCCATGTCTCTTTGTTCCATTTTTCAACACCCGAGTGGTTCTGGGAGGAACAAGCCGGCGAGCGAGGCTGGGAAAGACCAGACGCCCTACAGCACTGGAATCGCTATGTCACCGCGGTCTCTGAACTGCTGGGTCCTGACATCAGCCATTGGTGCACCCTCAATGAGCCAATGGTCTATGTCTTGTGGGGCTATCTAGAGGGGATCTTCCCACCGTTAGAGCAAAGGGCTAATCCCGAAGCCACTGCTCCCGTCGTGGCTCGGCTGCTCGAGGCACATGCCAGTGCCTACCAAATACTGCATCGCGATGCAGCGCAGCGTAACCAGACCATTAAGGTCGGACTCACACAACACACCCGGGCCTTCGAACCGTGGCGCAATTGGCACCTATTCGATCGTCTGTCAGCGGGCTTTATACAGCAGGCGTTTATTTGGGATGTCTTTGATGCCATCGAGAGCGGCACCTACACAATGGCGGGCAGCGACTACCAACGCACTATCGATGGCCTTGAGGGAACGCAAGACTACGTGGGCATCAACTACTACGGTCGGTTCTATGTGCAAATGGATGTCGATGCGCTCGATAAAGGACCCGTCACCCATACACGCGACCTGCGAGATACTGAAGAACTCGCCAGCGACCTGGGGTGGGCCCTCTACCCCATTGGCTTCAGTCACGTCCTAGACGAGGCGTGGACACGGTATGGCAAACCCATACAGATTCTGGAAAACGGCATCGCGGACGCTGCCAACCCCGACACCCTGAGACAAACCTTCCTAACGAGTCATCTCAGAGAGGTTTGGCAGGCCATGAATATTCGCGGTATTGATATTGACGGTTATTTTCATTGGTCTCATCTCGATAATTTTGAATGGGCAGAGGGATTTGGCCCTCGCTTTGGTCTCTATGCGGTCGACTACGACAACAACTTTGCGCGAACGCCGCGCGGGAGTGCCGACGTTTACGCTGACATTATCAGAGAAGGTCTGAGCGAGGCGCTATGGGAACAAACACGAGGACCTTTTTAACGCCCTCACGCCCCCCTAGCCTAGCTAGCCAAACTCAGCCGTAGGCGCTTCTTCACAACCGGTTTCATCCTGCAGGGAGCGTTCAGCACTGGACAGATGCCAACTGGGCGCACCACAATTCACCTATGAGAACACCATGCTGTTAAAGCACACCCCATACCGCAGTCTGACCATTGCGCTGATGCTCATGACACTGGCCGGTTGCTCGACCACAGTGAAAGCGCCCTTTGAGCTGCCTGAAACTGAATGGACGCAGCCTGCGGCCGCCGACGGACTGCTTGCCCAGATTGAAGCCGATATGACAGCGCGAGCCGAGCCACTGGCCGATCACAGTCACTATTCGGACACAGGCATTTCGGGGTTCAAGCTACTCGACAGGGGTGAAGACGCCCTCAAATGGCGACTGGCACTGATCGACTCCGCGACGCAAAGTATCGACACTCAGTACTATCTTTATCACGGCGACAGCACGGGTTTACTCTTCACCAGCCGATTGCTCGAGGCGGCTGATCGGGGGGTAAAGGTCCGTATCATCATCGATGATATGGGCACGCTTGCTGTCAGCCCTGCACAGACCAAGCTCCGCGATAGTATGGGCGCTTTAATGATCGCTCACCCCAATATCTCACTGCGATTATTCAACAGCAGCGACAATCGCCACCTCCTGGGACGCGGCTGGAACTTTGCCACCGATTTTGAGCAACTCAACCACCGCATGCACAATAAATCGCTCACAGCGGATAATCACGCCACCATAGTGGGCGGTCGGAATATCGGTGATGAATACATAGGGCTCAACCCGCATTTTAATTTTCGAGATATCGACGTCTTGGGCGTTGGTCCGGTTGCGAGGCAGACGTCATCGGTTTTCGACGTATTCTGGAACAGCGGCTGGGTCATTACTGCTGACCCCTCAACCCAAGCAAAGGCGGAGGGAATTTATGCGACTCAGCGCAGAGCGCTGGAGCGGGAGCTCAGGCAATCAGAGGCCCTGGAGCGATTTTCACTGGTGGCGCGCAGCTGGGAATCTGAGTTCACTGCGCTGACCCCCCTGCTCCACTTCGGCCGTAGCGAAGTGCTAACGGATCGACCCCAGTCGGACGGCATCAGTAACGAAGTCTTTGACTGGGTGATGGAAAATTTACCCAAGGTACAAAAAGACCTCCTGGTCACTAATGCCTACCTCATTCCGGGGGCAGAGGGCGTCGCGATGCTCGACGATTTGGTGGCGGCGGGCGCTGAAGTGACGATTCACACCAACTCGCTGGCCTCACAGGATGTCCCCGCTGTGAACAGCCACTATAAACCGTGGCGAAAACCCATTCTGGCATCTGGCGCTTCGCTTTTTGAGGCGCGGCCCGATGCGGCGATCAAAACATCGAGGGTGGATACCAAGCCCATTAGCTCACGCTACATGGGACTGCACTCTAAATCGTTGGTAATGGACCGGCGCTTCGCTGTGATCGGCTCCGCCAACCTCGATCCGCGCTCGGCTTTTCTGAACTCGGAAATGATTGCCATCATAGACAGTGAAAGCCTTGCCGAGGAACTGGCAGAGGCCATCCTTCTCGACACATCCCCCGCCAACAGCTGGGAAGTGGGTCTGAACGACAGGGAACAAATCATCTGGCGCAACGATGTCGAAACCGTCAGCCGACAGCCCGCCCGGAACGGCTGGCAAAGAGTTCAAGATCTGTTCTTTATGCTATTTCCAAAGCGCCTCTATTAAGGCGTCTCTATTACTACCCCTTGGCACCACACGACAACGATCACCGATGCCCGCAATAAATTGAATAAAACTTAATTTATTTTTGTATTTTACTCAGTTTTTAGGTAGGTAGATTAAAAGCACTGTTGACTGTTTTTCGTCGCAGCGGTACGGTGCATTCGTTGCAATCTTGCGTGTTTGTTTTGCGCGCTAGCGAGAGATTGGCATCAGTCCAACCAGCCGCCCGCTGGCATGACGCACAACTACTACTAATTCAAAGGAGAGCGACTGTGTCCATCTCAAAGGAATCACTGCTTCACGCCTACCGGACGATGAAAACGATCCGAGAGTTTGAAGAGCGTGTTCACGCAGAAATCATGAATGGTCAAATTCCTGGGTTCACGCACCTCTATACAGGCCAAGAGGCCAATGCGGTGGGTGTTTGTGCCCATCTCGATGAGAGCGACACCATTATTAGCACGCACCGCGGTCATGGTCATTGTATTGCCAAGGGCGCCGATGTCTCCGGCATGATGAAAGAGCTATTTGGATCCTCTGAGGGCCTCTGCAAGGGCAAAGGCGGCTCAATGCACGTAGCGGACATCGACAAAGGTATCCTCGGTGCAAACGGCATTGTCGCCGGTGGCCCACCCATTTCTGTCGGCTCCGCATTAGCCGCCAAAATCCGCAAAAATGGCAAAGTCGCCGTATCGTTCTCTGGCGACGGTTCAGTGAATCAAGGTACCTGCTTCGAGGCCATGAATATGGCGGTTGTACTGCAGGTACCCGCCGTCTTTGTCATCGAAAATAACTATTACTCTGAGCACACGCACATTGACTACGCCGTAGGCTGTAACGACTTGAAGGCGCGCACCGAGGCGTTTGGTTTCCCTGTCTTTGTTGCCGATGGCGCCGACTTTTTTGCAGTACATGAGGCGGCGGGAAAAGCCATTGCGCATGCCCGCGCAGGTAATGGTCCAGCAGGTGTGTTTGCCGAGCAAGGTCGATACCACGGCCACTTTGTGGGAGACCCACAGTCCTATCGTGGCGAGGGGGAGCTTGAGGATCTGCGAGAAAACCATGACCCGTTGAAAGTGTTTCGTCAGCATATGGCGACCTCAGGCGACCTGAGTGAAGCCGAGCTGGACGCTATCGACGCTGAGGTCATGGCTGAGATCGAACAATCTGTGGTAGATGCCAAGGCTGCAGCACGACCAACGCCTGATCAAGTCACGGCGGATGTTTATATTCAATACGGTGCCACGGCGTAAGGGGGAAATACCATGCCTGAAAAAACGATGCGCGACGCAATCAACGAAGCCCTGCATCAAGCAATGGAGCAGGATGACTCTGTCTTCGTCATTGGTGAAGACGTCGCGGGATGCAATGGCAGTGCCGGCGACGTGGGTTCCGTCGGCGGTGTCTTCGGCGTAACCAGCGGAATCTACAATC